>Ga0247818_10000343_pt1 | contig 28767 bp, 61 predicted proteins | sample 13C_Glucose_Day1_FD_192424 | JGI IMG/M metagenome (GOLD analysis project Ga0247818, IMG submission 192424) | Soil microbial communities from agricultural site in Penn Yan, New York, United States - 13C_Glucose_Day1 | ecosystem: Environmental > Terrestrial > Soil > Agricultural land | place... | reverse complement strand
CTTTTCTCCGCCCGGATTCCGAAAATGTGCAAATGTGCCAAAAGCGTAGGAATTTGGCACACTGGATTTCGGCGAATTTTATTTTCTTTATGCTTGAATAATATTTGTAGATAAAGATAATAGAAAGACATCCACTCAGGAGCGGGACACCTGCCATGCCGACCAGCCAGGATTTTCAAAATGAGCCGTCGTTTGACGGAAGCGGGAGGGGGGCGCCGATCAAATGGCCCTTCCTTAATATGGAGATCGACCAGCTCGAAAAGGTCACGGACGTATCCGATTTTGCATCGGCGAGATCGGCCGTCGCCTACGCAAAAAAGGTTCGCGGATACACCATCAGCACGCGCATTAAAGGCGGCGTACTTTTCGTTAAGAGACTCAAATGAAAACGCCTGACATCCTAAGCGAGCAACCATCAAAGCCAGTCAAGCCTAAACGCGTTGACTTGAAGTTCGAGCAGATGATTATTTGCTGCGCTGTCGGCTGCCTTATAAATGACATTCCGATGTCGGATAACGATTACGTCCGCATGGAATTAGCTTTTTCCAGACTGCTGAGTAAATAAGAATGAATGAGCCGCTTTACAGAGACGCAGTTGAAGACGATCAGGAGTTCGATCCGGGGGTTATCCATGAATATTTTGACCAGAAGTACAAGTCCGAGCCGCTGGTAACGGAAGAGAGTAATGCCGCCGAAGTGATGATTGCCGAAATCGTCGAACGGAGCATTGCCGAAGAAGTTGATTTGTTCCCGTGGCGCGAGCCTTCGCTTCCTGGTGACGGTCTTGAAAGTCGTTACTCGATTTCAAAGATTCTTGAGCTGGATGAATCCGACGGCAACCCATCCATCATGGCTCGCATGGCTAAAGAGGCTGCCAGGGTTATTCAATTTCCAGAGAATACGGCTTACCTGCACTGCCTAGGCGTTTTCTCATCGGCGACCGTTATCAACTTCCAGGTTGAGTACAACCACAAATACATCCCGACCGGGATGTACACGCTTGGCGCCCAGCCTTCCGGTTCCGGTAAGTCATCGGCCAACGGTTATTTCCTTGACCCGATCAGCCACGCTTTGACCAAGCGCAACCGGTTGATATCGATGCTGCACAAGAATATAGACGGCGAAATGGAGATCATCGCCAAGCAGGCAGACAAGGCCAAGACAGACACGGCCCTGTTGCGAACCTACGCAGCAGCCATGGAGGCTCTGGCAAATGACAAGCTAAAGAACCCGCTGGTCGGCAAGGCCAAGAAGAACTCCACGCCGCAGGCTGCTGAAGAAGTGGCGGCGAAACAGGGTGGCGTCTTCAATATGTGTTCCGACGAGCAGGAGGCTATCGATACCTACCTTGGCCTTGCTTATGGAGACGGTAAGGCAGCTCCCGACAACGGCGTATTCATCGCGGCATTCGGTGGCGACATGATGGGCACGGCGCGGATTAGCCGGGAAGGCATCGATATTGCCGTTCGCGGCGCCTTTGCGGTCATTGCGCAGAACGCGGGCGTCGACACGTTGATCAAGGCTGGCGCCGCTGGTCGTGGCGTAAGTGAGCGATGCCTGGTGATCAAGGAGCCAAACCGTATCGGGTTCCGCACCTATACACGCGAGCGAAGCATGTTCGACGTTGACCTAAAGGCTGAATATCAGGCGCTTTGCACGAACGTCGTGACGGGCACTTACCCGCTCAACCTGTCATTTTCCGAGCAGTGCCGGGACATGATCGTCGACCTGAAAAATATGGTTGAACCTCAGTGCCGTCCTGGCGCCAAGTATGGTGACAGCCAGATACGCGGGTTTGCATCCAAGATCGAACAGCACATTACCAAGCTGGCGGCAAACTTTCATATCGCCGAGCAATGGAATCCAGCTCACGGAAACAACCCATCGTTTGAGATCCAGGAGCACAACCTCACTAAAGCCATGCGAGTCTGCATGGACCTGCTGGATAGCTACAAGGTGCTGATCGAGTCGGCATCGACGATGTCCGCGTCCCAACTGGTCATTGAGGTCATCGGCCACATGAAAAACTATGCGCTTAAGGGCGTCAAGAATTTCTCCATTGATAAGCTGCGAATGGTTGTGATGAAGGATGCCTGGTACGCGGGTATCGAAGGAAAGAAGGTCGATTTCCTGATCAACCTGTTAACCCGCTGCGAGGAAATGAATTTCTGCCACATCAAGGAGACTGGCAAGGACAAAAAGAACTGGCAGGTGCTTATCAACCCGGCGTTGCGCCATTTTACGATTCAGAAGGGTGAGTGATGATCGAACCACAAAAAGCAATGTTCCTATATGACCCAAGTGAAGATGGAAAGCGCGGATTCATGATTGTCGGCGACTCAGACAGACGCGGACACGGCCTTTATAGTTGCTGGAAATGCTCAATGGGAGCCTGCCATTCACACTGGAAGGACCTGGGCGACGAGCAGATTTACCAATGCATGCATTGGCTTGCCCTGGAAATCGCAGAGTTCGCAGGCGTTTCCATCCGAAACATCCGAGACATGATGGCCGAGAATGTGCGCGGGTTTCGGGATTACGACAATAAGATCGGCAAGCTGGCAATCGGTCCGTCGTCTTCAATTTTTCAGCGCTGACAGGAGCACCAAATAATGAGTATCTCAATCATACAAATAACAATTGAGGTCGATGGCCAGCTCTGCTACGCAAAGATTCCTGAGGGCGTCGAGCCGATCTTGCTGCGAATGCTTCAGGCTGACGACGGCAAGATCCAGGCGATCAAGCTGCCAGAATCCTGGAAGAAGGTTTCGCTGAAGGAGGCTATGGAATGAATATCGATAAAATGCGCGACGAGTTCGAAGAGTGGGCGACCAAAAACGGAATCTCTACCGTGCGTACCCCTCAAGCCTTGATGTTCGCCAATGGTCAGCGACGCGCAGAGGGCGATTACATCATGGCCGAATCGATTTGCGCTTGGGCGGCCTGGCAACAATCGCGGTCATCGCTGGTGATCGAGCTGCCACAACGCCTCTCATGGGGCGCTTACGGTATCTGCGTCGAAGCGCAAGGCGACCTCATCGAATACTACGACACCGTGGCAGCAATCCAATCGATAGGAGTAAAAGTGAAATGAACGAACAAATCAAAGCGGCCAGGGATGCGTACCAAGCCGCCGCTGAAAAACTTATTGAGGTGACTCGCCATACATACCCGGTCGGCATGAAGATTAACGTCCGGATCGCGCCTCATATTGTCACGGTAGAGGTGACAGGCCACAGTGGGGCATGGTGGTGCGACCCGGGTCAAATATCCGGGGTCAATGTCATCACCGGCAAGCCGCGATCTTTTAGCGCTTCACAAGTATTGGAGGTGGCGCCATGATCCGCCTGCTCTGGCTATTCCTGACTCTGGATCTGATCCTGAGCACCGCATACGTCGTCCTATGGTTCATCGGCGGGCCGCCACCATCCCATGATCTGCAGATGCGAATCCTATTTGAGATTGCCGCCCTGGCAATCATCCAGGCGATACGGGAGCGGAAGGTATGACTGATTACAGTGAGCTGAAGCGCATGGCCGAGCACATGAATGACCTGTGCGGTAACCATGACGGAGTGCTGATGCATGTTACGACCGCCGCAGTCCTGGCCCTGATCGCCGAGAACGAGCTGCTGCGCGGACCAGAAGAAACCGTCACGTCTGCGCGGGGTGACAGGCTGTTCACGTTCATGAGTAAGGACCCATGTCGGTACAGGCTGTGCGAGGTGACTTATGCGGCTCCCGTTCGAGTGCTACGTGCCGAGCGTGACCAGCTTAAGGCCGAGAACGAGGCGCTGCGCAAGGATGCTGAGCGGTATCGGTGGCTGCGAGGAGAATGCGAACGCCACGACAGCATGATAACCATCGCCGAAGTTTCGGGTTTTGGTCTTGTCGGGTGGAGTGGCGATGACCCGGATAACCAGATCGACGCCGCCATGAGCAAAGGAGAGACGCCATGATCACCACCACAATAATCTACCTCCTAATCGCCGTCTTTCTACTTGGCTGGTGGTTCGGTGCCGACTGGGCGCAACGGGTCAGGCGGCCTGTTGCCGAGCAAGCCGGAATCATCGGCTGCTGCCTGGCGTGGCCGTTCACGCTGTTCGTTATTTTCAAGATGTGGAAGGAGGGGAAGTTATGAGCATCGACTGGAGTAAGGCGCCAATAGATGCCGAGGCGGGAAGCCCTGAAAGCCATCAAATGTATGCGTGCTGGTACAAGCGCAACCGGTGGGGCGAAATCATGGTTATTTGCGAAGACGGAGAAGGTATTGACTGGGGTCACATGGGCGGCCGCAAGGATTTCCCTGTTGGTGCTGAGTTGCGACCTTCTGTCATGGAGGTGGCATCATGAGCTGCGAATTCTGCACCGACGAGGACGGCGATCCATGCTTCCCGATTTTCGGCCTGGCACCACATAGCCATCTAGAAACTGGTGGCACTGTATTCGACGAGCCGAAAGAGATTCCTGGCTTCTCGCCGTCAAAGGACGAACCGACGACTGGAATTTGGTGGTGCGAACATTGCGGGAGTGGCAAGCCATGAAAATGGACGACCGCTCAATGTACCCGCTAGCAATGAAATCCTTGGGCTACCCGGCAAAGAAGGATCCGGCAACTCTGCCGTCCAACATACTCAACGACGAATTCCAGCGCTTTCTTGATCGGATGACCGAGCTGAAGAAAACTGGGAGGCCTGGAGCCTGGTGCAATCGAGTGATGTGCAGTCGGTGCCGTCATGAAAACCTTGACGCTCAGTTTGAGTCGCGGTTTGAAAATTCGTTCAAAACGGTTTGCCGGAAGTGTGGAGTCGCTGGCGAGTTCGTTGATAGTATTGAGCGTTGGTGGTCACTGTCAGTCTGGTGGCGCCCATCTACCTGGGGTGTCGGCTATTGGGAGTCGAAGTCATGAGCGAATATCAACCAGAAATCATGATGCTACTGGTCAAGCGCAAGACTGGCACCCTCTACCAGATAATCGCTATCGAGGAGGATCGGGTGCGTCTGGAGCCGTATTGGAAGGGTCGCAACAGTCGAACAACCTGGAAGACCAGAACTCATCTTTGCGCCGATTATCGCATGGCTGACAAGGGGTGCAGGCCATGCGAATTTTCGACCTAACCTTCAGCGACGGTCGAACCTGCCGAGTAATCGACCCGGACCCAATCGAGGATGCTGCCGAATCCCTGCGCAGCTATCAAGCCGTCTTCAAGCCCGGATACCTGGTCGGCATGCAGCGAATCGTGGCGCCACCACCGGAGAAATTGCCGTGGAAGCGTGATGGTGACGGCTGGAAGTTGGGCGATTTTAGGCTGAGCAAGCGCTTCGACGACGAGACGCAGAAAACCAGATTCCTTCTGAAGTGGCCTGGAAACGAATTTGCATCACATGACAAGGATGAAATTTCTGAAGCCGTCCGTCTCCACTGGAATTTATGTGTTTGACATAATGATTATCCGGGCATAGTATCTACTCCATACACAGATCGCACCCAGCGACTGCGGAACTGATGGAGTAGATGCCATGAAAATTGAATCGTTCGACGACGGAACCCGACTGATGGCTAAGGGTGTCAGCAAGGTTGGCCCGATGACAGTCGCTCAGCAAATTCGCAAACTCAGCAATCCGTACTTGGCCGCCGTGGCTCGCTGCGCTTACCGCCGTATCTGCGACTCGGAAAACCATCTGACCGACAAGAAAATCTTTCACTTTGCTGACGGCAGCTTCCTGACCTTCGAAGTCAGCTACACGGCTGTCGAAGACGGTGGCCGCCCGTGATCAAGATGGCGCTGTATATCGCGACATTCGTCTTGCTCGGATTGGCAGCGATCATGACTGTTGGCGTTCTCATTATCGAAGGGGTGTTGTGATGACTGGATATTTGGCGTTGTTCTACTGGCTGTGCGGCGCGGCATTTACGCTGGGCGTCCTGGATATGATCAAATATTGGCCGACCAAAAAACAGCAAGCCACCAAAGACAGTCGCGCCCAGGTCGAGCTTCACATCGAACGCCAGAAAGCGTTGGGCGAGCGAATGATTGGCGACCACGATGGCGTTCGGGCCTGGGATCTACTCGGAACTCTGGCGGTAATCGGCTTGATCCTGTTCGGCACCTTCCGGGGCTGGTGGTAATGATGCCGCGCAAATTCACTGACGCCCAACTTGATCAGGCCGAGGAAATGCGCAAGAAGGGCATCCGGTGGATCGTCATCGAAAAATGTCTTGGCGAAGGGATGCTGGGTGCTTGCCATTATCGGCGCAAAAAGAACAGGAGTGCGAAGTCTTGAAACCAACGAATCGGATTTACGTCGGCGGGCCACCGCTTGAGCCGCCAGATGACGACGAAGACAGTCCATGTACTTGCGGCTGGGCGTGTCAGCGGCCTTACGGGTGCCTCCAGAGCAAAGAGCTGGAATACCCCAACGATTACCCGGAGGACTGACCATGGTCTGGCTCTTTGTCTGGATCGCCATCAACCTGGCCGCGCTGCTGGCGGCCCACAAATTCAGCGTTAAGCCCAAGGAGGGTGTATGGAAAGCGTGAGCGTGTGCAGATTCTGCAACATGGAAGACGGTCAATGTGGCTGTATTGGTTTGGTCTCAATGCCCCGTCATTTGACTGACGAAATGGGCGAACTACTGGCCGAAAAGGCTCGGGTATGTGGCGGCGGGGCTTTTGAGATTTGGGAAGCGTTGGTTGACGCGCGTCCGCCTCTTGCCGCCGACTTCGACCGCGTGTCCGCCGAGAACCTGGCGCTACAGCAGCGCCTCACTGTGCAGGATCAGCGGGTTGATGACTTGAAGGGGTTGCTGCGTCGGGCCGCAGCATTCACGCACGACTTGATGAATCCGATCTCACTGCGTCGTGATATCGACGCTGCCCTCAACCCAACCGCCGAGGCTGAGCCGCAATGCTTGCTGTGCCTCGACAAGAAAACCGTACCTGGCAACATTCCGGGCGGTTTCGTAAAAGACTGCCCAGACTGCTGCGGCGAAGAGGGTTAAGCCATGAACAATAAAACAATCACCCTGTCGCGGGAGCTGGCCGAGCTTTGCTATCGAGCCTTGAACGGCGGCGACAATCAACTGACGGGCATGGAGCATGGTCGAGCATTCCGTGAGCTGCGCGCCGCCATGGCTGAACCTGTGCCGCCAGCTGGCGGGGAGCCGTTACCCTCGCGCCCATATGCGTCGGAGGAAGACCAAAGCAGCATGACCGACTATGAAATAGGCCTTGGGCATGGCGGTTGCGAAATGTGGGACAAGTTCCAGCCCCACGTCACTCGGCTACAGGCTGAGGTGGAACGGCTGAAGCTCGATCAGAAAACCCTGACTGACGCCAATCACAGGCAAGCGATGTGCATTCATCACACCGCACAGTCGATGGGGCCCGAAATTGCAGCGACTGTAGATGCACTGCCTAAAGCTGCAAAACACCTGCAATCCGAACTGACCAAGGCGCGGGAGTTGCTAACCGACATTTGCGATACCGCTTACATACAAAGCTCAGAAGGGGCGGACGCTTATGGCGCTGCCCGTGAGTACCTCGCCGAACAAAGGGGTAAAAGCTGATGGGTCACGCATATGGGACTTGCCCGCTCTGTGGTGAGTGGGGCGCGCTTTGGAAAGTTGATAGGCTAAAGCGCAAATACTGGCTGTTTGGTCCGCTGGTTACGCGCACAGTTTTTCGGTGCGATGAATGCACATGTAGGAGAAGCCACAGGTGAACAACAAAACAATATCGTTGCCGGTTGAGCTGGTAGACAAGGCGGTGAACGGGCACGTCCAGGAACAAGGGCACGCCTTGAATGAAATACGTGAACTGCTTACCTCTTTCCTCTCCAACCAATCCGCGCCAGCCCTGATCGAAACCCTGCGCGCCAACGGTGACCGCATCGCAATGGAAGCGACCATTGCCCAGCAGGCGCAGAGGATTGCGGACCTGGAAGCCGCCAAGGGCCAGGGCGAGCCGGTGGCGTGGATGTACAGGCGAGAGGGCGGCGAGTGCCTGGGCCAATTGGTGCAGATGGAAAGCGACAACCTAAGAGACGTAATGGAGGGGAAGGTGGTCGAGGGGCTCCGGTTACTTTGGCCTCGCGACGATTACACCGACTGGAAACCGCTCTACGCCGATCAGCCCGCGCCGGTAGCGGTGGACGATTGCGATAAAGTCCTGATGGGTCGCCACGAAGCCTGGAAAGCTGGCGAGGCAAATGGCGTTGCTTCTCTGGTGATGCCGGAGCGACAACAGGTTGACCCATACGTTTATGACCAGGGTGGAAACGCCAGGATCGAAGGATGGAACGCCTGCCTCGACGAAGTAACCCGCCTAAACCAGGAGCCGAAGCTATGATCTACGGCCCACGTAAAACTGCTGATCTTTTGGCGCGGGCAAGCTCGCTACGCGCCGAGGGGTTTACCTGGAGGTACATTGCTAAACAGCTCAAGGTCAGCTACGGATGGCTGGAGCATCAACGGACAAAACTTCCGGATATGCCGACGCCACCGGTCGCACCAGACGACATGCTAGATCGCGTCCAGGCTATGCGCGACCGGCGAATGCGCTGGAAGGCTATCGCCAATGAGCTCGGATACGACAAGTGGCAAACGCTTTATGACGCCCTTCAGCGCAGGAAGCGGAAGATCAATCCTTACGTACACAGGGAAGATATGGAGGTCTCCCTGTGATAGCGCCAGAATCAGAGCTTCGCTTCCATGTGCTGCGACTTGGATCAAGGAAGGCTGCCGCAAAACTTTATGGCGTCAGCTTTTCCCGGTATTACCAGGATCTGCCGATAACTGATATCGATCTGTACCGACGCGGCCAGATGGTGATGATTGGCGGAATCCTTGCCAAGAAGTGCAAGGTCTGCGAGACGGCCAGGGAGCTGCAATATTTCATGGATCATGCACAGTCGAGGTCTGGCTGCCGTGAGACTTGTGAGTTTTGCAGGTTGAAGGCGCTGATCAGTAAGTATAGAATCTAGCTGTCAGCGCTTCCTGTGATACCAATGCCGCCCCACTAAGGCGGCTTTTTTACGCCCGCACTTTCTTCGCCGCCACAAAAAAGCCCGTCCGAAGACAGGCTAAAACCCAGGCAGGCACTTTGACAGGAGCAAAACCGGGTAATTCAGGCTAAGCCGCTACTGACTTCCTGTCAAGTTTGGCGTATGGGTCAAGCGGAATAGCGACAACGCCTCGACCCATTTCTGCGTGCTCGTCGGCGTCACAGGGATCGCAGCCGACATGGGTGAATCGATCTTTGCAGTTCGCCAGCATCCAGTTCAGGTTGTCGGCTCCCATGGCGCATAGCACCCGACTCTTGCCGAGTTGCGACCACCAGATGCGCCAGGCATGGGCGTAGTCGGCGCAGATAATGGTTTTGCTATCGAACTCGGCGGCTGATGTCGGCTCCAAGATAGCGGTCGAGCCAAAGGATGGATTGCCGGCTGCATACTTTATGGCGCCGTCAGCGGCGATTGCTGCCGCGTTTACTTTTTCGCCGATATTGTTGATCAGCGGGACGATCAGCGCGCCCTTGATAGTCAGGCACTGGATATTCGGAGCGGTATTGTTCTGCATAAGGTACTTGTGTTGTTCGGCTGACTGGCAGCGAGAAAGGATGTCTGCGGATTTCTGGCGGTCTTCGGCGTGGCTGGGTAGGTCGCAGCGGGTGGCGCGCACTGCTTGCTTGCGAGGCTCGATCGATGATGACTCAAGAGTCAGCTCGCCAAGAATCGATTGGACGGCGTCACGAAACGCCATGCCCTGATGTTCCATAACGAACTTGACGGCATCGCCACCAGCGCCGCAGCCAAAACAGTAGTACATGCCCTTGGATTCGCTGACCGTGAAGCTGGCCGACTTCTCTTTATGGAATGGGCAGCGCGCCGACCAGTTCTTACCGCCTCTCTTGAGATCCGGCAGATAGCCTTGAACTACGCCAACAATATCCTCATTGGCGCGATCAACGACATGCTGGGGAACGCGATCCTGTTCGCTCATTTCGCCGCCAACGCCCGAATGGTCTCGCGCCGACGAACCGGGATCTTCCCGCGAGACTTCCAGTTGTGATAGATCGAAATGCTGACGCCAAGCTGCTTGCATAGAGCTGGCACGCCACCGAAGTCGTGAGCTAGGTCAGTCAGCAGCCTGGCATCCTCACTATCCTTGACGGACTCCTGACCTGGCACCGGTCCCGGAAACTTGCGCTCCCAGTCCTTTGCGCTCAGGTCTGGCCGGAACTCTTCTTTCTCGCGCCCAGTCGCTTCGGCCAGCAATCTGGCGCCACGCATCGAGATCTTTTCGAGCTGGACCCAGGTGCTGATAACCGTGCTGGCGACACCAATCTTTTCGGCCAGCAGGACGGAAGACCCGAACTCCTGGATCACCGATAACAGTGCTCGCCCGCAATCGCCGGACTGAGCCAGTCGAGCATTTCGTTGCTGCAAGGATTCCCGCATATTTGTTATTCCAGTTGACATAGTGATATTCAGTGCTGATAATATCCCGAAACGGCTACTATGGCAATGACGGGAGCAAGTAGATGAAAGTGCGAGCATGGCACGTACACGACGGCGAGCCTGGAGAAGCAAGTGTTCTCGTGTTTGCCGAAACCAGAAACAGAGCGAGAGTCCTGGGAACCCAAAGCGACTGGGATTTCGAGTACATCAACACCGAAGCAAAGCTTGCGCCGCAATGGCATACCTACGCTTCGACCGAAAAGATCATCAACGACAACAGCGAGCTACCAGAAGGCGCACCGAAATTCTACGCCGACTGGGAGCCGCCATTTTATGTCTAAAACCCACTGCCGCTGCCGAACCTGTGGCCACCGCCGAAAACTGCGGATGCACCCGGACAGCTACCGGTTCCCGCCGAAGTGCGGTCACTGTGGCGCCCGATCCTGGCGCCGCGATAACTACAGGCACGACATCGAGATTCCGCAGATGCGAAACGGCGTCGGTCGCTACAAGGTCTGCTATGCGGATTGCTTTCATCATCCACATCGGATGGGCTCGATAGGCTGCAAATTCGACGACGACTTTTGTTATCGCGACAACAGTTGATTGATTGTTGTTGTTTGGATATAGTCGCTGACACTTTAGACAGGAGCAACTTGGATGACAGATATGGCGGTTCACTTCAGCAGCGCAACGGAGATGTGGGCAACACCGCAGGATTTTTTCGACAAATACAACCAGCAGTTCGACTTCAAAACTGATGTTTGCGCATCACCAGAAAATGCGAAATGCGCGACCTACTACACCGAGCAGATGGATGGCCTCGCTCAAAACTGGTCAGGCTCCTGCTGGATGAATCCGCCTTACGGTCGAGCAATCAAGGCATGGATGCGCAAGGCTTACGAATCAAGTCTGAATGGCGCAACCGTTGTTTGTCTGGTTCCGGCGCGAACTGATACAGCTTGGTGGCATGACTACGCAATCAAGGGAGATATTGAGTTCATTCGCGGACGCTTGAAGTTCGGCGGTCATAAGAATAGCGCTCCATTCCCCTCGGCAGTTGTTGTTTTTCGCGGCAAATAATTCAGTTCTCGACAGGAGCAACACCGCATGGCGTATACTTTGAATAATATTGCATCGGACAAAGAAAACACGGCAGCCAAACGCGGCGATTCGATTCGCGTCCACATCAAAGCAATCAAGGTCGTCGACGGCTTTAACGTCCGCATCGACGACGATGAGCTGCGCGAACACGTTGCCGGCATCGCGGGCGCACTGACTGCCAACCTGCCAATCCCGCCGATTGAGGTGTGGGTCAATCCGGAAACCGGCGACATCGAACTGGTTGACGGTCACTGCCGCTTTCACGCCTACCAGCAGTACGCCGAGGTCACGCCGGAGTTTGACGGCTATATTTCTGCCGTGAAATTCGACGGTACGCCAGGCCAGCGCCGCATGCGGATCGCATCCAGTAATAAGCAGCTCAAGCTGAAGCCGGTAGAACTTGGGCGACTCTATATTGATGCCCGCGACATCGACGGCCTGAGCCGCCAGGAAATCGCAGCCGAAGCGGGCATGTCTTTGGCTCACGTTGACCAGATGATCCTACTGGCAAGCGGATCCGAAGAAATTCACCAAGCCGTCGAGCGAAAAGAAATCAGTGCAACCGAAGCAACCAAGCTGATTCGCGACCACGGCCACGACGCGCCTGCCGAGCTGGAACGTCGCAAGGAGGCTGCCAAGGGGATTGGCAAGGACAAGGTGACGGCTAAGGTTGCGGCGCCCAAGAAGGCTGCTCCGAGTCGTCCAAAAGTCGACATGGTGGTTTCGAATGCTGTTGTGCTGGTTAATGGCCTGGACCCTAAAGTGGTTGAATCCTGCGAAAACCCGGAAATTCACCTTGTGCTGATCAGCTCTCACGCGCTAGCCGATCTAATCCAAGCCGTCCGCGACATGCGCGAATCTGGCAAGGCACTCGACGCCGACAAGCAACTCGACCTGATCGGGAGCGACGAATAATGGAGCTGAAATTCTACGTCAATCACAAGACTCGCATATGCCGCGTACTCCAAGGAGCCGTACTGGACATCGGTGAATGGGAAGACTTCGTCGAAGTAACCGGCCCCGAGCAAGACGCATTCCGAGCTGAAACCAAGAAGGCGGTAGACGCTGGATGGAAGCCTGCTGGGCGCACCAGTTACGCAAGATTCATGGAAGTGCATGGGGGTGAGGAATAATGACTATTGTTAAATGGACCGTTTCACCATTCAACACGCCGCCAGCACGCCAAGAATACTCGCACGAAACCGCGAAGTTCTATATGCATGCTCGCGGTCGCGGTCGAGATCCAAAGAACAGTTCTTGGTCACGCTATTTTGATACCGAAGCGGAGGCCTGGGACTTCATCCGCCAGCGCAACGAAAACAAGGTCGAACAGAAGCGAGTCGACCATATCAAGCGGCATGCTGTTGAGTTGCTTGAGGCGTTAATTTCCTTGCGAGAGGCAGCATACAACGCCTGTGCTGATTCTTCATGCAATGACGCGCTCTATGCGGCTGATGCTGCTATCGCCAAAGCAAAATCGCCAGCAGGCAACGGCTAGACCTGACTGCGGGGAATTGGTATTGTTGGGTTTGCGTAGCCCGTGAGACGGCGAGGCAAATCAGGATCGACGGCTAACCAGAGCCTTTTGATGTTCGCTGTTCCTCGCAGGATTGACCGCCGTCGATCCAAGTCCTGCCAGGAGTCTCACCAGCGAACAGTCAAAGGGCTTTTTTGTGGGTGGGGTTTATGGCTGGATGGGGAAAACTTCTGTATGGAGTCGGCATTAATGATGCTGACTACAACATCACCAAATCAATTCGCGCGGACGGAAGGTCCAAGATTATTTGGATGTGCCCGCTATATAGGGCGTGGAGCAACATGTTGCTTAGGTGCTACTCAGAAAGGCATCGGGATAAGTCTCCTTCTTACGCTGATTGCTATGTAACGTCAGAATGGCATAGATTTTCATCCTTTCGTGCTTGGGCATTAACTCAGCCATGGGAAGGTAACGAGATCGATAAAGATCTATTAGTTAAAGGCAATAAGATTTATAGCCCTGATTTCTGCATATTCATAAGCCAGAAGCTTAATTGTTTTCTCACTGATCATGCGGCAGGGAGGGGTAAATGGCCCCTCGGAGTTTGCCTCTATTGCAACGGTAAAAAGTTTTTAGCGCATTGCAACAATCCCAACACTGGCAAGTGTGAATATCTTGGCGGATTCTTGTCTCCCGCCGCCGCTCATGAGGCCTGGAGAAGAAAAAAACATGAGCACGCACTGGCTTATGCTGAAGCCCAGGAAGATCCACGCATTGCTGACGCTCTTCGCGCGCGCTATCTACCGGATAAGGAGATCATCTAATGCCGTTGCTGTCATTTCAAAAGCCAGCAGTAACAGCGTTGTGCCGCCACTTCAGGACTCGCCAGACTGTTAAGTTCGGCGACCGCGAGATCCATCCACCAGTCATTGTCTCGGCCTCGGTTTCAAGCGGGAAGAGCATTATGCTGGCAGAGTGCGCTGCCGCAGTGAAAGAGGCGGCGCTAAAAAGAGACAAGCCGGCCACCGTCTTGATAATGGTTATTCAACGGCAAGGACTCCTGGTAGCTCAGAACAGTGATGCCGCCTGGTCTATCGGGCTTAATAACTCGATCTTTAGCGCATCTTGCGGCAACAAAAAGAGCACTCACTACTCCGTTGTCTATGCTAGCGAGGGCACCATTGCAAGGGCTCTGGAGACATACAGGTTTTCGCCTTATACCGAGGACGAGCTCAAGCTTTCTCATGAGCAGCGGCGCCGACTGAGGAAGTTTCATCCCGACCTAATCCTTATCGATGAAGGCCACCAATGCCCCTTTGAATCGCCAGATTCGCAGTACATGAAGACGCTGCTGCACTTCTATGACTGCAAGCCGCATATGCGTTTGGCGTGCATGACCGGCTCGCCATTTCGCGGCGCCAATTCTATTGTTGGAGATACTCCGCAACACCTATGGAGGGGCGTTGTCAGCATTGAGCCGGATGATCCTGACTACCCCGAAGGAGGTGTCGGCAACGGAATCATCTCGACCGAGTTCATGATAGAGCAGGGGTGGGTAGTCGCGCCTACTTTTGGATTTCCTGACGACGAAGACACCCATTATGACTTCAGCCATCTATCTGCCGAGCAGTGGGACTACCCAGAATGGGAGCTTGACGCGGCGGTCAGCGACAAGGAGTTATGCCTGGCAATCTGTGCCGACTTCGTGCGCAAGTCTAAGGATCGGAAGGGCGTCCTCATCTTTGCGTCCACTCAGCGCCATACGCGGCAAATCGCGGCAGCTCTCAAGCTTCTCGGCGTTGATCCGGATCAGATAGGGATCATCATCGACTCGACGACTCAAAAAGAACAGACGCGAATCCTTACCGAGTCGAAGGCTGGCAGGCTGAAATACGTGATTAACGTCGGAGTTCTGACGACTGGCGTGAATAATTCTTATTGGGACACCGAGGTCTTGATGAGACCAATCAAGGCAATCGTTCTGCTGATTCAGGCTATCGGCCGCATCCTCCGACTGCTGATTGAAGATGACGAAATGCCTATGGTCGAGCGTGACGCGCTGACTGCTGAATTGCGCAAATTGATGATCGCCGCCAGTGGCAAGCCCGACTCTCTGGTGTTGGATTACGCGGGCGTAATGATGGAGCTTGGCGCCCTCTACGAAAACCCAGTGCTTGAAATGGCTGAGCTGGAGAAAGCCAAGAAGGAAGGAAAAGACCTAATACAATGTCAAAAGTGCTACACCATGAACAGCCCGAATGCCCGCCGCTGCATCGGCAAAGATCATTCCGGCGAGCGCTGCGACCACTTTTGGCATTCACGCATGTGCCCTCGATGCTTTGTCGAGAACGATCAGGTAGCCCGCGAGTGTCGCGCATGCAAAACCCTATTGCTGGATCCTAATGCCGCGCTGACTGGCAAGCACTATTCGGAACAAGAATCCATCCCCGTCCGCGCCATGAAAATCGAATCCGGCCGAGGCGGAAAACTCCAAATCCGCTTCGAGCTATCCGATGGCCGACAACCACTACTTATCTATTATCCTCACGCAGGCAAGCAACCGGCATTGAACTCAAAAATCTGGAAAGGCTTTGTGAAGAATTTGCCGATTGATGACCGCAGCAAGTTTAGGCTCGGTGCAATGAAGGCCGAAACGATAATGCAAAACCTGGAGTTGATTCCGGTTCCGATTGAGATTTCAGCTAGGGAGAAGAATGGGCGTTGGACTGTGGGAAGGATGAAGTTCGCCGATGTTGCGGCGGAGACTGAGAATTTTATGGAGGCGACGGCATGACATTCACCGCAAAAAAGGAACCGCTTCCAGACGGCTTCAGGTGGTCTGAAAAACTGATCGGCGCCGCCCTGTCCAAGATGTTCGAAGGCAAGTTCATGATGGCGATTCCGACTTGCGGCTGGACGGGTCATGAGTGCGACCTGCTGGCCGTGACAAAAGACATGCGCATCATCGACGTCGAGATCAAAATCAGTCGGTCAGACTTCCGTGCCGACTTCGACAAGGAAAAGTGGTACTACACGCCAATGGAAGCCGAGGCGATTACCGGGACCAGTTGGCAGGATTACTGGCTGCGCAAGGCCGACCGAGTGCGTAGGCCGTGGCCGCGAAAAGTCTGGAAGCATTACTACTGCCTGCCGAAGTCGATATGGACTGACGGCATGGCGGATCAGGCTGGATCCATGCATTCAGGAATCATCCTGCTTGATTATGTTGGCGGCCAGGTCGTTGCCGAGTTAAAGCGCATAGCCAAGCCGGATCGTGCCGCCGAGATACTTGAGCCTGAGCACGTCCTGACTCTTGCCAGGCACGCCAGTCTGCGGATGTGGGATGCTTATCGGAAACTGGAGGCCGGCTCATGAACTGGGACGGCTGGGGCGTATATCAGCGGACGGACAATGATTGCGGCATCGGCGCGATAGCAACCCTAGTCGGCCTGTCATACGACCGAGCGGAAGAGGCGTGGCGACAGGCTCTGGGTCGCAAGCCAGGCGCCAGCAGCTACAAGGATCTCCTGGCAACCCTTGCCGCACTGGAAATCCGCGCAGAAAAAGCCACCAATCCAGCTTGGGGGATCCGCCGTTGTCGCGGCGAGAAGTACGCCAGGCACTCGCATTGGATCGTCACGTATTCTGACGGCAGCCTGTGGTGCCCGACTATCGGCTACGTGCCAAGCATCGCTGACTACGGAATGCCGCATCTCGGTCATGGGATTCATCTCGCATGATCCACATCTACGACAGCGGCTATCGAGGCGAATGCCGCGTCGAAACCATCGAGCAGATCGACTGTGCGTCCTGGCTGCAATACAACTACCCGGAGCGCTGGCAGCTTATATGGCACACGCCGAACGAGACCAAGGCGACAGCCAGCTACATGCAGAAGCGCCAGAAGATGGGGGTCAAGTCCGGCGTCTCAGACATCATCGACTTCGGCCTGGTTCGCGGGGCGTTCGAACTCAAACGGCTGGACAAATCGAAGTGCAAGGTCAGCAAGGACCAGCGCGAGTTCCTACAAGCCGTTGCCGACTCGGGCGGTTTCGCCGCCATCGTCTACGGCTTCGAGCAATTCAAATTGGCCTACGCCGATTATCTTGAGTTTGTTCGGTTGCGTGGTTGACATAATGATTATTCGGGGATAGTCTCTGCTTAACGAAACGAGCAACGAGGCAAGCGAAATGATCGCCATTCAAAACCCCATGCATGATCTAAGGGACGCCAATTCCAAAGCTGCCTTCGAATCATGGGCGGGGCCCAAGGGCTACAACCTCGGTCCGATGATCATCAACGGACAGTTCCATCACTACATAGACCCTAGTACGGACGACGCGTGGCTCGGCTACTGCGAAGCCACTCGACAACTCCGTAGCGCTGCTTATCCGCTGGTGGCGCGGCTTTTAAAGCGTCAGGCCGGCTATCCGAGCTAGGCGCAACTAAATAACGGCACCATTCAAATCCCCTGACAGGAGCAACACATGAACGCAGTAGCCATGCAGCACCAGACATCCCGCACTATCGAACTCCCGCTGTCCAGAGACTACGTCCGTCACTGGGGCGTGCGCGAGGCAGTCAAGGAGCTGATCCAGAACGCCATCGACAGCGACTCGCCGTTCGAGTATTCGTTCTACGGCGACACACTGACGATCACCAGTCGCGAATCAAGCCTTGAGTCACGCACTTTGATCTTGGGCGCCACCAGCAAGGCCGACAAAGCCGACAAGATCGGCAGCTTTGGCGAGGGCTACAAGATTGCCCTGCTGGTTCTGACTCGCGAAGGTCTGCCGGTCTACGTGCGCAATGGCTACTACGACTGGGTTCCGTCTTTCGTTCACAGCGAAAACTACGGCGACGAAGTGCTGTGCATCACCGAGCATCCAGCTGAGCGTGTCGGCCAGGGTCTGGAGTTCGTCATCGGCGGCTTGAGCCATCAGCAGGCGAGCGATATCCGTGATAGCTGCTTGCTGATGCAAGACGAGATGGATGACATCATCGAAACCGGTCGCGGCAACATCTTGCCGAGCCGCCCTGGCAAGCTGTACGTCGGCGGCCTGTTCGTCTGCGATACCAAGCTGTCCTTCGGCTACGACATGAAGCCGGAATACCTGAAGCTTGAGCGGGACCGTATGACCGTCAGCGACTTTGACGTCAAGTGGCAAGCCAAGGACATGTGGTTCTCGACGAAACAGTGGGATCGCATCGCCGAGCTGATGGAGGCCAATACGCCGGATCTGGAATACGCCGAGCACGGCTGCCCGGAGTTGGTCAAAGAGGCCTGCTTCCGCCAGTTCCAGAAGAACAACCCTGGTGCCATCGCGGTAAGCACGCAGAAAGAAATGGAGGCGGCCGTCGCCAAGGGTATGACCAAGACTGTATACGTCGGCGGCGGCTATTACTCGGCGCTCACCAAGTCGGCCAGCTACGAAGCGAGTGTCGGTCATCTGGTCCGCGTAGCAACTCCGCAAGAGTACCTGAAGGCCTGGGCTGAGCAGAACCAGCGTGGTATGAGTCATCCACTGCGAATCGCTTTCCGTGGCGTGATCGCTGTCGCCGCTGATTGGCGCCTCAAATAACTACTATCTCAATCAAAGCGGTGATATAGTCGCCGCTTGAATCCTATGACAGGGGCAAGAAAGATGAGCAAGAAAGATAACGGCGGTCCGGCGTTTCCGAAAGAGTCCGATTACGGCTTTAAGGGTATGAGCCTACGCGATTACTTCGCGGCAAAGGCGATGGCATCGTTAACAACCGTTTATTGGGAGATCGAAGAACAGTATTCGGGAGGTGATGCGCTGATCAAGTGCCAAGCAGAAACTGCGTACCAGATGGCTGACGCCATGCTTGCGGAGCGCGCCAAATGACCGCCAAACCCATCACCACATCAATCCGCATCTTCACGCCTGATGCCCTGAGCAACGAGGACTACCAAGCCCTGCCTCAGCGCTCAGGTAGCTTCCTGCATCGTCTCTACGTCCACTCCGCAGCCAAAGCCATGTTCGGCGAGATCCCTGGTCGCAAAGCCCTGGACTTCGGCATCTGGTCGCACGCCATGATGCTGGAGCCTGAGCGGTTCGCTGAAGCTTACTGCCGTGACTTCGACCCGAGCATCTACGAGTCGATCATGACTAAGGGCCAGGATTACAAGGACTGGCTCAAGGATCGCGGCATGAAGGTATCCGGCACCAATGCCGAGTTGATTGAGCGGATCCTGGAGACCAAGGAAGCTGTTCACATTGAAGACGTTGAGCGCGATAAGTATCGCATTGAGCGGACGGCCGCACTTCGCGATGATCTCGAATTCATCCCGGCCGCCGACTACGACAAAATCCAGGCAATGCGTCACTCACTGATGCTGGACGAAGACCGCGCCAAGATGTTCGAAGGCGGCTTCTCGGAAATGTCGATTGTGACTGACGAGTTCAAGTGTCGTCCGGATCTGATCACTGCTGGCGAATGGCTGGTCAATTACAAGTCCACCCTGGATGCCGAGCCAGAGAAGTTCGGACGCAAGGCTACCGAATACGGCTACCCGATGCGCGCCGTCATGGAGTGTGAGCTGTTCAAGCAGGCCTACGGTCACTACCCGGCTGGCTATGCGATTCTGGCTCAGGAGAAGGATGTGCCGTACCTCTGTAAAACTTTCGTCATCATGGAGCGGTCGCGTAGTGGTCGCATTGATCCGTCGTCGTCTGAGTGGCATGTCGAACAGCCGTCAGCCTGGCAGCTCGGTCGCAAACAATTGGCGGCAGCCATCAAGAAGTATCGAGTATGTCGTGACGCCAATATTTGGCCTGGCTTGGGTGCGGCTGAGGATTTGCCGATTTCTGAGTACGTGCTTAAACGTGAGGGGGTTTTGTGATGCGAACGGTACAAATTCAAGTTCCAGATGGCACAACGCACGCAGATATTGCTTATCTGAAGCGTGAAGGTGGAGTGCTAAGCTACATGGGCCAGGACGGCCAATGGATTGAATCATCCTGGCAAGATAATCCGATGGATGATCCGCGCATCATCTGCCTGGAGATTGCCGCATGGACCGGCGAAATCGTGCCGCCAGTCGGCATCATCTGCGAATACAGGCGCGTCCACGAATGGCAGCGCGTCGAAGTGTTCGCGGTCAAACCTAACCATAACGGCAGCGAGACGGCGTTGTTCACTTACGAGAATGGCACCTGGTGCGGTTGCGCTGAGCCGTTTTTCTTTCGGCCGATTCGCACGCCAGAGCAAATCGCGGCGGAAGTTCGTGATCGTGAAATCGCAGACCTGTACTTCACCATCAACTGGAACGAAGGCCGCGAGACTTGGCCGATCATTTCGAGTGGCAGGAAGGCTGACTACGCGAAAGCCATCGACGCCGGCTACCGCAAATTCGAAATCACAGACGACAGCGATCCGGCGTGATATAGTTCCATCTAGCGGGGTCAGAGCCGCAAAACGAAGTGAGCAAAAGGCTGTGCATTTATCCGGTTGGGTTACTTCGCCCTTCTCTGACCCGGACCGAGTGCACAGCCTTTTTCTTTTGGTGCGATATGAGAAAAAGGACAACGAGAGAAAAGTTTGAAAGCAGCTACCAGGCTGTGCCCGAGTCCGGCTGCTGGATATGGACTGGATCTGTTTGCGGTAAAGGCTACGGCATGATGGGTGCACGGGATATCCGGCAAATTCGAGCACACAGGATTTCTTGGGTGCTGAATGTCGGCGATATACCGGAAGGCCTGAATGTCCTGCACAAATGCGACGTTAGATGCTGCGTGAATCCTAGCCACCTATTCATCGGCACGCAGAAAGACAACGTGCACGACATGATGGCCAAGCAGCGGAATAAGCAGCCATTCGGTGAAGCATGCTATCAGCGCAAGCTGACCGAAGAAGACGTAATGATGATCAGGCGCAGCCCTAAGAGCTGCGAATATTGGGCCAAGCATTTCGGTATGAACCCTGGAACTATCCGCAGGGCGAAGCTCGGCCATAAATGGAAACATCTACCAATGGTGACAGCATGAGCATTCTAAATATCCGCGAAGCTGAGCGTGAAGGCGCCAGGCTCGTATTCGGCATCTCCGGCGTATCAGGATCAGGCAAGACCTACACCGCCCTGCAAATGGCCTGGGGACTCGCTGGCGGCAACAGCAAGAAGGTTGGCTTGCTGGATGCCGAGAACAAGCGCGGCAGCTTGTACAGCGACAGCCTTGTCGGCAAAGACAGCGCCGTTAATAAGTTCCTGATCGGCGATCTCTACGCGCCTTTCTCGCCATCACGCTACGCCGCTGCTATCAAAGAGTTTCAGGAAGCAGGTGTAGAAGTGCTTGTCATCGACTCTGCATCCCTGGAGTGGGAAGGCGAAGGCGGTTGCGAAGACATCGCCGATGACGGCGGCAAGGTCGCCAACTGGAAGAAGGCCAAGCGCGAGCATAAGCGCTTCATGAATACGCTGCTGACCTGCGACATGCACATCATCGTGTGCCTGCGCGCCAGGGAGAAGACCAGCTTCAAGGATCCTCGGGCGCCGCAAAGCCTTGGCATCCAGCCGATCTGCGAGAAGAATTTTATGTTTGAGCTTACGGCAAGCGTGATGATTCACGATCAAGGGACTCGGCGCGACATCCTCAAATGTCCTGCTGACTTGCTTGGGATCATTGATAAACCAGACGGTTACCTGGGTGCCAAGGAAGGCCTTGCGATCCGTCGCTGGGTAGACGGCGGCGCAAAACTCGACCCAGAAGTCGAGCGCGCCCGCAACACGATCCTCAGCCACACAGCAGAAGGCCTGGCGAAGGTCGAAGAACTCTGGTCAGCACTGACACCAAAAATCAAAAAAGCCCTCGGCCAACAATTCATCGACATGGCCCGCAGCTCGGCCCAGGAATTCGATGCCCAGGCGGCAGCTCGCAACCAGGGTCAAGAAGATGACCTCGACATGTCCTCTGGCGGCTTCAATCCAATGACAGCAGCCGAACCGGACATGGTTGCCGCTCACAAGACCGAGGAATCGCCACCCCAATACGACGACGACCCGTTCGCCGAATCAGCGTAACTGTTATCGCGACAACCGAAGCCCTTCGAGTGAGGGCTTTTTTGTGGGTGACTGATTAATGTGTTTGACATAGTAATTATCTGAGGATAGTATCTTTTTAACGAAACGAATTACCGAGGATGCCGAAATGAACGACCAACTGGTTCAGCAGCTCATGATCAAGGCCCGCAAAAGCTTCAAGGCTGGCGACAAATTGCAGGCTGCTATCTGGCATAACTTGGCAAAGCAGGCGCGTGATTGCGCGCATAGGATCTGATCATGCTCGCCCTAACAATCTTCTGCCTCTTCATGACTCACGATGCGAAGTCGGTGAAGGTAGTTGCGAAATATACTCGACAGGAGCAATAGGAAATGACTACTTACATCGACGGCGTCTTGCTGCCGCCAAATCTTACCGACACCGAATTCAAATACTGGTGCGAGGCTCATGAGGCGCGCCGTCAACACAAAGCTGATGTGCTGTATTGGAAGTGGGCCGCATTCCTGAGCGGATCATTTTGCAGCGCGGCCGCCACCATCATCACTCGCATCATGCACGGATAGGAGCACCAAACCATGCCAGCCCTACTAACAGCAATCGTAATCACCTGCGGCGCCATGAAGGCCGAGAATTCGCCGACAGCTTGCCGAGCCCATGTTTACCATGGCGCCTACAATGAACCAGCCGCTTGCACGCAGACGGCCGAGGAACTCGCCCTTGAGTTCGAAAGTAATCTGGTTGCCCTGGGTACGCTGACAAAAACTCAGTCGTACGGTGAATGCGTGGCGGCCGCCGATACCGACAACATCGTTTCCTGGTTGCCGAAGTTCATGCAGCGGGACATGAGCGCCAATTCGGTCAAGGTCGTTCACTTTGATTTGGTTGATGGCGTGACTGTTGAGCGCGTCGAAGGAAAGCCAGCCAAGAAGATTGTTAAGGGGGCGGCGATATGAGCGCTCCCACCAAAGCAACCGCCGTCATCGTCGAGCGCCACCGCTACGTAGCGGACTGGTTCGAAATCGACAAGGTGGAGCTGGATCTGAAGGATACCGTCTATGAGTTCAACTACCGCTTCGGCCCGGACTGGTATCTTGAAGCTAGACGGCATGACGGTAAGGACTGGGTTGGTGTGGATTTTCAGAAGGGGCGCGAGACGTGCTTCCGGATCCACAACCCTGTTCAAGCCCTTAAGGATCTTGGCGGCAACGTGACCAAGTTCACGGCTATCAGTTCCGACATGCATTTCCATGAGGCGCTGGCGAAATTGCTTGCCGGTGCAGGAGTCAAATCATGACCGAATTTATCGAAGTGAAGACGGCGGAGCTGATTGGGGTTGCGCTAAGCTGGGCAGTGGCTGACGCGACCGGAGCTGACGATGCCAAGGTTACGTCAACAGGGTCGGTTTGCTGCATCTATAAAATGAGCTGCGGTAGTGGGTGCTGGACAGCCTATTACGAGCCATCCACCGACTGGAGCCAAGGCGGTCCACTGATCGACGAATACAAGCCCTGGTTATCACCGCCAGTCGGCAACGATCAAGACGACGAGCCGTACGGCTGGGATGCGGAAATTTACAGCGCTGACGGCTTCGAGCAGCTCTCGCACATCATCGGCGCACCAACGGCACTGATCGCCGCCTGCCGCGCAATCGTAGCAGCCAAACTCGGTGAAACAGTCCGAGTTCCAGTGGAGTTGATGAAATGAGTATCTCAGACGAACAATGCATAGACCTCGGCGCCAACATGTGGCTGACCCTGGCTGACACTTTCCGCGCCGCCATGAAGGCTGACGGCATAACTGATATCGCTGACCAAACGTTGGTGTTTGCCGGCTTTGTCAATTGCATGGCTGGCGGCATGCTCACCACTCTCGGCGCCGATGTCGTCCAGGCTATTTTCGATCAAGCCAAGGATAACTGCGCCAGGCATATGCGGTCGCGGTTTGTGGTGGTGCCGAAATGAATAAGCCAGACTGGAAGGATGCACCTGATTGGGCTATGTGGCTCGGACTTGATTCCGACGGCGCGGGCTATTGGTTTTCCCATGAGCCAGAACTGCTCGACGGATGGGAATGGACTACCGATGGCGTGACCCCTGATCGCAAGTGCGAACACGCTGGAGAGTTCGATGATAGCGGATGCCCGTACCTGGAGCCGCGCCCATGACCCCATTCGAACAAGGCTACAAAGCCTTCCTGGAAGGCAAGCAGAACGACGCCAATCCATTTGATGGCGAGACATGCCCGTACTCGCGCAAGCGCTGGGATTGTGGTTGGGCTAGGGCTCAGGTTGATAGGAGGGCTAAGCGATGACCATGCTCATCCTCTCCACAGCAGGCGACGGCATGGCCTCATGGGCTCGCGCTCACACGGTACGCAACGGCTTCTGTCGCGCTCAGGTCTGCAATGATTCGACCAGCGACGGGCCGCATTGCAAGGTTAAATTTAAGAGGTGAATTATGGGCAAGAATGAGCGGACGATAACGGAAGCACTTGTCACGGTGACGTTTCGGCTTGAGGATCTTGGAACCTACGGTCCTGGATCGCTCATGGACCAAGCCAGGAATGCCGCCGCTGACCGATTAAGCGTCCTGTTGGCGACCGACATCGATAAGGCCCAAGTTAGGGTCGAGTCGGTATCGTACGATAATGTCGGGATAACTGGAAAATTCGAGGCGATCAGATCATGAAAAAGTCGTCAAGCATGTACAAGCAGATCAAAAAGGCTCAGCGCGAAATGAAAAAATGGCCTAAAGAATGGCTGCACGGGGTCGTCATCATCCATGTCAAGAGGTTTGAATCATGAGCAAAATCTGCGACTGCAACCAGGGCCGACTTCCGTGCGCCTGCAAGATCCAGCCGCCGCCTCCACCACCAATGCGCGGGCCAGTCAGACAGCCTTTCACATCCAGCGTAGTACTCGTCATTGTCTTCGCGCTTGCAATGGGCGTCATGGCTGGATGGCAGATGCATGGAGGGGTTTGCTCATGACCTTCCTGATAACCCCTCAAGTGCAGCCGACGGCTAACAGTTGCTTCTCGACCTGTATCGCCATGATTAACTGCGAGCCAGCCAACTGGACGGTTTCGCAAATCCATGATTGGTATTTCAACGAGAGAGCCAGCGTCCGCGAAGTTCTGGAAAAGCTTGAGATACCATTTCAGTCATTTGACACCGCCGACAACCACAGCTTCAAAGGTAATGGCGTTTACTTGGTCGGCGTCCCTTCGCTAAACCATGTCGGCGGTATGCATCAGATCCTTTGCGAGACATTCGACGGCATGTTTATTATCCATGATCCGTGCGCTGGCCTTGAGGGGTCGAAGCACTACGTTGCCACGCTGAGCGGCGATGATCGCGAGGTCAAGCTTTACGGCTACTTCATCGACGCATTCATTCCGCGCACATACATCGAGCAGCGATACTCTTTCAAGTTGCAAAACAAAGGCGCCATATAGGCGCCTTATTCATTCCAGCTACAATCACCGATCCGGCTTAGTCACAGTCCCTGGCGCCACGGCAAAGTCAGTGATGACTGCCGACTGCTTCTGCGATTCCTTTGTCATACCGAACCAGAAGCCCATGACGTCCTTAGTCATCGCCAGCCAGACGCCGATAACCGTACCGGCAGTCATGGCAGCTACTGGATCTTTGAGGACTTCGGTTGCGAATCCCAAAAGGATGGCTGCCACAATGCACAGCGAGCCGGCCAGCACGACGATAGTCAGCCCTGGGCGAATCATGTCGTTCGGCTGCTTAGCCGCCAACTGCCTAGCGCTATCCCGATCAGCGGCTTCAGCCGAATATTGCGCAGCTTCAGCCTGCAACCGATTGCTTTCCGCCGTCACCGCCAACTGCTGGAGCTGGACTTGCGCATTCACTTGCAGCTCCTGGATGCGAACAATAGCCTCAGGGTTGCCAGCAAGCGCAGCATTGACCGAGTCAGGGTCTCCCTGAACGCCTAGCACGCTAGCAACCAGCGCGCCCACAGCCGCACCAGCGGGGCCGCCGAGCAGGGTTCCGACGACAGGGGCTGCCTTGCCGACGATGTTACCGATGTCTTCCCACTTCATTGCGCGTACTCCAGGCCATACGCCCAGGCGGCAGGCCATGTTTCTGGATGAGGTTTTCCAGGCTTCCAGCAACGCTCAGCATACATCTCCCAGGCGTCAGCAGCGTTGTCCGGCACCGCGAAAGGATCGGTGTACATCAGAAGTCGCGCGAATGCGGCGGCCAGCACGTCATCGGTAGCCAGAGCCTCCCATACAGTCGCCCTGACAAACGGGATGCCACGAGCATGACAGACCTTGCGAGCCAGATCGGCAGACGCCTTGTGATTCATTACGCCCTTCACGCCGCCACCAGATTCGAACTGCCAGTAGCCGTGAGCCGGCCCGTTGCCGTACTGCACTCGGGTCAGATACTTGGATTCCTGATAGCCGATGGCTGCCAAAGTGACACGCGCCGCCCTGGTATCCATCTTTGGCGGCAACAACAGAAACGCCGCGTTAACGGCCTCTTTCGGATAACTCATTGGAGATGCTCCTGTCTAAGTCCTGATTCTCGGACACAATGCCAGAATGCACCCGGCCGCAATCATTGTCACGGCGTGACTGACGGCTGACAGGCTTGGGTGCCAGTTGCCCTCAATGGTGCGCAGGATCGCCCAGGCAGCCGCAGCACCCAGCAAGACGACAGGTATCCTGATCAGGTGGCGGGTTGACTTCGACATGCGGCCCGCGATGCACACGCAGACCATCAGGCAGTAGAAGGAAGAAACGATGGCAGGAATAACTAGTATCGTGATGAAGTTCATTCGCTTGACCCCGAGGCTTTGCTCTTGGTGAATCTCTCGACAATACCAAAAGCCAGCGGAACCAGCTTCATGCCCAGTAGACCCACCCAAAAATAAAGGGTTCCCAGGATCGCCGTTTCAACAGGGAATGTCGGCCACTCCCACAGAATTGCGTAGTAGATGGCGGGCGAGCTTGCCGCGCTGATACAGGTCCCGGCGCCGACCTTGATAATCGCTTGCCTGCGATCCTGTGGCGGCCAGAAGGATAGCGCCACCAGGGCGCCGAGGAATGCCAAGGCCAGCAGGTCAGCTCGCAGCAATGAAGCTATGTTTTTGGCGGCGTCATCAACCACGGTGCCTTCTCCATATGGGAGCCAGAATAGTCAGGCAGTTCTGGCGCCACGTCCACTTTGTCCCGACCAGCTCATCAAGGCTTTCGATCAGGTCTGGAGAGGCTTTTGCGCCTCGCTGCACATGATAGCTAATAGATGGCAGCGAGGATACCTTGCGTCGGATAAGACGACCGCCGGAGAACTTATAGAGGTAGCCGCAGGCGTATAGCGAGTAGCCGCCATCCGGGCCGTAGATGCCTGACATCGAGATCAGAAAGTCTTGGGTGTTCGACGGTATGTGACGGACGCAGTACAGGTAGTCGTGCTCAAGGCGGTCTGATGGCTGGCTGTACGAGCGCCTCCAGTAGAAACCGGCTGCCGCCAGAAATCCAGCACCCTGGATGACAACGGCAGAGATTGGCGACGGAAAGCTCCAGGCATACCACGTCGCGCAGACGATGGCGTCAGACACGAAATAGCCGCACAAGGCGGCTAAAAAACATTTCATTCTGAGCATGCGCCACGGCGTCAACGTAACGCACAACCCTAAAGCCGCTGACATCCCGACGGCACGAAGCACGTCGTTAGCCTGCCAGGCAAAGCTATTCACCGCCTCCGGCAAGACGGCCAGAAGGTGTCGACTGACCAAGACCGCCAGCACGATTGATAGCAGGAGTTTTACCGCCCGACTTTGGTTTTGCTGGTTTTGCACTGGGCTTGCTCGCTGGTTTTGGTTTGCTGGTCATAATACTGGATCTTCCGGCCAAATGATTGTAGTTGGAAACCCTGACTGCTGCGGAACATCAAGAAGTGCGGCCGCATAATCATCAAGAATTTTGAATTTTTCGGCAACATCCGCCCCGTTTCTTTCTTCCCGCTGGAGCATGATCACGCCGACATCATAAATTGTTCTGAGCCTGATATCGCGCTCAACTCTCATGTGCTCGGCAAGACGATCAAGATCTGGGCCGGGAGTCGGGCCGAAGATTCCGTCTACGTAAGTCATGCCTACGCCGATGTCGTTATGGCACATCACCCATTCGATTGACGGATGGAATCTGCCATCCGGATTCATGTCGGTCATTTCAACTACAGCGTTTTTATCAATTCGAGCCCACATAATCACCACCTGATAATAACGGCGCCACCGGAACCGGTTACGCCAGCGTTAGTAACTCTTCCGCCGCCGCCCTGGCCTGGATTTACTGGAACCGCCGTACCAGTAGAGGCCGCAACCGATTCGCCGCCTCCGCCAGTACCACCGATGAATCCAGAGTCTGCGGCGTTTCGAACGGCCACGCCGCCATTACCGACTGTCCAGTTAAGGTTTCCGCCAGAGCCCGTGCCACCGCCAGCGCTATCACCGGTTACAGTGCCGCCTGCTCCGCCACCGGCAGAACAGAATCCACCAAACGACGATGTACCGCCGCCGCCACCCGCATTACCATCAGCTACACCTCCGGCACCGCCAGCACCAACAGTGATGATAACGGATGAAACTCCGACAAGCGTGACACGCTCTTTTGCAATGCCGCCCCCACCGCCGCCAGATGGTCCGGGTGCCGTGGTCATTCTTGCAC
>Ga0247818_10000342_pt1 | contig 28795 bp, 27 predicted proteins | sample 13C_Glucose_Day1_FD_192424 | JGI IMG/M metagenome (GOLD analysis project Ga0247818, IMG submission 192424) | Soil microbial communities from agricultural site in Penn Yan, New York, United States - 13C_Glucose_Day1 | ecosystem: Environmental > Terrestrial > Soil > Agricultural land | place... | reverse complement strand
GTGATGGCTGAACAGGAAGAGGTGCGCCGATGGCCGCCATGAAGCCCCGCACGGGCGACGGACCGCTCGAGGTCACCAAGGAAGGCCGCGGCATCGTCATGCGCGTCCCGCTCGAGGGCGGTGGACGGCTGGTGGTCGAGCTCAACGCCGAGGAGGCCTCGGCCCTCGGTGACGCCCTCAAGGACGTCGTCGGCTGATCGTGCCCAGCACCGCGCTGCCGCCCCAGGTCTCACCACCCGAGTTCGCCCTCAGCCCAGCGCTGCCGCACCAGATCGGCGGCGCGGAGGTCTGGGCGTTCCCGGTCCTGCCCGACGAGGACGGGCCGCTCCTCGGCCCGGGTGCCGACGAGGCCGGTGACGCCCTCGGCGTCGACCTGCTCGCCGCGCTCGAGGCGTCGCGGGCCACTGGTCGCACCGGCGAGGTGACCATGGTCCCCGTCGCCCCCGCCGACGGGCCCGGCCTCGTGCTGCTCGTCGGCGTCGGCGAGGCGAGCACGACCGACTTCCGGCGCGCCGGCGCGGCGCTCGCGCGGGCCACCAAGGACCGCGGCAGCGTCGTGACGTCGCTCGCGTCGATCGCGCCCGACGAGGGCCTCGGCGCCTTCGTCGTGGGCGCGATGCTCGGCTCGTTCGCCTTCCACTGGCGCTCCACCGGTCCAAAGGAGCGTCCGGTCGCCCGGATCGTGCTCGCCGGCGTGGACGACGACGGCGCCGACGACGAGCTCGCACGGGCGATCGCGCACGGCGGTGCCGGCTGGCGCTCGCGCACCCTCGCCACGGTCCCGGCCAACCTGAAGACCCCGGCCTGGCTGGCCGACCAGGCCGTCGAGGTCGGCGAGGCGGCCGGCCTCGAGGTCCAGGTCTGGGACGACGCGCGCCTGGAGGCCGAGGGCTTCGGCGGCATCCGTGCCGTCGGCGGTGGCTCGGTCAACGAGCCCCGGCTCATCCGCATGGACTACACCCCGCGCGGCGCGACCAAGCGCATGCCGACGGTGGTCATCGTGGGCAAGGGCATCACCTTCGACACCGGCGGTCTCGACATCAAGCCCAGTGAGGGCATGCTGACGATGAAGCGCGACATGAGCGGAGGCGGCGCCGTCATCGCGACCATGGCGGCGCTCCGCGACGTCGCCTGCCCGGTCCGCGTGGTCGGGCTCGTGCCCGCGGCGGAGAACGCCGTCAGCGGCTCCGCGATGCGCCCCGGCGACGTCATCACCCACTTCGGCGGCCGCACCTCCGAGGTCAACAACACCGACGCCGAGGGTCGCCTCGTGCTGGCCGACGCGATGGCGTACGCCGTCCGCGAGCTCAAGCCGGCCGCGATCCTCGACATCGCCACCCTCACCGGAGCGATGAAGGTGTCGCTCGGCCAGTGGACCGGCGGCTACTTCGCCAACCACGAGGGCCTCGCCGAGCAGGTGCAGGCCGCCGCGACCGCGTCGGGGGAGATCACCTGGCGCATGCCGCTGGTCGCCGACTACGAGGACAAGGTCGCCTCCGACATCGCCGACGGTGACAACGCCGCGGGCGGTCCCGGGGCCATCACCGCGGCGCTCTTCCTCCAGCACTTCGTCGGTGACGTGCCCTGGGCCCACATCGACTTCGCCTCCGTCGCGGAGTCGCCGACCGATCGCTTCGAGTGGACCGCCGGCCCCAGCGGGTGGGGTCCGCGGCTCCTGCTGACCTGGCTCGGCTCCGACGACCCGCTGGCCGGGATCGCCTGATGCTCGGGCTCACCGTCCGCTGGTCGCTGGTCGACGCACCGCAGGGGGTCGAGGAGGAGCTGGCGTCCTACGTCGCCGAGACGTCGCACGCCCGGTTCACCGGGATGGCCGGGCTGCGGTTCAAGACCTGGCGCCAGGTGCCCGGTGAGTGGTTCGAGGGCTGCTACGTCTTCGCCACCAGCGAGGCGCGCGAGGAATTCCAGCGCACCTTCGCCGAGGGCGCCGCCGACGCCCCCGGCTCCCGGATCATCGGCAGCCCCCCGGTCCTCATCGAGGCGTGCGACGTCGTGGCGATCGCGGAGGGCTGGGACGGCTTCACCGCCGCCCCCCGTCTCTAGACGCGCGGGATCAGGCCTCCGGGGCCCACTCCTTCTTCGCCGCGAGCAGCCCGTCACCGACGGGGAGCAGCACCGGCACGAGGGCCTCGTGCTCGAGGATGGTGCGACCGAGGTCGCGGATCGTGACGGTCTCCTCGTCGCGCTGGGCGGGGTCGGCGACGCGGTCGTGCCAGAGCGCGTTGTCGAACGCCACGATCCCGCCGGGCCGCAGCAGGCGGAGCGCCTCCTTCAGGTACGCGGAGTACTCGCGCTTGTCGCCGTCGCAGAAGACCAGGTCGTAGTGGCCGTCGGTGAGCCGGGGCAGCACGTCGAGACCGGCTCCGGCGATGGTGCGCGCGCGGTTGCCGGGGATCCCCGCCTCGCTGAAGGTCTCCTTGGCCAGGCGCTGGTGCTCGGCCTCGATGTCGACGGTCGTGAGCACGCCGTCGGCGCGCATGCCGCGCAGCAGCCAGAGGCCGGACACGCCCGTCCCGGTGCCGATCTCGACGACGGCTCGCGCGTCGAGGACGGAGGCGAGGAAGCGCAGGGCGGCACCGACGCCGGGGCCGACGGGGGCCACGCCGACCTCCTCGGCGCGGCTGCGGGCGGCGGCCAGGAGGTCGTCCTCGGCGACGAACGCCTCGGCGTACGACCAGCTCGCGGGCTTGGGCGGCGTGGTGTTGTTCGGCACGCGGGGACTCTATCGCGCAGCAGCCGCCCGACGTGGTCGGGAACACACGGGCCGGCCCGGTCGTTGGACGCGGTGAACCGGGCAGGACTTCTTGGCCGGTCCGCACGTGGTTCACAGGGAACTCTCAGGCGGGATACCTAGCGTCAGGAAGGACATCGAACCGGTGCAGCTGCGGTCGAGGAAGACGAGTCAGGGAGCGCCTGTGAACGATCAGGTGGACGCCACCTCGGGTGGCGTCGACGTGCCCACGTGGGACGAGGTCGTCGAGCAGCACTCCGACCGTGTCTTCCGCCTGGCCTACCGCCTGACGGGCAACCGGCCCGACGCGGAGGACCTCACCCAGGAGGTCTTCGTACGGGTCTTCCGCTCGCTCGACACCTACACGCCGGGCACCTTCGAGGGCTGGCTGCACCGCATCACGACCAACCTGTTCCTCGACGGTGCGCGCCGCAAGCAGCGCATCCGCTTCGACCCCCTCTCCGACGAGCGTGCCGCCCGGTTGACCAGCCCGGCTCCCGCCCCCGAGCTCGCGGTGGCGGACCAGACCTTCGACGACGACATCGAGACGGCCCTCGCGACGCTCCCGCCCGACTTCCGGGCTGCGGTCGTGCTGTGCGACGTCGAGGGCCTCAGCTACGAGGAGATCGCCGAGATCATGGACGCCAAGCTCGGCACGGTGCGCTCGCGCATCCACCGCGGTCGAACGATGCTCCGCAAGGCGCTCGCCCACCGGGAGCCGGCCGCGGGACGCTCGCGCTACTCCGGCCCCCTCGCTCCTCGTCCTCGTGGGCAGGTGTCGTGATCAGTCACCTCGGATCACGGGTCAGCGCGCTCCTCGACGGTCATCTCGCGCCGGAGGAGGAGGAGCGGTGCTGGAGCCACGTGCACGCGTGCCACGCCTGCCGTGACCTCGTCGAGCAGGAGGGATGGGTCAAGACCCAGCTCGCCCAGCTGTCCTTCGGCCCGGGCGAGCCGTCCCACGACTTCAAGTCCGCCCTGATGGGTCGCTGCTCCGCCGTCCAGCCCGGCCCCGGCCTCGTCGTGCCGCCGTTCCCGACCTCGCGCCCGCGTGCGCGCCGCGGGCTCGTCGCCATCGGCGGCGGGGCGGCGGGCGCCTGCGTCGTCGGCGTGCTGGTCCTCGGCGTGGCCGGTGGCCCGCGCGTCGAACCCCGGCCGCCGGTCACCGACCTGAGCCGGCCGACCGGTCCCGCGAGCCCCGCGGTCGTCGGCGACGACCGGGTGGCACGGGGACCGGCCTCACCCTCCCGGACGCCCCTGGCCGAGCGCCTCGTGGCGATCCGGGAGAAGATTGCCCCGTGAGCGACGAGCACAGGTCCGACGAGCAGACCCCGGACGAGCAGCACGAGGAGCCCACCCAGCCGCTGGCCGGCTGGCGCGCTGACGAGCCCGACCGCGAGCACGAGCCCGCTCCCGCACAGCCGGAGGGCCACGTGTACGGCACCCCCGACCCGGCGCCCGAGCTGCTCGACGGCCCGCCGCCGCACCGTGCGCCGTACGGCGAGACACCGCCCGCGCCCCAGCAGCAACCGGGCGCCGGCCACGAGGCCGCCGCGCCGACCGTGCCGTACCCGGCCCAGGGTCCGTACCCCCAGCAACCCGCCCAGCAGCCGCCCTGGTTCGGTCCCGGCCCACGCCCGACCTACGCCGGACCGACGACGGTCGCCCGCAAGATCCCGCTCTGGGTCTGGCCTGCGGTCGCCTGCCTCGCCCTCGTCGTCGGCATCCTCGGCGGGCTCGCAGGCGGCGCCATCCAGGACGAGCTCTCCGCCCGTCCGGGCACCAACGCCAACGGGATCAACGGCGTACGCACCCAGACCGCCGCCCCGCTCGAGGCCGACAACGGCTCGGTCGCCGCCGTGGCGCAGGCCCTCCTGCCCAGCACCGTCCAGATCGTCGCCGAGCTCGACGGGCAGGCGAACGGAGCCACCGGCTCCGGCTTCGTCCTCGACCGCGAGGGCCACGTCGTGACCAACAACCACGTCGTCGCGTCGGCGGCCGAGGACGACGGGCCGATCGTCGTCATCGACCACCAGGGGGAGCGGCTGAAGGCGACCGTCGTGGGCCGCAGCTCGGTGTACGACCTCGCCGTGCTGGAGGTCGAGGGCGACGGGAAGCTCGAGCCGGCGGCCCTGGGAGCCTCGCAGGTCCTGCGTGTCGGGGATCCCGTGATCGCCTTCGGTGCGCCACTCGGCCTGAGCCAGACCGTGACCTCCGGCATCGTCAGCGCCCTCAACAGGCCGGTGACCACCTCGGGGCAGTCCGACGACGACTCGTCCTACATCAATGCCGTGCAGACCGACGCGGCCATCAACCCGGGCAACTCGGGTGGGCCGCTGGTCAACCTCGCCGGCGAGGTCGTCGGGGTGAACTCCGCGATCGCCACCAACGGTGGCGCGTCCGGCGAGGCGGGCAACATCGGGGTCGGCTTCGCGATCCCGATCGAGCAGGTGCGCACGACCGTCGACCAGATCCTGAGGACCGGCAGGGCGGAGTATCCCGTCATCGGGGCGCAGGTCCGCACGGGCAACGAGCCCGACGCGGAGGGCGCCACGATCACCGAGGTCATGCCCGACACCCCCGCCGAGCGCGCCGGCCTGGAGAAGGACGACGTGATCACGGCGGTCGGCGACCAGCCGGTCAACGACGGCATCGCGCTGATCGTGGCCATCCGGACCCACCTGCCCGGCGAGACCGTCGAGATGTCGGTGGTCCGCGGCGGCGAGGAGCGCGTCGTGCAGGTCGAGCTCGACGGCAAGGTCGGATAGTCACCCCACGACCTACTGGTCGGACGAGTCAGTCTCCGCGTCGACGAACGGGTGTTGGTCGACGAACTCCTTCGTCTCGGTGTACATCCGCTGGATGAACTCCTCGAGCTGCACCCGCTCGACGCGCCACTGACCGCGGCCGCCGATCTTGATGGCCGGCAGCTCACCGCGACGCACCAGCGCGTAGACCTGGGCGCCCGAGGTGTTGAGGACCTCCGCGACGTCGGCGAGCGTCAGGAAGCGCGGGTCGTCGGCCATTGGCCCATCGTGCCACCGTGCACCCGGCCCGCGTCGCAGCCCGGCCGTCCGCTGTGGAGAGACAGGTGTGAACCCGGTCCGGTGTGGCAATGATGAGGTCGTGCCTCGGACCACCTCTCGGACCTCTCCACGCGCCTCCTCCCGCCTCGACCTGCCGCCCGCCGCGCCGACGACCCGCCTCGGCGACATGCCCCCGGCGACCCGGGCGACGACGTCCGGGTGGCGCGACCCGCGGCTGTGGATCGGCGTGGTGCTGGTGACCGGGTCCGTGGTGGCGGGTGCGCGCATCCTGTCCGGTGCCGACGACATGACCTCCGTGTGGGCGGCCTCGTCCGACCTCGCGGCGGGTCAGACCCTCACGGCGGACGACCTGGAGCCCGCGCGGGTCCGCTTCGACGAGTCCGCCGACCACGACCGCTACCTCGCGGTCGACGACGAGCTGCCGACGACGCTCACCCTGACCCGTCCGCTGTCGTCGGGAGAGCTCGTGCCTGCCGCCGCGCTGGGCGAGGAGGCCGCCGCCGACACCGTGTCCTTGTCGATCGCGGTCGCTCCCGAGCACGTGCCCACCGACCTGGTCCGCGGCTCCCGGGTCGACGTGTGGGTCGTGGCCGACCGCACCGTCGCGCAGCGGCGTGGCCGGGCTGCCGCCGAGCTCGTCCTCGACGACGTCGCCGTCCTCGACGCACCGGTGGTGTCCGACGCATTCGCGTCGGCGACCAGCCGACAGCTCGTCCTGGCCGTGCCCGAGGCCGACGAGGAGTCGCTGGGGGAGGTCCTGGCCGCGGTGGGCGACGACCGGGTCCGGGTCGTCGGCAGGAGCTGATGACGTGATCTGCGTGCTGCTGCTCGCGGCGGGCGAGCCGTGGGAGGCGCCGGCCCTCGCCGACCTCGAGGCCCACCCGGGGGTGGTCGTCCTGAAGCGCTGCGTCGACGTCGACGACCTGCTCGCGGCCGTCACGAGCGGTCAGGCGGACGTCGCGGTGGTCTCCCTCGACGCCCCGGGCCTCGACCCGGCGAGCGTCGACCACCTGCGCCGTCATGCGGTGCGTCCGGTCGCCGTGACCTCGGCGCTCCCCGAGGACCTCGACGCCCGCGAGCACGCCGGACGGCTGGGCATCGCCGCGCTCGTGGGCCGAGGCGAGCTGGCGTCCCTGCCGCGCGTGGTCACCACGGTCGAGGACGTCGCCGACACCCGCACGCGGGACGACCGGCCGGTCGGTGACCCCGACGTGGGACGTACGCCGACGGTCGAGCCCGGGCGCCTCGTGGTCGTGTGGGGTCCGGCCGGCGCACCGGGCCGCACGACGGTCGCGACCAACCTGGCGTGGGAGATCGCACGCCGCGCCACCCCCGTCGTGCTCGCCGACCTCGACCCCTACGGCGGTGCCGTCGCGCAGCAGCTCGGCATCCTCGACGAGGTGTCGGGGCTGCTGTCCGCCGCCCGCCTCGCGGCCGCCGGCCAGCTCGACGACCGCTTTCCGTCCGCCTGCCGGGGCGTCGGTGAGCACCTCGCCGTGGTCACCGGCCTGCCGCGGGCCGTCCGTTGGCGGGAGGTGCGCGCTGCGCACGTCGACCAGCTGCTGGAGCGGGCGCGCACCCACGGCCAGGTCGTGGTCGACACGGGGTTCAGCCTGGAGGGTGACAGCGGGTCCGACCTCGGCGGTCGGCCGGGCCGCAACGCGCTGACCCTCGCCGCGCTCGACCAGGCCGACGAGGTCGTCGTCGTGGGCTCGGCCGACCCCGTGGGACTCACGCGGCTCGCCCGCGGCCTGGTCGACCTGCGCGAGCACGTCCCCGCGGCGCAGGTGCGGGTCGTGGTCAATCGGATGCGCCCGTCGATCGGGTGGTCGGAGAAGGAGATCGCCGGGATGGTCGAGGGCTTCAGCCGCGTCGCCGGTCTCCACTTCCTGCCCGAGGACCGCGCAGGGCTCGACCGGGCGCTCACGAGCGGTCGCCCGGTCGCCGACATGGGCACGTCGCCACTGGTCCAGGCCCTCGCTGGCCTCGCCGACGCGGTCCTCCCACCCACTGCCCAGGGAGGGGGCCACCACCCGGCTGCACACGGCCGAGCACGATCTGGTCGATTCCCGCCCACGCGGGGGAGGAGACGTCGTACGATGCGCCCGTAATCAGTGAAGTCAAGTCTTGAAAATTCTGAAAACGATCAAGATTTGCCGTAATTTGGGTCAAAACCTCCAGGGAGACCCAAATGTCACGTCATCTTCGCATCGCCGCCCTCTCCGGCCTCGTCGTCGTCCTCGCGGCGTCGCCCGCGTCCGCCAAGCTCCTCCAGGGCACGACCGGCGACGACGCCATCACCGGCAAGAACCGCGCCGACAAGATCATGTCCATCGGTGGCCAGGACAAGGTGACGGCCCGCGGCGGCAACGACACCGTCTACGCCGGCAACGGCCATGACACCGTGAGCGGCGACGACGGCGACGACTGGATCACCCTGCAGCCCGGCAACGACTGGGGCTCGGGTGGACTGGGCGACGACTCGATCGACGGCGGCCAGGGCGACGACGTGATGTACGGCGGCGAGGGCAACGACAAGCTCACCGCGGGTGACGGCGTCGACATCGTGTACGGCGAGGCCGGCAACGACCTCGTCGGGGGCGGTGACGGCGACGACCAGATCTTCGGCGGCGACGGCATCGACAAGCACATCGGCAACGGCGGCAACGACTGGATCGACGGTGGCCCCGGGGACGACGGCGCGATCCAGGGCGGTCCCGGCAACGACGTGCTGATCGACGGCGAGGGCAACGACGTCAAGATCAAGGGCGACGAGGGCGACGACGTCGTCTTCCTCGGCCCCGGCGCCGACAAGGTCTTCACCGAGCAGGGCAACGACACCATCTACGTCCTCCCCGACGGCCAGCAGGACAAGATCCACTGCGACGACCCGACGCAGAGCGACAACGGCAACGCCGACCGGGTGGTCTTCATCGGCTACCGCGACAGCGCGGACGTCATCGACTACCGGGGCTCGTGCGAGATCATCGAGGTCTCCGCCGCCCTGCCGGCCGGCTGGCCCTACGGGCCCGTCCAGGGCTGAGGGGTCACGCAGCGAACAGCAGGTACAGGCCGCCCACGGTGAAGGCGACCATCGCCACCAGCAGCGGCAGCTGACCGGTGAGCTGGTGGCGCGGCGGCAGCAGCTTGATCGCCCGGTCGTGGGCAGCCACCACGCCGACGATGTGGCCGAGCGTGACCGCGGCCACCTTGGTGACGGCGATGAACGTGGGGTGTGCCGACAGCCAGTAGTTCACCTCGAGGTCGGCGGTGCCGAGGTAGTCGTCGCCACGACTGAACGGGTCGCTCAGCTGGATGATCGTCTGCTGGCCGTACTCGACGAGGTAGGTCAGGTAGTGGGCCACGATGTAGCCCACGATGATCGGGATCACCGAGTGCGCGAACAGGTTGGGCAGCGAGCGCCGCGGGATGTCGCCCCGGACCGCGGTGGCCATGGTGGCGACAGCCAGCACGAACGCGACTCCGGCCGAGAAGGCGATGAGGGCGAGGGTGTCCGGCCACACGCGCGACGTCGACGTCGACTGGACGAGCTTGAGCCAGGGGGTGGACTCGCGGAAGGAGTCGAACGCGGTGCTGCCGAACAGGACGCCGACGACTCCCACCAGTCCGGGCCGCGGGACCACGGTGTCGAGGTTCGCGAGAGGGCTGCGCAGGACGAGCACGCCGTCGCGACGTCCCCAGACCGACAGCTTGGCCACCAGCGAGGAGTAGACCTCGAACGGGTCGGCGCGAGCCAGGAAGGTCGTGCCCCACACGGCCGAGCCGATGAGCATGATCCCGAGGTAGGCCGCGCACCACAGCCGGACCGCCCCGAGGTCGGTGGAGGAGGGGTAGACCAGCTCCAGCCACACGAACGAGAACAGTCCTGCGGCGGCCGGCCAGTAGCCGAGGCGCGCCGGGTAGGCGTACAGGCCCTGGCCCTCGGGGACGCCGGAGACCTTCGCGAACAGCATGCTGATCGTGCGCGCCGGGCTGATCGCGCGGAACACCGGGCCGAGCAGCAGGGACGCCGGCACGAGCCCGACCCACAGGAGCACGTAGAAGGTGCCGAGGAACGGGTTGATCAGGGTGTCCTCGCCGAACACCGCCGCCGCGCCGACGTAGAGGAAGAACGCCATGCCGAGCACGCGGCCGGCGAGCGCCAGCCCGCGCGACGACACGAAGCGGTCCAGCCACGCAGGAGCCGGGCGGCCGCTGGTCGCTGCGTCGTAGCGCGGCTCGCGCCACGCGACCGCCAGCACCGTGAACGAGATGACGAGCGCGGCGACCGCACCCGCGATCGCGAGCTCGGAGGGGATCGGCAGGTCCTTCGCGCCCCCGAGGCCGTGCGCCGAGATCGAGCCGCCGACGGCGAGGGGGCTCACCGGACTTCGAGCTGCAGCAGTACCAGGTCGGGCTCGTGGCTCTCGACCTCGACGACACCCGGGCGGTCGATGACGATCTCGTGCTCGGACGTGCCGGCGTCGTAGGGGATCTCCTGCTCGGGCGTGCTATGCACGTGGAGCTCCCCGGCCTGGTCGGCCTCGATGGTGAGGACCAGCGGCTGGTCGACGCCCAGCTCGACCCGTTCGCCGTTCGGGGTGAACGAGTCGCCCTCGCGGGTCACGGTGACGGCGACGCCCTCGTCCGTGCTGCTGGACTCGGAGTCCGAGGGGGAGTCTGCGGGGGAGTCCGAGGGGGAGTCCGAGGGGGAGGAGCTGGAACTCTGGTCGGTGACAGGCGGGTCGGTGTCCTCGTCCGCGCCGCACGCGCTGAACGAGGCGGCCAGGACCAGGACGAGGGGCACGAGGCGCGTGACGACGGGACCGGACACGGAGATCTCCTTCTGCAGAACCACGGCAGGCAGTGACCGCGGCGGCGCCACGGTGACTGGCTCTGCCAGAATCCCATGCGGGACGGGATCGTCGACGAGGGGGTAGCGCATGAGTGATCGGCTGCGGCCGCGGGACCTGGCCATCCTGGCCGCGGAGTCCCCCACGGCGCCCATGCACAACGCGACCGTGGAGATCTTCGACCCGGGGGAGTCCGGCTTCGACCACCACCGGCTCGTGCAGCTGATCGCCGACCGGATCGCCTTCGTCCCGCGCTACCGACAGCGACTGCAGCTCGTGCCGGGACGGCTGGCCACCCCGGCCTGGGTGGACGACGAGGGCTTCGACCTCGGCTACCACGTCCGACGCTCCGCGCTGCCACGTCCGGGCTCGATGGACCAGCTGCGCGAGCTCGTCGCGCGCATCGCCTCGCGGCCCCTCGACCGCAGCCGGCCGCTGTGGGAGTGCTACTTCGTGGAGGGCCTCGAGCACGGCCACGTCGCCCTGCTGACCAAGAGCCACCAGATCCTCGTCGACGGCAGGGAGACCGTCGACATCGGTCAGGTGCTGCTCGACACCTCGCCGGACCGGTCGACCCTCGGGCACGACGACGACTGGCACCCGGGCCGCGCGGCCGGGCCCGTCGCAGCCGCCGTCGCCGCGGTCGCCGACAACCTCGAGAGCCCCCGCACCCTCTGGATGACCACCCGGGCCAACGCCGAGTCGTTCGGCCGCGCCGCCGCGTCCACCGGCTCCCGCGTCGCGGAGGTCGCGAGCGCCCTCGCCGGTCGCGGGCCGGTGCACTCCACGCCGGTGCACCGCCGCCTCTCGCAGCAGCGCCGGTTCGTGACGGTGCGCACCGAGCTCTCCGACTACCGCGCGATCCGCGAGGTGCACGGCGGCACGGTCAACGACGTCATCCTGGCCACCCTCGCCGGCGGTCTCCGCGGCTGGCTGATGGCTCGCGCCGAGTCGCTCGGAGGGCTACGGACCATCAAGGCGATCGTGCCGATGTCGGTCATCGACGACGAGCTGGAGCCGACCTCGCTCGGGACCCAGATCACCGGGCACCTCGTGCACCTTCCGATCGGCGAGCCCAGCCCCGTGGTGCGGCTGCACCAGGTCAGCTACGACCTGCGCGCGCACCGCGACAACGGTCGCAACGTCTCCGCCCGCCGACTCTCCGGGATCGCCGGGTTCGCCCCGACCACGTTCCACGCCCTGGGCGCACGGCTGGCCACGGCCGAGCTGCGCCGCGGCTTCCACGTCTCGATCACCAACGTGCCCGGGCCGCAGTTCCCGCTCTACGCCGACGGTGCCCGGATGCTCGAGTCCTACCCGGTGCACCCTCTGCTGCCCGACCATCCGCTCGCCATCGGCGTGACGTCGTACGACGGCGGGGTCTTCTACGGCATCACGACCGACCGCGACGCCGTTCCCGACGCCGACGTGCTCGGTCAGTGCGTCCTCGAGGCGCTCGACGAGCTGAAGGACTCGGCGTCCGACGCCAGGCCGCGCGCGCCGCGCGGGCGCAAGAAGGCGGCCGTGAGGGAGGACAGGTGACCCGTCTCTACCTCCCGTCGTCCCTGCCGTTCCTTGCCGAGGACTGGGCCGCCGACGGCCCCCGGGTCGTCGATCCCGTCGTCGCCCCGGACGACGGGGAGGAGAGCGAGTACGTCGCGCTGATGACCGCGGCGGACGCATCGGCCGAGCTGGTGGCCGGCCTGCCCGACGGCCGACGCCGGCGCGTCGTCGTGGTCGCCGAGACGCCCACGCCCGACGACCCGGTCACCTGGCGCGAGGTGGTCGCGGTGCACGTCGACACCGCGGACGACGCCGACCCCGACGACGACCTGGCCTGGTGGGCCACCCAGGAGATCGGCGACCTCGTCACCCCGCGGTAGCCGTGCCCCTGATCCAGCACTTTGAGGCGCGCGAGGGGGTCTGACACGATCTGCCGCATGGACGCGATCACCTTTCCTCCGGCTCCCACCAACGAGCCGAACCTGACCTATGCGCCCGGCACCCCGGAGCGCGAGGCACTGGTCACCGAGCTCGCCCGGCTCGAGGGCGAGCAGCACACCTTCCACGCCGTCATCGGTGGCGAGCACCGCGAGGGGGGTGGCGCGGAGACGTCGGTCGTCCAGCCCCACGACCACCAGCACGTCCTCGGCACCTTCCGCGGCGCGACCACCAAGGACGCCGAGGACGCGATCGCTGCGGCGGCCGAGGCCGCGCCGGGCTGGCAGGCGATGCCCTTCGACGAGAAGTGCGCGATCATCCTCAAGGCCGCCGACCTGCTGGCCGGCCCGTGGCGCCAGCGCATCAACGCCGCGACGATGCTGGGCCAGTCGAAGACGGCGTTCCAGGCCGAGATCGACGCCGCGTGCGAGCTGATCGACTTCTGGCGCTTCAACGTCCACTACGCCAAGCAGATCCTCACCGACCAGCCGATCGCGAACAGCCCGGGCATCTGGAACCGCACCGACCACCGTCCGCTCGAGGGGTTCGTCTACGCGATCACGCCGTTCAACTTCACGGCGATCGCGGGCAACCTGCCGACCGCGCCGGCGCTGATGGGCAACACGGTGCTGTGGAAGCCCTCGCCGACGCAGCAGCTGGCGGCCTCGCTGACGATGGAGCTGCTGGAGGAGGCCGGGATGCCGCCCGGCGTCATCAACATGCTCCCCGGCGACGGCCTCGACGTGTCGGAGGTGGCCCTCGCGCACCGCGACCTGGCGGGCATCCACTTCACCGGCTCGACCCCGACGTTCCAGCGCCTCTGGCGCACCGTCGGCGAGAACATCACCGGCTACCGCGCCTACCCGCGCATCGTCGGCGAGACCGGCGGCAAGGACTTCATCGTCGCCCACCCCTCGGCCGACCCCGACGTGCTGCGCGTGGCGATGATCCGCGGTGCCTTCGAGTTCCAGGGCCAGAAGTGCTCGGCCGCCTCGCGCGCCTACGTCCCGCGCTCGGTGTGGAACACGATCAAGGACCAGCTGATCGCCGACACCGAGGCGCTGTCGATGGGTGACGTCACCGACCTGTCGCACTTCATGGGCGCCGTGATCGACGACCGGGCGTTCGCCAAGCACCAGAAGGCCATCGCCCGCGTCGAGGGCACCGACCACCTGACCCTGCTGGCCGGCGGCCAGACCGACGACTCCGTCGGATACTTCGTGCGGCCCACGATCGTCGAGTCGAGCGACCCGACCGACCAGATGTTCTCGGACGAGTACTTCGGCCCGATCCTCGCCGTCCACGTCTACGACGACGCGGACTTCGAGTCGGTGGTGGCGCAGATGGAGTCGTTCGCCCCGTACGCCCTGACCGGCGCGATCATCGCGCAGGACCGGTCCGCGATCGCGTGGGCCAGGAAGACGCTGCGCTTCGCGGCCGGCAACTTCTACATCAACGACAAGCCGACCGGCGCGGTCGTCGGGCAGCAGCCCTTCGGTGGCGGTCGCGCGTCCGGCACGAACGACAAGGCGGGCGCGGCGGTCAACCTGCTGCGCTGGACCTCGCCGCGGTCGATCAAGGAGACCTTCGTGCCCCCGACGGACCACCGCTACCCGCACCAGGGCTGAGGTCCGGTCGCTCGAGCCGATGGGGGAGGATGGGGACGTGGCCGTCCCCGTCCTCCCGCTCCGGCCCCTGTGGCACATGGGGTCGCTGCACCCCTACGAGCAGGCGCTCACGCTGCTGCTCGCGTTCGGGCCGTTCCTGGTGCTGGGGCTGGTGATCTGGCGCCAGCGCCGCCGGGGCTAGCGGGAGGCGAGCCACTCCACCCCGGTGCGGTGCTCGGTGTCGAGCGCCTTGCCCAGCATGTCGGCGACGAGACCTTCGATCTTGCCGCCGACGAACGGCAGCCGCACGGTCACCTCGAGGTCGACGCGCTCGGTCGTCCGCCCGCCCGTCTCGACCAGGGTCGCGGTGCCCGCCATCTCGCCGGGCTTGCCGGGGATGGTGACCTCGACGTCGGCCTGCTCGGTCGTGCGCCACGACTCGACCTGCACGATCTCGATCTCGCTGCCGACGAGCTTGGTCGCGAACGACGGGAGGCCCGAGGAGGACTGCACCTGGTGGAGCGTGACGACACCGTCCTCGACGGTGACGTTGCCGCGCACGACGTGCATCCGCTCGAGCACCAGCTCGCGGAAGGCCGGGTCGGTGAGCATCGCCGACACCTCCTCGAGCGAGGCGTCGTAGGTGAGGTCCTTGACCACGCGCGTGCCCATCCAGGCTCCTCCGGTGCTCGTCCGAGCGGCCGGGGCGGACGCCCCGGCCGGTGCCGACATCATGGCCGACGAGTCCCCGTCGGGCGAGGACCGGCACCCCTTCGCACGCCCCGACGGGCGAGGTGACCGCCGGGTACCGACCCGTGTTGTGACGGTCACAGCACGGGTTCTAGTGTCGAGGCGTGGCGACGCCTGAGGAGATCAAGGACCAACAGCTCGACGCGGCGACGGCGGCACGTCCGGAGTGGGGCGACCTCGTGCGTGCCTACTACCGCCACGTGGCTCCCGACGAGGTCGCCGAGCGGTCACCGGAGGACCTGCTGGGCGCCGTCTCCTCCCACCGCGAGCTGGCCTCGTCCCGCCCGCAGGGCACCGCCGCCGTGCGCGTGGTGACCCCGACGATCGCGGACGCCGGCTGGTCGGCATCGGGCCGCTCGGTCGTCGAGGTGGTCACCGACGACATGCCGTTCCTCGTCGACTCGGTGACGATGGAGCTCAACCGGCTCGGGCACAACGTGCACGCCATCATCCACCCGCAGCTCGCCGTCGAGCGCGACATCACCGGCCGGCTCCAGCACGTCCACGCCCACGAGCCGCACGGGGGTGTCCGCGCTGCCGTGCAGTCCGAGACGCAGCCGTCGGCCCAGGAGGGCGCCGAGTCGTGGATGCACGTCGAGATCGACCGCACCGACGACGAGGAGGCCGCCGAGATCACCACCCGCCTCCAGCGGGTGCTGCGCGATGTCCGCGAGTCCGTCGAGGACTGGGAGAAGATGCACGCCCAGGCCCTCGCGGTCGTCGACGAGCTGGACAAGGAGCCACCACCGCTCCCGGCCGAGGAGCTGCGCCAGGGCCGTGACTTCCTCACCTGGCTGGCCGACGACCACTTCACCTTCCTCGGCTACCGCGAGTACCAGCTCGAGGCGGAGGAAGGTGCCCCCGACGAGTACGGCCTCCGTGCGGTCCCGGGCTCGGGCCTCGGCATCCTGCGCCACGACCAGGACCTGTCCGCCTCGTTCGCCAAGCTGCCCCCGCTCGTCCGGGCCAAGGCTCGGGAGAAGAGGCTGCTCGTGCTCGCGAAGGCCAACTCGCGCGCCACCGTGCACCGCCCCGCCTACCTCGACTACGTCGGGATCAAGACGTTCGGCCCCGACGGCGAGGTCGTGGGCGAGCGTCGCTTCCTCGGCCTGTTCTCCAGCGCCGCCTACACCGAGTCGGTCACCCGCATCCCGGTGCTGCGCGAGAAGGTCACCGAGGTGATGCGGCACGCAGGCTTCGACCCGCGCAGCCACGCCGGCAAGGCGCTGATGGACACCCTCGAGAACTACCCGCGTGACGAGCTGTTCCACACCTCGCCCGACGAGCTCGCGCCGGTGGCGCAGGACGTGATGAGCGCTCGCGAGCGACGCCAGCTGCGGGCGTTCGTCCGCAGCGACGCCTACGGCCGCTACGTCTCGGTCCTCGTGTACCTCCCGCGCGACCGCTACAGCACCGCGGTGCGCGAGCGCTTCTCCGAGATCCTGCGCGAGCAGCTCGGGGGCGAGCACGTCGAGTTCACCGCGCGGGTCAACGAGTCGACGACCGCCCGGGTGCACTTCGTGGTCCACCCGCCCAAGGGCGGCGAGGTCCCGGAGGTGGACGTCGCCGACCTCGAGCGTCGGCTGATGGAGGCCTCGCGGTCGTGGCGCGACGACTTCGTGTCCGCCGTGGTGAGCGAGTACGGCGTCGACGAGGGCTCGCGGCTGGCACGGGCCTGGGCCCAGGCGTTCCCGGAGGCCTACAAGGAGGACTACCAGCCGCAGCGCGGGTCGGCCGACCTCGGCCGCATCGAGGCCATCGAGGGGGAGGAGGGCATCGACCTCGCCCTCTTCGACCAGGACGAGCGCGGCGGTCACCACCGCCGCGGTGAGTCGAGGCTGAAGGTCTTCCGGGTCGGTGAGCCGCTGTCGCTGAGCGCGATGCTGCCGATGCTCACGTCCATGGGCGTCGAGGTCGTCGATGAGCGCCCCTACGAGCTCACCGGACTCGCCCGCCCCTCGTTCATCTACGAGTTCGGCCTGCGCCACGGCCGGACCCTCGCGCCGCACGAGCGCACCCTCTTCGCCGAGGCGCTCCGCGCGGTGTGGGACGGCTACAACGAGATCGACGGCTTCAACCAGCTGGTGCTCGCCGCCGGGCTGACGTGGCGGCAGGCCACGGTGCTGCGGGCGTACGCCAAGTACCTCAAGCAGGGCAACTCGCCCTTCGCCCTCGACTACATCGAGGAGGCGCTGCGCAGCAACGTCGACATCACCCGGCTGCTCGTCGAGCTCTTCGAGTCGCGGTTCGACCCCGGGCGCGGGGACCGCCTGCTCGAGCACGACGCCGAGGCGCGCGTCGCCAAGGTGGAGGCGGTCGAGGAGCGGCTCGCCAAGGCCCTGGACGACGTCGTCAGCCTCGACCACGACCGCATCCTGCGCTCCTACCGCACGCTGGTCCGGGCGACGCTGCGCACCAACTTCTTCCAGCGCTCGGCCGACGGCGAGGTGCACCCCTACATCTCTTTCAAGCTCGAGCCGTCGGCCATCCCCGACCTGCCCGAGCCGCGCCCGCGCTTCGAGATCTTCGTCTACAGCCCCCGCGTCGAGGGATCCCACCTGCGGTTCGGCGCGGTGGCCCGCGGTGGCCTGCGCTGGTCCGACCGTCGCGACGACTTCCGCACCGAGGTGCTCGGCCTGGTCAAGGCGCAGATGGTGAAGAACACCGTGATCGTGCCGGTCGGCGCGAAGGGCGCGTTCTTCTGCAAGCAGCTGCCCGACTCGTCCGACCGCGACGCGTGGCTCGCCGAGGGCGTGGCCTGCTACAAGACCTTCATCTCCGGCCTGCTCGACATCACCGACAACCTCGTCGACGGCGTCACGGTGCCGGCCCGCGAGGTCGTCCGGCACGACGGTGACGACTCCTACCTCGTCGTCGCCGCCGACAAGGGCACCGCGACGTTCTCCGACATCGCCAACGGTGTCGCCAAGGACTACGGCTTCTGGCTCGGTGACGCGTTCGCGTCGGGCGGCTCGGTCGGCTACGACCACAAGGCGATGGGCATCACGGCCAAGGGCGCCTGGGTCTCCGTGCAGCGCCACTTCCGCGAGATGGGCGTCGACTGCCAGGCCGAGGACTTCACCGCGGTCGGCATCGGCGACATGTCCGGAGACGTCTTCGGCAACGGCCTCCTCTGCTCCGAGCACACCCGGCTGGTCGCGGCGTTCGACCACCGCGACATCTTCATCGACCCCACGCCCGACGCCGCGTCGTCGTACGCCGAGCGGCTCCGGCTCTTCGAGCTGCCGAGGTCGAGCTGGAAGGACTACGACGCCTCGCTCATCTCCGAGGGCGGCGGCGTCTGGCCGCGATCGGCCAAGTCGATCCCGGTCTCCGCGCAGGCGCGCAAGGCCATCGGGCTCGCCGACGACGTCACGTCGCTGACGCCCGCCGAGCTGATGAGGGCGATCCTGCTCGCGCCCGTCGACCTGCTGTGGAACGGCGGGATCGGCACCTACGTGAAGTCGTCGGAGGAGACCGATGCCGACGCCGGCGACAAGGCCAACGACGCGATCCGCGTGAACGGGGAGGACCTGCGCGCCCGGTGCGTCGGCGAGGGCGGCAACCTCGGCTTCACCCAGCTCGGACGCGTGGAGTACGCCCGGTTCGGGGCGCGTGGCGACGGCGGGCGGATCAACACCGACTTCATCGACAACTCCGCGGGCGTCGACACCTCCGACCACGAGGTCAACATCAAGATCCTGCTCGACCGCGTGGTGCGGTCGGGGGCGATGGGGGAGGACGCTCGCAACGACCTGCTCGCCGAGATGACCGAGGAGGTCGGCCAGCTCGTCCTGCGCGACAACTACGAGCAGAACCTCGCGCTCGCCAACGCGCAGGCGCACGCGCCGTCGCTGCTGCACGTGCACGAGGACTGGATGCGCGCCCTCGAGAAGCGGGGCGTGCTCAACCGCGAGCTCGAGGGGCTGCCCAGCACCCGCCAGGTGCGGCGTCGCCTGGACCGCAAGCAGGCGCTGTCGGGACCCGAGCTGTCGGTGCTGCTGGCCTGGACCAAGATCGTGCTGGCCGAGGAGCTCGTCGACTCCGACCTGCCCGACGACCCCTACCTGCGCGACGACTTGCTCGCCTACTTCCCGAGCCGCATGAAGCCCGACCTCGAGCCGGCGATCGAGGACCACCCCCTGCGTCGCGAGATCATCGTGACCCAGGTCGTCAACGACCTCGTCAACGGCGCGGGCATGACCTTCTGGCCGCGGTTGCAGGGCGAGACCGGGGCCACCCCGGCCGACCTCACCCGCGCCAACTTCGTTGCCCGCGAGATCTTCGGCTCGCTGCCCCTCCGCCAGGACATCGCCGCCCTCGACAACCAGGTGCCGGCCGAGCGGCAGACCCGCATGCGCATCGAGATGCGCACGCTGGTGGAGCGAGCGTCGCGGTGGCTGGTCACCAACCGGCGCCCACCGCTCGACTCCGGCGCCACCGTCGAGTTCTTCCGAGGTCCCGTCCAGCGGGTCATGGCCGAGCTGCCCCACATCATGAGTGGTCGCGAGCTCGACGACTACCGTGCCCGCGAGAAGCGCCTGGCCGACCAGGGAGTGCCCGCCGACCTGGCCTCCCGCGTCGCGGTGCTGGCCTCCGCGTACGCCCTGCTGGGGATCGTCGAGACCGCCGACCGGCTCGACCTCGACCCGGGCGAGGTGGCCCGCGTCCACTTCGCGCTGGGGGAGCGGCTGGGACTGCCGGCGCTGGTGGAGCGGATCTTCGCCCTGCCGCGAGACGACCGGTGGCAGACGATGGCCCGGGCGGCCCTGCGCGACGACCTCTACGGCGTCCACCAGCAGCTGACCGCGCAGGTCCTCGACTCCACCGACGCCGCCGACTCGGCCCCTGCCCGGGTGGCCGCCTGGGAGGACGCGGACGAGGAGCTCGTGGGACGCGCGGCGTCGACGCTGGAGGAGATCTGCCGCGAGGAGACCGCCGAGCTGGCGCGCCTGTCGGTGGGTCTGCGGGTGGTGCGCGGCCTGCTGTCCTGACGTGGGCCGGCGCCGCCGGGGTCAGAGCAGCAGGACCGCTGCCACGACACCGGCGGCGACCACGGCCCACCGGAAGACCGCGTCGGGGAGCTTGCGGCCGATGCGGGCACCGACGTAGCCACCGACCAGCGAGCCGGCGGCGAGCAGCACCACGACGTCCCAGCGCGGGTCCGCCACCACGACGAAGATCAGGCCGGCGACGATGTTGCCCACCATCAGCGACAGGGTCTTGAGGCCGTTGACGATCCGCAGCTCGAGGTCCGTGCCGATGCCCAGGACGGCCACCATCATCACGCCCGCGCCCGCCCCGAAGTAGCCGCCGTAGACGCCGGTGATCGTGGCGAACACCGTGGTGGCGGGGGACATGTGCCGGCGCTCGGCCAGCGCGACGCCGTGCCGCGCCTCGTGGCGTTCGCGCAGCCACCTCGCGATGCGCGGCTGCACGCCGACGAGCAGGCAGGTGAAGAGGATGAGGTAGGGGACGATCGCCTCGAAGACGCCCGGCGGGAGGCCGAGCAGCAGCGCCGCACCGATCACCGCGCCGACGGCGCAGACGACCACGATCGTCCGGGCGACCGGGCCCGCCTCGCGGACCTCGCTGCGGTAGCCGACGACGCCACCGAGGCCGCCGGGGATCAGGCCGAGGGTGTTGGACACGTTGGCCACCACCGGCGGCAGGCCCAGGGCGATCAGCACGGGGAAGCTCAGCAGCGACGCCACGCCGACCGTGGAGGAGAGCACGCCGGCGCCCAGCCCCGCGGCGAGCACCACGAGCGCCTCGGCTTCGGTCACCGGGTCTCGCGGAGGAGGGCGACGTCGCTGACCATCGCCACGTGGGCGTGCATCGCCTCGGCCGCCGCGGCCGGGTCGCCGGCGCGGATCGCCTCGGCGATCGCGCGGTGCCCGGCCAGGGAGTCCTGCGGGCGGCCGGGCTGGCCGAGGGACTCGAGCCGGGTCTCCCTGATCAGGTCGCCGATCTCGTCCATCAACCGGGCGAGCAGGAGGGAGTGCGAGGCGGCGGTGACGGCGCCGTGGAAGCGCTCGTCGCCCTCGACGCCGCGACCGCCTGCCTCGACGTCGGCGGCCATGGAGGCGAGGGCGTCGTCGATGCGGGCGAGGTCGTCGTCGGTGCGTCGTACGGCGGCGAGGGAGGCGATCTTCGTCTCGAGCGCGTCGCGGGTCTCGATGATCTCGGGCAGCCGGTCGGCGTGGCTGCGGATCGCCTCCACGATGCGGCTCGTCTTCTGGTGGCGGGCGGTGACGACGGTGCCGTCGCCGTGGCGTACCTCGACCACACCGACCACCTCCAGCGCGACCAGGGCCTGGCTCAGGGTGGCGCGGCTGACCCCGAGCCGCTGGGCGAGCTCACGCTCAGGAGGGAGCTTGTCGCCGGCCTGCAGGCCGTTGTCGTCGATCCACGCCGAGATCTGCCCTGCGACCTGCTCGTACAGACGCGTGCGGAGCAGCCGCGGAGGGAAGGAGGACGACTCGGACATGGCACCACCCTATTGACGTTCGGCTCATTGTCCTATTGGCTAGGCCACTGAGCCAGCATTGTGACGAGGGCCACCCCCCGCGACCCCGCCGTGCCGGCACTCGACTCGGAAGGTGTGGCGTTATGGGTCCGGAATGGATTGCGATCATCGCGCTCGTCGCGTTGTTCGTGGTCGGCACCGTGCTGCCGATCAACATGGGAGCGCTGGCCTACGTGGCCGCATGGCTCGTCGGGATGTACTCACTGGGACTCGACGAGAAGGAGATCCTGGCCGGCATCAGCGCCGACCTGGTCCTCACCCTGATCGGCGTCACCTATCTCTTCGCGATCGCGAGGCAGAACGGCACCGTCGACCTCATCGTCCGCTCCGCGGTCGCCTCGGTCGGGGGTCGGGTCGCCCTGATCCCGTGGGTGATGTTCGCGGTCACCGCCGTGATCACCGCGATCGGCGCGGCCAGCCCGGCCGCGTGCGCGATCATCGGTCCGATCGCCCTCGGCTTCGCCGGGCGCTACGGGATCAGCCCGCTGATGATGGGCATGTTCGTCGTGCACGGCGCGCAGGCCGGCGGCTTCTCGCCGATCTCGATCTACGGCACGATCACCAACTCGGTGATGGAGGACGCCGGTCTCGGCACCACGCCGCTGACGATCTTCTTCTCCAGCCTCGTGGTCAACACCGTGATGGCCGCGATCCTCTTCGTCGTGCTCGGCGGCCGCAAGCTGATGAAGCTGCGCATGGACGGCGACGGTGAGCTCGTCGAGGCCGGCGCCACGACGGGCGCTACGACCGGTGCGGTCGCGGGGACCGGCACCGGCGGCACCGCGACCCGCGTGCACCCCGATCGCTCGGACGCCCGCTCGGCGACCGGCGCCACGCCCACCACGGGCACCCCGAACCCCGACGACGCCGGCACGACCCTCGAGCACGTGCTCACCCTCCTGGCCTTCCTGGCCGTGGCGGTCGTCGCGCTCGTCTTCGACAAGAACATCGGCTTCGCCGCGATCACGGCCGCGGTCGTGCTCTCGATCCTCACGCCGAAGGCCTACAAGGACACCGTCAAGCAGATCGCCTGGCCGACCGTGCTCCTCGTCGCGGGCGTCAGCACGTACGCCACGATCCTCACCACCGCCGGCTCCCCGGAGTTCGTCGGCAACTGGGCCGCCGGCCTGGGTGCTGCCGCCATCGGCGCCCTGATCCTCTGCTACGTCGGCGGCGTCGTCTCGGCGTTCGCCTCCTCGACGGCGCTGCTGCCGGTGATCATCCCGATCGCGATCCCGCTCGTCTCCGAGGGCGGCCTGTCGGCCGGCTTCTTCGTCGCCGCGCTCGCGGTCAGCTCGACCATCGTCGACGTCAGCCCGTTCTCCACCAACGGCGCGCTGATGCTGGCCAACCGGCCGAACACGATCGACGAGAGCACCTACTACAAGCAGATCCTGACCTACGCCACGATCGTCACCCTCGTCGGCCCGCTGCTCGTGTGGGCCGCCCTCGTCCTCCCCGGATGGTGAGCCTCATGACCGGACCTCTCTCCGACCTCCTCGTCGTCGACCTGACCCGTGCGCTCGCGGGCCCGCACGCCACCCAGATGCTGGGCGACCTCGGCGCCCGCGTGATCAAGGTGGAGGCGCCGGGCAGCGGCGACGACACCCGCGGCTGGGGACCGCCGTTCGTCGGCGAGCCCGACGCCCGCCAGTCGACGTACTTCCTGTGCACCAACCGCAACAAGGAGTCGATCGCCCTCGACCTCAAGGACGAGGCCGACAAGGACGTGCTCGTCGGCCTGGTCGAACGCGCCGACGTGCTCGTCGAGAACTTCCGCACGGGCGTCCTCGAGCGGCTCGGCCTCGGCATCGAGGAGCTGATGCGCCGCAACCCGCGCCTCGTCGTCCTGTCGATCACGGGCTTCGGTCACGACGGGCCCGAGGGCGGTCGGGCCGGCTACGACCAGATCGCCCAGGGCGAGGCCGGGCTGATGTCGCTCACCGGGTCCGGGCCCGACGACCCGCAGCGGGTCGGCGTACCCATCGCGGACCTGCTCTCCGGGATGTACGGCGCGTACGGCGTGCTCGCCGCCCTCCACGAGCGGGAGCGCACCGGCACCGGGACCGTGGTGCGGACGTCGCTGCTGGCGTCCGTCGTCGGGGTGCACGCCTTCCAGGGCACCCGGTGGACGGTGGCCGGCGAGGTGGGTCGAGCCCAGGGCAACCACCACCCGTCGATCGCCCCCTACGGGCTGTTCCACTGCCGCGACGGCGCCGTGCAGATCGCCCTCGGCAGCGAGGGGCTGTGGAAGAGGTTCTGCGCGGGCTTCGGGCTCGACCCGGAGGCCGACGGCATGGCCAGCAACGGCGAGCGGGTCGCCCACCGCGAGCAGGTCATCGCGGTCGTCGAGCAGGCGTTCGCCGACTGGGACGCCGAGCCGCTGCTCGCCCGCCTCGCCGAGGTCGGCGTGCCCGCAGGCAAGGTGCGCACCCTCGACGAGGTCTACGAGTGGGACCAGGTCGCCAGCCAAGGGCTCCTGGTCGACGTCGAGCATCCCACGCTCGGCGCGCTCACCCTCCCCGGCCCGCCGCTGCGGTTCTTCGACGCCGAGGGCGCCGAGGTCACCCGTCGCGACCACGTCGCGCCGCCGCTGCTCGACCAGCACGCCGACGCGATCCGCGCCTGGGTCGGCGGAGGCGGCGCGTGAGCCGGGAGGGAGCGGCACGGCGCTGGACGGCCCACGAGCTGCTCGACCTGGTGCTCGACGACGGGACCTTCACCTCCTGGGACGAGCCGATCGACCCGTCCTACGCCGATCCCGGCTACCGCGCCGAGCTCGAGGTTGCCGCGGCGAAGGCCGGGACGGACGAGTCGGTGCTGACCGGGCGAGGTGAGGTGCGGGGCCGGCCGGTCGCGGTCGTGGTCAACGAGTTCCGCTTCCTCGCCGGGTCCATCGGCCGGGCTGCCGCCGACCGCATCACCGCGGCGGTGCGCCGGGCGACCGCCGAGGGGCTGCCCCTGCTGGCGAGCACCGCCTCCGGCGGCACCCGCATGCAGGAAGGCACGCCCGCCTTCGTCCGGATGGTCGAGATCTCCCGTGCGCTGATGGACCACCGGGCCGCCGGACTGCCCTACCTCGTCCACCTGCGCCACCCCACGACCGGGGGCGTCTACGCCTCCTGGGGCTCGCTCGGCCACGTCACGGTGGCGGAGCCGGGCGCGCTCGTCGGGTTCCTCGGCCCCAAGGTCTACGCCGGCCTCAACGGGCGGCCCTTCCGGCCGGGCGTGCAGGTCGCGGAGAACCTCGCCGCCGCCGGCGTGATCGACGGCGTCGTCGCCGCCGAGGACCTGCCCGCCATGGTCGACAGCGCCCTCGCGGTGCTGGTCGACACCCCCGGCGCGGGCCGGTTGCCGCTGCGCGCGGCACGCCCGGTCGGCGACCACACTGCGTGGGACAGCGTCGAGCGGACGCGCCGTACGGACCGGGTGGGGGTGCGAGACCTCCTCGCCCACGGCGCCGCCGGCACGTTGCAGCTGCGCGGCACCGACGAGGGCGAGCGCGACTCGACCGTCCTCGTCGCGCTGACCCGGCTCGACGACCAGCCGTGCGTGGTCATCGGTCAGGACCGCTCGCGCCAGGTGCCCGGCCACGCGATGGGCCCCGGGGCGCTGCGCGAGGCGCGCCGCGGGATGCGGCTGGCCGAGGAGCTCGGCCTGCCGCTGGTCAGCGTCATCGACACCCCGGGCGCCGAGCTGTCGCCGGAGGCCGAGGAGCGGGCCATCGCCGGCGAGATCGCCCGCTGCATCGCCACCCTGACGACGATGTCGGTGCCGACGGTCTCGGTGATCCTCGGGCAGGGCTGCGGAGGAGGGGCCCTCGCCTTCCTGCCGGCGCGGACGGTCATCGCGACCGAGCACGCGTGGCTCTCGCCGCTGCCACCCGAGGGCGCGAGCCTCATCGTGCACGGCGACACCGGCCATGCGGCCGAGATGGCGGCCCGCCAGCGCGTCCGTTCCGCCGATCTCCTCGCCGACGGCGTCGTCCAGCACGTGGTGCCGGAGATCGACGGCGAGTCGCCGCGCGACCTGGCGGTGGCCGTGGCGGCCGAGGTCGGGGCCCGCCTGCGCGAGCTCGCAGGTCGTGCGCCCGTGGCCCACGCCTCCTGAGCCGTGCCACGATCGGGCATGCCCTCCGCTGCGCACTCGCTGACCCTGCCCGACGGACGCGAGCTGGAGTACCTCACCGGTGGCGCTGCCGACGGCTTCCCGCTGGCCTACCACTCCGGCACGCCGAGCGCTGCAGTCGTCGACCCCCTGCTCTGGGCTGCCGCCGAGCGCGCCGGCCTGCACCTGGTGACGTACTCACGACCCGGCTACGGCGCCTCCACCTCACGGCCCGCACCGGAGGGCTGGCCGGTGCCGCTCGTCGCGGACGCCTCGGACACGGCGGCGTTGCTCGACCACCTCGGGATGGGGGAGTTCGTCACCCTCGGCTGGTCGGGCGGGGGGCCGCGCGCGCTCGCCTGCGCGGCGACCCTCCCGGGGCGGTGCCTCGCAGCGGCGACGCTGGCGGGCGTCGCGCCCGCCGACGAGTCCGGCCCCGACTGGACCGAGGGCATGGGCGAGGAGAACGTCCGCGACTTCGCCGCGGCCCGTGAGGGACGCGTCTCCTACGGACCCATCGCGGTCGAGCAGGCCGCCGCGCTGGCGACGGTCACCGCCGCCGACATCGTCGCCTCGATGGGTGACCTGGTCGACGAGGTCGACGCCGCCGCACTCTCCGACGAGATCGGCGGGGCGGTCGCGGCGTCGTTCAACCACGCCGTCGCGCAGGGGCCGGGCGGGATGGTCGAGGACACGCTGCAGATCGTCCAGCCCTGGGGCTTCGACCTCGCAGCCATCACCGTGCCCGTCTCGGTGTGGCAGGGCGCGCGGGACCGGATGGTCCCGTTCGCGCACGGCCGCTGGCTGGCCGCCACGATCCCCGGCGCCCGGGCCCACCTCTTCGACGACGAGGGCCACATCTCGCTCGTCGCGAAGATCGACGAGATCCTCGCCGACCTGCGGTCGCTGGCCGGTCTCTGAGCCGCCGAGCGGTGAGTGGCGCAGGTTCTGTGCGCCGAAAAGATGTCTCACTCACCGCCGTTTTCGCAGATGGACGTCAAGCGGTGAGTGGCGCAGGTTCTGAGCGCCGAAAAGATGTCTCACTCACCGCTCGAGCGCAAGCCTCACGCCGCGCGCCGGAGACGTGGGGGTCGCACCGCGCACCGGCGAGCGATCAGCTGGCCTTCTTGGCCGCCGTCTTCTTCGCGGCGCTCTTCTTGGTGGTCGACTTCTTGGCGGCGGTCTTCTTCGCGGGGGCCTTCTTGGAGGCGGACTTCTTGGCGCTGGCCTTCTTCGCCGGCTTCTCGTCGGCCGAGTCCCCAGAGTCGGAGTCGTCGGCCTCGCCGCGCGCGGACTTCGCCGCGGCCACCGACTTCTGGAGCGCGGCGAGCAGGTCGACCACCTCGCCGGACGTCTTGGTCGAGGTCTCGGTGCGCTTGATCTCGCCACCCTCGATCTTGGACTTCACGAGCGCCTCGACGGCACCGGCGTAGTCGTCCTCGAACTCGGTCGCGTCGAAGTCGCCGGCCAGCGTCTCGACGAGCATGTGGGCCATCTTGACCTCTTGCGGCTTGGCGTCGTCGACCTCGACCTTGAAGTCGGGCACCCGCACCTCGTCGGGCCACATCATCGTCTGGAGCACGATGACCTCGCCGGCCTCGGTCTCGCGCACGCGCAGCACCGCGATCGTGGTGCGCTGGCGCAGGGCGACGGTGACCACGGCCATCCGGTCGGCGTCCTTCAGCGCCTGGCGCAGCAGCGCGTAGGGCTTCGCGCCGGCGCCCTCGGGCTCGAGGTAGTAGGACTTCTCGAAGAGCAGCGGGTCGATCTGCTCGCGGGGCACGAACTTCTCCACCGCGATCTCGCGCGACGACGTCGAGGGCAGCTCGGCCATGTCGTCGTCGGTGAGGATGACCATCTCGCCGTCCTCGGTCTCGTAGCCCTTCGCGATGTCGGCGTAGGCCACCTCCTCGCCGTCGAGCGAGCAGACGCGCTGGTACTTGATGCGGCCGCCGTCCTTGGCGTGCACCTGGCGGAAGGACACGTCGTGGCTCTCCGTGGCGGCGTAGAGCTTGACCGGGACACTGACCAGGCCGAAGGAGACGGCACCCTTCCAGATCGCTCGCATGCCACGACGATAGCCGTCCGCACGGACGCCCGTCCCCCTGCGGAGGGATGCCAGACTGCTCGCGTGCGCCCGATGCTCGCCAGCAAGACCGACCGCGTCCCGGCCGGTGAGCAGTGGTTGCACGAGGTCAAGTGGGACGGCGTCCGCGTGCTCGTCGACGTACGCGACGGCGTCGCCCGCATGACCAGCCGCAACGACAACGACGTGACCCCCGCCTGGCCGGACCTCGCGGCGCCGCCGCTCGGCGACCGCGACCTCATGGTCGACGGCGAGGTGATCGCCCTCAACGAGCGCGGCGTCCCCGACTTCCGCGTGCTGCAGCACCGCATGCACGTCCGCAACGCCCGCGAGGTCGCTCGCCTGGTGAAGGCCGTCCCGGCGACGCTCATGGTCTTCGACCTGCTCCGGCTCGACGGCGAGGACCTCACGGCCCGCCCGTTGGAGGAGCGTCGCGCGCTGCTCGAGGGGCTGCCGCTGGGCGAGTCGACGTGGCAGGTCCCGGCGGCGTACGACGACGGCGGCATGTTGTTCGAGGCCACCCTGCAGCAGGGGCTGGAGGGCGTGGTGAGCAAGCGTCGCGGCTCCCGCTACCGCTTCGACTCCCGCAGCGAGGACTGGCGCAAGCTGGCCCACCGGCACCGCGGGTCGTTCGTCGTCGGTGGCTGGCGCCCGCAGACGGGTACGACGGACCGGCTGGCGTCGCTGCTCGTCGGCGAGCAGACCCCCGACGGCCTGCTCTACCGGGGTCGCGTGGGCAGCGGCATCGCCGGAGCCACCAGCACCCGACTGGCCGCACTGATGGCGCCGCTGGCCGCCACGTCGCCACCGTTCGCCGACGAGGTGCCACGCGTCGACGCCGACGGGACGTTCTGGGTCGAGCCGCGGGTCGTGGTCGACGTCGACACCCACGGCCTGGGCTACGCGCGCCTGCGCCAGCCGTCGTTCCAGGGAGTCCGCGACGACCTGAGCCCGGAGGACCTGTCGTGACCGAGCTCCAGGTCGACGTCGAGGGTCGGACCCTGACGATCAGCAACCTCGACAAGGTGCTCTACCCGCGCACCGGCACCACCAAGGGCGAGGTGCTCAACTACTACGCCCAGGTCGCACCGGTCCTGCTGCCCCACCTGAAGGACCGCGCGGTCAC
>Ga0247818_10000341_pt1 | contig 28805 bp, 29 predicted proteins | sample 13C_Glucose_Day1_FD_192424 | JGI IMG/M metagenome (GOLD analysis project Ga0247818, IMG submission 192424) | Soil microbial communities from agricultural site in Penn Yan, New York, United States - 13C_Glucose_Day1 | ecosystem: Environmental > Terrestrial > Soil > Agricultural land | place... | reverse complement strand
TCGACAACCTGAGCACTTGGATGGTGAAGCAAATTGCTCTTCAGAGCAAAGCCCGTGGTTACACCTTCTCGAAGGGTAGCGGGTTCAGCCGTCATTATGTCAGCCCGCGTATCTACTCGATGCTGGCAAAGCAGTACAAGTACATCAAGGTGGGCGACACTACACTGGACTTCCAGATCGAGGACTTGCTGGCGAAACACCCTGAGTTCAAGCAGTACACCAAGAAGGAACGTTTCCTGATCGGTGTTAAGGGTAACCAGCCGCTGACCATCGATCCTTACGGCAACCTCTACCAGGGTGAAACTGAGACCGGGACTATTGAGGACTTGCTGGGAATCGATCTGAAGAAGGCACCGTTGGAACACGCGGTAATCAACATCAGTGGTTATCCGTTCCCGCTGGGTGTTGTGTTGTGTTACTACTTCGGTATTGACAAGTTGCTGAAGACCATCAAGGCCACTACCCGTACCGTGCCGATTGGGACACGCCCTAAGCTGGCCAGCGACGAGTACGCGATCCAGTTCAACGACGAGTACCTGATCTTCAACCGTCGCGAGAAACTCACCACGCTGATCTTCGGTGGGATGCCGCGGTTAAACAACATCGGGAACTTCAGCCGTAGCGACCTGAACAACAACGCGATCTGGCCTGCACTGATGGGTGATCCGAAGGTTCGTCCGTCGCAGTTCCAAGAAATGAAGAACTTGTTTGACCTCTTCATCGACCCGATCACGAAGGAAGAGTTGCAGAAGATGCACCTCTCGGATTCCTTCCACTACCTGCTGATCGATGCAGCGAAGGCGTTGGACAACGACTACGCGCGTCATGAGGTGGAGATCGAGGAACAGCGTGTTGTTGGTTACGAGCGGTTTGCAGGTCACATGTACACCGAGTTCTGCCGGGCTAACCGTCAGTACCGCAACAAGGGCAAAGGTCGTAAGCACAAGCTGGACTTCAACCCGGATGCGGTCTTGCAGAATATCGGTAAGGACACCTCGGTTAACCAAGTGGAGGAAGTTAACCCTATCCACCAGCTGAAAGACCAAGAGGAAGTGACCTTTGGTGGTGACGGTGGGCGTAGCGAGATCACCATGGTCAAGCGTGCACGTACCCAGCTCGAAAGCTACAAGGGTGTGATCAGTGACGCGAACAAGGACAGCGGTAAAGTAGGTTTCGTTACTTACCTGACGTCTGACCCTGGCATTGCTGACTTCCGGGGTAACATCGATCCGAAGAACAAACGCACGGCAACGGGCGACGGTTCGGTGACGATGAACCTGATGTACGGCGGCACACACGACGACCCGAAACGTGTGTCCTTTACCTCGACCCAGGCTTCGCAGGCAGTTACCGCGCAGAACTACCAGATTAACACTCTGCGTACGGGTTACGAGAACGTCGTGGCGCACCGGACCTCCGAGCTGTACAGCAAGGTCGCCAAAGATGAAGGTAAGGTTACGGCGGTTGAGGATGACTGCTTGACCATCACCTATAAGGACGGCACGGAAGACAAGTACCCACTGGGGATGGTGGTCGGGGAAGCAGCGGGTGAATACCACCGTCACACTCGGGTTACTGACTTGAAGGTGGGTGACAAGTTCCGTAAGGGTGATGTGGTCGGTTGGGACGATGATTGGTTTGCTCGGGACGTCTTCTGTCCAGGTCAAGTGGCGCTTAAGGTCGGTAAGATCTGCCGCATTGCCATGGTGGAAGACCAAGACGTGTACGAGGACTCCATCGCCATTTCCATGGAGCTGGCGCAGGAATTCCGTACTCCCTTCATTAAACAAGCGCGGTTCCCTGTTAACGTGGAACACGTGCTGGATTTGAAGGTTAAAGTCGGAGATACCGTTGAGCGGGATGCGATTTTATGCAACCTTGAAGAGCCCCACTTGGTGGAGGGCGAAGCTCAAGATGGGTTCAGGGAAGAGCTCAACAAATACGGTATCAAGCAGATCCGTTCCAAACACCATGGCAAGATTACTGCCATTGAGGTGCGCTATAACTCCCCTCTGGAGAAGATGTCGGATTCGGTGCGCAAGTTCGTACTCGCTAAGAACAAGGAGACGAAGCGCAAGGGTTCGATTGAAAACTCTGGGGTTGTGGACAACGCCATCTCTACACTGTCTAACGTGAACCGTCCGTCAATTGCACCGGGTATGGCTTACGTGATGATCTACATCGAGTCTCTGGACGCCAGTACCAATGCGGACAAGTACGTGTTGGGTAACCAGATGAAGGCGACCGTAGGTCGGATCATGGGCAAACCAATGACCACGAAGAGTGGTTGGGTGATTGACATCAAGGCGAGCTTTAAAGGTATGTTCAACCGAATGGTACTCAGCTTCCGTAACAAGCTGGTGACCAACGAGCTCACCTACCAGTTCACTCAACAAGCTATCAAGGCTTACAGGGGTAAATAGTTATGAACTTCCGTACTAAGAACGGCTTCCGGGACCTGCAAGTGGTCCTCAAGGAGCTGGGCTTGTACGGCGGAGTAATCGACGGTGAGTGGGGGCCGGGCACGGCCTCCGCCACTGTTGCTTTATTGCGCCCGTACGTCGAACACATTGGCCGTGGTCCTTTGGATGCGGCCAGCCTTCCTTCCCGTGGTGGCGAGGACGGCAAAATCGCAGTCATCGCACTGCAACAAGCCATGGCGTCGATCGGTCTGTATCTGGCCAAGGTTGACGGTGTCTGGGGTAAGGGTACGGCTGACGGCATCGCTAAAGCGGCTGGTCTCTACGTGTCCAAGCATCGGGTGCCTTCCTATGACCTGTGCTGGAGTAAGTTAGTTCCTACCGAGTTCGCCCGCAAGGTTACCGTGGGTTGTGCTCAACGCGGTTACCCACAAGCAGCTGCTCACTGGCTGATGGGTTGCATGGCGTTCGAATCGGGTCGTACGTTCAGCCCGAGCAAGCAGAACAACGGCGGGTCGAACTACTTCGGTCTGATCCAGTTCGGTGATCTCGCTGCGAAAGACCTTGCGCAAACCTACAAGGCTGACATCACACTCGACAAGCTGAAGAAGATGTCTCAGCTGGAACAGTTGGAGTGGGTGTTCAAGTACTTCGACATGTGGGAGAAGCGCGGTAAGAAGTATACCCAACTGGAAGACTTCTACCTCACCATCTTCTATCCGGCGGCTGTCGGTCGTAAAGCGGATGAAACCCTCTTCCGTAAGAACTCGACCGATCGCATGGAAGCCAAATCGTTCCTCCAGAACAACGGCTTCGACAAGAACAAGGATGACGTCATCACCATTGGCGAAATCTGCACTACCATCTATGACATCTATTACCAGGGTATGGACCCTGCTAATCGGGTTGTAAATCCTTAAGGGGGACGTACCGTGAGTCAAAATCTCATCACCAACACTGTGAGTCTGGCCAACGCGGCCGACTTCATCAAGAATACCATCCGCAAGGTGGGTCTTGAGTTCATCGCTCCGCTGGATGAAGCTGTGCAATCTGAAAAGATCAGCAAAGCCCTGTCCAAGCGTGTGGCCGGTCAACAGGAGAAATCGGAATGATCAGTCGTGACAGCATTGCCTTGGCTGAGAACATTGCCGCTCACCTGGCTCCTGAGCAGGTTGTACCTGCAAGCCCGCTGCTGGCGGGTCTGAACGAAGAAAGCTACGGCGCTCTGGCCTACACCCCTGAAGGCTGGCGCGAGCAGATCGCCGAAGTCACCGGTGAAATCACCTCGCACAGTGAAGTGATGGAAGCGGGTACCACCCGTATGGCCGAGATCATCCGCGGTTCGTTCGAGATGGTCAAGACCTACGGCATCCCGCTGGCTACTGCCATCGCTGACGGCGTGAGTCTGCTCTACACCCCTGAGCGTCTGTCGGGTCTGTCCAGCCGCGAGCTGTGCATCCGCTTCGCCAACGTGGACGATCCGTTCTTCCACTCCAGCATCTACCCGACCGAAGTGCGTAACACCGCGCTGAACTTCGATGGTGTTGGCCTGGAAGTTCTCCAGCGCTTGGAGTTCAACTGGGTTTCCGATGACACCATCAAAGAGTTCCTGGCAACCAGCCACCCTGAAGTCCTGGCGATCATCGACAACAAGGACTGCTCGCTGGGTTATGCAGCGGAAGTACTCACTGGCATCGGTCAGCTGAAGGACAAGTTCCACTGCACCGAAGGTGGGGCGTTCGACTTCACCCGTGTCAAGTCGATCGACATCAACCTCATCATGAAGATGTACATCATCGCTTCGAAGATGTACGCTTCTGACAAGCCAGTTGACTGGCTGATGAAAGGCTCGCTGGAAGACTACCGTACCTTCGTCGAGTTGATCTGGAACGCGTTGACCGTGTACCTGATCAACCTGAAGAAGATCGCTGAAGTCTACCGTGGTCGTAAACTGACCATCGTGGATAACAAAGCGATTGAAATGGTCACCATCACTCCGAACGAGGAACTGGGTGTTGCCCTGAAGGTCCTGTCGGCTGACGTGACTGTGTACTTCACCAACGAAGTGCTGAAAGAAGCGGAAGGCCTGGGTGTGTCGCTGGCTGACGTAGTTACCGCCTGCATGCTGGCGCGTGTCTCCGGCAAGAACGTAGCACCGACCGAAATGCTGGCTAACAAGGAGCTGGTGCAAGAAGTGCTGGGTGCTTACCACAGCTCGCTGCACAACTCGATGGAAGGTCGTTCCCACGATTACTTCCACGAATCGGCTCTGCGCGCCATGGCCAAGTTCGTGAGCGAGAACGAAGCCGCTCAGCAAGCGCTGATGAAAACCACGGGTGGCGACGGTACCTCGGTACTGACCCTGATCCGTGAGCGCATGTCGAACGACATCGAGAAGCTGTTCCACCTGTTCAGCTCGAGCAGCAACACCTACTCCAGCAACGAGGTTCGTGTTGACGGCCCGGACCCTGAGCGGGAGCGTTGCATCACCGCAGTTCTGCAGACCAAGGTAGTTCCGAACTTCCTGCGTCTGCTGGGCTGTGATCTGGCCGCGGAGATCCTCGAGATCACCTACGTCTCCCAGGAAGTCGAAGACAACCTGGTTGGCCAACGCCAGCGTCTGCACGCCGCTCTGATCGAAATGCTGGCCAGCAAGCTGGTAGGTTGATCGAATGGATGTCAGCGGACTTAAACGCGACAGGGCGAAGATCCGTAAAGCCTACACCATCAACGACGATTTTTCGGTAACGGCGAATCGTCGCTTGGAGGTCCACATCCCAAAGCGCTTTACCGAAAACGGTATGGCGATTGTCGGGGACAAGGTAACCACGACCTTGGTGGCAGGTTTGGTAATCCCGGGGGAGGCTTACTCCCCCTGGATTGCTTTGGTTGACGTGATCATGGCTCCAATGGGGATGCGCGAAGTAGGGATTAATGGTGTTCAGTATGTGGTGATGGAATTCGAAGAAGGTGATGTCCTGATCGAAAACCTCCGCTATATCCAGGACCCCAACAAGAACTACGCGTACTTCATGGAGTTCGACCTGTATGCGAAGCTACCTTGGTACATGTCCGATAAAGACTTCACTGCGTTGTACGACCATGCAGCGAAGGAGTCGGGTGCTGGGTTAGGTGGTACCCCTCAGCACATGCGTGTTTATGCGTCGCTGATGATGCGTGACCCCGACAATCTGGACAACGCGTACAGAAACAGCAAGGCCATGTTGGAGGGTCGGCCTCCTGTGATTGTTGGTTTGAACAATGGTGCGATGCTCATCGACGGGACGTTCTCCAAGATCACGGGTGGTTTCCTGCAAGATAACACGGTCTCTGCCATCATCAACCCAGATACGAAAGTGACGGACCTTGAAGAGGTCATCAAAGGGGTTCCACGATGAGTCAAATCATCACGTTCGAAAACACGTTGCTGGCGAATGCTGGTAAACGTGGCTCTCTCAAGCCCATGGACTCGTCCGGTTATTACCGGATGAACGCCGGTGGGTTCAACATCCCCAACCGTCACGGTGTGACTTATCCGATCAATGACTACCTGCGTGAGTGCATGCGGGAAGGCAGCGATCTGGATCGTCGTATTAAAGAAGGTCAGGTTTATTGCGAACTGGGTCATCCTCCGCAGTACTACCTTCTGCTGATCAACGGTCAGGTAGTGCGCAAGCCTATCACTGAACTGTTCGAGTGGATCAACCGTCTGCGTACCATCGACATGGATAATGTCTGTGGTCACATTCGCAAGATTCACTGGATCATGGAAAGTGGTGACCGTGGGCCGGTGTACAACGATGTGGAAATCATTCCCTTCGGTCCTAAGGGCGAGTTCTTGGCGCAAAGCCTGCCGAACCCTGACATCAACACCGCCCTCAGCATCCGTACCGTCACCAAGCCTCAGAACTTCGGTGACAAAGAGCGCCAGGTTGACTACTGGAGCACGTACGACGCCGTGATCGACCAAGGCATCTACCGGGCGTGCAAACACCTCACAGCGGGCTTGGAGAGCCTCCTGGAAGGGTACGACCCGCAAGACACCGCCAGCCCTGTGATCTCGACTACTTTCGATGAACTCTTCTTCGTCTGTGACCAGAAGCTGAAGAACCCGGCAGTGGTTGAGCGCTACCAGGGTACTGAAAGTCTTGACAAGGTTCGCGCCATGCTGACCGACCTCAAGAAGCGTGCTCCACGCAAAGATCAGCAAGTCAAGCTGATCGCTACGAACTCGCTCGGCGCCTTCCGTTAAGGCATCATTGTATACCTAGGTCCGGGGCAACCCGGGCCTGGGATACTTTTCACTTTTTTATTCCACTAACACTTATTGTTATTGGACCCCTACTGCTTTTACTCAAGGAGATATTCCAATGCAGTCCAGAAAACTGAACTTCCTGACCAGCGTCCTGCGTTTCCGTGAAGTACTGGGTGGTATCGACATCCTGCAATCCCTGTACTCCGTCGCTCAGAAAGACTGGGAGAACGCGAAGAACGCGACCGACGGCACCCACCTGATCCAAGGTGTTCAGCACTCGTCGATGAAGACTGACCTGATCCGTGGTTACGTCTCCAAGATCGTCAAGCTGTACATGGAAAGCTACGGCACTCAATCGAGCTGCTGGACCAAACACACTCTGGCCAGTGAAGACACCCTGACCCGTGCGGTGATCGACCGTATCTGCACCCTGGACATCACCAGCAACGATCAACTGTTCGCGCTGGTCACCACTCGCGGCCTGGGTATCGATGCCTCTATCGTCGCCGCAGCGGTCGCTGGTGAAGACTTCACCGCCAAGGCGACTCATGTCATCAACTACCTCGGTTGGATCAACGACGAAGCTGACGAGCCTTCCAGCGTCTACTTCGAGATGGTTGCCCTCACCGCCATGCTGAACAAGCACGGTCTGCTGAACGATGTTCTGTTCGACCGTCTGGTGGAAGACACCCTGCGCCACTACAACGAGAATCCAGACTGTGATCTGGATCCGATCGATCGCATGGACTCCATGCTGGATGACGTGACCATCCGTTACCCGGAATACGACGCCGCCCGCAACGACGCGCTGGCGCTGATTCAGGCTCGCTTCAAAGGCTGAGGCTAAAAAATTTCAAGCCTACATTACTAGGGTGACCAGCATCAGGAGCATACCTGACGGGGGGAGTGACATACTTCCCTTGCTTGTCTTGATGCTGGATTTTTAAATACTTTTAGAACGAAGAGGTTTAACATGTCTGTAAATAAAGATTTCGGCGAGTTCATGGAAACTGGTGTGAAGGGTCTGGTCGAACACTCCAAGTTCAACAAGGCTACCAACCACGTCACCTATGACGCCAGCAAGCTGGAACTCCCCGAGGGTATTACCGTGGAGTCCCTGAAAGATCACGTCACCGTGATCAACAACCTGAGCGCCCAGGCCGAAGTCGCCACCCAGCGTATCGCGCATGAACAGTACGAGCACAACAAGGACCTGACCACCCTGGACGGTACTCTGGACATGGGCGCCTTCACCATCAACTCCCAGTACCACCTCAAGCAGCAAGTCGGCGAGGAATTCCTCTACGGCCAATCGACCACCGCGGTCGACTACATGCACGCGCCGGAACAAGCTCAGTGGCTGAGCGACCAGCGCACTGCCAGCCAAGATCTCGCGGCCAAGCTGTTCGGTTAATACAGCGGCCTAGTAAAGGACAGTTAGGGTAACACCTAGCTGTCCCTTTATGCTGTCTTTTTATTTTTGGTGTTTTATGACCGCTAAACAACGTGTGGACGAGAGCACTACTCTTGAAATCGAAATGCCTATTCAGGGTGACCTGTCCGGTGTTCGCACTTTCTTGGTTAAACCGGCTCCCAAGTTCAAACCCAAGCCTGGGCATTACAAGATGTACGTGACGGAAAAGGGGAAAGGTAGCAACATCCTCTTGACCATTCACGGCACTCCTTTGGGGATGCGTGTCATCATCTCTGAAGTGAACCCTGTGTTCAACCGCGCTGATACCGAAAAGGCCATGGGTCTGATCGGTGATGCAATCGCCAACAAAATGACCGCCATCTCGGCTCAACAAGTCAAGCACTAAGGAAAGCACATGTCGTTGCCAAAAGGTTCTGAATTCACTTACGGTGTTCACGCTCGCTCGGTACTGGGTCTGGTCAAAGACAACAAAGCGACCATCATGGAACCGGCTGAAGCCGCAAGCGTGCTGGAGAAGATGAGCGGTATGCTCATGGGTTCTGTTCGTTCCCTGAACGACACCTACGAGCTCCTGCGTCAAGGCATCGCCTACACCCTGCCGTTCAAGCTCCACGAAGGCAAGCTGCACTTCCTCGTCTACAAGCGCACCAAGCGTAACAACGAAGGTCGTCTGGCTGAAAAGCTGAGCCTGGCTCCTGGTGGACACATCGAAGGTCGCGACCTGTCCTACTACATGATCGACGATGGCACCGGTCTGATGGTCGAATCTGACACCATCTGCTGGGGCGACACGTTGATGCGCAACATGACCCGTGAACTGTGTGAAGAAGTCGACTTCACCAGCAAGTACTTCGAACACACCGAACGCCACATCGGCCTGATGGCTTCCGCTGGTGCGAAGGCGATCGGCTTCGTGATGGACAGCAAACCTGAAATCGGTTTCGTTGGCAACACCCACATCGGTATCATCCACGCTGCTCAAGTTCCGAGTGACGCCGGTTTCGTCATGAAAGACGAGTACAACACCTCGGTCGGCTGGATGATCGCCGAAGATCTGCTGGATCACGTCCTCGGCAAGAAATCTCTGGCTGACGGTGAGAACGGCCCGGTACCGTTCGAGCCATGGTCTGAAATGATCATTGGTCAGATCGAGAAGGTTGAACAAGTGCTCTGGCAAGCGTTCGACGGTCAGTGACATCCCGGGTGGTGGGCTTCGGCCCACCACTTCTATTTTTGTATTAGGAGAAAGGCAATGGGGAAGGAAGTCAGTAGTCTGGTGAAAGAACCAGATGAAGTTACCTATGACCTGTATGACCAGTTCATGTTGGCAAAGGCTAAGGACGGTAAATACTCGCGTCCTGACGTCTACCCGGACAAGTCATTGGGTTTGACAGTAGCGGTTGTACATCGCCCTGCCACGATGCATTACGACTTGCTGTTCTATCGGTTCGACCACATGGACACTCCCGTGGCTCGCATCACTAACCAAGGTGATTCCATGACCTTGGTGACTTACCAGATAGGTAAGTTTAGTCGTAGTCGTTTCAGCATCACCGAGCAGGATATTCAAGAAAAGCTCAAAGAGATGATTAACTCATTGAAGTAATCTCCATGTTACGAATGTAACCAGTGGAGGTTTGTCATGAGTGAAAACAGCTACGAAATTAAACCTGAAATTCTGAAGACTCTGGGGACTCGTGTTTACGATCACGTACCACCAGAGCGTTTGCCGTACAACCCTTCTAATCCGAAGGGTGATGGCAACATCATGAAGAACATGGATCCACCGAAACAATTTGGTTTTGGTATCGAATTGGGTACCCCCGGGGAATAAGTAATGAATGCTCCTTTCTTTGCATTAGAAGGTATCGGTGGTGCCGGTAAGACTGGCGTCTGGGAAAAGCTGAACGCATGGCTGGCTGAACACGGTGAGATCCCGTGGGTCAGTGTGCGTGAACCAGGTGGTACTCCTCACGCGGAGTTTATCCGCAAATTGGTCAACACCGGTTTCCCTGGTCTGGAAAACGAACCAGCTCTGGACCCTATGGGTTATGCGCTGCTGTTCAACGCCTGCCGGGTTGACTTGACCAACAAGATCATCCGCCCTGCCTTGGCTGAAGGCAAGGTGGTGCTCACGGACCGTTACTGTGACACCACCTTCGTGTACCAGAGCGTGTTCAATGGTCTGGACATGCACAACTTGACTGAACTGCATGCCGACGTAATCGGTCTGTGGCCGGACTGGACCTATCTACTGGACTGCCCGGGTGAAATCGCTACCGCGCGTGTTTCCCCAGAAGAGAAGGCCCGTGACCAATTCGACCGTGCCGGTGTCGAGAAGCAGGAAGCCATGCGCCAAGCTTACCTGACTCTGGCCCGTCGTTACCCTGGTCGTTACGTGGTGATCGACGCTACCCAAGATCCTGAAGTGGTAGCGGAGCAAGTGCTTGCCCACATGATCGACAGCATCACCCTGTGGAAGAGCAACATGGCTACTTACGGTAGTGGCGGTATTCGCGCCACCATGTGCGGTTAAAGGAGTTCCAATGAATGCAGGAAACGAGAACAATTCATCTGCACGACCTTCCGAAGGAAAACAACCAGGAAGTAATGGACTCGATCGCGAACGTTCTGGTCAAAGTGATCGCCCGGGAAATACGGGTAGCGATAGCGCGCAAGTCCCTACTCCGGAAGAAGCGCAAACGTTTGCGCACAGCCCGGACCCGGTAATCTGATTCCTCTTTCTCCCAGTACGCCTCCGGGCGTACTGGGGGTTATTCTTTTTTTTTAACCTATGGTCTTTCTCAGGCCTATATTACTCCCATGAATAAACCACATTCATCTTTGGGGGTTAACATGATTTACGACGAAAGCAGTGAACTGAAAAAACGTTTCGCTACTCTGTTGAACAAGGTTCGTAAGAACATTGAGTTCGATCCAGAGTGGGCTGACACCGTGGGTTATCCTCACGCTGTCTCCTTGGTGAAACTGGCTGTGGGTGAAGTTGCCCAGAGTCTCGACAAACGCACCAACCGCGGTCTGGTGCTGGTAGGTACTTCTCTCGGTACGGTGGTGGTTTATGAGGCCAACCCATCGGACAGCAAAGAGAAGTTCGCCTTGAAGTACAACGTTCCGAAACAAATCGAATTCATGTTGGGTGGTAGTAACCTCAACGTGGGTCGGTTCTCTCTGATCGTTACGGACTTCGACCCCACCGAAAACATCGGCACTCACTTGGCCGGCCTGAACGCCGCCATGAACGCCGTTGAAACTGGTGGGGTTCCAGCAACTCCGGAATCTGAGTACCGGGCGACTCAGACCACCGTTTGCCTGAGCTCTGCTCGCCCAAAGTAATTCCCCAAGCTTTTAAACTCGCTGGTAACCTACTGGCTTGGGGTTTCTTCTTGTTACCTGTTTAGTGAGGGATTCACGGTATGAACATGGAACTCAAGGTCGCGTTCGAACGCGCCATTGCTGTAATCGATAACTACATCCCGTATGACTTCCGCTGGGAAGCTCGCGACGGGTCGCTGGCGCACGCTATCACCGATACGCGTGCAGTTGGTCAGGTGTACGTCTCCATCGACCCTAAAGGTCGCCAGATCATCATCCTGAGCACTGTTGTCGGTAACGTTGTGGTATACGAACGCGAAGCGGGTCTTCCTGGTCACCGGTTTGAACTGGTGGTGGAAGCTCCGGCTGAGTTGCGTTGGTTCGTCCGTAACGTTGATCTCACAGTGGAATACATTTCTAACATCGTTGGGGTTGAATATATCCACCCTCCCTTTCGTTTGACTGCATAAGGAGCACGTCATGAAAAAGCTATTGATCGCTATTGGTCTGTTTGCCACTCTGGCCGCACCTTCGCTGAAAGCGAAAGCTGAAGACCTGATTTACCGGTGTGACTTGCCGGACGGTAGTTCCTACCACCTGAGCTGGAGCCAGAACGGTGACGTGTTCACCCCTGACTTCGAAAGACCAGGTAAGGAACCGATCACCAAACCCAAGGTCGGTAACGATCTGGGACTCAGTGAGCACCTCCACACGGCAGAAGGTGTAGCGACTGCCGAGATTTATTTTAACACTCCCGAGGGGTTGTTTACTCTCGGTCGCATGGACCGCCAGGGCGTCATCAGCGGTTACATCGAAGTGAAGAAGCCAGGGGAAGAAGAAACTTATGGAGAATGTGTGAACAAAACGTTCTACAGCAACTTCTCCAATCCTCAGATGTTCGAGAATTTCACCGTCGTGGATTGACGGTGTTAGGGGGTGCTTAGGCACCCCTCCCCTTGCTTCATTTTTTTTTTCTAGGATTCCAGATGGAAGCTCAGACCAAAACGTTGAGGGACATTAAGCTCCACCAAGATATTACGTTGGTGTTGGAACCTTATCTCCCAGAGAACTTCATCAATGCGGTTTTCAACCACATGAAGAATAACGAGGAGGACCTCTACGATCATACGTACCTTCGTGACAGTCTGTTTGTAGCCCAGAGGTTGATCAACGCCGAAAAAGCCATCAGCGAACACGATAAGCGATTGGTCTATGCAATCATCGCACTGATGGAAACGGGTCATCCTTTAACACGGGATTATCCCTACGAGGCTTCGCCTGGTGTGGGATGGATGTATTTACGGTTGTATGCCAACACCGTATTTAACAGGGAGGAAGAGCGTTTCATAACCCAATCGTGTCGCCCTTTAAAACCGCAAACTTTGAAACCGAGTGTTCGTTTGCGGGTTCAGCTGATTGTCCACAACACCCAGCGACTCACGGATGTAGTCAACCAGCGGTATGAAAAGTTATACAAAACCTTCGTGGAGGACCATAATCGGTTGGCTTCCCCCGAAGACATTAAACGACTTTTCTTGGAACACTATGGACGTGGGGGTAATCTATGGAGAACGGTTTCTGATTCTGCTATGGCGGTATTTGCAACAGACATCGATCTCTTCAAACGTGAGGTGGGATCAGCGATAGGGGACCATTGATATAAAGGAGCTACCAATGGCGTATGACCTAGTCAGCAATGCGCTGCTTTTAGGTATTGGCGCAACTATCGGTCTACTAATCTTCCAACGGTGCATGGAAGCAAGAGAGATGACTTATTCGGTAACCGCTGTACCGAATGGAACCGTGTTCAAGTTCTCCCTCGGGATTTATGCGGGGACAGTACGAATAACACGAAAGGTAAGTTGCGTTAAGCCTTGGTTTATCAGACACGTCGACGGTTGGGAGATAGTCTTCCCTATGGCTTACGACGACGATGAGGTTAATGACTTCATCATGAAGAATAACCCCCCACTTGCAGGCGATCGCTCTCATGCGAAAGACCTGTATGTGTATCGTGAGGTTATGATCAAAAACAATCTCGCCCTGTCCTGTGTTAACGGGCGGATTTGCAAATTTCCGAAGTAGCGGCATAAGCCTAACCTCCCTACCCTTGCGGGTAGGGAGGTTAGTGTACCTATGCACGCACAGGTTAGCCCATGTAGCTCGAGCCGTTGCCAGCACCAACAGCACCGGCGAACGAGCCGCTCGGAGCGATGGTTGCTTTCTGCTCGACCATGCGCTCGATGGTACCCGACTTGGAGCTCTTGACCGCAGCCGAACGATCCTGGAAGCCTTGCGGCGCAGCGATGGCGTCTGGGTTGTAGAGCGGCAGCAGCTTCAGCATCTGACGAGCGATCTGCTTCACAGCCAGGGTGTCGAATTCGACCAGACCAGTGAACTCCATCTGGATCTGACGGATCTGGTTTTCTTCCGACTTGTTGCGCTTGATCTCGATTGGCACGTTGTTGCGGGGCATGATGCCCACGACGATCGCAGCGTGCGCGATGTCCTTCATGTTGCGGGTCGGCTCGAAGTAGATGCACGAGGCCGATTGGTCGTCCAGCAGCATGTCGCCCGGATCGTCCAGGATCACCATCTTGGCGTTCTGGATCTCCGGGTCCATGACCAGCCAGCGGCCCCAGATGTCGAACATCTTGGTGAAGACCTCACCCTCGACATCGTAGCCGGTGTGGCTGACCTGGCCTTGCGAACGGGTCGCGCCGGTCGGGATGGACAGCACGTGACCGGTCCACTCCATGGTGCCGAAGCTGAATTCGATCGAGTTGCGCAGACCCTCGAAGGATTGCGAACGGTTCTCGAACCAGGATTTGCACAGGGAGTGCAGCTGGGTTGCCCCCGGCAGGCGGGAGAAGCCTGCTGGAGACGACAGCATGATGCACCAGCCGAGTTGGCTGACGTGTGGTTGAGCGGTCAGGTACTCGAAGACGTTACCCGCCCAACCGTACTGACCGCCTTTCTCGGCGTTGATGACCGGACGAGCCGCCAGGTCCAACGCTTGCACGAACGCGTCCGACGACGGCAACAGCGTGTCGGTACCGCGGTGTGGGTAGTTGCTTTCATTTGCCATGTTTCAGTCCTCAGGCCGCAGCCAGATCCTGCGAGTTGTAGGCGTACAGATCGAACTCCATCATGTACTTGGCCTTGTTGAACCAAGCGTGGAGCACGACCTTCAGTTTTGCACGGGAGCCCGGGATGCCTTCCTCGTAAGAGGTTTCGGCGGTGATCTGGCTAACCATACCACCAACGGCCGCACGGCACTTACGCTCGATGTTGTCCTTCATGATCGCGGCGTAGTTGTCCTGGGTGATGGTGGTATCACCAACAACCAGTTTCCACTGCTCGGCCGAGATCTTTTCCATGCAGACGCACAGGAAAGGAGTCATCAGGTCTTTCAGCACCGAATCCGGGTTGGTGTACACGGTCGGCAGACCCGGACGGAACACTTGCGCGTTCCAGTCGTACGGACGCAGGGTGATGTGACCGTTGGCGAAGTTCTCCGCAGCCACTTCGTCTTCCTCGAACACGATGGTCGGGGAGTGCATGGTGCTGACGATGCGGTTGTCGCCGTGGTCCGGAGACAGCGGCGTGGAGATCAGACCGGAAGCGCTGCCCGCGAAGCTGGCGAAACGCTGGGCCAGATCGATGTTGCCCGAGAAGTACCAGCCGGTCTTCTCGTTCATGACCTTCATCTCGATCAGGTTGACCGCGGCGCGGCAAGCAGGGGTACCCCACTTTTCCGATTCCGGAGTCATACGCAGCAGAGCGGTCATGGTGGCAGCACGCGAGTAGACGTCCTCGACTTCGTTGACCTTACCAGGTACCCAGACAGTACCGCACGGGATGACGATGATGTCCTTACGGGCACCCAGCATCTGTACGGCCAGCTCTTTGACAGGCTGGTGGTAGCCAACGTCCCAGAACAGCGACTGCTTGTTACGGGTGACGTCTTTCATGTCCTTGCCAACCACGTAAGTGGTCAGGTCAGCTTCGATCAACTTGTTGTTGATCTCCCAGCCTTGCAGGACACTGATCGGACGTTCCACGTTGGTCAGCAGGTTGAACGGATCGTTCACCACCGGCTTGGACACGTAGTCCGGCAGTTTGCCCAGCTTGTCCAGGAACGGCGAAACGCCGCCGGAGGCCTTGACCGAACCCGACAGGTCCCACTTGATGGTGGAGCTGGAGGTGATGGCGTAGTACGGCGCGCCGTTGTGGTTCACGCAGGTGAACGGGTTCATCTGCTTGTAGAACTCACCGGCGTTGCCGACTTCAACCAGCGACTCGTTGTTGTCCTTCTCGACCGAGTACATCATCTGGCACAGAGTGTCGATGTTTTCCTCGTAGACGATCAGGTCGTTGAACGGAGCCGGAACCGGGTTGACCGGACGGTTGGCGTTGGTACCAGTGAACTGGCCAAAGCCGAACTTCAGGCTGTACTGGGTGTTGTTCATCTCGGTTGGGAACAGAGTGAACTTCGCCGACTCGCGACCAGTGGTGGTCTTGTAGTACGAGCGCTCACCGTTGGGTGCGTCGACGAACTCACGCAGGTCGAACGGGAACACGCCGGTAGCACGCACGAACTCGGCGATCGAGCGCCAGTTCAGGGTGTCGTTGCGAACACCCATGTTCAGACCGGAACGGTTGTAGTCGTCGCCCACACCGGCCAGACTTTCGAAGAGTGGCAGAACCACGATTTCGGGGGTGTCGCCAGTAGCCGCGATGGTGCGGACTTGCAGACCACCAGGAACGGTGGTAGCCGCCAGCGGGTCAGGCTGGATGACGATGTCGATACCTTGGAAGGTTTTACCGACAACCGGGATACGCTCGCCGTTGGTGTCGTACTTGAAGCGACCGGCGGTGTCACGCTCGTAGTCAGGAACGGTGACTTTGCTGACGAATGCCGACAGGGGCACACGGGCAACTTCTTCGTTCACCGACAGACGACGTACGCCGATGGTCGCTTGACCGCCAGCAGCGAGTGCTTTGATCAGCACCGAGGTCGGGCCGTAGAAGGCAGTTTTCTCGTCGAAGATATCGCCGAAGATCTGCGTGAAGGAACCTGGGGAAATCCACTGGGTACCTGCCTTGGAGGCCAGCTTACCCTTTGGAGTCACTACGTGCACCACCGGCAAATGCAGCGGTGCAGTCGGGGTGACGGTGGTATACGCAGGGATCGATTTATCGTTGATCCCGCCATTGTCCACCGCACCCGGAACGATATTCTGGAAAACGGTCATGGGGAGCCTCATGTGGAATTAGGTTGAAGCAATCGTATGTACCCATTTTCAGGGCCGTACAGTGTCATATACAACTGGCACATAACATGTTATTTTAAGGAAAACTGTCAAATGTTGATCAACGCCTATGACACCACGGTCGGAAGAGTTCTGCGTTCCACTCATCGCGTCGATGAGGTTATCAAGACCCTCCACCTGAGTAACAACCTGACCCCCACCAAGAAAGAGAACGTGTTCGTTATTACCAACGCGACTGCTGTTCCTTTCTCTGCGCTGGCCTTCCCTATCACGTTGCAGACCCACACCCGTAAAACGGTAACGGTCTACGACGAGCGTCCTTACCGCGACAAGCAGAACCGCGCGACCAACCCGAACGACATCGCCATCATGAAGCTGGCAGCGTTCCTGCAACAAGACTTGGCGGAGCTGCGCTTGACTCCTCTGAAAGCTGCACGCCAGATGACCGCCAAGGCCTACTCGGAAGCCTTGACCCATCGCTTCATTACCCGTGCCGGTTTGGACATCACTGAAGCCACCACCCTGAAGTGTCTGCTGGCGCATTACGTGGTGTGTCTGTCGGAACAACCGAACACTGACTTGGTGTTCGTCACCGAGAACGTGATCCGCTCCATCTACGGCATGGAGAAAGATTTCATCCTAGGTGTGGTTGAAGATGTTCCTCACCTCAACACCTTGGCTGATCTGTTGGCGGCAATCCATGCCAACTCGATTCTGTACAAGCTGAAAGGTCTGACCCTGAAGGACCTGATCTCGGTGTGCAGCTCGTTGACCTTTACCGGTCTGGGTGCTCCGGTGGTGGGTGCTGCATCGGAACACGCCTGCCTGCTGACCGCGTTCGTTTACGGCGCCGCTCGTTTCAAGGCACTGAGCAAAACTCCGTTGGGCATGACCCTCGATCCGAAATACAACAAGGGCGTTCTCGAAACCTTCCTCAAGAACATCGACTACACTTACGACCTTAATGGGTAACCTCTATGATCATGAAAGGGTTTGACACTGAAAACCCCTTGTTGGCATACGCGACCGACCATCTCTGGGGTAACCCCGAAGAAAACCACCAGTACCAAGTTCACACCGTACGGCTCAGTGACTACTACGGGGACACGGACAACTTCCAGTACATGAACAAGTGGCGGACCCTGCCGAAGAAGGATACGTTCTATTACGTGTTCTCGGTGCAGGGTCTGGACCCTGGGTACTGGAACTTCCGCACCAACGTATTGCGGCGTAACCCGCTGGACCGTTGGGTGAACTTCTCCGACCTGTGCAAACGGCGCGGTATCCAGTTGGATGTCTACAACACCCAAGGCTTTAAATACGCACTGGGTAAGTCGTGGATGATGACCACCTACGACGGGTTGACGTTCATTGCGCTGGAGAAGTCCCGGACCTACCCGATGCCAACGGGTGCGGAGATGTTCTTCCGCTGCTACACTCCAAGTGTCCCGGTTGCTCGCAATGAGCAGGTAGATGTAGTGGGGAGCAATCCGTTCGGTTACGAGACCATGGTCTACGAGAACCCTCAGGAGCTCCAAGTATTCACTGCACGTTACCAGTTCTACAAAGCCCAACCAGGTTTCACCGGGGTCACGCACAACGGCGCTTACTACCACGGTGCGCCAAACGGCATCCCGGGGTTAGCGGTAGGTGACATCGTGGAGATCTTCCATGACCCAACCGTCATCCGTGCAGAACTCTACGCGTACAAGAACCTGAAGGACTTTTACTCGGAGATGGACAAGAAGCGTAAGCTGATTATCCACCCGCCGAAACGTCCTGGTGATTTCACCATCCGGTACTTTGACGACAACGACTACTACCTGCTGGGCAAGACGCCTTACGGGTTGTACTTCAACCGTAACGATGAAACCGCAATTCGTCAGTTGACTCATGTGGACGTCTCCATCGCTGACGACCGCATTCAGATGATGAGCGAATACCATCCTGCGTTGAAGAAGGTGTCGGACATCCGCATCTTGGTATTGGTTCGCAAGACCGAGTGGGAATACCAGTGGCCGCATGAGCATCAGCGCATCCGCTACCTGTACCGGTTCAACGACACCGACATCCTCCGGGCGATGACTGGTGACCGTGCAACAGTTCCTGAATGGACTGCCGCCAATCTGGAGCAAGGTCCGGTGATGAGCTTTACTCGGAAACAGTTCCGGGACTTGGACCGTGTCAATGCTCACTTGGCGATGGGTTACAACGCAGCAACGCGTGTGCTGAGTGAATCCCCCATGCGAACGGATAGTCGTCCAGGCGCTCGTGGTATTGAAGTTCCGATCTCGTACCGGGAGAACTTCACGGCGTGGGAATACGACGCCAAGGGTCAACTCATCGACTACTGGAACCTGATCAACACCCGTTATTTCACCCCGCGTAACACAACGTGTGCGATGGTGGAATTCACGTCGGGTGAAGCGGATCGGGAACTCGAGTACATCATCACCAACAAACCGATTCAGATCAACCCGGTGAACGACGTACGCGTCTACACCAGTTACTTCAACATCGACCTTCAGACCATCACCGGTGAGCTGACGGATGTGACCGGGGATGACTCGGTGTACGTGATCGTTGACGGAACGTTGAACTGGACCGGACTGGACACGGTGAACCAACGGGGTATCATCCTCTTCAACACCAAGTCGCTGTGTTACACGTTCGAGATGGATCACATCGACAAGTCGTTGTCGTTTGCGATCACCGAGATCTATGAAGGCGGTGGGTTGATCTTCCCACTGGCGTTTGCCAACATCGATCTGTTCCTGAACGGTCACCCGTTGATCGATAACGTGGACTGGGTGTTTGACGGTCAGCGTTGCTACATCTTCAACAAAGAGTTCCTGAAAGCTGGCGCACAGACGATTACCTTCCGGGGTCATCAGTTCAGCGTGGATATGGAAAGACCTAAACAGGAAACCGAGTTGGGGTATGTGGACGGCGGCGTGATCGGTCGCATGCGTCGCTACAACCTGCGTGAAGACCGGGTTACTCGTACGGTAATCAATGGCGCTCTTTACATGACGGATGAAGTCCCGAGTGCGGAGAACCAGTCACCTGACGATCCAGCTAGTTTGTTGAACGGTAAACCGTACATGGTGAAGCACGTCTACTGCCCGACGAAGTACGTTGAGCCGTATGACAACTTCCCGGGTTACGAGGAAAGCCGTGCGGTGGACCAGCGGGTGAGTGACTACATGACCCTGTACTTGCCGAAACCTTCGGTATCGCCGGTGTTGCCAAACCTGCAAGATAAGTACCGTCTGTTCAGTCCGTTCCTCAGTGTGGTAGTCAACGCCATCCTGAACCGTCTGTTGCCGATCGGCAAACTGTCAGGTACAGCGACTGGGTACTCGGAACAGTTCATTCGTGACTCGGTGGCCAGCTACCTCTGGTGGTTGAAGTACGACCCCGTGATCCTGAACTTCGATCGCCGTTATTTCGCGATCATGCCTTTCGCTAACGTCGGCAAGGTAACGGTTACATCCAGCGAGCTGATTTTCATTAAACAGGTCAACGACAGCTACCTCAACGGGGTGTGTGCGATTGAAGGCCATTTCGAGGTGAACAACAACGTGAGGTAGGTGTCTCGGATGGTATTCGGGCAAACCTTGGTAAATATGTCAGGAACCCTAAGAAACTAACTTCATAGGAATTTAACAATGTTCGATAGTACCCCTAGCACGGAGACTACGCGAGCGGTTGCCGGTACTGCAATCGAAACGCAGAACGATGGTGAACGTAAACGGCTCCACTACATCGAAGACATCTTCGATCCTGATAAGCATCCACCAGAAGACATCAAGAAGTACGTTGTCCCTCGGGAAAACGAACTGGTGTTCGATGTCACCAACGGCGTGATTTACCGGGTGGCGCATGTGGACTGGCAAGCGACCAACAAGTCGACGCTGGTTCCATGGGTATTCACCAACGCCAACGAAGATGCGACTACCGAGCAAGACTGGATCTATGGTCTGCGTGGCGGTCCTCTGGCCGGTGAAGCACTGCTGGCGATCGACTACAGTGTTCGTCCGAACGTAGCGCGGGTGGATTCCACCATCATGCGCCCGGGCGCGGCATATGCCAAGGTCTTCCAAGGCAACGATGCAAGCGAGAACGGCAAGATCATCTCGGCTCAGTACGACCTCAGTGTCAACATGACCTCGAACAAGGTCCCGTGTAAGCTGGCGGAAATTGTCGACCGTACCAACGTGTCGATCATGACCACCGGTGCGTTCTCTGTTACGGAAAACGCTGAAGCGCTGCCTGACGGTACCCGTTGCTGGTTGGTGTTCTACGACGAGGGTGGTAACTTCATTCCTCCGGCTCAACCGCTGATGGTTCAACACTCGGCCTACATGCGCGATCACCAGATCGGTATCAAGTACGTGACCGAGATCGAACTGATCTCCCCATGGTTCACCAACACCATGGACCCAGAGCGTCTGATCATCCCGATCAACGTTCTGATCAGCGCAGTGGAACTGCGTGCGGTGGTGCATTACTCTGATGGTTCGGTCAGTGATCCCTTCCCGGTCAACGGTGAGCGGTTCAGTTTGTACGGCGTCAGTGAATACCGTCCGACCTGGCCAGGGCAAGAAGGTGAGATCAACCTCATCTACAAACTCCAGCCTAACGAACAACACTACACCGCCAATCCGGGCAACCCCGACTTCAAAGGCAAGATCTACAAGGTCGAAGCCGCTGCGGTCAAGGGTGCTTACTCGCCGAAGCTGTACACCTTCCCGCAATGGGATGCGACGATCTCTGGCTACCGCCTGCAACACTGGCTGCATGACCTGGATCGGAAAGCGGTGATCGACGTTACCGACCTGGTCAAGTTCAACGACAAGAGCGAGCCATGGCGTCCGTCGGCATACGGCGTAAGTCAGAGCCTGATCTTCAACCTGAACCTGCGTGATGTGTCGATGCTCTACCAGAGCGTGATCTTCATTCAGCACACCACCATCGTGCTGCACAAGGATCTCACGACGGCAGGCAAGCGTTGGGATGTTTCCTTCTCGTTCAACAAACCGTTCTACGGGGCACAGTTCGTCAAGGTTACCAACGCTGGTGCCAACACCAAGTTCAACGTCACCAACGGTTATACCACTCAGACTGCATGGCTGACTGGTCTGTACCGTGCAGTCGAACCAAGTTACAACCGGTTCGACGAAGAACAAGCGCCGGATCCGACGCACTTCTACATGGTGCACGAAGACGGGCGTAAGTGGCTCTACTCGATTGCTGACTGGAACAAGCAGAACGCCATCAACATCGAGTTGCAACGCGGTAAGACGTGGTACATCCGTTGGGTGATCCGCGACGCAGCCGGTAAAGAGCTGCAACTGGCAACGACTGGTGTAACGGTCGATTTGGTTTAAATTCTATAGACCCAGAGTAATCCTACCCCGATCGGGGTAGGATTACTATTTCTATGAGTTTTACTAATCATTAGGCCGACCTATGGATTCCACAGATTCTAGCATTCTGGAATTCTCCAAGAAACTGTTCGAATACTTGGGGACTACCAATCTTCCTAAAGAGTTAATCGATGATCGCAAACAGCGGATCGATTCTCAAGCAAGGACTGAAGACGAAACCTTGCTGGCGCATTACAAGGAAGACAGCCTGTACAGCATCAAGACTGTCCGGTTCCTGAAAGACTTTCACCTGTACAAAGCCGCCCCTGATCTGAAGACCAAGAACACCAGTTTCCTGCGTACTGCAGAAGTGTTCCGTCGGCAGGGGATCAAGAACTACTACTTCCTGTTGCAGTTGAACAACCCACTGCTGCAAGGTGTCGATCCTTTCGATCCCGACCTGACTGATACCGCGATCTCGATGATCATGTATGAAACCCAGACCAACTTCTGGTACTTCCTGCGTGAGATCTGCCGCTTGAACCCCAACCGTCCTTTCTTGGCCAACCGGGGTAACATCAGTTTCATCTGGACGTACCTGAACCACATCACCACGTACATGATCATGCCACGGCAGCAAGGCAAGCTTCAGAGCAACGGCAGTAAAGTGCGTGTAGTTCCGAAGAAGACCAAGAACATTACTCCTCAGGATACCTGGAAACGTATCGGGGATCTGGTGGTGGGTGATCAGGTTATCGATCGCTTCGGCAAACCTGCTAACGTCATCGGGGTTCACCCTCAGGGAGTTAAGCGTCTGTACCGGGTGACCACCAGTGACGGTCGTAAGACTGAGGCTGGCGCCGAGCACCTGTGGACGGTGAAGAACTCTGAGGACAAGATCAATGGTCGTGGTCTGTGGGGTGATTACTCTACCGCCGACATGATCGAGCTGTTGAAGAAGGGTGCTACCCTCCAACTGCCTTTGATCGAACCGGAGGAAGGAGTTAGCCAGAACCACAAAATCAATCCTTACCTCATGGGGTTGATGTTGGCGGGCACGTCTAAGGAAGGTTGCATTGAACTGCACCTGACCCCTGAGCAACGTGAGCTGGTCGAGAAACAACTGCCTGAAGGGTTGATACTTTTCCAAGGTCGACTGCTTGCTCGGACCGATACTTTGCCGTTGAGTGTCGATAAAGCCCACGGGTTACCGCCAACGTATCTGGAAGGGGCTCTAGAAGACCGTATAAGCGTCTTACAAGCGTTTCTGGACTCTAAGGGTGTGGTAGGGAAGGATAACGTTTATTTGCCGTGTAAGGGCACGCTTGTAAACCAACTGCAATATCTGGTGCGTGGTCTGGGGGGTACAGCGAAGAAGGCGAAGAACGGGATTAACATTACCCTGCCGAAAACCATCCCGTACTTCAAGACCAAGCCTGATGATCGCCCCCTGCGTGACACCAACGGTCTGTACATCAAGGACATCAAGTTCGTTTGGGATGATGAATGCACCTGCATCGAAGTGGATGCAATGGAGCACCTCTACTTGACCGATGATTTCCTGGTGACCCACAACACCGTGGCTGTACAGGTGATCAACTTCTGGCTGACGTACATCATGGGACGGGGGTATACCTCTCATCTGATTACCCTGAAGTCGGATAACCGGGCACAGTTCATCAACGCCATCAAGACGATCCGTAACTCGATTCCAAAGTATCTGATCAACTCCACCTACAAGGACAAAGACGCGGGTACCAGCCTGACGTACAAAGCCTTTGGTGAGGCAAAGACGAACACCCTGTACATCAACGTTCCACAGCAGGGTATCGAGGCGGCCGGTGACTTGGGTCGTGGTTTGCGGGTAGGGACCACGAAGTACGACGAAAGTGCGTACATCAAGTTCATTGATGTGATCATCGACGGTTGCGCACCTTCGGCACTGACGGAGATGGCGAACTGCCGTGACATGGGTCTGCCGTATGGAATCAGTCACATTACAACCCCGAACACGACATTGCACGACAGTGGCGACTTCATGTTCAAGAAACTCATGTCTGCTACCGAGTGGCGTGAGAAGTTCTTCGACAGCTTCAGCGAATCCCACCTTAAGTCGCGCTTGATCAAAGCGTCGCCTAAAGAGACCACCTCGCCACAAGTGAGCATGGTCTACAACTACCTGCAACTGGGTAAAGACAAGGACTGGGTGAAGTCGGTTATCGATGAGCTGGGTCTCAGCCTTGCTAAGGCGAAGATCGACTTGTTGTTGATGTGGGTGGAGGATGGCGAGAACCGTCTGTTCGATGACCAAACCCGTGAAGCGATTAACAACGTGAAGCGGGAGATTGTGTGGAGTAAGGAGTACAAGGATAGCAACTTGTATATGGACTTCTTCGTCACACAGCAAGAGCTAATGGAGATGAGCAAGAAGGAGTACAATGACTTCTTCCTGATCGGGTGTGATACCTCGTCGGCAATCAACAAGGACGCCTGTACCATCATCGTGCGCAGTATGCGGACTGGTAAGGTAGTAGGGGTGGGGCGTTATCCATTGACGTATCTGGATGACGTGACATCGATTCTGGTCGACCTGTTGGACGTAATCAAGAACAGCATGCTGATCATCGAGCGTAACTACGCTCACCACATGATCGACAGCCTGTTGATTACTCTGCCTGCTAAGGGCATGGATCCGTTCACGCGGATTTACAACCAAGTGTATCAGGACACAGTGAACCACGAGAAAGAGTACGAAGAGGTTCGTCGGACTTCGTTCGGTACTCGCAGCAAGAACTTCTACTTGAAGTACAAGCAGCACTTCGGGTTCCTCACCACCAAGACCAGCCGGGAAACCTTGTACGGTCTCATCATGGAAGCGGTCGGTATGACAGGCTACGGTCTGGCATATCCGAAGCTGGCGGACGAACTGATCAACCTCAGAACGAAAGCCGACCGGATTGACCACGATACCAAGATGCACGACGACTTGGTAATCGCATGGCTATTGAGCTTCTGGTTCATTAAGCTGGGACAAAACAAGTCCCTGTACAACATCCCACCTGGCATTGCTCTGACGGATGTGCGTAACTTGATGAACGAGACCAAAGGCAACGTTGTTCAGATGGAGCCTCACGTGGTTCACATGATCAACAAGATTCGCGCTCAGGTCACTAAGCTCACCGATGAACTGATGGCCACCAACGATAACTTGTTGGCACTGCGACTGGAAGCAGAGATTCGCAAGCTCGTGAAACTCCTACCGCCAGAACAAACTCGCATGATGACCATCGACTCCATCATGGATGAAGCTCGCATCGAACGCAACAAACGTATCATGCAACAACGAAGAGCAGCATAAACCCCTACCCCTACCCGCAAGGGTAGGGGTAGTAGGTCTTATTACGCAACTGCGAGGAGCGCGTGTTCCAACTCAGCCAACGTGTGGCCTTTTGCTGGCTTACCATCCGCCAGCAATGCGAACGCATTGGCAGCAGCACCGTGGTCAAGGTACCACATATAACTCGGACATTCCACATCAAACATCTGAGGACGGCTGATCTTACCAATGGGCGTTGGGACCCACGGGAAGATCAAAAACGCTCGGACAGACGCCGACCCACTTTCCACCATCACGCTGATCATGGTGTGGGTATGACAAGAGCCGAGCAGTTGCTGAGTCATTGGAAGTGCATGCATGGGAATCTCCCTACGCGACTTGAAGAGTGCGCACGATGTCCTCGTAGGTTTTACCCTTGAGGTTCGCACGCAGGTCCTTTACCGATTTGCCTTCCCTGTTGGCAGTGTTGGCTGCCGACTCTGCAAGCACACGGGAAGTGAAAAAGCGATGGTCGTCTGTTTGAGCACTGACCATGCTGGCGATGTCGCGGGTGGGGAACTCCATCTTGTTTACCAAGTAGACTTCCTGGTGTTTACCACGGCCGTACTGCACTGAGATATTCACCACCGCATGGTCACCGTGACTCGACGCTTTACCAGTTAGTTTGTACATGTTGGCAGTACCTGGTTATTTTGCGTTCTTGGTCAGGTAACTCAACATCTCGTCGTACGAACGGCCTTCGAAGACCGGGGTAACCTTACGGTTCAGTTCGATGTCATCGAACGCGGTGTGGGCAATGGTCGGACTCAGGTAGAAACGACCGTTGTCAGCCAGTTGTTCCATATTGCCTTCTTCCGCCAGACCGACGACCAGGACCTCCACCGGTGCACCCTTCACTTCGATCTGGGTGGTGGCCATTGCGGTACGTTCGGTTACTTTAACTTTGACGAGATTGAGGGACATTGGATAAATTCCTTGTAACGGTTGGTTATTCGAAATAGTCTTTGGAAACCACGCGCAGCACCATGTACAAACTCAGTGCGGTACGAGTGGTCAATACCCATTGGGGGGTCTTACGACCGGTGATCTCAATCACAATCTGGTCTCCCAGTTCGCGAATGACTTTCACCATGTCGTTGTTACTGCGGCTGGCCCCATAAGCACCACGCATCTTGATGAGGACGTTGTACACGTTGCTCTTCTTGATACCATTGGTGTGCAGGTATTCAAACATGTGGAGGACGACAGTTTCAGTGAATTGCTTGTACTCAGGTTTCTTCGGGTTGTTGAACCGCTTCGGGAACTCCTGGAGGACATACGTCAACATATCCATCCGCACACCTTCCAACACACCAGCGGCGTGCTGCATCAGCTCTTCCTTGAAGAACGACGTCTCTTCCGTAAGGATGCGGTCCAGGTACTGCACATGCTGGGTCACCTCTTTCGATACCGACTTGATAGTCAGTTCATCCTGGAGGCTAACCCGGGCACTTTCCAGTTTCACGATGTTGGTCTTGTTCTTCACATCGTGGAACACTTTGTTGATGTCGTTGATCGCACGACGCAGCCGGTTCTGAATATCGCCGACCATATAGACGATCTTCTTGTCATCATCCATGCGGGTGAACGCTTGGAAGTGAATACCGGTTTTCGGGTCAAGGATGTACTCAGCCCGAGCCTCGATCAACGCACGCCAGCTACCGTACCGCTTGATGTCGTATTTCAGACTCAGTCGGTTGTAGGTCTCGAGCACCACTTCCTTCCGCGCGGTGAAGGGGTAGTCGTTGTGCACGATACTGGTCAAGCACTTGTAGTGGTACATGGAAACCACGTCCACCATCGCACGGTGCTTCACCCGGTCGTTCAGCTTGCTCTTGTAGATCCGGTAGAGCAAGTAAGGGATGGTCATGTTAAACGCATCCCCCACTACCGCCCAGTCCTTGTTGATCGCGGAACAAGCGTGCAGGTTTTCACGCAGTTCTTCTTCGTCACAGTCGAAGATCTCACTGAACCACTGGTTACGATCCGCCGTGGTGAAGGTAATCTTCTCCAGGCCGAGGTAAGGCGACCCAAAGAAGGCCATGTGGTCTACCATCCCAACCTTCCGGGTGATGAACGAGTAGACGTACTTCTGAAGGTTCAGTGCCCACTTGTCGTTGATGTCCAGGTAAACACCCAGTTTCTCAAAGACTGGCAGGATGGCGTTGTTCGATTCGAAGTTAACGCCCACAACCAACGCTTCGTTACCTTCCACTTGATTCAGGTGGAGGGCACCAAACGAAGACCAGTACAGTGGGTTGTGGTCTTCGCGTACTTCAAACAAACTGATGCTGGGTTCAAAACAGCTCATGGCTAGCTCCTCTTACATGCGACGAGGTGTCGACATGCGAATGCCGTCAATCACCGCCATTTTGTCACTCCATGCCATGCGTGGGGTCCATTCGTTCTTCAGGTAGTCTTTGTAGGACTGCCACGCGTCACGGTAGTTCTCGATATCCGACTTGATGTCTTCCAACGGAACACCTGCACGGTACACTGCTTCCTGTACCGGGCGTTTGCACACACGGTAGATGTGAGCTTTAACCGCCCACTCAACGAGTTCAGCGAAGTACTCGTAGTGGCGGGTATGGATCGAGCTCATACCTTCGTCGTATTCCATGATACATTTAGCGGACATGGAGAAGGTACCGGCGTTCAGCCCAAAGATCACGAAGCTGTTGTTACCGTTCATGTGCACGTTGGTGTACGTGATCGGCATACTGCGGTTCGACGACAGTGCAGCCAGTTGGGTGTCCATCATGTCGTTGAGGACACCGCTACCACACATGCTGTTCTCGTTCACGCCAGCCGACAGCTGACCGATAGCCGAGTTCATGCTGCCGAGGTATACTTCCGTAACGGAAACAATCTTGGCACCCCGAGTGGTGATCTCGGGAACGTTGACTTCCACACAGGCGTTACCCATGTCGCGCATCTTGGAACCACTCAGGTCCAAGAGTTCCGTCTTACCCCCGTTCACGTTACAAGCAGGGAGTACTACACGGTGGATCACCTTTTCACGGATACCCTGTTCAACAGTAGTCATGTTGACCATGTTGTACCAGTTACCCAAGGTGTTTCCATTGGGTTGTTCAAAAGCCAGTTTAAGCAGGTATTCATCGATGTCCGAGTTCATAACTCGGTCGATGGCATATGAGACTGGGTTAGCCACGGACATACCCTCATTAGGTTGTTTAAAGTGATCATAACATCCCTACTGAAGAGTGGGTAATTTATTCTAAAAGTAAGGTTCGGTATTATATGTAAATTTCTTGCTTTCTCTTTTTTCAAGGAGGGGGTAAGAATAAGACTTATGGAACGATGGATCCCTCCGGGAG
>Ga0247818_10000338_pt1 | contig 28928 bp, 23 predicted proteins | sample 13C_Glucose_Day1_FD_192424 | JGI IMG/M metagenome (GOLD analysis project Ga0247818, IMG submission 192424) | Soil microbial communities from agricultural site in Penn Yan, New York, United States - 13C_Glucose_Day1 | ecosystem: Environmental > Terrestrial > Soil > Agricultural land | place... | reverse complement strand
GGTGAGCATTCCGCTGATCACCACCAACCGTATCAACACCCCGGAAGTTGCCGAGCAGATCCTGGCCGAAGGCGATGCCGACATGGTGTCCATGGCGCGACCCTTCCTCGCCGACCCGGACTTCGTCAACAAGGCCGCCGCCGGCCGGGCCGATGAAATCAACACCTGCATCGGCTGCAATCAGGCCTGCCTCGATCACACCTTTGGCGGCAAGTTGACCAGTTGCCTGGTGAACCCGCGGGCCTGCCACGAGACCGAGCTGAATTACCTGCCGGTGCAGCAGATCAAGAAAATCGCCGTGGTCGGGGCCGGCCCCGCCGGTCTGTCCGCGGCGACCGTGGCCGCCGAACGTGGCCATCAGGTGACGCTGTTCGATTCGGCCAGTGAAATCGGTGGCCAGTTCAACATCGCCAAGCGAGTGCCGGGCAAGGAAGAGTTCTTCGAAACCCTGCGCTACTTCAACCGCAAGCTGCAGACCACCAACGTCGAGGTGTGCCTGAACACCCGGGTCGATGTGGCGCAGTTGCTGGCAGGCGGTTACGACGAGATCATCCTCGCCACCGGCATCGCCCCGCGGACCCCGGCGATTCCGGGCGTGGAGCACGCCAAGGTGCTGAGCTACCTGGACGTGATCCTCGAGCGCAAACCGGTGGGCAAGCGGGTCGCGGTGATCGGCGCCGGGGGGATCGGTTTCGACGTGTCGGAGTTTCTGGTGCACCAGGGCGTGGCCACCAGCCAGGACCGTGAAGCGTTCTGGAAGGAGTGGGGCATCGATACCCACCTTCAAGCCCGCGGCGGTGTAGCCGGCATCCAGGCCGAGCCCCATGCACCGGCCCGTGACGTGTTCCTGCTGCAACGCAAGAAATCCAAGGTCGGCGACGGCCTGGGCAAGACCACGGGCTGGATTCACCGCACCGGCCTGAAAAACAAACAGGTGCAGATGCTCAACAGCGTTGAATACCTGAAGATCGACGACCAAGGCTTGCATATCCGCATCGGCGAAACCGGCGAACCGCAAGTGCTGCCGGTGGACAACATCGTGATCTGCGCCGGGCAGGATCCGCTGCGTGAATTGCATGACGGTCTGCTGGCGGCGGGGCAGAACGTGCATTTGATCGGCGGCGCGGACGTGGCGGCTGAGCTGGATGCGAAGCGGGCGATTGATCAGGGGTCGCGGTTGGCTGCGCAGTTATAGTCACCTCAATTCTATGGTTAAGGAGCATGCTCCCGCTGGAGGCCAAAGGATTTCCCTCTATCAGCGATGGGGTGCTGCCAGGCCGATAACAGTCGTTGATTTTGCGACTGCTACGCAACCGAGCGGGAGCAAGCCCGCTCGGTATATAGGGCTCGCTACCAAGATTCCGGTTCTTTTCAGCAGCCGCCCAGCTGTGCTTGCCTTTTGAGCAATTGATTGCTCCAGAAGTTCATGATTGACCTGCAGTCAAATGTGTATAGCGTTTACTCAGGCGAATGGCTGCAACCGCCACACTATCGGCATTTCTAGTGGCCAACTCTGTTCTGATCCAGGCACTTCGTTTATAAAGTGTATCTACTTGTTTGCTTGATAGAGTTGCTTGCGCAAGCTCTCGAACTCTGTCGTTGAACAATTTTCTGGTTTCTTTTGAAGCTAGAATGACTCTGGAGTGACGCATGGCTTCAGCAGAATAACCTCGGGCCGACATCCTCGGGTCATTGGTCTGCAGATACCAGTAATCATCGGTTTCAGGTCCCTCTGTACTAGCGCTATCGACTTCTCCAAAATGACTAATTTCATGGATAAGTATTGCAGCAAGCTTTGCCTCGGAGCTTGTGAATGCTTTTTCGAATAATATAATTGCACCAGAATCCAGGTCAGCTTCCGCCACTGCCGTAGACCCTTGAGGCTGCGACAGTTTGGCTAATCTTCCAGGGCCCCAGGCAGAGGTTTCGTATTCTTCTAACAGTCGCAATGTTCGTTGGAATGCGTCGCGCACTCTATCCATCTGCGATTTGGTGCCGGGACCGAAAAAGTCATGCAAAATACCCCGGCTTTCCACCGGATGCTGGTCAACCATAATCAGTGCATTACGTAGGGCGCGAGCGGCGTAATCTACTGCGCCCACTATTCTTTGCTGCTCCTCCCGTGAAAAATTTTCTAAGCCTAGGGCTAATACTTGGCTACCTTCGATGCGGGCGGATTCGTCTACAGTTTGAACAACCGAGTCGGGTGTTGGCAAGTTTCGATTGGCTTGGTGATGGTCAAACTCTGCAAGAAACTCACCCGCATCCCACCCCGTCAGTCCGTCCCCGTCTCTGTTCCCCGATGGATTATTCCCCACAAACGCAAACAGATTCAATCCATCAACTGTTCCCGCCGGATCAGGGTTGATCCACCGTTGTAACCACGGCGCGTAATACCTGTAGCCATAGTAATAAAGTCCCGTCGCATCGCGCTCCTTGCCTGAATAACGCAAGGTTTTGTAATTGGCTTCAACTTCGTCGCGCCCGGCCCAGCAGGCGGTGCCGCCATAGGCGTAGAACCATTCCTGACTGATCAGGGCGGCATCGCTATCCAGCACCAGAGTGCTTGAACCAAGGTGATCGGTCAGGCTGTAGCGCGGTTGATCAAGGGTGGCGCCCGACGGACCTCCCTTGTCCCATATCAATAATTGAACGTTGCAGTAACCGGCCTGGACAGTAATGACGTGCAGCGCCTGTTCGGGACCGGTACGGAACTCCAGTCCCGGCAGATATCGAACCTCGTGGGTGCGGCTGAGTGTGCCGGTATAGGCCGTACGGATCTTGCGGCGTCGTTGTCCTGAACCGTCATAAATATAGATTTCGGCATCATGGAGTCCGTCTTCCCGAGCCACTTGCTCCACTCGAGACAGCTGGTTACGTATGTTCCACCCCAATGGCTGGCCAGGTTGCAGCGCTTTCAGGTTGCCATTGGCATCGAACCCCGCAGCAATCTCGGTCTCGGTTGGCAACTCACCACCGGGTTTTTCAGGCAGGCTGCGGTTGCTGTATTTCGAGTTGCCCATGCGCCGGGTCTGGCTGTGACTGACGGCCGTGTGCACCCGTTCATGCAAATTGCCGCCTGCGTCGTAGCTAAAGGTCTGCGTGTAATTTTCCAGTTGACCCGGGTCCGCCGGTGACTGAAATGGCGGTAACTGCGGGCCGATCGCCCCGTTGATCGCCTGACGGCCAGTCGCGTGGATCAGTTGGTACAAAGTGTCATATTCATAGGTATTGAGGGCTTCGACCCGTTGATTACGAAAGTAGCGGGTGGGTTGGGCTGAATCCTTGATATCCAGGACATTTCCGACCGGGTCGTACCGGTAGCTCAGATCTTGCAGCGTGCTTTGATCCTTGCGTTTGGCCGTGAGTTTTTCCAGTCTGCCGGTGATAGCGCAATAAGTGGCGGTCGTGGTCACGCCGTTACCGGCGGTTTGCCGTTCCATATGGCCAAAGGCGTTGTAAACGAGCGCACTGACGAGGGTCATGGACGAACGATCGGCCACGGTCAGTTGAACCTCGCGTAACTGGCCGGCAATGGTATGGCTCAAGGATTGGGTGTTGCCCAAACCATCCGTTTGGTGGCGCACATCGCCGATCGCGTCGTAGCCGATCGAAGTGCCTGCTCCCTTTGGTTCCAGCAGCAGATCGCGATCAGCCAGCTCTTCAGGCCAATGCACCAAGGTCTGATAATCTTTGAGAAAAAATAGTGCCTGCGCTAGCGGTTTTCCCGTAAGGCTGAAATGGGAAAAGGTTTGGGTGCCTGTCGTATCGTCATGTCGGATTAGCTGACCGCATTGGTTGCGGGCAGCGAAGTCATCGCTTGCATCACCATAATAAAAGCATCCGCTGCGTCGCCGCGACTCGCCCACAGCCTGTTCAAATCCTTCTGCAGGGCGAAGTACCGTGTCATAGAGTGTTTGGCTGTGATTGAGCTTGCTGTCCCAGCTTTCCAGCGTTTGTCCGGCTTCCCCCGCCAAACTCAGACGCCAGCCCGCGTCTACGCTATCAGTGAGTAGCGCATTGCCAGACAGGGAGAACAGGCTGACCAGATTCGCCCGGGCGTCAGGCTCGCTGTCGAGTAACTTGAACAGCCGTGGGTCGCGGCTGTGGCTCGCTCGCCCGGCAGCACTATAAGTCTGGTGAGTGATCCTCACTTGCGGCGCGCAGGTGATCGACCGGCGATGATAAGCCACTGTACGCAGCGCAAGTCCCCGTGGGTCGATCGCCACGAGTGCTGGAGTGTGAGCATGCATGGATGGCTGCCTTTGATGATGAGCCCGTTAACGACGCAATATCGCAACGTGTTTATCTCAGCTCCATCAGCTCTCAGTCTACTGTCACAACTAACAGGTGTTCGCGCTGAGGCTTTCCTCCAGCCATAGCATCTCCCACAGGGGGTGGCGTCGTTCACACACCTATGGTCCCGCCGCGATTATTGTGGGAGCGGGCTTGCTCGCGAAGGCGGCCTATGAGCGACTAGAATGCTCGCTCTTTCCCAGCCCAATCAGGCACCAATGCTTTCTCCTCCTGCCCACTGGCAACCCGACGCTCCCCTCGAACTTCTTCATCTGGATTGGCTGAACCGATCAGGCATCGAAGTCGCCATCCTGCGCCTGGACCAGATCGACCCGCTGATCAGCGGCAACAAGTGGTTCAAGCTCACCGAACACTTCAAGGCCGCTGACCTCGCCGGGGCCAAGGGCATCATCAGCCTCGGCGGCGCCCACTCCAATCATCTGCATGCCCTGGCCGCCGCCGGCAAACGCTTCGGTTTTCCCACGGTCGGTCTGCTGCGCGGCCATCCGCAAGACACCCCCACGGTGCAGGACCTGCAAGCGTTCGGCATGGCGTTGCACTGGTTGGGTTATGGCGGTTATCGCGCACGGCACGAACCCGGTTTCTGGCAGCCATGGCAGGCACGGTATCCCGATCTGCAGCCGGTGCCCGAAGGTGGCGGCGGGTTGCCGGGAGCCACGGGGTGCATGCCGCTGAAAACCATGGTCAGCGAGCAGTTGAACGCTCTGGGCTGGAACGACTACCACGGCTGGTGGCTGGCCTGCGGCACGGGCACGACGTTGGCCGGCCTGGTGCTGGCCGAGGCGGGTGAGCATCCGGTTTATGGCGCGTTGGCGGTACCCGACGATCATGGTGTAGCGCAGCAGGTGCAGAGGATTGTGCAGGAAGCGGGGTTGGTCGATGTCGCCTATGAACTGACCGACGCCAGCCGTGGCGGCTTCGCCAAGGTCGATCCGCTGCTACTCGAATTCATCGAACGTAGCGAACAGGCCAGCGGCATTCCCCTCGAACCGCTCTACACCGGCAAGGCGCTGCTGGCGCTCAAGCAGCACGTAGAGGCAGGCAGATTTACTCGGGGCACGCACCTGATCTTCATCCACACCGGCGGCTTGCAGGGCCGCCGGGGATTCAGCACCGCCACTTGAACCGGGCCTCACACCCCTGTAGGAGCTGGCTTGCCAGCGAAGAGGCCATCACATTCAACGTAAATGTTGACTGATCTGACGCTTTCGCTGGCAAGCCAGCTCCTACAGGGGCAGGCGGTGAATCAGCTGCTTTGTGGCATTTCACCTTTGGCCAGACGCTGGTTGATGTCGGCGATCACTTGCGGCAAGTCGGTGATGGTGTCGATCATGTAGTGCGGGCGCGAGCTTTCGAACATCCCGTGGATACGCTTGCGTTCGCTGGCCAGCTTGTCGCTGCCGAGGGCGCGATAACCTTCGTAGTCCAGGCCCAGGGCGTTGCCCGAGCAGATCAGCGCCACGGTCCACATGCCAGCGCGACGGCCTTCGAGAATGCCCGGCACGGTGTCGTCGATCTTCACGCAGGCCGCGACATCATCGATCCCGAGGGCGATCACATTGGCCAGGGCCTGGGCTGGCCATGGGCGACCGTTGGGGACTTCGTCGGTGGCGACCACGTGATCGGCCACGTAACCGTTGGTGGCGGCCAGTTCCACCACCTTGTCCATGACCTGCTTGGGGTAGCCGGAGCAGGAGCCGATCTTGATGCCTTGCTGGCGCAGGTTGGCGATGGTGTCCAGGGCGCCGGGAATCAGCGCCGAGTGCTCGGCGATTTTCTCGATCTGCAGGGGCATGAAGCGTTTGTAGATAGCGGTGACGTCATCATCGGTCGGCGTGCGGCCGAACACGGCGCGATAACGCTCGGCCACTTGCGGCTGATCGCACAGGGTCCGGATGTGGTCCCACTTGCCCATGCCCATCGGCCCGCGGGCTTCTTCGATGGAGACCTGAACGTCGAACTCGGCGAAGGCCTCGACGAAAATCTGGGTGGGGGCGAAGGAGCCGAAATCGACCACGGTGCCGGCCCAGTCGAGGATGGCGGCCTGGAGTTTGGTTGGGTTTGTGTAGTTCATGTGACGTATCCCTTGTAGGAGCGAGCGGTTCGGCGATCCGACTTGCCCGCGAACGAACGATGACGGAGATTGACTGATAGACCGCGTCGCCTGTGTTCGCGGGCAAGCCTCGCTCCTACGGGGGACGGCGGTGTCTGTTGGGTTAGATTTCGAGTACTTCCATCTCGCGCAGTACCTCGGCGACCGCCGCCACGGCCGCGTGCATCTCGGCCTGGTTGACGTGGCCGATGCAGCCGACGCGGAAGGTTTCGACCTGGGTCAATTTGCCGGGGTACAGAATGAAACCCTTGGCCTTGACCCGTTCGTAGAATTCCTTGAACTGATAGCGCGGGTCTTTCGGCGCGTGGAAGGTGACGATGATCGGCGCCTGGATCGCGGCCGGCAGGAAGCTGCGCAGCCCTAGTGCGGCCATGTCCTCGAGCAATACCTGGCAGTTGTTGGCGTAGCGCTGATGCCGGGCCGGCAACCCCCCTTCTTCGTTGTATTGCAGCAGGGCTTCGTGCAGCGCGGCGACCACGTGGGTCGGCGGGGTGAAGCGCCACTGGCCGGTCTTGGCCATGTAGCTGTGCTGGTCGAACAAGTCCATCGCCAGGGAGTGCGAGTTGCCGGCGGCACTGGCCAGGGCTTCCTTGCGAGCGAAGACGAAGCCCATGCCCGGCACGCCTTCCAGGCATTTGCCCGACGCGGCGATGAGCGCGTCGAACGGCACCTGTTGCGCATCGATCGGCAGCGCGCCAAAGGAGCTCATGGCGTCGATGATCAGGCGTTTGCCGTGTTGGGCGATGACATGCGCAATCTCCGGCAGCGGGTTGAGGATGCCGGTGCTGGTTTCGCAGTGAATCAGTGCGATGTGGGTGATGGCGGGGTCGGCGTGCAGCAGGCGGTCGACGTCGGCGGCGGTCGTCGGTTCGTCCTCGGCAGTTTCAAAGGTGCTGAAGGAGCGGCCGAGCACTTCGCAGATTTTCGCCAGGCGTTTGCCGTAGGCGCCGTTGATCAATACCAGGACTTTGCCGTCCCGGGGCACCAGGGTGCCGATCGCCGCTTCGACCGCGAAGGTGCCGCTGCCTTGCAGGGGGACGCAGTGGTGGCTGGCGCCGCCGTTGATGATCGCCAGCAGTTGCTCGCAGAGGCTGGCGGTCAGCTGATTGAAGCGGTCATCCCATGAACCCCAGTCGACCATCATCGCCTGGCGGGTGCGGGCCGAAGTCGTCAACGGGCCGGGGGTGAGCAGGATGGGTTCGGCAGTACTCATTCTCGTGTCCTCGCAATCGGTGGGATGAAGCTACGGGGCCTAAATTGCAATTTGCCGAGCTATCAATCAAATTGTTTGTTGTTATGCCAGTCATCAGTGAGGGTTATTCATGAACCTGTTCCAGCTCCGCGCGTTCGATGCCGTCGCCCGCGAAGGCAGCTTCACCCGGGCCGCCGCGCGGCTGTTCATCAGTCAGCCGGCGGTCACCGGACATATCAAGGCGCTGGAGGAGCACTACCAGATCACCTTGTTGCGTCGCACCGCGAGACGAGTGGAGTTGACGGAGGAGGGCACCAAGCTGGCGGCGATCACCCGGGCCATGTTCGGCCTGGCGGAAGAAGCCCAGGTGATGCTCGAAGCCAACCGGCAGTTGCTCACCGGGCGCCTGGAAGTGGCCGCGGACGGCCCGCACATGGTCATGCCGATGCTGGCCAGCCTGCGTGCGCGTTATCCGGGAATCACCGTGAACTTGCGGCTGGGCAATGCCCAGGAAACCCTGGCGGCGTTGCTCTCGGAACATGCCGATGTGGCGGTGCTGACCGAGGTCGCGCCGCGCAAGGGCTTGCATTTGCAGGCGCTGAACGAATCACGGATCTGCGCGCTGGTGCCTGCCGGTCATCCTTGGGCGCAGCAGCTCAGGGGCGTGCAGCTCAAGGCGCTGGACCAGGTGATCATGGTGTTGCGCGAGCCGAGTTCGATTACCCGGCGTACGTTCGATGAGGCTTGCGCCCAGGCCAGGGTCAACCCGCGGGTGTTGCTGGAGCTGGACAGTCGTGAAGCGGTGACCGAAGCCGTGGCGGCGGAACTGGGGGTGGGCGTGGTGTCGTCGGTGGAAGTCAGCCATGACCCGCGGGTGGTGGCGGTGCCGATCATCGGCGAGGGGTTGGTGAATCGGCACATGGTGGGGTGTATGGAGCGGCGACGGGATTTGCGCTTGATCCAGGCGTTTTTCGAGTTGGCACCCATCAGATAAACCGCGGCGTCTGCATCGCGGGCAAGCCCGCTCCCACAGGATCCGCGGTCGTCGCAGATCCTGTGCACGACGCAAAACCTGTAGGAGCCGGCTTGTCGGATCGCCGCACCGCAGCGAAAGGGCCCGACCTGCTTACACAAGACTCCCACGCACCATCTCCAGAAACGTCGCCACCACCCGCCGCGAACTCTGCTCGCGCAAGCACACCAAGGTCTCGGTCAATCGCCGGGTGCAATCGGTGATCGGCAAGGCACACACCCGCGAATCCGCGCCGAACTCGGCTGCCGATACCACCCCGACGCCGATCCCCACCACCACCGCCTCACGCGCCGCTTCCCTGCCTTCGACCTGGATCGCCGGGCGGATGCGAAACCCGGCCCGGGCCATTTCCTCTTCCAGGGTCTGGCGCGTCACCGAGCCGATTTCCCGCAGCACCAACGGCGTGTCATCCAGGTCCGCCAGGCAGATGGACTCGCGGTCAGCCCATGGATGACTACGTGAAACGAACGCCACCATCGGGTCATTGCGCAGCGGCAACGAGATCAGCCGCTCGTCGCTGACATCCCGTCCCAACAACGCCAGGTCAGCCTGATAGTTGAACAGGCGAAACAGCGATTCATCGGTATTGCCCGTCTCGATCTTCACGCTGATGCCGGGGTAGCGCTCGCAGAAGCGGGCGATCTGGGGCAGCACATGCACCGGCGCATCCACCGCCAGAATCAGGCTGCCGGTCTGCAGCGCCTGGGAGGCCTGCAGCAACTCCTGGGCCTCGGCCTCGATGACAAACAAGCGCTGAGTGACACTCAACAAACGCTCACCTAGATCGGTCAGGCGCACCGAGCGTTTATTGCGATGGAACAGCAACACCCCAAAGCGCTCTTCGAGTTTGCGCACTTGGTCGGAAATCGCCGGTTGCGTGAGAAATAGCCGCTCGGCGGCTCTGGTGAAGCTTCCGTGAACGGCCACGGCGTGGAAGGCTTTGAGCTGGGCGTGGGAAACCGACATCGAAACCTCCAGTAACAAGCTGAGCTTGTATTGGAAATACGATAAATCGATTTCACTTATTAATCAGTAATTGTTTTTATCGACCTCAGCCCGGTGACTGGTCAGTCGAACAGCCTCCGTGACCATGAGCCTGTGCGTGGGATTGCAGGACTCATCTGACCGGTATCGTCAGAGGGACGCAGCGATATCGCAGTGCTCAACAATAAAAACACAGGTGTTTTCTTTCAATTCTGCCGGCACACTCACACCTGAGGTCAGAATCACAATGAACAACCCTATCGGCACCCTCAAACGTTGGCGCGTGCAAATCTTCGCCATCACCTGGCTCGCTTACGCTGCGTTCTATTTCACCCGCAAAGCCTTTTCCGTGGCCAAACTCGGGATCGCCGAAGACCCCGGCTTCACCCTCGACAAAATGGCCATGGCCAACCTCGACGCCCTCTACCTGGCCGCATACGCCATCGGCCAATTCACCTGGGGCATCCTCGCCGACCGCTTTGGTCCAAGGGTCGTGGTGCTGGGTGGCTTGGTGATTTCCGCCGCCGCGGCACTGGTGATGGGCAGCTTCGCCACCTTGCCGATCTTCGCCACCTGCATGTTGATCCAGGGTCTGGCGCAGTCCACGGGATGGTCGGGGTTGTGCAAGAACATCGGCAGCTTTTTCCCCGCCGAGCAGCGCGGGCGGGTGCTGGGGCTATGGAGTTCCTGCTACGCCTTCGGCGGCCTGGTGGCCTCGCCGTTCGCCGGCTGGTGGGCCTACACGCTGATTGGTACCTGGCACGCGGCGTTCATTTCCAGCGCGGCGGTGGTCGGCCTGGTGGCGTTGCTGTTCTTCATTTTCCAGCGCAACAAACCCGAGGACGTCGGCCTGCCGGCGGTGGAACCCGAACCCGAATTGACCGCCGACGAGGCTTGCGCGCAAAGCAGGATCAGCGTCCTGGAACCGCTACGGGAAATCCTGCGCAACCGCACGGTACTGGTGTTGGGGCTGGCCTACTTTCTGCTGAAACCGGCGCGCTATGCGATCCTGCTCTGGGGACCGGTGATCGTCTTCGAGCAGATGCCCTCGGTGGGCAAGGTCGGCGCGGCGATCATTCCGACCGCGTTCGAACTGGCCGGGTTGCTCGGGCCGATCCTGTTGGGCCTGGCCTCGGACAAACTGTTCGGCGCCCGGCGCATGCCGGCCTGCGTGATCAGTCTGCTCGCACTGACCGTGTCCCTGGCGCTGTTCATGGGCGCCTTGCACACCGGCAGCGTGATGCTGGTGGTCGCCCTGTTATTCGTCATGGGCCTGACCTTGTACGGACCGGACTCCATGATCAGCGGCGCGGCCGCCATCGATTTCGGCACCGCCAAGGCGGGCGCGACGGCCGCCGGATTCGTCAACGGCTGCGGCTCGGTCGGGGCGATTCTCGGTGGGTTGCTGCCGGGCTACTTCGATTCCGTGACCGTATTCATTGTCTTCGCCGGCTGCGCGCTGTTCTCCGCGCTGGTGTTGATCCCGCACTGGAACAGCCGCCCGGCTGCCCTGCTGGCCGAAAGCGTAGCCGTGCCGAATCGGCCGATGAGCGTAAAACCCCTGCGTACATAAGGATTGTCGCCCTTTCAGACGGCAACAGGCGCTGGCGGCCAAGGCCTGCAAGGCAAGCACCTCGGGCGTCGGCCGCCGGACGTGCGTCTGGCGAAGTTCACCGTCGCGGCGTGTAGGAGCGAGCTTGCTCGCGATGGACTCAAGAGCGCCGCGTTTAATCAGAAAACACGCGTTATCGTTAACGACTATCGCGAGCAAGCTCGCTCCTACAGGCATCAGGGCAAGGCCATAAGGGCTGATATCAGGGCGTGAGGTCCGAGCGATTCACCAGCCAGTCAAGCAACAAGCGGGCGTCGTTGCGGGGTTCACGGCGGCGGGCAGGTTCAGGCGCGTGGACCTGACCCAGGCCGACACACAGCACCGGCCGATCCGGATCGCTGTCGAGAAAACTGATGAACACCTCGCTGCCGGCCTTTGGCAGTCTGCCGGGATCGATCCAGCCGTGGGGCGTTGTCACGGCGAGCGGCAGCCAGAGGCCGACGGATTCCTCCGGATCGGCCTGCGTCGTTGGCCACAGCCTGACCTGGATCCGGCCGCGATCGTCCAGTTCGGGCGGTTGCCCGGTCGGGCCCAGTACTTGGGCTGGTTGATAGCCAGGAATGCCGGGCCTGGGCTGTTTGAACGCCGGGCGAAATTCCGTTGACCAGGGAATGGCGCTGAATTGATTGCGATAGATCAGGGCACTGCTGTCCAGGGCCGGATTCGAAGGCGCTCGCCCTTGGTGGCGGGTCTCGATGAGCAGCCATTGATCGTTGAAACAGGCGAGCGGATGCTCCGTCACCTGGACGATCCGCGCGCTGCGCAAGGCGCCTTGATTGCTGTGGCCATGGATCTGCTGCTGCAGGCATCGCAGGCGCTGCAACTGTCGGCGGCTGCGTTGATCCTGCCCGGCATCAGGCCTGTCCATCCTCTGCGATGGCTTGCCGAAGGCATGGTTGGCCGCGCCATCGCCGGTATCCGGCGCGCCACGGTTGCCGGCATCCCTTGACGGATGCGAGGGCAGGGCGTCGTGGCGCTGATACAACTCACGGATCGCCGGCCGCGCAGTGTCCAGCGGGGCGTCCGCCTGGAAAGGCGTCAGCAGCGGCTCCTGGGGAAAGCTCAGGCTGTCATCGGCCAACACCAGCACATGCCCCTCACGCTGATGTTCGAAGTGATAGTGAATGCCTTCTTCCTCGCACAGGCGTTGCAGCAACGCCAGGTCGCTCTCCTCGTACTGAATGCAGAACGGCCGCAGGGGGTAGTGCCCGCTCGCCAGCTCCAGGCGATAGCTGTCAGCGGGCAGATCATGTTCCTCCAGGAGCTGGCACAGGATCATCGGCACGCTGAGGTCATGGAACACCCGGCGGCGGCAATTGCGATCCAGTGCCTGCAGGTAGGGCACCATCACCATGGTGTAACCGACCCGGTGCGCGCCGCGGTATTCGCGACTGACGCTGTGGAGGATGCCGTGAAAGCCCTGGCCATGCCCCAGGCTGAGAAACAGCGGCTGCTGCAACAACTGGTCGAAGGGCATGGCCGGCGGCAAGCCGATCACCTCGACCTCGAATCGATAGGGCTGGTTGAGGGCTTCATGTCCGCTGAACTGCACCACCAGAAAACTCAAATCGTCCTCGAGCAGTGTCAGGGTGAAGGGGCTTTCGTTGTCGTTGAGCATCGAATGCGCTTCCGCCATGGAATACAGGCGCAGAGGGTACGAAACCACGACCCCTCTTAGTCACCGCAAATCGACGATTCAGAAACGCCCTACAACCAGCGGTGAAGATGTCGATTCATGGCGCGATCGAAGGGGTGGATTTTTTGGTCGATTGCCAACTTTAGGCCGTATAAACTTGCGCAAAGCGTCGGCCAATAGATGTCTCGGCGCCACAGATAAGAGAGTGAGTAATGGGCGCACAGTGGAAGGTTAAACACAAAGAAGCGGCATCCAACGCCAAGGGCAAGATCTTCGGCAAACTGGTGAAAGAAATCACCATTGCCGCGCGTAACGGTGCCGATGTGGCGACCAACGCGCACCTGCGGCTGGTGGTCGAGCAGGCGAAAAAGGCGTCGATGCCCCGGGAAACCCTGGAGCGTGCGATCAAGAAAGGCTCGGGCCAGCTGGGCGAAACCGTGCAATACCATCGCGTGACCTACGAAGGGTTCGCCCCGCACCAGGTGCCGCTGATCGTTGAATGCGTGACCGACAACATCAACCGCACCGTCGCGGAAATCCGCGTCGCCTTCCGCAAGGGCCAGCTCGGCGCTTCCGGTTCGGTGGCCTGGGACTTCAACCACGTCGGCATGATCGAGGCGTCCCCTGACAGCCCGGACGCCGATCCGGAAATGGCCGCCATCGAAGCCGGCGCCCAGGATTTCGAGCCGGGTGAAGACGGCGCGACCCTGTTCCTGACCGAGCCTGCGGACCTGGACGCGGTTCAGAAAGCACTGCCGGAGCAGGGCTTCACCGTGTTGTCGGCCAAGCTGGGCTACCAGCCGAAGAACCCGGTCAGCGGTTTGAGCGACGAGCAGATGGCCGAAGTCGAGGCGTTCCTCGAAGGCCTGGACAACCATGACGATGTGCAGGATATGTTTGTCGGGTTGGCGGGTTAAACATCAAAAAATCGCAGCCTGCGACAACTCCTACAGATGTTCACAGAACCCTGTAGGAGCGAGCTTGCTCGCGAAAAACTCGAGAGCGCCGCGTTTTACCTGTAAGTACGCGTCATCGTTAACGACCATCGCGAGCAAGCTTGCTCCTACAGAGCGCCGCGTTTTACCTGTAAGTACGCGTCATCGTTAACGACCATCGCGAGCAAGCTTGCTCCTACAGAGCGCCGCGTTTAGCCTGTAAGTATGCGTCATCGTTAACGACCATCGTCGGAACGCCGCCCGGAGCAGGCTCGCTCCTACAGTGAACGGCATCATTGTGGGAGCGAGCTTGCTCCGGGCGGCGCTCCGACGAATGACCGCGAAGCGGTCACAGATTCTTCAACTCCCGCACAATCTCGTCGAACCCAGGCCGCGCCAGCACCTGCGGCTCACAGCAACGCCGCTGCAAATCCCCCAACCGCCCACGCCCCTCATCACTCGACCCGGACTCGATCCGCTCCAGCAATTCCCCCAGCAGAATGCCGAACGCCCGCACCTCGATCCGTTGCAATGCACGGCTTTCAACGGTGTCCGCAGTGGCATGAAACGACGCCGCACCAAAATCCCCCAGCAGGGAGCCACCGTGCTCATCCCACAGAATATTGTGCCCATACAGGTCACCGTGAGTGATGCCCTGGCGGTGCAGATGTTCCGCCGCCGACGCGATCCCGCTGGCGATCCGCAACGCCACACCCGCGCTGAACCGGGTATCGCTGGCGTAGACGTCCCGGCTGCAGGATTCCAGGCTCGGCAGTCCGGCCAGGTTGCGGTAGACCGGATCGATCAGCTCCATCACCAGGCCGGCCCGCGCTTGCGGATGCCCGACGATCCGCCCTTCGATCCGGATCAGGTTGGGGTGCAGGCCTGCGGTGATACAGGCGTTCATCTCATGCAACGGCGAGCCATCGCTGGTCATTTCGCCTTTGTAGAGCTTGACCGCGACCTGGGTCGCTGGCTGGCCCGACCGTTCCCAAGTGGCGCGATGAATCACCCCCGAAGCGCCTTCGCCCAGTTGCTGCTCCAGGCGCAGTGCCGACCAGGGGATGCTCGCGACCGATTCAAGGGCGGCCGCATCGGCTTCGGTTTCCAGCGGGTTACCGGCGTAGGCCAGCCAGGCCAGGCTCGGCAGGGTCAGCAACCACTCGGGCAGTTCGGTCAGCCGGTTGGCGGCGATGCGGATCAGCTCGAGTCGATGACACTGACGCAGGCTGTCGGGCAAATGCTGCAAGCGATTGCCGGCCAGCATCAGTTTCTGCAGGTGCGGGCGTTCACCCAACTCCGTCGGCAATTCGCTGATGTGGTTATCGGTCAGGATCAGCCAACGCAACAGCGGTGGCAGCGCGGCACCTGGCACTGTTGCGATGCGATTGGCCTTGAAGCCGACCATGGTCAGCGCGGCACATTGACCGAGGCAGGCGGGGAGTTCGGTGAACCGGTTGTCCGAGCAGAACAGCACCCGCAAACGGCGAAGCCGGTGCAAGTCGTCCGGCAGCCGGGTCAAGGCGTTGCCGCTGAGGTTGAGCACCTCCAGCGAGTCGGCCAGGTCGAAGATCTCCCGGGGAAACTCCGTCAGACCGCAGGCAAGATCGAGGCGGGTGATGCCCGACAGTTGGCCGGCGCGCAATTGGGCAAGGGTGTCCATGAACAGATTCGCTATTGATCGAGGGGGAGGGCGCGGTGCCCTGGGAATGGGCGACATGATAACGGCAAAGGTGTGGTGACTGTCAGGCCGCCTTCGCGGGCAAGCCCGCTCCCACAGTGATGGGCGGTGGCACACAGATAGGTGAACGACGACGCCCACTGTGGGAGCGGGCTTGCCCGCGATGAGGCCAGCAGCCACACCGCAAAATACTGATCAGCCCACCCCACTCCCACAGTGATGGGCGGTGGCACACAGATCAGGTGAACGACGATGCCCCCTGTGGGAGCGGGCTTGCCCGCGATGAGGCCAGCAGCCACACCGCAAAACACTGATCAGCCCACCCCCCTTACTTCCACCAACTGCCCCAGCCGACTCCGCGTCCGCGCCAGGTCAATCGCATCGCCCCCCAGGCTTTCCCGCAACGACCGCTGTCCCAGCAGCACCAGATGCTTGTCCTGATCGTACAGAACATCGACCAGATTTATAAACCGCTGCTGGGCCGCAATCGAACACTCAGCCAGGCTGGGCAGTTCATCGATGACCCAGTGATCGAATCGCCGGCACAGCTCCAGGTAATCCATGACCGCCGTGGGGTGGTCGCACAGGTCGCCAAAGGTAAAACCAATGGTTCGCCCTTCACAGTATCGGGCCGGCAGATGCCGTGTGCCGACGGGCAGCGCAATGGCCGGAGCGTCCGGCCCGGGCAGGTTCAAGGCCTGGCGTTGTGCCGGTGTGGCCGGCCAGACGTAATGGCCCTGGGTAAACAGTTGCTGGGCGTGGGTTCGCGCCTGGCTTCGATAGTCGTGGGGGCCGCCGACCTCCATGACCTGCATCCGCGCATTGATCAGGTCGATCACCGGTTTGAAGCGCGCATGGTACAGCGGGTTGGGCAGCAAGCCTTCGGGTGGATAATTGGAGGTGACCATCAGCAGGATGCCCCGGCGGAACAGCGCCTTGAACAGCCGCGCAATGAGCATCGCATCGCCGATGTCGTGAACGTGAAATTCGTCGAAAAACAGCACCCGGCAGTCGAGCAACAGCTCATCGAGCGTGGCCGCCAGGGCATCGGGCTGATCGCGATGACTGAACATGCCTTGATGCAGTTGCGCAAAGAACTGATGGAAGTGCAGACGCTGTTTTTCCGCGATCGGCAGGGCCTGGAGAAACCCGTCGAGCAACCAGCTCTTGCCGCGCCCCACAGCACCATGCAGGTACAGCCCGGGCAGGGTGTGCGCCGAGGAACCGAGCAACGTCGTGGCGTGCTGCGCCATGCAGTCGATCACCCGCTGCTGGCTGTGGCTGAGGGTGTAGCCCTGGGCATGCGCCTTGTGGTGAAAGTAGTCGTGGATGACGCGACCGTTCGCGGTGCCGCCGGCAGGCGATGCCTTGCCAAACAAGCGGCGCAGCGCAGGCCAGCCTGGTTTGAGTCGCGAACGGTCGGGCGGTCGAACGGCCACAGTGATGTCACCCCGTAATGGTCAGCCCGGCTCCCCCGAGCGGCGGGGTAGTGTAACCAAAGGGTGAATGCCCCGGCCACACTTCCAGGCCGTACGCGGACCCCCTGTAGGAGCTGGCTTGCCAGCGAAGGCGGTGTGCCAGCCAATACATATATCGACTGATCCACCGCTTTCGCTGCGGTGCGGCGATCCGACAAGCCAGCTCCCAGAGTTGATGGGGGCGGGCCACAATTTTTGTGCTCGACAAACATCCCTTTGTGGGGGCGAGACCGGCTTGCCGGCGAAGTGGCCGGTACATTCAACAAATCGGTCGGCAGTTCTCCTGTAGCAGCTGGCGGAGCCTGCGATCTTTTGATTGTCGGCAATTCCAGTGACCCTCGAAAAATCCGGATCAAAAGAGCGCAGCCTGCGCCAGCTCCTACAGGGACGGTGTCTACCGCTCGATACTGCGATTCCACCGCGCATTCCACGCCGGCCGCTGTTCATTGACCTGATCCCAATCGATCGCAATGGCGGTCGTCAGGTACTGCTTCATCGCCTCGACTTGACCCCGGGTCTTGTCGGTGGTCGGCGTGTTCGGGTTGGATGGAATCTGGTCGCCGTCTTCAAGCGCGGCGGCTTGTGCCTCGGGCGTCAACAGAAACGCTGCAAGCTTCTGCGCCAGTTCCGGCTGAGTGTTATTGGCGATCGCGCATTCGGCGACGTTGAGCACCACCGCGCCTTCCTTGGGTTGCGCATACTCCACCGGCATGCCCTTGAGTTTCAGCGCGGTGACCTGGGTCGGCGTCAGCGGGAACATCGCCGCTTCGTCGGTCTGCAGCATTTCGGAGATCTTCGCCGAACTTGGAATGTATTCCAGCACGTTGCGTCCGACGGTATCGGGCCAGGCCTTGAAGCCCGGTTCGACGTCGGTTTCGCTGCCGCCCTGGATCCGGTTGAACATCAGGAAGCCATGCAGGCCGAAGGTCGACGACGCCATCGACTGGAACACCAGTTTGTCCTTGAAACGCGGATCGGCCATGTCCATCCACGAGGTCGGCGCATTCCAGCCTTTTTCCTTGAACAATCGCGTGTTGTAGGCCAGCCCGGTAACGCCGAGGCTGACCGCCACGGCCTGCTCCTTGATGCGACCCTTGGCCGGGATCTGCGCCAGGGTCGGGCTGTCCTCGAGTTTGTCGCACAGGCCCATGGCGATGGCGCGGTACATGATGCCGTCGTCGAGGAACATCACGTGCATCTGCGGGTTGCCTTTGCTGGCCTGGACCTTGGCCAGAATATCGGCGGAGGTCCCGGGCACGATCACCACTTTGACGTTGTTGGCTTTCTCGAAAACCGGCAGCACCTTGTCGGCGTAGAGCCGCTCCATGGTCCCGCCGTTCATGCCCAGGTAAAGCGTCGGTTCGGCCTGGGCCTGGCTGACCGTGAGCAGGGCGCTCATGCAGGACAAACCGAGCAGTGCAGTGCGTTTGAGGTTATTCATTGGCGCGACCTTCCTCTATCAAGCTACGGAGATGGAGTGAAACCGGGTGATGGAAAACGCATCCAGCGACGACTTCGACGCGCCGCTGCAGATGATCTCGGCGAGCGCCTGGCCCACCGCGGGCCCGATCTGGAAGCCCGCACCGGCAAAGCCGAACGCGTGCAACAAACCGGGTTGAGTGCCACTGTGACCGATCACCGGTTGGCGATCGGGCAGGTAACCTTCGGTGCCGCTCCAGGTGCGAATCGCCTGGGCGCCTTCAAGAAAGGGGTAAAGCTCGACGGCCTGGCGCAGGATCTCGATCACCGCGTTCTGACCCGGTCGGGCGCGGGCGTGGTCGAGGGCAAAACCCTGGCCGCCGCCCAACACGCAATTGCCCCGCGCGACCTGACGGGCATAGATGCCGCCACCCTCGACCCCGGTGCTGGCATTCATCACCAGCGGCAGCGGCTCGGTGACCAGCATCGCCGGGTGCCCCGCCTGCATCGGTACCGCTTCACCGAATTGTTCGGCCAGGCTGCCGGCCCACGCGCCGGCGCAGTTCAGCAGCCAGGGCGCCTGCAGTTCGAGACCGGTGGCGGTGCGGATGCGAAAGCGCCGTCCGTCGTGCTCTACGGCAGACACCGCGCATTGTTCAAGGACCTGCGCGCCATGCTGCCGCGCCGCCCGGGCAAACGCCGGGGAAACCAGGCGCGGGTTGGCATGGCCGTCATCCGGGCAAAACGAGGCACCGACTGCCACCTCGCCGACCCATGGAAAACGGGCGCGCAGTTGATCGCGGTCGAGCAGTTGCAAGTCGAGGCCGAAGCCCTGGCTGCTGGCGGCATAGTCGTGCAAGGCCTGCAGGTCGTTGAGGCTGCGGGCCAGTTTCAGGTGGCCGCTGCGTTGATACTCACCGTCGATGCCGATCAGTTGCGGCAGTCGTCCCCAGATCTCGTGGGCCCGTTGCGACAGCGGCAGTTGCGACAGCGGCCGACCCTGACGCCGCACGCCGCCGTAGTTCACACCGCTGGAATGCGAACCGCAAAAATCCCGTTCCAGCAGGGCGACACGACGGCCCGCCTGACTGAGAAAGAGTGCGGCGGAAGCACCGACGATACCGCCACCAATGATCAGCGCATCGACCTCGATCATGATTCCAGCTCCAGGCCGAACGGTAGCGGCTTGATCGGCGCCTGCGCGCGCAATCGGCCGATATCCGACAGTGCACGCCGGCTCTCGCAGGCGATGATTTCCGCGGCGGCGGCGCCACACATGCGGCCCTGGCAGCGGCCCATGCCGACCCGGCAATGCGCCTTGACCCGGTTGATTTCCCAATGCCCTTCGCGCACCACTTCACGGATATCACCGGCGCGCACTTCTTCGCAGCGACAAATCATCACGTCATCGGCGACCTCCGCCGCCCATTGCTCGGGAAACGTGAACGCTCGCTCCAGGCCCTGACGAAAATCACCGATGCGTTTGAGGGCATGTTCCAGTTCAGCGGCCCGCTGGGGCGGGATCAGGTAGCCGATGTCTTCGAGCAAGGCGAGTGCGGCCCGTTCGCCCGCCATTTCCGCCGCGTCGGCGCCCATGATGCCGGCGCCGTCACCGGCCAGGTACACCTGGGCGACACTGCTGCGCCCGGTGCTGTCACGCTGGGGCAGCCAGGCGCGATTGAGCGGGTTCCAGGCGAATTCGCAGCCGAGCAGATCGGCCAGTTGGGTTTCGCTGCGCAGGCCATGGGCGAAGGCTACAGCGTCGCAATCCAGCGAATCTTCGCCTTTGGTGTCGGACCATTTCAGGGCCTGCACGCGGCGTTCGCCCTCGATGTGTTGCAAGGTGGCGCCCTGATGCACAGGGATGCCATGGGCGGTCAGCCAGGCGCGATAGTAGATGCCTTTGGCCAGCGTCGACGGTTGCGCCAGCAGGCCGGGCAGAGCGCGGGCCTGGGCGCTGAAGGGCGAACTGTCGAGCACCGCGACCACCTTGGCGCCGGCCTTGGCGTATTGATACGCCACCAGATAAAGCAAGGGTCCGCTGCCGGCGAACACCACCCGTTCACCGATGGCGCAACCCTGGTACTTCAGGGCAATCTGCGCCGCGCCGAGGCTGTACACCCCGGGCAAGGTCCAGCCCGGCACCGGCAGGATCCGGTCGGTGGCACCGGTGGCGACGATGACACGGGAGAACTCAACCCGCGCAGCCCGGCCTTCATGCAAAGTATCGAGCGCACCGTCCTCGGCGTTCCACACCAGGGTGTCGGGCCGGTAATCGAGCTGCTCGCGCAGCGCATCGATGGTCTGATGCAACGCACTGGCCTTGCGCGCTTCGAAGCCATACAGCTTGACCGGCGAACGCTTGAAATTCACCGGCTGCCGCCGATAAATCTGCCCGCCACCGCGCGCGGCTTCATCCAGCAGCACCGGGCAAACCCCATGGGCCACCAGCGTCTGCGCCGCACGAATCCCGGCCGGCCCGGCACCGACTATGACGACGGCGTTCATACCCACCTCGGCTGTGTTTTCTTGCGGGCCCCATCGCGGGCAAGCCCGCTCCCACATTGGATTAGGGATGACCCCGGTTTTTGTGCCCGACACGGAACCCCTGTGGGAGCTGGCTTGCCAGCGAAAGCGGCCTCCCAGTCGAAACAGACGTTGACTGACCCACCGCCTTCGCTGGCGAGCCAGCTCCTACAGTTGACCGAGGTTGTCCCGGGATCTTGTGCCCGACACGGAACCCCTGTAGGAGCTGGCTTGCCAGCGAAAGCGGCCTCCCAGTCGAAACAGACGTTGACTGACCCACCGCCTTCGCTGCGGTGCGGCGATCCGACAAGCCAGCTCCTACAGGGGATACGGTTTCTGCTGGTAGAAAATGTGTTCATAGGGACCGCCCTGGTTCACGGCAAACCTGCTGCCCGGCTTCAAGCAACGTCGAACACGCGCGCACCCTTCGGCCATCGCCCAGGCGTACCCAACAGTCCTGGCACGCCCCCATCAGGCAAAAGCCGGCCCGGGGCTCGGCGCTGAAATCGCTGCCGCGCAGGTGCTCGCTGCAGGTCAGCACGGCGGTCAGCACGGTGTCGCCGAGCAGGCCGCTGGCCGGTGCGCCGTCGAGGGTAAAATCCAGGGCCGGGCGGTCGCCTTCGGCCAGTCGTTTCAACAGAGCCATGGCGTCCTCATTGTTTACCCACCAGGACCCGATCCAGGCCATACACCCGATCGAGCAGAATCATGGTCAACGCGGTCAGCGCGATTACCAGGGCCGACACCGCCGCCATCATCGGATCGATGGATTCGGTGGCATACACGTACATCCGCACCGGCAGGGTTTGCGTGGCCGGCGAGGTGACGAAGATCGACAGGGTGACTTCGTCGAAGCTGTTGATAAACGCCAGCAACCAGCCACCGGCAACCCCCGGCAAAATCATCGGCAAAGTGATTTGCCGAAACAGCGTGAAGCGTCCGGCCCCCAGAGATTGCGCGGCATGTTCGGCGCTGCGATCCAGGCCGATGGCCGACGCCAACACCAATCTCAACACGTACGGCGTGATCACCAGCACATGGGCGAAGATCAGCCAGGCGAAGCTGCCGTTGACCCCCATCAGGGCAAACAGGCGCAGCAACGCCACCCCCAGCACCAGGTGCGGAATGATGATCGGCGACAGGAACAGACCGTTTAAAAAGTCCCGTCCGGGGAACTCGAAGCGGGTGATCGCCAGCGCCGCCGGCACCGCAATCAGCGTCGCCAGCGTGGCGGCGCTGAAGGCCAGGATCAGGCTGTTGTAGAACGCATCGACAAAGTCGGCGCGCTCGAACACCGCGCGAAACCAGCGCAGGGAAAACTCGGTGGTCGGCAGGCTCAGGGTGTTTTCCGGGGTAAAGGCAACGAGGCACACCACCACCAGCGGCGCCAACATGAACAGCACCACCAGGGCATGGAACAGCAGGGCGAAAGGACCATTCTTGGACATGACGAGTTACCCCAATGACTTCTTGTAGCGGCCTTCGATCATCCGGTTCCACGACAGCATGATCAGCAGGTTGAGCAACAGCAGCGCGACCGCGATGGCGGCACCCATCGGCCAATTGAGCTCCGAGAGGTACTGGTCGTAGATCAGCGTGGCGACCATTTTCAGCCGGCGTCCGCCGAGCAACCCGGGAATCGCGAATGAGCTGGCGGCGAGGCCGAACACGATCAAGGTGCCGGAAAGCACGCCGGGCATGATCTGTGGCAGCACCACTTTGCGGATTACCGTCAGTTGGCTGGCACCGAGGGACAACGCGGCCTGCTCGGCGGCCGGGTCGAGTTTCTGCAGCGAAGTCCAGACCGGAATGATCATGAACGGCAGCATCACGTGGACCAGCGCGATCACCACCGCGAACGGCGTGTAGAGCAACTTCATCGGCGAGCCGCCGAAGGCTTGCAACGTCTGGTTGACCAGGCCGTCGGCACCGAGCAGCAGGCTCCAGCCAAAGGCGCGCACCACCACCGAGATCAGCAGCGGGGTGAGGATCAGGATCAGGAAGATCGAGCGCCACGGTGCGCCCATGCGACTGAGGATGTAGGCCTCGGGCACGCCGATCACCACGCACAGCAGGGTGGTCAGGGCACTGATCCAGAACGTGCGCAGGAAGATTTCGTAGAAGTACGGGTCACCCAGCAGGCTGCTGTAGTGGTCGAGGGTGTAGGCGTCACCGTCGATCCCCGAGCTGTAGTCGAAGACGTTGAACGACAGCACCAACGTCAGCAGCAGCGGGATCACCAGCAGGCCGAGGTACAAGGCCAGGGCCGGTGTCGACAGCCAATAACCCTGGCGTCCCTGGCGAATGGCGGTCAGCGTACTCATGCCGGCACCTCGTCGACACTCAGCACCCGCAACAACGCCGCGTCCCAGTCGAGGCCGACCGGCGTGCCCTCGTTCATCGGTGCCGAGCCGTCGTTGCGGCGCACCACGCAGAGTTCGCCGAGGGCGGTCGATACGCCATACAACCATTGGCTGCCGAGGAAGAAGCGGCTGACGATCTGCCCTTGCAGGCGGCCCTGGCCTTTTTCCCGCAGATCGATTTTTTCCGGGCGCAGGCTCAGCGTCAGCTCGCCATCGCCGCGATTGCAGACTTGAACCACGCCGGCGCCGTCCCGTTCACCCGGCAACAGATTGGCCTTGCCGACGAAGCCGGAAATGAACTCGGTGCGCGGGTGTTCGTAAAGGGTGTAGGGCGCGTCGATCTGGGTGATGCGCCCGGCCTGCATCACCACCACCCGATCGCTGATGGACAGCGCTTCGGACTGATCGTGGGTGACCATCAACGTAGTGATCCCGACCTCGCGCTGGATGCGGCGGATCTCGAATTGCATCTCTTCGCGCAGGTTGGCGTCGAGGTTGGACAACGGCTCATCGAGCAGCAGCACCGGCGGCTCGATCACCAGGGCGCGGGCCAGGGCCACACGTTGGCGCTGGCCACCGGACAATTCCCGTGGATAACGCTCGGCGTGCTGGTTCAGCCGCACCAGTTTCAACACCCGATCCACCCGTAGCTGCAGCTCGGTGTTGGCGACTTTGCGCATGCGCAGGCCGAAGGCGACGTTGTCTTTGACCGTCATGTGCGGGAACAGCGCGTAACTCTGGAACACCACCCCCAGGCCGCGGCTGGCGGGTTTGGCATGAGTGATGTCGCGACCGTCCAGCACGATGCGTCCGCTGGTGACTTCGACGAAGCCGGCGATCATTTGCAGGGTCGTGGTCTTGCCGCAGCCGGAGGGGCCGAGCAGGGAGACGAACTCGCCTTTCTCCACCGAGAGGTTGGTGGCGACGACGGCGTCGATCTCACCGTAACGTTTGCCGAGTCCTTCAAGTTGCACAAAAGCCATGACTGCGCTCCACCTGAGATTGTTATGCGTCGCCCGAAGGCGCGCTTTTTTGTAAGGGCAGATACGAAAAGGTGTCGCTGGGTGCGTTGGCGCTCGACTGGCGTCGGCTGCCGCTGTTGTTCGAATCGCCCCTGTATGGACGCAGAGTAGGACGAAGACTAGGATGGGCTCAATGGCCTATTTCACTGAAGCGATGACTATTTTCAGTTTCATTCAGTGAGCAAATAAATACTTGAGAAAACACATGTCAGATTCCATTGAGCGGAATGAAAGCAAAAATGAAGTCGGCGTCGGCGCGGTGTCACGCTTGTTTGCCGTACTGCGCAGCCTGGGTGACACGGTCGAGGGCGGAGAGCGAGTCACGCAACTGGCCCAGCGCGTGGGTTTGTCGCAACCGACCACGCACCGTTTGCTGCGCAGCCTGATGGAGGAGGGCATGGTCGAGCAGGACGCCCGCAGCAAGCGTTATCGCCTGAGCCTGGAGTTTTTTGCCCTGGCCGCCCGTGCCGGCAACACCGGCAACCTGCGCGAACTGGTGCGCCCGGCGTTGCTGCGGTTGTCGGCGTCCCTGGGTGATTCCTTGTTTTTGCTGGCGCGCAGCGGCTTCGATGCGATCTGCCTGGACCGCAGTGAAGGGCCGTTTCCGATCCGCACCTTTACCGGGGACATCGGCGGGCGGGTGGCGCTCGGGGTGGGGCAGGGCAGCCTGGCGATCCTGGCGTTCCTGCCGGAAGAGGAACGCGACACGGTGATCCACTACAACCTGCCGCGGCTCAAGGATTTCCACCTGTATGACGAGGTGTTCCTGCGTGCCGAGGTGGAGAACGTGCGCAAGCTCGGTTACGCCGGGCGCAACACCGGCGTGTTGCAAGGCATGGCCGGGGTCGCCGTGCCGATCCTGGACCGCGAAGGCCGGGCCGTGGCGGCATTGAGCGTGGCCACGGTCAGTGATCGCCTGGGCCCGGATCGCTTGCCAACGGTGGTGGACATGCTCAAGCGCGAAGCGGCGCTGATCGGACCGCGGATCAACCCCTTCGACCCGCTGCTGCGCCGGCCCTCGCAAGTCTTTGGCCAAAGCTGAAAAGAAGGGCACCACAACCCCTGTAGGCGCTGGCTTGTCGGATCGCCGCACCGCAGCGAAGGCGGCCTCAAGCCTTGCAGCGCCTATGCAGACGCCTTCGCCGGCAAGCCGGCTCCTACAGGGTTTGGCGGTGATCACAATTCAGCGGTATACCGGTGATCATGTGGGAGCTGGCTTGCCAGCGAAGGCTGTGTGTCAGGCACTATCGATGGCGACTGACACACCGCTTTCGCCGGCAAGCCGGTCTCGCTCCCACAGTTGATGTGGGGTAGTCAGAACTGCACAGTCTGCCTGAGCATCTGCGCCGCCGGCGTATCACTTGGGCTGACCATCGCATAGTTATACCCACCCCCCGACCAATACTCCGCCTGCAGCTCGCCATCGCTGCGACTGCCTCGAGGCAGCAAGAAGTTTTTCGGCCCCGGTGGCCGCACGTAAAAGCTGATCTTGTGCCCGCCCCGATCCTCATACACCACCATCGCCGCCGGCCCTTGCTCGGTGCTGAGCAAGCGCCCGCTGGCGGGTTTGAAACCGGCGGCCGAGAGGTCAGGCAAGCGATGGGCCTGGGTGAAATAGCGATCGAGCCAGCCCTGCATATCGCCGTCGTCACCGGCTTTGTAGTCAGCCGGCAAAATGCCCTGCTGGGCAATCAGGCGATAGGCTTGCAGGGCATCGGTCATCGGCAGCGGGGCGCCGACCAGGGTCATCTCCCGCGCCTGCCAACCGCTGAACCCGCCGACACTGACCGCGATCAGCAACACCGCGGCGCTTGCCAGGTGACGACGGGATTGCCGTGCGCGACGCTGGCGAAGCAGCGCCGGGTCGAGGTCGGGGTTGGCCGGCTGCTGCAAGGCACCGCTCAGGGCGGCGCGCAATTGTTGGGCGTCCTGCTGCCAGGCCCGTACCCGGGCCGCCACTTCAGGGTTACTGGCCAGAAAGGTCTCCACCTGACGTCGCTCGTCATCGCTCAATTGGTGGTCGACATAGGCGTGCAGGTCCCGCTCGCTTGGGGGCATGCTGATCATTTGAGTCTCCGCAGGGAAGGACGGGCGATTTCGCCATCGCTGAGTTGGCGCAAGGCCTGGCGCGCTCGGGACAGGCGCGACATCACGGTCCCGACAGGGACATCGAGGATCTCGGCGACCTCCTTGTAGCTCAAGCCCTCGACCGAAACCCAGAGCAGCAGCGCGCGTTGTTCGGTGTTGAGCTGATCGAAGGCCTGCAGGGTCGATTGCGCGATCACCGTGCGCTCGACCGAGGGCTGCGCATCATCGCGTCCGGTGAAGAATTCGAGCATCCGCGCGTAACGCCGGGAGCGCCGGTGTGCATCGAGAAACTGCCGGTACAGAATCGAAAACAACCAGGCACGCAGGTCGCCCTCGGGACGTTTGTCGCCCCAGCTCGACAACGCGCGCTCCAGGCACGCCTGCACCAGATCGTCGGCGCTGCTGGAATTGCGCGTCAACGACACGGCAAACCGGCGCAATCTGGGGATGATTTCTCTGAGCTGTTCGTCGATATCGTTCATGAAGTTCGCACTAGTCACTACGCTGTGGCTAGGAAGACGCCCGGCACCCGAGGTTATTCCACGTCTGAAAAAATAAACACCAGGCCATGGAATAAACCCGCACCGGGTGCGTCTGCCTGATTCTTCTCACTTGTGGCCGATGGCCCAGGAGTCTTTCATGGTAGATCGCTCATCACCGCCCACCCGGCCCCCCTTGAGTGCCGCGAGCCTGACGTTGCGCCTGGCCGCTATTGCCGTGGTGGTCGCCGCAGTGGCCGGGGCATTTGCCTACGTCAACGGCACCCTCGACCCACAACGTCTGACGCCGAAAAAACTGATCAATGTGCTGGAGACCAACAACGGCGTGCACCCGGGTTTCCGGCGTAACCACTCCAAAGGCGTGTGCGTGATCGGGCATTTCGAGAGCAGCGGCGAGGCGCGTGCCTACTCCAGCGCCCAGGTGTTCAATGAGCCGCGAACCCCAGTGGTCGGACGTTTCGCCTTGCCGGCCGGTAACCCCTATGCGCCGGACAATAGCGTACCGATCCGCAGCCTGGCATTACGATTCACCCAGGCCAACGGCCAGCAGTGGCGCACCGGGATGAACAGCATGCCGGTGTTTCCGGTGGGCACGCCCGAGGCGTTCTATCAGCTGCAACAGGCGCAATCGCCGGACCCGGCCACCGGCAAACCCAATCCTGCCGCCGTGCCGGCGTTCTTCGGAGCGCACCCCGAAGCGGCACCTTTCCTGGCCTGGGTCAAAACCGCCAAGCCGTCCGCCAGCTATGTGACCGAAACCTACAACAGCGTCAACGCGTTTTACCTGGTGAACGCCTCCGGAAAGCGGCAGGCGGTGCGCTGGAGCATGGTGCCGGTGGCTCAGGATGCGCCAGGCGCCACGGCACCGGAGGGCGGCGATTTCCTCGAGAAAGACCTGGTCCAGCGGATCGCCGCCGGGCCGCTGCGCTGGCAGTTGAACATCACCCTGGCCAACCCCGGCGACCCGGTCAACGACGCCAGCAAGGCCTGGCCCGACGGGCGCAAAGTCGTCAACGCCGGCACCCTCGTGGTCGAAAGCACCCAGCCGCAACTCAATGGCGAATGCCGTGACATCAACTATGACCCGCTGGTATTGCCCGCTGGCATCGAAGGTTCCGACGACCCGCTGCTCGCTGCGCGTTCAGCCGGTTACGCCAAATCCTACCTGCGTCGCACCAGCGAAGTCAGCCAATTGCCCGCCGCCAAACAGGAGGCGCAACAATGAGCGCTCATCCAAACCATTTCGCGCCGCTGGCGCGACTGTTGCACTGGCTGATGGCGCTGATGGTCATTGCCATGCTGTTTATCGGCGCAGGCATGGCCGCTTCGGTGTCCGAACGTCATGAGTGGCTGATCAATCTGCACAAACCCCTGGGCGTCGCCATTCTGTTGCTGGTGATCGTGCGCATCGGCGTGCGCTTTTCCACGCGACAACCACCGCTGCCGGCGGACCTGCCCGGCTGGCAAGTACTGGCGGCCAAGGCCTCGCACTTGTTGCTGTACGCCTTGATGCTGATCTTGCCGCTGCTGGGCTGGGCGATGATCTCGGCAGCGGGGGACCCGGTGATGCTCAGCAGTTCGGTGCAATTGCCATCGATCGTGCCGGCCAATGCGCAGCTGTTTGCGTTCCTGCGCAAGGCGCACGGGTACCTGGCGTATCTGCTGTTTCTGACGGTGTTGTTGCACCTGGCCGCAGCACTGTTCCATGCCTGGGTACGTCGCGATGATGTGCTGGACAGCATGTTGCGCGGCAAGGATCGTGGCTGATCCCTCACTTTCAGCGGTACGCAGGTGATCCCTGTAGGAGCCAGGCTTGCCGGCGAAGGCGTCTGCATGGGCGGTGCAAGGCTCAAGTCCGCCTTCGCCGGCAAGCCTGGCTCCTACAGGTTCGGCGTTTTTCGCAATCCATGCACGCAGGCGACAGGGTTCGGTGTTTTCCGCAATCCATCTGTACGCAGGTGACAGTGTTTGGTATCGACCACAATCCAACTGTACACGCTGATCATGTAGGAGCTGGCTTGCCAGCGAA
>Ga0247818_10000337_pt1 | contig 28959 bp, 27 predicted proteins | sample 13C_Glucose_Day1_FD_192424 | JGI IMG/M metagenome (GOLD analysis project Ga0247818, IMG submission 192424) | Soil microbial communities from agricultural site in Penn Yan, New York, United States - 13C_Glucose_Day1 | ecosystem: Environmental > Terrestrial > Soil > Agricultural land | place... | reverse complement strand
GCCGGAGTCCGTCGGCGTGGGGGTGGGCGTGACGGTGGGTGAGGTGGACGGCCGCGGGGTGCCGCCGGGCTGCGGGCCGACGACGATGCCGCCGCCGCCCTTGCCGGGGTCGCTCGGGCTGCCGGGGCCTCCGACCGGGGCCTTCGGCGTGTGGGTGCTGCCCGCTCCGGGGCTCTTCGGGACGACGCCCTTGCCGTCGGGGACGGCGTGGGTGCCCTTGCGGTAGAACTCCAGCCAGGACAGGACCGTGCGCAGATAGGTGTCGGAGTGGTTGTAGCTGAGGACCGCCCGGTCCAGGTCCGCCCGTGCGGACAGGTCGCGGGTCCCCGCGCAGAGGTAGTGGCCTGCGGCGAGGGCCGCGTCGGCGATGTTGCCGGGGTCCTTGCGTCCGTCGCCGTTGCCGTCCCTGCCCCAGTGCGCCCAGGTCGAGGGGATGAACTGCATGGGCCCGACGGCACGGTCGTAGCGGGTGTCGCCGTCGTACGCACCGCCGTCCGTGTCGGGGATGTTCGCGAAGCCGGCTCCGTCGAGGACGGGGCCGAGGATCGGGGTGAGCGTGGTTCCGGCGGCGTCCACCCGCCCGCCGCTCGCGTGGCCGGACTCCACCTTCCCGATCGCGGCGAGCAGTTGCCAGGGGAGGTTGCATCCGGGGTCGCTCCGGCCGAGGGCGCTCGCCGCGGCCCGGTAGGCGGCCAGGACGGTGGTGGGGATGCCCGCCTCGGCCCAGCTCTGCACGACCGCGGGGCCGGGCTTCTTCCCGCTGTGCGGACTCCTGGGCGGCTCCGGTGACCGCAGGGGCGGAAGCTCGGTGTGGTAGCTGTCGTCGTTCGGCACCTCGGTCCACACGACGTCGTCCGCCGCCACGTTCTTCATGTCGTCGCCGGTGCCGCCCACGAGCCCGGGGGCCTGGGACGCGGTGAGCGCCGCCATGGCGGCCACGGCGGTGGCCGTCCCGGTGAGTCCGCGGCGCATCGTTCCGTTGAACCTCATGTGTCCTCCCTCTCCTGGGTCATCGCGCGAAGGTGTCGATGGCGGCGATCCGCCAGGTGTCACCGCGGCGCACGGCGTCCACGGCGAACATGGCCGCCGCGTAGGTGGTCTCCTCCTCCTTGCCCGTACGGGTGTTGCTCTGGTCGGCGAAGACCAGCAGCCGGGCCCGGTCGCCGTCGAGCAGTTCGACGCCGCTCTCGGTGACGGTCGTGGTGAGCACCAGCTTCTGCTTCGGCGCCTGGGCGCGTACCTCGGCGAGCATGTCCTTGTGCTGCTGGACGGCCTTGCCGGTCAGGAACTTCTGCGCGGCCAGGTCCGACTTGCCCGGCGACGCGTACGTGTACGAGAAGACGGCGCCCACGGCCTCGGAGATCTGGCCCTTGACCTCGCTCGTCCGGCTGATGTCGGTGAGCGCGGTGTTCTGCCGCGTGGGGTCCTCCCGGAGCGTCGCCGCGGAGCTGAACGCCCAGGCCGCGAAGGCGCCGAGCAGCACGGTGGCCGCGCAGAGCACGGCGGGGAGCCGGATGCGGAGGCGGGGAATCCGGCGAGGGGGGCGCACGTCCCCGGCCGCCTCGTCGGAAGCCTCGCCGTCGGCCTGCGCATCGGGGCCGGCATCACCCTCGGGGTCCTCAGGAGGCTCGTGGGCCTCGGAGGGCCCCGCCGCCTCGGCCGCCTCGGTGGCCGGTTCCGGGGCCGAGGATGTGCGCGCCGGTGCGTTCGTCGCGGTGACGGTGGCGAGCCTGCGACGGCGGTTGACGAGGTGTCGGGTCGTCGACATGTCGGTGGTCCTCTCGAAGGGCTTCGGTCGGGCGGGGTTCAGCCGGCTGTGTTGCCGACCGGGGCCTGGCCGAGGGCGCTGAGCTTCCACCCCTCGGAGGTGCGGGTGAGTTGGCCCAGCATCCGGCTCTCCTTGACCGCGGGCTTGCCCTCCGGGGCCGTCACGGTGACCCTGAGGGCCACCATCACCCCCGCCTTGCCGGCCCGGTCGTCGAGCTCCGTCACCGCGCCCGACAGGATCTCGGCGGTGCTGACGGTCCTGGCGGCCTCGATCTGCTCGACGAACGCGTCCCTCCCGTCGACGAGTTGCTTGTGCAGGTCGCCGGTGGTCGACTCCTCCCAGCTGTCGAGCCCCTGCTCCACCTTCGCGTGGTCGAGCGTGTTCATGTTCTGCACGGCCTGCTCCCCCGCGGCCAGCGCCTCGTCGCGGGCCCCCGCGTAGGCCGCAGCGTCGTCGTGCGTCGCCTCGTAACGCTCCCAGCCGCCCCAGCCCGCCGCGCCGGCCGCCGCGACCGCCAGCACGATCGCTGCCACCACCAGCGGATTCCTCGTCGTCCGTACCCGTGCCATTGGTGCCTCTCCCCTACCTGGAGGTGATGTCGACGATGATCCAGCGGTCGCCACGCAGTTCCGCCGTCACCGAGAGCTGCGCGGCCGCCGTGGTGGCTGCCTTGCCCTCGCGCTCGTAGACCTGGTCGAGGAAGACGAGCAGGCGGGCGCTGCGGGTGCCGAGCCGGGTGACCCCGGCGCGTACGGCCTGCGAGGTGAGCGTGAGCTTCTGGTCGGCCGCCTGCTTCTCGACCTGGCCGAACAGGGCCGCGTACTGCTGCAGGGCCTTGCCCGCCAGCAGCCGCTTCGCCGATTCCTTGGTGGCCGCGGTGCTCCGGGGGTTGTACGTGAAGACCTTGCCCAGGGCGCTGCTGACGTCGCCCACGACCCGGTTGGTCCCGGCGGTGTCGGTCAGCGCCCGGTTCGAGGTCGCCGGGGTGTCACGCAATTGCCGCCCCTGGACGAAGAGGACGGCCCCGGCGGCCAGCAGGGCGACGGCCAGGGTGGCCGCGAGAACACGGCGCCAGGCAGCGCGGGGCGTACCGGTACCGCCCTCCCCGGTGCCGGTCCGCGTCGCCGTCCCCGGCTCCCGCTCCGGCTCCCGTTCCGGCTTCGAGGAGGTGTCCTGGACCGTGGTCCCTCCGGACTGTGTCATCCGCCGCTCCCGACCGGTATCGCGTCCAGTGCCTTGATCTTCCAGCCGTCGCCGGTCCGGGCCAGGGTCGCCTCGAAGCGTTTGCGCTCGGTTCCGCCCTTGCCGGTGCGGGGGGTGACGGCGACGTCCACGGTGGCGATCAGCACCGCTGTGCCGGCGCGTACGTCGAGCGCCGTGAGGGCGGCGTCGGTGACCTTGCCGCGCGCGGTCGCCCCGGCTTCGGTGAGCTCGGCGGTGTCCTTCTTCCGGGTGCGCTCCAGCTGTGTGCGCAGCGGGCCCGTGGAGGCGGCGAGCCAGGCCGTGAGCCCTGACTTCACACTCGCCGCGCTGGTGCCGTCCATGCTGTTCAGCCGCGCGAGCCGGCTCCTGCCGTCGGCGGTCGCCGCGTCACGTGCCTTGGCGTAGGCCAGGGTGTCGTCGCCGCGTGCCTGTGTGTAGGACCAGCCTCCGAGTGCGCAGACCAGCGCGGCCGCGAGCATGACGGCCCATCCGCCCAGGCTCCTGGTACGGGCGTTCACGCGCCGCCTCCCAGGCCGAGCAGTCCGGCCATACCGCCGGCCGGACGTGGGGTGTCCCCCGGGGCGCCGAGGGCGCCGGGAAGTCCGGAACCCTCCGTACCGGCGATCAGCGAGCCGGGCTTCGCCGGCGTCGGCACTCCGCCGCCGTCGGGGGCGTTGCCGCTGCCGCGTACGTTGATGCCGCTGCCGGGCGAGGAGGCGCAGCGGGCCTTGGTGTTCACCGGCGGTGCCGCCGAGAGGTCCTTGCCGGGGCGGTAGGTGGTGGCGCCGTATCCGGAGGTGCAGGGCAGGGGCTCGAAGAAGGTGACGGCCATCCCGAACCGGGCGGCGCCGTCCTCGTCGATGATGCTCGCCCCGGCCGCGGCGACCGCGGGTACCTTCACCAGCAGTTCCTCCAGCCCCCGTTGCCGGGTGACGGCGACCTCCGAGGTGGTGAGGAGGTTGGCGACGACGACTCCGAAGCCGGGTTCGAGGTCCCTCAGGAGCCCGCTGATCTGGGCGGTGGCACCGGGCGCCGCCGCGATCAGCCGGCGCAGGTCGGTGTCGGAACCCTTGAGTTCGGCGGCGAGTTCCTCGGCACCCGAGGCGAATCCCTTGAGCGCCTCGCCCTGTTCGGCCTGGGTGCGCAGCACGGTCTCGCCGTCCGTCATCAGCTTGGTGGTGGTCGGCAGGGCCTGGTCGGCGGCCTCGACGAACTCGCCGCCGGTGTCCAGCAGCACCTGGAGGTCGTCCCCGCGTCCCTCGAACGCGGCGCCGAACTCCTCGACCACCGTGCGCAGGTCCTCGGTGTCGACGGAGGCGGTGAGGTCGTTGACGCTGGTGAGGACGTCGGTGACCGGCGCGGGGACGGTGGTGTCGGCCTGGTCGATGACCGAGCCGTTCTCCAGGAACGGACCGTCCTTGCGGGTGGGCCGCAGGTCGACGTACTGCTCGCCGACCGCGGAGAGGCTGGCGACGACGGCTTCCAGACTGTCGGGGATGCGCGGTGCGTCGTTCTCGATGCGCAGCTCCGCCTCGACTCCCTCGTCGGTGAGCTCGATCGGACCGACCCGGCCGACCGAGACACCGCGGTAGGTGACGTTGGAATGGGTGAAGAGGCCACCCGTCTGCGGCAGTTGGATCTTCACCGTGTAGTAGCCGCGCAGGCCGACGTAGTGGCCGAGGTCGGCGTAGCGGGCGCCCAGGTAGCCGAGGACGAGGACCGCGATGACCAGGAAGGCGATGTTCTTGAGACGGGTGGCGAGGGTGATCATCAGGAGGTGCCCTCCGTGCCGGATGCGGTGACCGACGGGAGCGGCAGGGGCAGCGCCGATCCGGACTTCTGAGCGGTGCCGGCCGCCGGCGGGGTGAGTGCGGGGATGATCTGCGTGCCGGGCACGGCGGTGACGTCCAGGTAGACGTTCAGGTAGTCGCCCTTCACCCCGCGCAGCACCTCGTCCGTGAACGGATAGGTGAGCAGCACCTGCAGGGAGTCGGGGAGGTCCTTCCCCGAGTCGGCGAGGGCCTTCAGGGTGGGGGCGAGGGCCTTGAGGTCGGCGATCATGTCCGCCTTGCTCCTGTTGACCGTGTCGACGGCGACGGTGGAGAGCGTGTCGAGCGAGCGCAGCATGGTGAGCAGCGATCCGCGCTGCTTCTCCAGCACCTTCAGGCCCGGGCTGAGGCCGGTGAGCACGGTTCCCACGTCCTGTTTGCGGGTGGCGAGTGTGGCGGCGAGCCGGTTGACGCCGTCGAGTGCGTCGGTGATGTCCTCCTTGTGGGTGTCCAGGTCGGTGACCAGGGTGTCGACGCGGCTCAGCATCGAGCGGATCTGGGGTTCCTGGCCGGCGAGCGCCTTGTTGAGCTCGGTGGTGATGGTCTTGAGCTGGGCGATGCCGCCGCCGTTGAGCAGCATGGACAGGGCGCCGAAGACCTCTTCGACCTCGGGGTTGCGGTTGGTGCGGACGAGCGGGATGCGGTCGCCGTCGGACAGCGAGCCCTTCGCCGTGCCGTCGGCGGGCGGTGAGAGCTGGACGTACTTCTCGCCGAGGAGGCTGGACTGTTCGAGGTGGGCGTAGGCGTTGGCGGGCATCCTGATCTTCCCGTTGACGCGCATGGTCACCTTGGCGGTCCAGCTGCCCGGGGTGAGGGAGATCTTGGTGACCCGGCCCACGGCCACGTCGTTGACCTTGACGGAGGACTGCGGGGCGAGGCTGAGGACGTCCCCGAACTCGGCGGTGATCTCGTACGGGTGGTCGCCGAGGTCGGCTCCACCGGGCAGTGGCATCTGGTCGATGCCCGAGAACGACGGCAGTCCGGTGGTGGTGGCGACGAGTGCGAAGCAGACGCCGGCGGCCACCAGGGCTCCGAGGCCCGCGACCGCGCGGGTGCCGGGTCTGCGCAGGTCGGGGGTCATCGGTCCGCCTCCTTCTTCTCGCCCGCACCGGTCTTCTTCTCGGTCCCGGTGTCCTCGGGGGTGCCGTAGACGGTGCCGACGGCGGGTAGCGGCAGGACGGGCAGGGCCTTCTGCCGGGTCGTGTCCACCGGGGCGAGCCCCTGGAGGCCGGCGTTCCCGGCCACGGGTTCGGTGAGCGGGCCGCCCATGGACAGCTCGTTGAGGTTCGTGCGCCCGTCGAGGGTCCGGTTCGCCGGGTCGTAGGCGTTGAGCACGTTGCCCGCCGCGAGCGGCAGCGTGTCGAGCGACTCGGCGAGCGAGGCACGCTGGTCGACGAGCGTTTGGGTGAGCGGGACGAGGAGGTCCACGTTCTTCTTGAGCGCGCCCCGGTTCTTCTGGATGAAGGTCTTCACCTGGCCGAGTGCGGTGCCCAGTTCCTTCAGGGCCGCGCTGAGGTTCTCCTTGTCGTCGGCGAGGAAGCCGGTGACGGTGTTGAGCTGCTGCTCCGCGGCGCGTACGTCGCCGTCCTTCTCCTTCAGCATGGTGGTGAAGGTCTGCAGGTAGGACAGCGTGTCGAAGAGGTTGCCACTGGACTTGTCGAGCGTCTTCGTGGCCTTTCCGAACTGTTCGATTGAGTCCCCGATGGCCTCGCCGTTGCCCTTGAGGTTCTTGGAGCCTGTCTCCAGGAGTCCGGCGAGCGCACCGTCGGCGTTGGCCCCGTCGGGGCCGAGCGCCGTGGAGATCTCCGTGATCGACTCGTAGAGCTGGTCCACCTCGATGGGCGTGGCGTTGTTCGCCGCGGGGAGGACGGCTCCGCCCTCCAGCCGCGCTCCCCCGGTGTAGGCCGGGGCGAGCTGGACGTACCGGTCGGCCACGAGGCTGGGGGCGACGACGACGGCGTGGGCGTCCGCGGGCACGTCGACGTCCTTGTCGAGCCGCAGGGTGACGCGGACCTCCTCGCCGCGCGGTGTCACCGATTCGACGGTGCCCACCTTCACCCCGAGGATCCGCAGGTCGGACCCGGGGTACACGCCGGTGGCCCGGTCGAAGTAGGCGGTGACGGTGGTGCCGTCCTGGTCCAGGGCGCTCACGCCCGAGCCGACGGCCACGGCCACGACCGCGAGTCCGGCGCCGATGCCGATGATGCGGATGCGTCGCATGTCAGCGGCCCCCCTGCTTCGGCGGCATGCAGTCGTTCGCCGGAGGAGTGTCCTTCGGCAGGTAGGTCTTCGGGACGACTCCGCAGACGTAGTTGTCGAACCACCGCCCGTTGCCGAGGGTGTTGCCGACGAGCCGGTTGTAGGTGCCGGCCATGGAGAGCACCTTGTCGAGGCTCTTGCGGTTCTTCACCAGGACGGTGGTGACCCGTCCCAGGGAGTCGAGGGTGGGTTTCAGCTGCTTGTCGTTGTCGGTGACCAGACCGGTGAGCTGGGTGCCCAGGTCACGGGTACCGGTGAGGAGCAGGTGGATGGAGTCGCGGCGGGCCTGGATCTCGCCGAGGAGCAGGTTGCCGTCCTCCAGCAGCGTCTCGAAGCTGCTCTTCTTCGTGGCGAGCGTCTTCGTGAGCTGCCTGCTGCCCCTGAGGAGGGTGGCGAGCTGCGCGTCACGCTCGGAGACGGTCCTGGACAGCGCGGAGAGGCCTTCAGCGGCGCTGCGCACGTCGGGCGGCGAGTCCTTGAAGGTGTCCGAGATGGTCTCGAAGCTCTGGGCGAGCTGTGCCGTGTCGATCTCGTCGATGGTCTCGCCGAGTCCGTCGAACGCCTGGGTGACGTCGTACGGGGAGGTCGTCCGGCTCGACGCGATGCGGGAGTCGGGGTCCTGCGGCGCGTCGCCGAGCGGGTCGACCGCGAGGTACTTCTCGCCCAGGAGGGTCTTGACGGCGATACCGACGGTGGAGGAGTCGCCGATCCAGGCGTCCTTCACCTTGAAGTCGACCTTCACCTTCGCCCCGTCGAGGGAGACGCCGGTGACCTCTCCGACCTTCACCCCGGCGATGCGGACCTCGTCCCCGGCGTCGAGTCCGGCCGACTCGGTGAAGTCGGCGCTGTAGGTGGTGCCTCTGCCGATGAACGGGAGAGCGTCGGCCCGGTAGGCGGCGAGGCCCACGAGGGCCAGGACGACGAGGCCGATGACCCCCAGGGCGACGGGGTTGCGTTCCCGTACGGGCTTGATCCTCATCCCGTGCACCTCGATCCGCCGATCGTGATGCCGGTGGGCGGCGCGCTGCCGTCCTCGGTGGTCACCCCGGTGACCTTCGCCTCGCACAGGTAGAGGTTGAGCCAGGATCCGTACGAGGTGAGGCGGGTGATGGCCTCCATCTTGGCGGGAGTCCTCCGCAGGAAGTTCTCGATCTGCGGGGCGCCCTCGTCGAGCTCTCCGCTGAGCCGTCCGAGCTGCGCGATGTCCTTCTTCAGGGGGGCGCGTCCGTCCTGGAGCAGGTCCGCGGTGACGGTGGTGAGGGCGCCCATCGCGGTGACGGCGTCGCCGAGCGGCTTGCGGTCGCCGGAGAAGCCCTTGACGAGTTTCTCGAGGGTGACGACGAGGTCGTCGAAGCCCGCCTCGCGGTCGTTGACGGTCTTGAGAACCGTGTTGAGGTTCTTGATCACCTCGCCGATCACCTTGTCCTTGGCCGCGACGGTGCCGGTCAGCGATCCCACGTGGGAGAGGATGCTGTCGACGGTGCCGCCCTCCCCCTGGAGGACCTGCACGATGGAGCCGGCGAGCTGGTTGACGTCCGGCGGGGAGAGCCCTTCGAAGAGCGGCTGGAAGCCGTTGAAGAGCTGGGTGAGGTCGAGCGCGGGGGTGGTGCGCGAGAGCGGGATCGTCGCCCCGGACCTGAAGGTCGCCCCCACGGCCCCGACACCCTGGTCGAGGTCGATGTAGCGCTGGCCGACCATGTTGAGGTACTTGATCGACGCGGTCACCGAGGCCGGGAGTCTGCGGCCCTTGCGCACGGCGAAGCCGACCTCGGCCTCCCGCCGGTCGGCGACCTCGATGGACTCGACCTGACCGACCTTGACGCCCGCGATCCTGACGCTGTCGCCGACGACCAGTCCGGTGGCGTCGGTGAACCTCGCCTTGTACGAGGTGGTGTCGCCGATGCCGGTGTCGGCGATGGACAGGGCGAGGACGGTGGTGGCCAGCGCGGTCACCACGACGAAGACGAGGGACTTGACGAGCGGTCCCGCGAGGGAGCGGCGCTTCACTTGAGCTTCACCTCCGCACCGCGGAACGCCGGACCGATGAGCACGCTGCTCCAGTCGGGCAGGGACTGCGGCTGGACCTTGAGTGAGGGTGCGACGAGTTCGTTGACGAGGCGGCTCTCCTCGGGGGAGTTCGGCATGCCGAGCCCGCTGCCGGCGTCGGGTGCCTCCACCGCGTCCGCGCCGTCCGCGGCTTCCGTGCCTCCGGCGCCGTGGGTCGCTGCGGATGCCCTGCGCGCGTCGGCCGTCGGGACGGTTCTGCCGGTGTAGGGCACGGAGTAGCAGTGCGGGCCGCCGGTCGCGTCGTAGACCGGGGTGTCCTGGCCGGCGACGTACTTGCCCTTGGACTCCACCGCCTCGACGGAGACGTGGAGCCCCGGCGCGTCGGTGCCCTTGCCGAGCGCCTTGTCCATGGCGGGGACGAACCCGGCCATGGTCCGCAGGGTGCAGGGGAAGGCGTCGGAGTACTCAGCGAGGAGCTCCAGGGTGGGGCGGCCGGAGGCGGAGAGACGGATGAGGTTGTCCTTGTTCTTCCGCAGGAAGGCGGTGACGTCGTCGGCGGAGGCGGTGGTGGATCCGTACAGGTCCGCGAGTTCCGCCTGCTGTTCGGCGATCGTGCCGCTGGTGGTGGTGAAGTCGGTGAGCGCGTCCAGGACGTCCGGTGCCGCGTCCGCGTAGAGGTGGCTGACCTTGACGAGCTCCTTGATGTCCGCGTTGAGCGTGGGGAGCTGGGGGTTGAACTCCTTCAGGTGCGCGTCGAGGGTGACCAGCGTGTCGCCCAGCTTGTCGCCGCGTCCTTCGAGCGCCTGGGACACGGCGTTGAGGGTGGCGGCGAGCTTCTCCGGCTTGACCGCGGTCAGCATCGGCAGGACGTTGTCGAGGACCTCCTCCAGCTCGATGGCGTTGCTGGAGCGGTCCTGCGGGATCACCGCCCCGGCCCGGAGTGTCTCCGCGGAGGGGACGGCGGGCGGCACGAGGGCGACGAAGCGTTCTCCGAAGAGGGTGGTGGGCAGCATCTGCGCGGTGACGTCGGCCGGGATCTGCCCGAGCCGGTCCGGCCGGATGGCGAGGGTGAGCCGTGCCCCGTCGCCGTCGGACGCGATGTGGCGCACCTCGCCGATCACCACGCCGCGCAGTTTCACCTCGGCGTTGTCGTGCATCTCGTTGCCGACGCTGCCGGTGCGTACGGTCACGGTGGCGTCGTCGGTGAAGTCCTTCTCGTACACCGAGACCGACACCCATACGAGGACGGCGGGCACGAGCACGAAGGCCACGCCGGCGAGTCTGCGGCGCACCGTCTGCGCCGTGGAGGAGGTCATCAGCCGGCCACCTTCACCGTTGTCGTCGCGCCCCAGATGGCGAGCGAGAGGAAGAAGTCGGTGACGCTGATGAGCACGATGGCGTTGCGCACCGACCGCCCCACGGCCACACCCACCCCGGCGGGTCCGCCGGTGGCGTGGAAGCCGTAGTAGCAGTGGGCGAGGATCACCAGCACGCTGAAGATCAGCACCTTCAGCACCGACAGCAGCACGTCGTCCGGGGAGAGGAAGAGATTGAAGTAGTGGTCGTAGGTGCCCGCCGACTGCCCGTTGAACAGGACGGTGATCCAGCGGGACGCCAGGTAGGAGGAGAGCAGCCCGATCGCGTACAGCGGGATGATGGCGACGACGCCGGCGATGATCCGCGTGGTGACGAGGTAGGGCATGGAGCGCACACCCATCGCTTCGAGGGCGTCCACCTCCTCGTTGATCCGCATCGCGCCGAGCTGGGCGGTGAAGCCCGCGCCGACGGTCGCGGAGAGCGCGAGTCCGGCGACGAGCGGGGCGATCTCCCGGGTGTTGAAGTAGGCGGAGATGAAGCCGGTGAAGGCGGAGGTGCCGATCTGGTCGAGGGCGGCGTATCCCTGGAGGCCGACGACCGAGCCGGTGGCGAGGGTCATCGCGATCATCACGCCGATGGTTCCGCCGATGACTCCGAGGCCGCCGCTGCCGAAGGCGACCTCGGCGAGCAGCCTCTGCACCTCCTTGAGGTAGCGGCGCAGGGTCCGGGGTATCCAGACGAGGGCCCTTACGTAGAAGGTGAGTTGCTCACCGGAGCGGTCGAGCCAGCCGAGCACGGACATCGCTCAGCCCCCCTTCGGGGGGACGATCTGGAGGTAGATCGCCGTGAGGACCATGTTCACCGCGAACAGCAGCATGAAGGTGATGACCACGGACTGGTTGACCGCGTCGCCCACTCCCTTGGGGCCGCCCCGGGGGTTCAGCCCTCGGTAGGCGGCGACGATGCCCGCGATGAAGCCGAAGATCAGCGCCTTGAGTTCACCGACGTAGAGGTCGGGCAGCTGGGCGAGGGCGGAGAAGCTGGCGAGGTAGGCGCCGGGGGTTCCGCCCTGCATGATCACGTTGAAGAAGTAGCCGCCGAGCGTGCCGACGACGGAGACCAGCCCGTTGAGCAGGACCGCGACGAACATGGTGGCCAGGACCCGTGGGACGACGAGGCGCTGGACGGGCGAGACGCCCATGACCTCCATGGCGTCCAGTTCCTCGCGGATCTTGCGGGAGCCCAGGTCCGCGCAGATGGCGGATCCGGCGGCCCCGGCGATCAGCAGGGCCACGATGAGCGGGCTGGCCTGCTGGATGACGGCGAGGACGCTGGCGCCGCCCGTGAAGGACTGGGCGCCGAGCTGTTCGGTGAGCGAGCCGACCTGGAGGGCGATGACCGCGCCGAAGGGGATGGAGACGAGGGCCGCGGGCAGGATGGTCACGCTCGCGACGAACCAGAACTGCTCGATGAACTCCCGCACCTGGAAGGGCCGGCGGAAGATGGCGCGGGCCACCGCCAGGGCGAGCGCGAAGAGCTGACCGGTCTGGCGGAGGGGTGCGAGGAGCCGCGAGGGCGGCTTCCGCCCCGGCGTCCCGGTGGCCTTCTCCGTGGCGGGCTCGGCCGGTGGCCGTACGGGCGGCGGTGCCGTCATCGGCGCCCACCGCCCAAGGTCGGCGTGTAGCTGTTCATGATGGCCGTACGGGCCGCCTCCGGGAGCTGGCCCATCATGGAGACGACCCGCTCCCGGCGGCGCAGGGCCGCCTGCCTCACGGGCATGCCCGGGGAGGGCTCCAGCTGCGGTACGACGGTGCGCGGGGCGGCGTGGCCCCAGCCGTTGCCGCTCGTCTGCTCCGCGGCGAGGGTGGCCGCGTCCTTCTCCTCCGACATCCCGATGGGGCCTTCGCGGCGTCCGGCGAGGAACTGGGAGACCACCGGCATGTCGCTGGTGAGCAGCACCTCACGGGGGCCGAAGGTGACGAGGTTGCGGCAGAAGAGCATGCCCATGTTGTCCGGGACGGTGGCCGCGATGTCGAGGTTGTGGGTGACGATGAGCATCGTCGCGTCGATCTGCGCGTTGAGATCGATGAGGAGTTGCGAGAGGTAGGCGGTGCGCACCGGGTCGAGTCCGGAGTCGGGCTCGTCGCAGAGGATGATCTGCGGGTCCAGGACGAGGGCGCGGGCCAGGCCGGCCCGCTTGCGCATACCGCCGGATATCTCACCCGGAAGTTTTCCCTCCGCACCGAGCAGGCCGACGACGTCGATCCGTTCCATGACGATGCGCCGGATCTCCGACTCCTTCTTGCGGGTGTGTTCACGCAAGGGGAAGGCGATGTTGTCGAAGAGCGACATCGAACCGAAGAGGGCGCCGTCCTGGAACATGAGGCCGAAGAGTTTCCGGGTCTCCATGATGTCCCGTTCGGGGCTGTTCACCATGTCGACGCCGTTGATGAGCACACGGCCCTTTTCCGGCTTCAGCAGTCCGATGATGGATTTCAGGAAAACGGTCTTCCCGGTACCGGACGGTCCGAGCATGACGCTCACCTCACCGGCCGGCAGGGTGAGGCTGACGTCCTGCCAGATGTTCTGCTTGCCGAAGGATTTCGTCAGGCCTTCGACGACTACTTCGATTCCCATCGGCCCTCCCTCGAGGTGGTGGTGAACGACGTCATCTGTCTGCGCTCCGGCTCCGGTCCATGCAACGACGGCTTGTCACACATGCACCAGGGGGCGCACGTTATGTCCGTCGAAACCGCCAGGACAAGCCGTTGAACAGCGGGATTCGCCGGATGTCGATCTCGGTGTGGATCACTTGTCACCGATTGACAAACCCGCTCCGCGGCTTTGTCGGAATCTGCGCAAGCACTCGGGTGCACCGGGGTCCCGCGGCCCAGGGGGGCCGGAGCCACGAGACCCCAGCAGTGGGGAGGAGCCCCACCCCGGTGGGAGGTTCGGGGGTAGCGGGAACTCCCGGAGGAATCCCGGGTCAAGAGGGCTCGGCCAGGACTCCACGTGCGTCGGACAAGCAGGTACGGACGCGTTTCCGAGCTGCTCAAGCGGGACGCTACGGGCCAGTAACCTTAGTCCGCAATACCACTTCACGAACTTTCTCCGAGGTAATTGCACAGCCCCGTATTCTTATGACGCGATGAGCATTCTGGGCGCGAAACCTATCGAGAAGTGAGGGCTTTCGAGACGACCTGCCGGCTCGGGGATGCCGCGCGGGTCACGCCGAAGCCCGCCCCGACCAGGGTTCATGCGGTCGGGGCGGGCTCGGACGGGCGGTACGACCGCACGCACCAAGTGACAAAGGCGCACGCGACGTGTCAGCCGCTGGGACTACTGCACCGCGGAGTGCCAGCTCTCGGAGAGCTCCTTGCCCGCGTTGGGCACGGAGAGCCCCGGCGCGGTGAGCCCGATCGTCGAGGTCTTGGCGTCGTTCAGGACGAGGTTGTTCGACCCGGCGGCAGCCGGCAGGCCCACCTTGAGGTCGATGGCCCAGCTGAGGATGCCGGCGAGACCGCAGCCGCTGGCCTTGGGCGCGGAGAACTGGCTGTCGCCCTGCCCGGCCCCCGACAGGGCGAGGTTGATGAGGGAGCCCTCGTCCGGGTTGGGCGTTCCGTCACCGTTGAACCGGGAGGCGGCCAGGGACGGGGCACTGAGGTTCCCGGGGCGCAGGAGCACCGGGTTGCTGTTGCTCCCTATGTAGCAGTTGGAGCCGAGCAACGGGTTCTCCAGGCGGATCTTGACCGGCAGCTTCACGATCGGCCCGGTCGAGATACCGGCGACCAGGCTGAACTCGGTCGGAGTACCGGCCGATTCCACCGTGGCGGTCACCTTGTTCAGGGTGGCGTTGGTGATCTGTCCGCAGACGGCCGAGACCACCGGGACGTTACTCGGGCACATGATGCCCAGCAGCCCGCCCGGGATCGTGGTCTTCCCGCTGACGATGGAGCCCGCCGGCGGCGGAACGACCGTGTAGGTCCCCTCGGCCGGATGCTGGATGACGCCGAACTGCAGGTTCGTCGAACCGGTCGTCGCCGTGACGTCGCCCAGTTTGATCGTCCCGTTGGGTGAGGTGGACGTCACGCACAGCGGGACGGCCGTGTCGCCGTCCGTCGCGAGCATGGCGGGGGCGTCCACGGGACACCGGTCGAACGGGGCCCACGCGCCGCCCAGCTGGGCGGCGGCCGTGGCCGCACCGGCCGGCGACGCGGTCAGCGGCATGACCAGCGCGGCGGACGCGGCGACGGCACCGGCGGCCTTGATCCAGGTCTTCGGAGCAGGTCTCATCGTTCCCTCAATTCGGTAGCAGGCGCGGGAAGGTGCTGTTCTCGGCAGGATGCTCGGGGCGACCGCGGGGTCGGCGGCCGCTGTTGGGCACGGTGATCGAGGGCGACCGCGGTGCAGCCGCGTCGCCGTTCGGTGCGATGGCCGGGTGTGACTGCGGGTCAGCGCGTCGCCTTGGGAATGTCCTGGGGTTCGTACTCGGGTGTACAGGCGGCAGCGGTCGAAGGAACGCAGGGCGCCCCTTGTACCTGCTTGACGAATCCGGGAGACCCGGACAGGGAGGCGGTGAAGAGGCTGTCGAGGTCCTCGTCCACACCGCAGCCCTCGAAGGGCGGGATGGTGACCGACCCGGTCAGTTCCCCTCCGGTGATCACCGTGTAGCCGTCGTTCCCCTTCTCCGGGTCCCAGGTCCCCAGGCCGGTGAGTGAGAGCCGGAACGGACGCTCCGTCCGGCAGCTCTTGCCCACGTCCAGCGCGACGCCGTTGACCTTCACGTCGTGCAGCCGGAGCACGAAGTCCATGTCGACGCTGGTGGTCGTCTTGGTGAAGCCCCCGTTGAGCAGATCCGTGATGCCGTGGGACACCACGTTGCGGTCCTCCGGGGAGTTGGGCTCGGGAGGGATCTGGGTCATCTCGAGGGTGGCCGTCGTCGGCATGAAACCGAACGTCAGGAACGTCCCCGTGGTGGGCGGCAGCTGGGGCTTCCCCTTGTAGTCCAGCACGATCGCCGCATTCAGGACCGCGTGCACGTAGGGGAACTCGAACCAGTTCTGGCCGTCGTACGTGTGGATCCGGGCGCAGGCCGGAGGGAATTTGGTGGCGCCGTCGAGTTTGGTCACGTTCGCGTAGCCGGCCACGTAGGCGACCATGTCGCGGCCCTCCGCGTTGAGCGGGTCCCCGACGCACGGCGGCGCGGCCGCGGAGGCGGACTCCTTCGCCCGCTTCCCGACCTCGGGCGCGACGGACTGTCCCTGCTCCTCGTCATCGGGCCACTCGTCGGACGAGGACGGTGCCGGTGTGGGCGTCTCGTCACCGCCCTCTACGCCGACCGTCGCCAGGGCCGTCTCCTGGTCCGCGTCCACCGCGCACCGCACCGAGAGGGTCGGCGGCTCCGCCGGGACGCCGTCGGCGTTCTTCACGGCCAGCTCCACCGAGAGGTCGGAGGCCCTGAACTCCAGATCGCCCGGCGCCCCGGGGCGGACGTAGGGAACGCCGCCGGCCGTTCTCAGTGTCAGCTCGCCCGCCTCGGGAACCGGCACTGCCTCGGAGGCCGTCCCGGCCCACTCCGCCCGGGCCTGCCGGCCCTCCTGGACGACGTCGACGGAGAGCTGTGCCTCCGCGCTCACGGCCGCCGCCCCTGACTCGGCGAGGGCGGCCGAGGCAGCCTCGGGCAGGGTCAGGTCCAGCGCCATCTCCTCGGGCTGGATCGTCTGTCCGGCCCGAGCAGCTTCGGGCACCTTCACGGCCAGCCGGACCTTGACCGGCTGGTCGCCCTCCGGGAAGTCACACGTATAGGCAAGCTCCGCGTCGATCTCCTGCACTCCGGGAGCGGCCTGTGCGCCGGGGATCATTCCCCCGAGCAGCACAGCGGTGGCCACTGCCGCACCACGCGCGGTGCGCCTGCGCGTTCCCGCCATACGACTTCCCTTCACTGGCGATGTCCCCTTCTCGGACAACCGGACGTGCCTCGCGCGCCGGAGGAGCCCCGGCGCGTTCCCTGCTCCCCCTGCCCCGGTGTACGGCCGGGTCAGGGGGAGTACACGATGGCCGGTACGGCCGGAGTGACAAGCGTGTGCCTCGTGCTGTACGTCCAGTTGGTACCCACGGCCGCGAGGCCCGAGCTTCGGCAAGGAGCGCGGTGGGCACGTGCCGTCCGGTGCGGGGATCGCGCAGCGGGCGGGCCCGCTGCGCGATCTCTCATGACCCGGGAACGGGTCGGTGACCGGGTCAGGGGGTGTAGACGATGCCCGGCTTGGTGGTCGTACCCGTCTTGACCGCGTTGTACTTGGCGGTGTAAGTCGGGTGCTGGCCCACGGCCGCGATGCCGGTGCAGCCCGGGGTGACCGTGGCGACCGTCAGCTGGTAGGTGGCGTTGTTGCCGATGGTGAGCTGGCCGCTGGTGTTGTTGTAGGACGCCGTGACATCACCCGTCACCGTGAAGGTGCAGGTGAGGACCGTCACCGTGGCCTTCACCCCGGTGATGTACCCGGTGGTGGTGCCCGCGCTGTAGGAGTTCGCCTTCAGCTGCCACGCGGGGGAGGTGTTGGCGGACGGCGACACCGGGCCGAAGGGGCTGGTGCACCCGCTCCAGGTCAGCGGAGCGATCGTGCCGACCGTGACGTTCGAGGTACCGGAGGCGGTCGCCAGCACGGCGTTGGCCGACGATGTCGTACACGTCATCGGGATTCCGTTGAGGCTGAGCGCGACGGTACCGGAGTTGGTGGCCGTGACCGCCACCGGCGAGGGAGCCGGGGTGACGGTCCAGGTCGGAGCGGCGACGCCGGCGGTGGCGGTGGTGGCGCCGAGGGTGATGGCGGCCGCGGCGGCACCGGCCGTGACTGCGATCTTTCTGAGGGTGTTGCGCACAGTGAGTTCCTCCGATTCGGCAGTGCGGGAGCACTGTTGCGGGGACAGCACCCGAATTCCTGCAAAGGTGCAGGGAGTGCCGCGATGAATCGTGTTGCGTGGGGGGCCGTACTGCTCTTTCAGCCACACACGTTCTGTGACAGGGCGTGACGTTACTTGCGGGAAACTTCGAGCACAATCCCGCCGGTCAAGATTGGCTCAGCGATTTTTTTTCCTCGTCAGTAGCTCACTAATTCATGCGGCGCACTTGTCACTTGGTGCGCAATATTCCTGAGAAATGTCGAGCATCGACCGGGGTGCCCGACTCCGTGCCACCCCCACCGCCAAGGTCAAAATGCGCCGACGGGTCAGGAACGGACCCCGGGCCCGACGCGGACGCCACCGCCCCATATCGGCGCCCTCGGCGCGGCCGGCGGCCGAAAACATTGTCCGGAAGTGAGCATTTACCGTCCCACCTGCACCGAAGCCTCACAACGGGGCCACGTTGTGTGCCCCTTGCACTTCGATCTTGTCCAGACAGTGTGCACCCCGTCCGACTTGGTCTATCTTCGGCGCCGATGTTGGTATACACCTGTCGGTCCGTGGGAGCGCTCTCCCCCCACCTGCTCTCTCCACGCCGGGCCCGGGAAGCAAGGGGACGGTCATGTCGAGACTCATCCAGCCGCTGGACACCGGAGATCCGCTGGGGCCTCTCCCCCAGGAGTTCGCCGCGATCATGCGGCCCGAACTGCCGAGCCTGATCAAAGAGATAGGCATGGAAGTCACCCGCGCCTATCCGGAATACGCGCGTCTGCTGAACGGCCCCAACGGCAAATCCATTCGCATGGGCGTCGAGCAGAGCCTTTCCTCGTTCGTCGACCTGGTCGCCGAACCCTCGGCGCCCACCGTCCTGCGCGACGACATGTGCCGGAGGTTCGGAAGGTTCGAGGCCTACGAGGGCCGCACCATGGACGCGCTCCAGGGGGCGTACCGGCTGGGCGCGCGCGTCGCGCTGCGGAGGGCCAAGAAGGTGGGGCGGAGCTACAACTTCTCGCCGGCGCTGATGCTCAGCTTCGCCGACGCGCTGTTCGCGTACGTGGACGAACTCGAGTCGCTGTCCCGCGAGGGCTATCTGGAGGTGCAGGCCCAGTCCGACCGGCAGAGCGAGGCGGTACGCCGGCGGCTGCTGCACCTGATCCTCACGGGCAGACCCGTCCCCCGCAGCGCCATCGCCGAGCTGTGCGAGCAGACCGGGTGGACACTCCCCGAGCAGGTCACGCTCGTCGCCGTACGCGCCCCGGCAGGTCTCGACCGGATCAGTGCGGATCCCGACGTCCTGATCGATCCCGGCGACCCACAGCCGCACCTGCTCATCCCGGGGCCGATGAACGACGCGCGCAGGGAGATGCTGGACCGGACGGTCCCCGGCGGCGGTGCGGCGATCGGCCTGACCGTGCCCACGGCGCTCGCCGCCGACTCGATCCGCTGGGCCCGCCGCGTGCTCGAACTGGTCGACGCCGGAGTCATCGACGACGCGCCGGTCATCCTCTGCGAGGACCACCTCGTCACGCTGTGGCTCCTCTCCGACCTCGCCCTTCTCGACCAGCTCGCCGAGCGCGAGCTGGCCGCCGTGGCCGGCATCAGCACCACGCGGCGTGAACGGCTGATCGAGACGCTGCGGATCTGGCTCGACACACGCGGCACGGCGGCCCAGATGGGCGCGTTGCTGGACGTTCATCCCCAGACGGTCCGCTACCGGATGCGCAGCCTGGAGGCCATCTTCGGGGAACAACTGACCGATCCGGAGAGTCGCTTCGCCACCGAAGCGGTCCTGCGTGCGCTGCAGTTACGCGCCCGGGGAGGCCAATCCCTCAACTGAGTACGCATCACACGCGCGGCGGGGAGTCAACTTACCCCGAGGTAACGCGAAATAGACGGTCAGTCCCAAACGGTTGCGACACGGAGACGTTCCGGACGAGAAACCAGGAACTGCGTCCCGTTACATAAGGAGGAGCGGTGGCCCACCGGCCGCCGCGGAGCACCACCTCCTGGCCAACCATCCGAGAGGGAACCCCCATGACCGCCTCGCACCTCCTCGTCCCCGTGCCGATCCCCGACAGGGTCGCCGCACTGATCGGCGCCTGCACCCCTCCGCACGTCCTGCAGGCGGAGTTCGACGCCGTCTGTGCCGCCCGCGAGGTGCGCAGGTTCCGGGGACCGAGGCTCGGCGTCGAGGACCAGGCGGACCGTGAGCAGGCGCTCTCCGAGCTGGCATGGGCCAACAAGGTGCTGTCCGCCCATCACCCCCGTCTCGCGGTGCGCCCGGACGGCGCCTCCTGACGCTTGCGGTGCGGCCACGGCCGTTCTACCTTACCCAGAAGTAAGTTTACTCTGGAGTAAGGATTTGGCGTGGCCGACAACAGCAGCGGGAACCTCACCGGCGAACTGTCCGGGCTCGACTTCGCCGCCGTCTCCCCGGAGGAGTTCGCCCGGATCGTCAAGGGCCTGTCCGCCAAGCAGCTGGGCGAGGTCATGCGGGGTGACCTGCGCACCCGGGTGCTGAGCGAGGTCTTCGGCCGGATGCAGCAGCAGTTCCGCCCCGAAGCGGCCGGGCAGCTGAAGGCCCTGATCCGCTGGAAGATCACCGGCGAGACCGACGAGGTCTACGAGACCTCCATAGCCGACGGCGCCTGCACGGTGAGCGCGGGCCGCTCCGGCGCCGAGCCCCGTACGACGCTGGTGATGGCTGACGCGGAGTTCCTCAAGCTGGTCTCGGGCAACGGCAACCCGGTGACGATGTTCATGATGCGCAAGCTCAGGGTGGCCGGTGACGTGAGCCTGGCCTCCGGGCTCACCCGCTACTTCGACATCCCGAAGGCCTGAGCCCCATGAGCTACTTCTCCCTCGCCCTGACCGAGGAGCAGCAGGATCTGCGCACCTGGGTGCACGGCTTCGCCGCCCAGGTGGTGCGGCCCGCCGCCGCCGAGTGGGACGCCCGGGAAGAGACCCCCTGGCCGGTCATCCAGGAGGCGGCGAAGATCGGCCTCTACGGTTTCGAGTCGCTCGCCGACATGTACGGGGACCCGAGCGGCCTCTCCCTCCAGATCGCCAACGAGGAGCTGTTCTGGGGCGACGCCGGGATCGGCATGGCCCTCTTCGGCACCTCACTCGCGGTCGCCGGGATCTTCGCGTCCGGCACCCCCGACCAGCTCGCCGAGTGGGTCCCGCAGTGCTACGGCGACGAGGACGACCCGAAGGTGGCCGCCTTCTGCGTCTCCGAGCCCCAGGCCGGCTCCGACGTCTCCGCGATGGCCACCAGGGCCCGTTACGACGAGGCCCGGGACGAGTGGGTGCTCTCCGGCCAGAAGGCGTGGATCACCAACGGAGGCATCGCCGAGATCCATGTGGTCGTCGCCTCCGTCGATCCGGCGCTCGGCGCCCGGGGACAGGCCGCGTTCATCGTGCCGCCGGGCACGAAGGGACTGGCGGCGAGCCGCACCATCAAGAAACTCGGCCTCCGTGCGTCGCACACCGCGGACGTCTTCCTCGACGACGTACGCGTGCCGGGGCACTGTCTGCTGGGCGGCAAGGAGAAGCTGGACGCCCGGCTCGCCCGTGCCCGCGAGGGGGGCACGGGCAAGAGCCAGGCCGCGATGGCGACCTTCGAGGTCAGCCGCCCGACCGTGGGCGCGCAGGCCCTGGGGATCGCCCGGGCCGCCTACGAGTACGCGCTGGAGTACGCCGGGGAGCGCGAGGCGTTCGGCAGGCCGATCATCGAGAACCAGTCGATCGCGTTCGCGCTGGCAGACATCCGCACGGAGATCGAGGCCGTACGCCTGCTGATCTGGCAGGCCGCCTGGATGGCGCGCAACGACCGGACGTTCGACGCCGGGCAGGGCTCCATGTCCAAGCTCCGCGCGGGCGAGCTGGCCGTCTCCGCGACGGAGAAGGCCGTCCAGATCCTGGGCGGCGCCGGCTACAGCAGGGAGCACCCGGTGGAGCGGATGTACCGCGATGCCAAGATCTACACGATCTTCGAGGGCACGAGCGAGATCCAGCGCCTGGTCATCGCCCGGGCCATCTCGGGGCGTCACATCCGCTGACAGCGGGAGCCGGTGCGGCGGTTCACCGCACCGGCTCCGTTCAGCCGCCCACCGGGGTGAACCGCACGGGCAGCGAGGCCGGGCCCCGGGTGAAGACGCCCTCCTCGACCGGGCTGAAGCCGTCGGCGAGCCGCAGGTCCGGCATCGCGTCGAGCAGCTGGTTCACACCCGTCTCGACCTCGGCCCGGGCCAGCAGCGCGCCCACGCAGAAGTGCCGGCCGAGCGCGAAGGCAAGGTGGTCGGCGGCAGCCGAGAACGCGGTGGTGCTCGTCAGGTCGTCACGGAACAGGTCGAAGCGGTCGGGCTCGGCGTAGCGGGCCTCGTCCCTGTTGGCCGACCCGATGAGGCAGGTGACGGTGGCACCGGCCGGGACGGTGCCACCGGAGAGTTCGACGTCCCCGGCGGTCTGGCGCATGATCATGTGGACCGGCGGGGTGTAGCGCAGGGTCTCGGCGAAGGCCCGGTCGATCAGGGACCGGTCCCGCCGCACGGCGGCCAGCTGTTCCGGGTGTGCCAGCAGGTTGGCGAAGAGCGAGGCGATCGCCTTGTCGGTCGTCTCCCCGCCGGCGGCGAGCAGCAGGCTGCAGAACGCCTTGATGTCCTCGTCGCTCATCCGTACGCCGTCGACCTCGGCGGCACAGAGCGCGGAGAGGAGGTCGTCCCCCGGCTTCTCCCTGCGCTGCTGGATGACCGGGATCATGTACTCGGCGAACTCCCGCCGGGTGCGCTCCCCGGCCGCCGCGACCTCGGGGTCGCCTGCCAGGTTCCCGAGGAAGGCGATGACGTTGGTGTACCAGCCGTGGAAGCGCTGGTGGTCCTTGCGGTCCAGGCCCAGCATGTCCGCGATGACCAGCACCGGGAAGCGGGTCGCGAACGCCTCGACGAGGTCGGCCGCGCCGGTGTACCGGAAGGCGTCGATCAGCTCGCGGGCGTTGCGCTCGATGACGGGCAGGAACTTCTCCTGGAGGTCCGCGCCGCGGAAGGCAGGGGCGACCAGGGCCCGGCGGACGGCGTGCTCCCTGCCGCTGAGCTGGAGGATCGTCCTGCCGTGGACGGGCTCCAGCTGCCAGTCGTAGTTCTCGGTCGTGAACTCCTGCGCCTTGTCCTTGAAGACGCGCTCGACGTCCTCGTACCGCGAGACCAGGTAACTCCCCGTGGCCTCGTGACGGATCAGCGGGGCGTGCTCACGCATCGTCCTGTACGCCCCGTAGGGGTCGGCGGCGAATGCGGGCGAGAGAATGTCGGGAGGTGAAGACGCCTGGGACACGTGTGACTCCTGTGAGGCAGAGACGGTGTGCTTCATGGCAGTGAACGGGCAATACCAGCAAGGCTATTGATGGCCGGACCGATCCCGAACCCCCTGGGAGTATTCTTGAACGCCGCATCCGGTGGCCCCCGCCCCTCCGTCCTCTTCGTCACGGATCTCGCCTACGAGGCGCGCGGCCGGCGCTACTGCGACGAGGACATCTTCCTCACGTCCCGGCTGCGCGAGGCCTTCGACGTCGCGCTCTGTCACCCCCGGGACGCCGCGGCTCTGCTGGAGGGCTTCGACGCGGTGGTCGTACGCAACAGCGGCCCGGTGCTGCACTACCAGGAGGCGTACGACGCGTTCCGGGTCAGGGCGCGGGAGTCGGGGGTCCGGGTCTACAACACGCTCGACGGCCGCGCGGACATGGCGGGCAAGCAGTACCTGGTCGATCTGAGCCTGGCCGGGTTCCCCGTGATACCCACGGTGGACCGCGCGCAGGACCTGGGGATGCTCCCCAGGGCGGACGCCTACGTGGTCAAGCCGAAGCTCGGCGCGGACTCCGTCGGCCTGCGCTTCACGAAGGAGCCGGACCTCCAGGGGGCGCCGGACGGCACGCTGCTCGTCCAGCCGCGCATCGACTTCCGTTACGAGGTGTCCTTCTACTTCGTCGACCAGGACTTCCAGTACGCCCTGAACGCGCCCCGCCCGGATCAGCGATGGGTCCTCGAACCGTACGCGCCGAGCACCGGGGATCTGGAGTTCGCCCGCCGCTTCGTGGAGTGGAACACCCTCTCGCACGGCATCCAGCGGGTGGACGCGTGCCGGACGCAGGAGGGCGAGCTGCTCCTCGTCGAGCTGGAGGACCTCAATCCGTACCTGTCGCTGGACCGCGTCCCCGAGGAGACCCGTGACGCGTTCGTGGCCCGGATGAAGGACTCCGTACGGGAACTCCTGGACTGACGGGATGAAGGACTCCGTACGGGAGGCCATGTCCGGGCCGGACGGAACCCCTGTGCGGGAGCTGCCCACCTGACCCGTCCGGCCGTCCCCCACCTGACCCGTCCGGCCGTCCCCCGCATGCGCGGGACGGGGCCGGGTGTGACGGTGCGAGGGTGACGACTGCCAGCGAGACCGCCCCCGCCGCGCAGAGTGCCGCAGCGCCGCCCGTCCTCGACCCTCGACGCCGGAACATCGTGTTCGTCACGATCGTGCTGGGGATCCTGCTGGCAGCACTGGACCAGACGATCGTGGGGACGGCGCTGCCCACGATCGTCTCGGACCTGGGCGGCGCGGAGCACATGTCGTGGGTCGTGACGGCCTATCTGCTGGCGGAGACCGTCGCGACGGTGCTGGTCGGCAAGTTCGGTGACCTCTTCGGCAGGAAGTTGATCTTCCAGATCTCGGCGATCATCTTCATCACCGGCTCGTTCCTCTGCGGCCTCGCGTCGAACATGCTGTTGCTGATCATCTGGCGGGGTGTCCAGGGCATCGGCGCGGGCGGACTCATGGTGACCTCCATGGCGCTGATCGCCGACGTCATCCCCCTGCGCGACCGGGGCAAGTACCAGGGGGCGATCGGCGCCGTCTTCGGTGTCGCCACGGTCGTCGGTCCCCTGCTGGGCGGCCTGTTCACCGACCATCTGACCTGGCGCTGGGCCTTCTACGTCAACGTGCCGATCGCGATCGTCGTGGTCATCGCCGCCGCCCGCACCATCCCTTCCGTGCGTGCGGCCGGCCGGCCGGTCATCGACTACCTGGGCATCGCCCTGGTCGCGGCCGGCGCGAGCGCGCTGATCCTCGGCACGAGCTGGGGCGGCAACGAGTACGCCTGGGGCTCGCCGGTCATCATCGGCCTGTTCGTGGGCGGCCTGATCGCCCTGGCGCTCTTCTGCCTCGTGGAGACACGCGCGCGGGAGCCGATGCTGCCCATGCGGCTGTTCCGCAATCCGGTGTTCGCGGTCTGCTCCGTCCTCAGCTTCATCGTGGGCTTCGCCATGCTCGGCGCGATGATCTACCTGCCGACCTATCTGCAGTACGTCGACGGCGACTCGGCCACCCTGTCCGGCGTACGGACCCTGCCCCTCGTCGTGGGACTGCTGGCCGCCTCGATCTTCAGCGGCAACGTCGTCAGCAAGACCGGCCACTACCGGTTCTTCCCCGTCATCGGGTCGCTCGTGATGGCTGCGGGGCTCTATCTCCTGTCCCGGATGGGCCCGGGCAGCGGGGTGTGGCTGGAGTCGCTGTACATGCTGGTGCTGGGCACCGGCATCGGCCTGTCCATGCAGGTGCTGACGATCGCCGTGCAGAACACGGTGGACTACGCGGACCTGGGCACCGCGACATCGGGCGTCACGTTCTTCCGTACGCTCGGCAGCTCGTTCGGCACGGCCGTGTTCGGCACGATCTACGCCAACGCGCTGCGGCCCAATCTGACGCAGGGGGTGGAGCAGGCAGCACGGGCCGGCGGCGATCCGGCGTCGCTCGCGCGGGCCGCGGAGAGTCCGCAGGCGGTGCACGCCCTGCCCGCGGAACAGACCGCTCCGCTGGCGCAGGCCTATGCGGACACCTTGCACACGGTGTTCCTCTGGACGGTCCCGGTGGCCTTGCTGGGCTTCGTGGTCTCACTCTTCCTGAAGCAGGTGAAGCTGCGCGACAGCGCGCGGGCGGGCTCCACCGACATGGGCGAGGGCTTCGCCCAGCCCGGTACCGGGGACGCGGCGAAGGTGCTCGAATCGTCCGTGGCGAGGATCCTCCACGAGGCCGGCCCCGATACCGCCCGCCAGATCGTGGCCGGGTCCGACACCCGCCTCGACATGGCGGGCGCGTGGGCCGTGATGCAGGTCGACCTCTTCACACGGATGGTCGGCCACGCGGGACTCAGGCTGATCGCCACCAGGCACCGGATCCCGCCGGAGGTACTGGTGCCGGTGTTCGACCGGATGATCGAGGAGGGCTACCTCACCGGGGACGGCCGTCTCTTCACCCACACCCCGGCCGGCGAGCGGGAAGCGGCGACCATCTCAGCCGCGTGGGGGCGCTGGCTCAACGAACGGCTGGCCGAGGACGGCGCCCGGCCCGACGACCGGCAGCTGCGGGCAGCGGTCGACGTGATCGCCAAGCGGCTGCTCGCGGAGGACCTGGCACAACAGCTGGCCCCGCCCGAGCGGGCGGTCGCCGCCGTCTGAGGCCTCGCTCAGAGCTCCCACGACCGGGGGCGGGTCAGCGCCTCCCACTCGGGCCGGAGCAGGGACAGCACCGCGTTGTCGTAGCGGCGGCCCCGGTGGAGGCAGGACGAACGGCGGACGCCCTCCCGCACGAAGCCCGCGGCGGCCAGGACGGAGAGGGCCGCGGCGTTGTCGGTGTGGGTGAACGCCTCGACCCGCTGCATCGGCAGCTCACCGAAGGCCAGGTCGGTGAGGGCGTCGAGGGCGGCGAGGCCGTGCCCCTGCCCTCGGTGCTCCGGTGCCAGCAGCAGATACGCCTCGGCTGTGCCCTCGGCCAGCTGCTGGTCGTGCAGGGCGATGAGGCCGATCGGCGTGCCGTCGGGCAGCAGGACGAGGAAGTCGTCGCGTGAGCTGTCGTCGAGGTGGCGCTCGACGCGCTCACGCAGTTCGTACAGCGAACCGGGCCAGACGCCGGTCTCGTGTGCCGCCACGGCGTCGGAGCGCCAGTGGTGCAGGAGTCCGGCGTCCTCGATCTCCAGCGGCGTGAGGCCGATGCCGCGCCCCCGCCAGCAGCGGTTCCGTTCGGTGGCCTGTTCCGCCGTGTCCTCACCCATGCGGCGGATCGTAGGAACGGGCGGCGGGCCCGTGCAAGGGATTTCAGTCGACGAAGATCGCCGACGCGTAGACCCAGGCTCCTTCGTGGCGGACGAACCGGCTCTTCTCGTGGAGCGCGTCGGGCCGGCCGTCGTCGCTGTAGTGCGCGCGGAAGGTGACCGTGCCGGTGGTGTGGAAGGCGGTGCCCTCCGTGGCCTCCAGGATCTCCAGGCCCGTCCAGCGCATCGCGGGGTCGAAGTCGACGGACGGGGGCCGGGTCTCCGGGTGCCAGGTACGCAGCAGGTAGCCGGCGTCCCGGACGACGAAGGCGGAGTACCGCGAACGCATCAGCGCCTCGCACGTCGGGGCCGCGGTGCCGGCGTGGAATCGGCCGCAGCAGTCCCCGTAGGCGGCGGGGAGCCCGCACGGGCACGGGGAGGCCGGGGTGATCCGCGGGGAGTTCTCCGGGACGGTGGCCGGCCTGCTCGGGCGTGAGGTACGTCGTGACATGCGTCCATTGTGACCCTCGCCCCGGACCGCTCGGCGGGCCGGGGCCGAGCGGACGCGGCTCCGCATCACTGCGGGCGGCGCCGGGGGCGGAGCTCAGCGCTTGCGGGCCACGCCCGCGTAGCCGGGGATGGGAGCGTCGCCGGGTACGTCGATGACCTCGCCGAGCTCCGGACGCCAGTCCGCGGAGAGGGAGACTCCGGGCTCGACGATCTCGAGGCCGTGGAAGAAAGCGGTGAGTTCGGCGCGCGAGCGAGGCCGCAGGGTCATCCCCCGCGCCTTGTACATGGCACGGGCCTCGGCGGCACCCTCGGGGTCGAAGTCCCCCGTGGTGTGGGAGAGGACCAGATAGCTGCCGGAGGGCAGGCGCTCCACGAGCCGGTCCACCAGTTCCGCCGCGCCGTCCTCGTCGTCCACGAAGTGGAGCAGCGCGAGGAGGGACAGGGCGATGGGCCTGTCGAAGTCGAGGACCTTGCCCGCGGCCTCGAGGATGGCGTCGGGCTGCCGGGCGTCCGCCTGGATGTACTCGGTCGCGCCCTCCGGGGTGGAGCGCAGGAGGGCTGCCGCGTGCGCGAGCACGATCGGGTCGTTGTCGCAGTAGACGACGCGCGCGTCAGGAGCGGTGCGCTGAGCGATCTGGTGCAGGTTCGGCTCGGTGGGTATGCCCGATCCGATGTCGAGGAACTGGCGTACGCCGTTCTCTGCGAGCCATCGGGTGGCCCGGTGCATGAAAGCCCTGTTGACCCGGGCCATGTCCCTGCCCCTGGAGTCCAGCGCGAGCAGCTGCTCGGCCATCTCCTCGTCGACCGGGTAGTTGTCCTTGCCGCCGAGGAACCAGTCGTACATCCGGGCCGGATGCGGCTTGCTGGTGTCGATCTCGACGGCCTGGGGGTCCTGCCCGGTCATAGCGCACTCCGTTGGTCGTGGTCTCGGCGAACAGCGCGTGGAGCAAAAGGTTGTGACAGTGTGTCAGGTCAACAGGAAGTCGGCCTGGCCGGCCTTGGCACCCTGGATGAAAGCGGCGATCTCGCCGTTGGAGTAGATGAGCGCGGGGCCGTCGGGGTCCGCGGACTGGCGTACCGCCACCCTGCCGTCCGCGAGCTTCATGGCCTCGATGCAGTTGCCCCCGTTACCACCGCTCCACGGCTTGTACCAGCCTTCTGTGCCGAGGTCGGCGGCCGGCATGCCGTTGTATATGTGGTTCATCACAGCTCCTTGCGGAAGTCCCTGAGGATTTCCTTCGTGCGTTGTGCAGTGGCGGCCTGAGCCGCCATTCGGTCCATGACCTCGAGGTAGGAAGCCACCTCGGGGCGCGCGTCGAAGTAGACGGCGCCCGTCAGGTACTCGCTGTAGACCATGTCCGGGAGTTCGGGGACCGCGAAGCGGAAGAGGACGAACGGGCCGTAGGTGCCTGGATGGTGGCCGGTCGAGAACTCCGCGATCTGGAGCGTCACGTGGGGCATCTCGGTGGCTTCGAGCAGACGGCCGATCTGGTCCCGCATGACCTCGGTGGAGCCGACCGGACGACGCAGGACGGTCTCGTCCATCACCACCCAGAGCTTCGGCGCCTCCGCCTTGGTGAGCAGCGACTGACGCTCCATCCGCAGCGCGACGTGACGCTCGATGTCCTCGGGTCTGGTCTGGCCGACGGCACCGGTACGCATGACGGAGCGCGCGTAGTCCTCGGTCTGCAACAGGCCCGGGACGAAGTGCGGTTCGTACGTACGCAGGAGGCTCGCCGCGCCCTCCAGACTGACGTACATGCTGAACCAGTCCGGCAGCACGTCGTGGAAGCGCTGCCACCAGCCGGGCTTGTTGGCCTCCTCGGCGAGTTCGACGAAGGCGTCGGTCTCGTCGTCACCGATGCCGTAGGCCTTCAGGAGGAGCTGGACGTACGGGATCTTCAGCCCGACCTCGGCGGTCTCCATGCGGCGTATGGTCCCGGGGGCTACACGGAGCACCTTCGCCGCCTGGTCGCGGCTCAGGCCGACGCGCTCCCGCAGATCCTGCAGGCGCTTGCCGAGAACGACCTGACCCACGGTCGGGGCGGACCGCGGTTCGCTCACTTCAGACCTCCCGATGCGCTGTGTGCGAGCAGTGTGCC
>Ga0247818_10000336_pt1 | contig 28968 bp, 25 predicted proteins | sample 13C_Glucose_Day1_FD_192424 | JGI IMG/M metagenome (GOLD analysis project Ga0247818, IMG submission 192424) | Soil microbial communities from agricultural site in Penn Yan, New York, United States - 13C_Glucose_Day1 | ecosystem: Environmental > Terrestrial > Soil > Agricultural land | place... | reverse complement strand
TCATCGTTCTGGCCGACGATATCGAAGCGACTCTGAAAGCCTCCGAAATCAGCCGTGACCGCGTTGAAGACGCGCGCAACGTTCTGAAAGAAGGCCAGCAAGTAGAAGCCAAGATCATCAGCGTTGATCGTAAGAGCCGCGTAATTCAGCTGTCGATCAAATCGAAAGACGATGCTGAAGAGAAAGAAGCCATCCAGAGCCTGAAAGCAGCTCCGGAAGGCGAAGCAGCTGACACCACTATGGCGGCACTGCTGCGTCAAGCAATGGCCAAACAGAACTGAGTTCTGTCTGATCATTAAAAAAAGGGCGACTTCGGTCGCCCTTTTTTGTGCCTGCGATTTGGTGGGGCATCGCTCGCTGTTTGTTCGAGTGAAACCATTCCCTTTGCCGGGCGGTCTGTTTCTTTAATCGGATCAATCGTCTATTCGCGTCTAGGCTTAGTCTGAAGATTGCAGTAGTCGGGCGGGCGCCTGGCATAAGGAAGTGAATGAGCAAGTTTATAGTGTTTATAGGTGTCTTGATGTTGGCAGGCTGCACAACGAGCGCCAAGACCCATGCTGTGCGTGGAGTCAGTGGTATCGAGGTTGACTGCTCCGGCTTGGGTTCGGGCTGGGAGAAGTGTCAGAAGCGTGCCGCCAAGGAATGCAAGGGGGCGGGGTATAAGGTGGTCACGCGATCTGATGACGCCCGGGATGAGGATGAGTTTCCCTTTGGCTTCAATCCGGCAGGCTACGTAACTCGAACCATGTTGGTGATCTGTCGGTGAGTGAGCGTTGGCGGGCTTGTGATCCGATGCCCTGAAAATGGGCGTTTCGGCGAGCGGAAAGATATGTCAAGCCCTGGGCTGTTCAAAATCTTCCGGGCGTGCTAAAACCTTTCAAGCGCTGATCTAGCTGCTTGAAAAAGAAGGGAAAAATATGACGAAGTCGGAGTTGATCGAACGAATTGTCACCCATCAGGGGCTGCTCTCATCCAAGGATGTGGAGCTGGCCATCAAGACCATGCTTGAGCAAATGTCCCAGTGTCTGGCCACGGGGGATCGTATCGAGATCCGTGGTTTTGGCAGCTTTTCCTTGCACTATCGTGCGCCGCGTGTCGGTCGCAATCCAAAGACCGGTCAGTCCGTCAGCCTTGACGGTAAATTCGTTCCGCATTTCAAGCCAGGCAAGGAATTGCGCGATCGCGTGAATGAAGAAGAGGAGGAGGGGGCTTGACGGTCACCGTTACGCAAGGAGTCGCTCATGAGTAATCTCAAGCGCATTTTGTTTTCCGTTTTAATTCTATTGCTTGTGTTGGCGATCCTTGCGTTCGTTCTCGAAAATCAGCAATCGGTCTCCCTGCTGTTTCTTGGTTGGGCAGGACCACAACTTCCGGTATCGGTGATTACGGTTGGTGCATTGCTGGTAGGTATGCTGATCGGGCCGTTTTTTGGCTGGTTTCTGGGACGTTCGTCCAGAGCTTCACGCAAGCGTGTAGTGTGATAACGGCAGGCGCAGGGCGTCTGTCGAAATTGCGTCCTTACCTGTCTATATCCATTAGTAAAAGATTCATTAAGCTGTAAAATGCGTCCCTTGTTCGATAGTGGCATATTCCCACATCGATTTAGACTGACTCTGACGGAAGCCACAGGTTTGATGGCTTCTGCATTCATGGATTAGGCAGTGCTCGTTGGTGACACTGTCCGCAGCTCAAGGGTATGGTTTCGCGTGAAAATTCTAGTTACCGGCGGCGCCGGCTTCATCGGCTCAGCAGTCATCCGTCACATAATTTCCAATACCAACGACGCAGTGATCAACGTCGACAAGCTGACGTATGCCGGTAACCTCGAGTCGCTGGCCGAGGTTAGCGGTAATTCACGCTATGCATTCGAGCGCGTCGATATCTGTGATCGTGACCAGATCGACCGTGTTTTGCGTGAGCACCAACCAGATGCCATCATGCATCTGGCCGCAGAGTCTCACGTCGATCGCTCGATTACCGGTCCGTCCGAGTTCATTCAGACGAACATTATCGGCACTTACACTCTGCTGGAAGCTGCTCGCCATTATTGGGCGCAATTGGATGGTGCGCGCAAAGCCAACTTCCGTTTCCATCATATTTCGACCGATGAAGTTTACGGTGACCTTGAAGGCCCTGAAGACCTCTTTACCGAAACCACACCTTATCAGCCAAGCTCGCCTTATTCGGCCAGCAAAGCCAGCTCCGATCACCTCGTTCGCGCCTGGGCTCGCACTTATGGCCTGCCGACATTGGTTACCAATTGCTCGAACAACTACGGCCCGTGCCACTTCCCTGAGAAATTGATTCCATTGATCATTCTCAATGCACTGGAAGGCAAGCCCTTGCCGGTTTACGGCAAAGGCAATCAGGTTCGCGACTGGCTGTATGTCGAAGACCACGCCCGTGCGTTGTACAAAGTTGTGACCGAAGGTGTGGTTGGTGAGACATACAACATCGGCGGTCATAACGAAAAACAGAACATTGAAGTCGTGAACACGCTTTGTGCACTACTCGATGAATTGCGTCCAGACTCCGCTCATCGCCCTCATTCGAGCCTGATCACCTACGTTCAGGATCGTCCCGGTCATGACCAGCGTTATGCAATCGATGCGAGCAAAATCCAGCGAGACCTGGGTTGGACTCCGGAAGAAACATTCGAAACCGGCATCCGCAAGACTGTCGAGTGGTATTTGAGCAATACCCAATGGGTAGAGCATGTGAAGAGTGGCAGCTACCAGCAATGGATCGACCAGAACTACGCAGGTCGCTCGAACAAAGCATGAAAATCCTACTTTTAGGAAAAAACGGCCAAGTGGGCTGGGAGCTGCAGCGCTCCCTTGCTCCAATTGGTGAGTTGATTGCATTGGATCGTCACTCGGTGAGCGGGCTAAGCGGCGACTTGTCCGACCTTGAAGGCTTGCGCGCAACGATTCGTCAGTGCGCACCCGATATCATCGTCAATGCTGCGGCGTACACCGCGGTCGACAAAGCTGAATCTGAAAAAGAGTTGGCTGAGCGCGTAAATGGTTTGGCGAGTCGAGTGATGGCTGAAGAGGCTGCCGCTTCCGGTGCCTGGCTGATTCACTATTCGACAGATTACGTCTTTAGTGGCGAGGGCTCCGTGCCATGGCAGGAGACTGATGCTGTAGCGCCAGTCAATTACTATGGTTTCAGCAAGCTCGCTGGCGAACAGGCGATTATCGCATCTGGCTGCAAATATCTGATTTTTCGCACAAGTTGGGTATATGGCGCTCGCGGCAATAATTTTGCGAAGACTATGCTGCGTCTGGCGAAAGATCGCGGAACGCTCAATATTATCGCTGACCAGATCGGCGCCCCTACTGGCGCGGATTTGATTGCCGATGTGACGGCGTTAGCTATTCAGCAAGTTCTTAAGCGCCCGGAATTAGCAGGTCTCTATCACTTGGCCGCTGCCGGAGAAGTGTCCTGGCATGGTTATGCCAGTCACGTGATTGAGTTTGCCAAGGCGCAAGGTGAAGAGTTGGCGGTAACAGCCATTAACCCAATCGATACAACCGCCTATCCAACGCCGGCGAGCCGACCGCTGAATTCGCGTTTGAATACTCGCAAGCTGCGCGACAATTTTTCTCTACACTTGCCGGATTGGCAAAGTGGTGTAACCCGAATGCTTAGGGAAGTTCTGAACAAATGATCACGACAAATCGTAAAGGCATCATCCTCGCCGGTGGCTCGGGCACGCGCCTGCACCCGTTGACCCTCGGTGTGTCCAAACAAATGCTGCCGATCTACGACAAACCGATGATTTTTTATCCGCTGTCCGTTTTGATGCTGGCGGGTATGCGAGAAATCCTGATCATTTCCACGCCGGAAGATTTGCCGTGCTTCCGTAAACTGCTGGGTGATGGAAGCCTGTACGGGATCAAGCTCACTTATGCCGAGCAGCCAAGCCCGGACGGCCTGGCTCAGGCGTTCATTATTGGTGAAGAGTTCATCGGTCAGGATCCATGCTGTCTGATTCTGGGGGACAACATCTTCTACGGTCAGCATTTCTCGGATAATTTGCGCTCCGCCAGTACCCAACAAAAGGGCGCAACCGTATTTGGCTACCACGTCTCCGATCCTGAACGCTTTGGTGTCGTCGAGTTTGATAAAAGTGGCAAGGCTTTGAGTATCGAAGAGAAGCCGCTGAAGCCAAAATCGAACTATGCGGTCACCGGTCTGTATTTCTACGATAACGATGTGGTCGAGATCGCCAAGAGCATCAAGCCCTCCGAGCGTGGCGAGCTGGAAATCACCGACGTCAACCGTGCGTATCTGGAGCGCCAGACCCTGAGCGTGGAAATGCTCGGTCGCGGTTTTGCCTGGCTGGATACCGGTACTCACGACTCACTGCTTGAAGCCAGTCACTTCGTTCACACGATCGAACAGCGTCAGGGTCTGAAAGTGGCGTGTCTGGAAGAGATCGCCTATCACAATGGCTGGATTTCTGCCGAGCAGCTTAACGCACAAGCGCAAGCACTGAAGAAGACGGGTTACGGTCAATACCTTCAGAAGTTGCTGGACTCGCCGTCTGCCTGATCGAAAGTTCTGACTTTCGCAACGCTATGTTTATCGCTGCAAGCAGGAATGGCATGCCAGTAGAACATCCCAAGGTTGCGATTTTGCTGGCCGCCTACAATGGCATGCAGTGGATCGAGGAGCAGTTGGCCTCGATCCTCGGTCAGGCAGCTGTCGACGTAACCGTTTATATAAGTATTGATCCCTCCAATGACGGTACCGAGGCATGGTGCGCCGATTATGCTGCGCAGCATCCGAACGTAATCGTCTTGCCCGACGCCGGTGCGTTTGGTGGGGCCTCCCGCAACTTCTTCCGTTTGATTCGAGATGTTGATCTTGAAGGCTACGATTTCATCGCTTTTGCTGATCAGGATGACGTCTGGTATCTGGACAAGATCGAGCGCGCTATCCGGTCGATCAAATCTCTTGGCGTGGATGCTTACTCGAGTAACGTAGTTGCGTTCTGGCCTGATGGTCGTAACCAGGTACTGGACAAGGCCCAGCCGCAAACCCGCTGGGACTTTCTCTTTGAGGCTGCCGGACCGGGCTGTACGTATGTCATGAGCAAAAGGATGATGCAGTTGCTGAAGGGCTCATTGTTCAAACATTGGGATGCCTTACAACAGGTCAGTCTGCATGACTGGTATTGCTATGCGTTCGCACGCAGTCGTGGTTTGCGCTGGTTCATTGATCCGCAGCCATCCATGTGTTATCGCCAGCACGAAAGTAATCAGATCGGGGCCAATACCGGTATAAATCCACTGATTGCGCGTTATAAAACTATCCATGACGGTTGGTGGTTTTCTCAGATTCGAATGATTGCGCAGTTGGTGGGTCTCGCCGATGATCCATTCGTCCGGCAATGGCTACCTTTGGGCCGTCGACAATTATTGCGACTGTCGTTAACAGCCGGTGAATGTCGTCGTCGAACCAGGGACAAGCTGTTCTTTTTCTTTATTTGTTGCGCGACTGCCGTGATCGGGAAGAAAACCAAATGAAAGGTGCTCGGGTATTGGTAACCGGGGCGACGGGGTTTGTCGGCGAGGCCGTGGTGTTCCGCCTGCTTCTCGACAAGATCTACACACCAGTTGCGGCTGCGCGTGGCGAAACTCGGTTGAGTGGTTTGTGTGATGTCGTGTCTTTTGATTTGGATGAGCGCGTTTTATTGCCGCCATTGAATAATGTTCAGACGGTGATTCATTGTGCGGCCAGGGTTCATGTAATGAACGAGGGGGAGGCTGATCCGCTTGCCATGTTTCGGCAAATGAATGTGCAGGGCACTGCGCGGCTGGCCCGTCATGCGGCAGCGTCCGGGGTGAAGCGCTTCATCTTTGTCAGTTCGATCAAGGTCAATGGCGAAGAGTCACCCGCCGGGAGGCCCTTTACCGCAGCCGATATTCCCGCGCCTGTTGATCCTTACGGTATTTCCAAGTGCGAGGCAGAGGAAGTCGTGCGTCAAATCGCACTGGAAACCGCAATGGAGTTGGTGATTATTCGACCGCCTCTGGTGTACGGGCCGGGTGTCAAAGCCAACTTTCTAAGTATGATGCGCTGGTTGCAAAAAGGATTGCCACTGCCATTGGGGGCATTGGGCAATCGCCGCAGCCTGGTGGCAATCAGTAATCTGGTGGATCTTTTGGTGACCTGCATCGATCATCCAAAAGCAGCCAATCAAACGTTTCTGGTAAGTGATGGCGAAGATCTTTCGACCACTCAATTGCTTCAAAGGATGGCGAGTGCCCTGACTGTCCGAGCGCGATTGTTGCCCGTGCCTCCGTTTGTTCTGCGCCTTGGGGCGGCTTTATTGGGTAGGAGAGCCTTGGCTCAACGACTCTGCGGCTCGTTACAGGTCGATATGGAAAAGACGCGCACAGTGCTGGAGTGGACGCCGCCCGTCAGCGTGAGCCAGGCACTTCAGGCCACTGCCAACCATTTTCGGGAGCGCTAAACGGGTCGGTATTTTTTGTGGATGTCACTTTTCCGCTAAGGCTTGCTCGATAAAGCATGGCCATTGATCTGACCCTCGAAGAATTGGCAGATTGCCACCCTTTTGCCAATTAGGGCGCCTTGATACCCTACGCAGCCCAAATCAGTACGCCTTGGCAGGATTTTTCCGGCTCAAGGCAACATTCAGATTACTCTTTTCATACCATGACCACCGCCTTGTGCTGTTGAAGGTGGTGATGTCACTGGGCTATCAAATTGGTATGACTTATAATGGCAAATTTTTCGCTGTCGGGAGCGGTCCATGAGAGGGGCATGTGATTTTCATGCTGCCAAGGCTGTACCTCTTGATGTTGAGCGAAACGACATCGTCATTATTTTATCTTCAATGCAATGGAGTGCTCGGTGGTAGCCCCTCTTCCACAATTTGATCAGACAGGCGAGCAGCCTGGCAGCGGTTCTGACGTTGGTATTCACGGTCATGAAACGCAACCGGCCCGCGTGACGATTCTGATGTGTACCTACAACGGTGAGCGCTTTCTCGCACAACAACTGGATTCGATAGCTCGCCAGAGTTATCGCGAATGGACCGTCGTTGTTTCTGATGACGGTTCTACCGACGCGACACTGGATATTCTGCGCCAGTACAGCGCGATCTGGGGAGAAGGCCGACTGACCATTCTGCAAGGGCCCAAGCGAGGGTTTGCGGCTAACTTCATGTCCGTTGCCTGCGATGCGCCCGTGCAATCGCAATTTTATGCATGGGCCGACCAGGACGATATCTGGCAAGCCAATAAACTTGAGTCTGCCGTAAAGGTATTGGAGGCGCTGCCGTCCGGTCTTCCGGCGTTGTATTGCGCCCGGACCGAGTTGATTGGTGACTCGGGAACGGTCATCGGTCGCTCGCCACTATTTTCTCGCCCCGCCAGTTTTGCCAATGCACTGGTACAAAGTCTGGCCGGGGGCAATACCATGGTATTCAATCATTTGGCTCGGGACGTGCTCTGTCATGCCGGCAGCCAAGTGGATATCGTTTCCCATGACTGGTGGGCCTATCTCCTGATTACCGCGGTGGGTGGCAAGGTCGTCTATGACGCCTCGCCTTCCATTCTGTACAGGCAGCATGAAGCGAATCTGATTGGCGCCAACTCTGGAGTGCGCGCACGGATCATGCGCTTGCGGATGATGTCTACGGGTCGCTTTCGTGACTGGAATGACAAAAATATCGCTGCACTTGAAACGGTTCGCTCACGCTTGAGTGCAGACAGCCTGCAGACCTTTGAGCAATTCAAGAAAGCCCGTGATTCAAAAGGATTCGGCCGTTTCGTCTGGCTCTACCGCGCGAAGGTCTATCGGCAGACGTGTTTGGGTAATCTTGGGCTGATGCTGGCCGCGGTGCTCAACAGAATTTGATGCCATCATCGTGCAGGGCGGGACGTGAAAATTGCTCCGTGGCGTCCTCCCGGTATCTCAACAAGAGAGTTTTTGTATGAAGTCTGTCTCCCTCGATTTATCTCAGGTGTGTGCATAATGCTTAATTTTTCCACGTCGCCAAAGGAAATGGTCAGCAGTTTCTGGCGTAATCGGAGCCTGATCGCGGCGCTTGTACAGCGAGAAGTCGTTGGGCGTTACCGTGGATCGTTCATGGGGATTCTCTGGTCGTTTTTTAACCCCGTGTTCATGTTGGTTGTCTACACCTTTGTCTTTAGCGTCGTTTTCAAGGCACGCTGGAGCGGCGGAAGTGACTCGAAAACCGAGTTTGCACTTATTCTGTTTGCGGGACTTATCGTCTTCAACTTTTTTGCGGAGTGTTTCAATCGAAGCCCGACGCTGATTCTCTCGAACGCCAACTATGTGAAGAAAGTTGTGTTTCCATTGGAGATCCTTCCCTGGATCACAGTCGGTTCGGCGCTCTTTCATATGGTGATCAGCCTGACTGTGTGGCTGCTGGCCTATTTGATACTGTTTGGCACGCCGCACCTGACCGTCCTGTTGTTCCCGTTGATTATCCTGCCGTTGATGCTGATGATCATGGGTTTGACGTGGGCCTTGGCGTCGCTCGGCGTCTACTTGAGAGATGTCGCGCAATTCATCGGCATCCTGACCACCGTCCTGATGTTTCTGTCGCCTATTTTTTACCCTGCCAGTGCGCTACCTGAGAAGTATCAACATCTACTGATGCTCAATCCGCTGACGCCTGCAATCGAGTACGCCCGGGACATTCTGTTTTGGGGAAAGCTGCCTGACTTTACCGTATTGGGCATTTATCTCGCCGGCTCGGCGTTGATTGCGTGGCTTGGATTCGCCTGGTTTCAGAAAACACGAAAAGGATTCGCCGATGTCATCTGAGGTCGCTATCAAAGTTCAAAATCTCAGTAAGTGCTATGAGATTTACGACAAACCGCGCGACAGACTGCTTCAGATGCTTAGTCGCGGGAAGAAAAAATATTGCCGTGAGTTCTGGGCGCTACGCGACGTTTCCTTCGAAATTCGCAAAGGCGAAACGGTCGGTATCGTTGGTCGCAACGGCAGTGGCAAGTCCACCTTGCTGCAAATTCTTTGCGGTACGTTGAATCCAACCAGTGGTACGGTTGAAACCCATGGCCGGATCGCTGCATTGCTCGAACTGGGCTCCGGATTCAATCCCGAGTTCACTGGACGCGAGAACGTCTACCTGAACGCCTCGATTCTGGGTTTGAGCAAAGAAGAAATCGACGCAAGATATGACGCGATCATCGAATTCGCGGACATTGGCGATTTCATCAATCAACCGGTCAAGACATATTCGAGCGGTATGTTGGTGCGACTGGCGTTTTCCGTTCAGGCGCAAGTAGAGCCCGATATTCTTATTGTCGATGAAGCGCTGGCAGTGGGGGATGCAAAATTTCAGGCCCGTTGCTTTGATCGGTTGAAAAAGCTCAAGGAAAACGGCACGAGCATTCTGCTGGTAACGCACTCCAGCGAACAAATCGTTACGCACTGTGACCACGCCTTTCTTTTGAACAACGGTGTGCAGCTCGCTGAAGGCGAGCCGCGCATGGTCGTCAACCGTTACCTTGATTTGTTGTTCGGCAAGACTCAGCAATCGGCCTCTGTCGAAAGTGCAGAAGCGTCTGACGAGTTGGCAGCGTATCAAACGCCTGAAGGCGGCCTCGATGTATTTGAAACGCATCCGAACTACAACCCGAACGAATATCGTTGGGGTGACAGATCGGCCACTATCATCGACTTCCACCTGAGCGCAGGAGGGCTTGAGTACCCCATTGCCCTGGACACTGGCGTGCAGATCAAACTATCGGTATTTGTACGTTTTGATACTGATCTGGTGTGTCCGATTCTCGGGATGACGATCAAGACCAAAGAGGGCGTTACCCTCTATGGCGTAAATAGTGAAACGCTGGATTGCCTGGAATTCAGAACGTGCGGGCGCAAGGGCGAGATCGTCGAAGTTGAGGTACTTATATCTTGTGATCTGGCCCCAGGTGACTACTTCATTTCTGTCGGAGTGTCGACCAAAGATGGAGAAGAGGTTACTCCCCGTGACAGGCGTTATGATTCGATCCACTTCCAGGTTCGTCCGACTGACAAATTTTTTGGGCTTGTAAATCTGGACTCCAGCATTCGTGCCAAGAAGGTTTCAAATTGAATATTTTATTGAAACAAGCGGGCTATCAGCTTAATGACGAGCTCAACATCTGGTCGAGGCCGGATTATTCGAGCATCAACTACAGCGATGGTGATAGCACCGAACTGCGCATAAAATTCTTGATCGATCAGGCCAGTGACGTCAGTGTTTTTTCTGATGAGCTGCGAAGATCGTGCACCGATTGGCCATCGCTTTATTACCTCTCAAGTACCCGTTCGAACTTGTTGCGGGTGTTCGATGCCGATCTGCGTGGCGATGTGCTCGAGATCGGTGCCGGTTGTGGTGCAATTACCCGGTATTTAGGTGAGCAGGGCGGCAGAGTGCTGGCGCTGGAAGGTAGCTCGCGTCGCGCCAGCATCGCCCGTGCACGCACCCGAGACTTGCCAAACGTCTCGGTTCTGGCTGAGTCGTTCGAGAATTTCAGCATTGATACCCAATTCGATGTCATCACCCTGATCGGCGTTTTTGAGTATGCCAACCTGTTCGTATCGGGTGATAACCCGGGTGCGAGAATGCTTGAGAAAGTTCGCTCACTGCTTAAACCTGACGGTTTGCTCATCATCGCGATCGAAAATCAGCTCGGCTTGAAATATTTCGCCGGAGCGCCTGAAGATCACGTGACGACGCCGATGTACGGTGTCGAGGGGCGCTATAACAGCGCTACCGTGCAGACCTACGGGAAAAAAGCTCTCGCGTCGTTGTTGGCGACAGCCGGGTTTACCTCGAGTGAGTTCTTTGCGCCATTTCCCGATTACAAGTTGCCCGTTTCGATCATCACCGAACAGGGGTTCAAAGATCCTGATTTCGATGCCAGTGCATTCGCATCGCAAAGTGTACAGAGAGATCCGCAATTGCCGGATCTGTGCACCTTCTCACTGGAATTAGCCTGGTCGCAGATTTTCAGGAACGGCTTGGGCATGGACATGTCCAACTCCTTTCTTGTAGGTGCTTCGCCGGTCTCGCGCAGCGCAGTCGACCCGCAGACCCTGGCGTATCATTACAGTTGCGATCGACGCTCGATGTACTGCAAACGTTCGGAATTTCGTCGCGATTCCGAAGATGCGATCAATGTGCATTACCAAAAACTCGGAAAGACTATCGATGAGGGTGAAGGGCAATCGCTCGTCGCTTTTAATCTTGCTGCGTCCGAGCCTTACATCAATGGTTATGTGCTTGGCACTAAGCTGATCGATATAGTCAATGCCGAGGGCTGGACTTACGCAGGTATCGGCGCCTTCCTCAAAAATTATCTGAGCATGCTAAACGTGCTCTGTGATAACGCCGAGAGCCAGCCGGGTGAGGTGTCGGGAGCGTTGATCGATGCGGTCCCGCAAAATATTGTGATTGATCTGGACGGTCGTCCGCAGTTGATCGACAAAGAGTGGACACTCAACACGAATGTTCGCTACGAGTACCTGCTGTTCAAAGCGCTAACGCAGTTGCTGGGTTCGATTACCCGTATCAGCAAGGGGGCAGAGGCTGGCCCGGTTACACGCAAAGACTTTGTGTTCCGAGCTTGCGAAGCCGCCGGGTACCCACTTTGCGAAGAAGATGTGGAAGAGTTTCTGGCCATCGAGGCGCAGATTCAGAATGCGATTAACGGCCGAAGCCCGAGTGAATTTACGGCGTGGGGCGAAGATCGATTGATTGTCGAAGACAATCTGTTTTCTGCTTTCAGCAGTTCGCAGATTGCATTGGCTCAAACCCGTGAAGCGCTTGCAAGCGCTGTCACTGACGCCAGGCAGAAAATCGAAACGCTGAGTGCAAAACTGGACCAACGTGAAGCTGACTATAATCAAGTCATTAACTCCAACTCTTGGTTCATCACTAAACCTGTACGCTTCCTTGTGCGCTCGTTGCGGCAGGGGAAAGGCGTGTTGCGCAGCAAAGTGGAGACTTCCAAGCAGGCGCTGACGGCCTATCTGCGCGGCCAGGAAGCCAATCTGCCACAGCCGGTTGACGACGTAATTGAAGCGCCTGTCGCGCGCACTCGCTCGGTCAGCGTCATTCTGCCAATCTATAAAGATGTCGAAATGACTCGTCGCTGCATCCTTGCCGCGATGCCAGGGATTATTGCTTTCGACTCCAAACTGGTCGCGATCAATGATGCGAGCCCAGATGCAGGCATGCAGGCCATGTTGATCGAATTGCAAATGCAATGGCCGCAGGTGATGACCGTTCTCGAAAACGAAGTCAATCTTGGCTTTGTCAAAACCGTCAATCGCGGCATGCGCCATGCCAGCCAGGACGATATCGTTTTCCTTAACAGTGATGTCATCGTGCCTGTTGACTGGCTGGAGCGGCTGACCGCTGAGGCTTACATCGCGCCAAACATCGGTACCGTTACACCGTTTTCCAACAACGCGACTATTTGTAGCTTCCCGGCGTTTCTTTACGAAAACCAGCCAGCCTTTGGTTTAAGCGTCGAGCAGATCGATGCTGTGTTTTCCGGCCCGCGTTTGCCGGTCAGCCAGGCACCGACAGGTGTAGGTTTCTGCATGTACATTCGCCGCGATTGTCTGGATGTCGTGGGGCTGCTGAACGAGGAAAAGTTCGGCAAGGGTTATGGTGAAGAGAACGATCTGTGCCAGCGCGGGCTGAAAGCCGGTTGGCTCAACATCGTGACCCCTAACCTGTATGCATTTCATGAGGGCGGGGTCAGTTTCTCCTCTTCCAAGCAGGCGTTGACCGAGCATGCAACCAAGGTCATCACCGAGCTGCATCCGGATTATCACTTGGATATCCAGAGGTTCATCGCAGCTGATCCGCTGAAAGCAGTACGGGTAAAACGTCTTGCGCAATTGATCGCATCGTTGGACCGGCCAAAGGTCTTGCACATTTCGCATGAGGCTGGAGGCGGTGTGCAGCAGCATCTGGACGAGTTGGCAGACGCTCTTGAGTCCGATGTTTGCTGCCTGTTCCTGGCGCCTCGTCGTGGCCAGTCCGCCGTTACTTTGCGGATGGGGAGTTTTCCGGGGGCCGACGAGCTTCTTTTCCAGTTGCCGGAAGAGCACAACCTTTTGGTCGAGTTCTTGAAGGGCTGTGGTGTCGGCTTCGTGCACTTCCATCACACGCTCGGTCTGAATTCGCAACTGGTTCAATTGCCCGCTGAGTTGGGCGCTGAATATGCATTGACGGTTCATGATTATTACTGGCTATGCGGCAACCCTACACTGACCGATGCGCAGGGCGTTTATCCAGGCAGTTATGCCGACGACATCGTCAATCCTGACTTCCCTCTGCCGGATGGTGTATCGCCGGCACAATGGCGTGAGCAATTGCGCGGCTTTATCGACGGGGCGAAAGCGGTAATTTTCCCTTCGGCGTACACCCTCGCCAATTATCGACTCAACTTCGAGTTGCGTAACGCTGTCGTTGCAGGTCACGTAGAGCACAAACGCAATATTGGGCAGGGTGTCGCGGCGGTCGCGCAAAAGATCCGCTACAACGTGGGCGTTATCGGTGCTCTTGGTAAAGAAAAGGGTGCCGATTATCTGGAGCAAGTGGCGGAGGCGGCAGCGACGGTCAATGCACCAATCAACTTCCGGCTGGTCGGTTTCGGCTACAGAGAGTTGGGCGGTGTCCTGACTACAGGTCGTTACGATGCCAGTGAGCTGTCTTCCCTAATGGCCGCAAATGAGTTTGATGTCGTCCTGTTTCCAAGTCAGTGCCCGGAAACCTACAGCTATACCCTCAGCTATGCGCTGGAAGCCGGGTTGCCAATTATTGCGCCAAACATTGGGGCATTCCCGGAACGATTGTCCGGACGTGAAAACACTCTTGTTTATGATTATGGGCTTGAGCCAGCCGAGTTGATGCGGCGAATCAGCGAGTTTGTGAAAAGGCTCGCTGCCGGTGAGCAGTTGACTGCGCCTGTCGTGGACACCCACCTGCAGCAGCCAGCGTTTTATTGCGTTGATTACCCGGCCTTATGCGGCGTCGGCAGTGATAAGCACAGCAAACCAAAAACCGGTTTCGAACTGCCGAAATTCTCGGCCCCGACAACTGTGTATGAGGCGCCGCTGACGACCAAGGAAATCGCGCTATTGGCCATCTGGACGCTTTACCGCCATCCGCGCATGGAGCGCATCAGCCATGCGGTGCCTTACTCACTACGGCAAAAAATCAAACGCGTGCTGAGCAAGCGTCCGCTGCATGAGATCGTGGATGTGAACAAAAACTGATGCAGTGCGCCCGCCTGGCTTATCGAACCTCATGATCGGCCAGGCGGGCGCAATGGTTTTTGTTTGCCAGTGACGAATGCTGGCTTTTATTTGGAGCTACTGCCGCGATGAATTTCAGCTGGTTTGTGCTGATCGCTTTAATTATTTCGTTCCTTCTGACTGCTGTTTTGCGCCGGTATGCCCTTGCCAGAAGTCTGATGGATATTCCCAATGCCCGTAGTTCGCATACGGTCCCCACGCCAAGGGGAGGGGGTGTTGCGATCGTCGTGACGTTCCTTGTCGCCATGTGCTCGCTGTATGCTGCTGACTTGATCGCATTCAGAGATTTCGCTGCAATCGCCGGTGCTGGCAGCCTGGTGGCGATCATCGGATTCATGGATGATCATGGCCATATTGCTGCGCGCTGGCGTTTACTTGGGCACTTTTGCGCGGCGATCTGGGCGTTGGCCTGGTTGGGTGGCCTACCGCCCGTCAGTGTGTTCGGACAGGTCTTCGATCTGGGCTGGGGCGGGTTTGTATTGGCTAGCCTCTACCTCGTCTGGATGCTCAATCTCTACAATTTTATGGACGGTATTGACGGGATTGCCGGGGTCGAGGCGGTAACTGCGTGTGTCGGGGCGTGCGTGCTGTACGCCCTGGACGGGCATGTCGGGCTGATGGGGCCGGCCCTGCTACTGGCTGGTTGTGCGGGAGGATTCCTGTTGTGGAACTTTCCGCCAGCGAAAATTTTCATGGGCGATGCGGGCAGCGGCTTTCTGGGTATCGTCTTGGGCATTTTGTCGATACAGGCCGCCAATGCCTCATTTGAGTACTTCTGGGGTTGGTTGATCCTGCTCGGGGTGTTCATCGTCGACGCAACTTTCACCTTGTTGCGTCGATTGCTGCGCGGCGAGAAAGTGTATGAAGCGCATCGCAGTCATGCTTACCAATTCGCCTCGCGCCGTTATGGCAAGCACCTGCCGGTGACCCTTGTCGTGGGCTTGATCAATGTGTTTTGGCTCCTGCCGATTGCAGTGGCTGTCACGCACTTCAAGCTGAATGGCTTTGTCGGTGCCGTGGTGGCTTACGTGCCACTGTTCATTCTGGCGTTGCGGTTCCGCGCGGGAAAATCCGAAAAGGATGTTGCGGCATGAACATCGAGGCGGGATCAGCCTGATTGCGCTGATAGCGTTCAGCAATTAAAAAAGGCAGACGGATTATTCCGTCTGCCTTTTTTTAGCGAGTAACCGCTCCGGGTTTGACGAATACCAGCTTCGTCAATACGTATGTAAGTGGTAGCGACAGAATGATCGCCGCCAGTGGAGCCAGGTATTCAGGCAGCGACAGCTGTTTGACCCAGAACCAGACGACAAACATCCCCAATACGTATTGCGCGACGTAGACGAGTGGGAACAGCAGGATCGATTTGATCCCCTGGTGTTCTTTGAAGACAAGGAACCGGCTCATCACGAACGCGAAAACAATCCCGCAAACATAGCTGATCGAATAAGCCCATGTGTAGGGAAGTACACTGAGCAATATGAGATACAGCGCATACGTAATTCCGGTGTTCAGCCCGCCTGTCAGGAGGAACCGGAAAAACCTGATTTCCATCAGTTCGGAAATTTTCACGGCTATTAACCAATCTGCGCTTTTTTCTCGATCAGGAATTGATCGTAATCGCGTATGTAGTCGTCAGCAGCGTAATGCTCGGAAGCAAAAACCAGCAGCACCGCGTCCGCCGAGTACTTGTACTGAATACCCCAGGTCATTGCTGGCAGGAACAGGCCCAGTGTGTGGTGGTCCAGAACAAACTCCTGGCGGTGCTTTCCATTGTCGGCAACTACGTGCACGGTGCCTTTGACCGCTACCAGAAACTGGTGGCATTCGCGGTGAGCATGTTCACCACGTGTTTCAGCAGTCGGAACGTTGGTTACCAGGAAGTAACGCTTCACTTCGAACGGAACGTCCTTACCGCATTCGCCAACGCTCAGGCTGCCGCGCATATCGACGGCTTCCATCATGCGGTGCAGCGTAACGCCACAAGGATGGACATCTGATTGGCCGACTTTTACCGGGTTGTCTACGACTGTGCCTTCGGTAGGCTTGGCATCGACGTAGCCGATGATCTTCGCCGGGTTACCGACCACGATAGCATTCGGTGGAACGGATTTGGTGACGACCGCGCCTGCGCCGACCATTGCCGAGGTGCCAATGGTAATTCCGGGCAGAATCGTCGAATTGGCGCCCAGGGATGCACCTTTGCGGATGATGGTGCGAGAAAACGCTTCCGGATAGATTTTGCTGCGTGGAAACTTGTCATTGGTGAACGTGACGTTCGGTCCCACGAAAACATCGTCTTCTATGGTGATGCCGTCCCAAACCTGAACGCCGCATTTGAGTGTTACCCGGTCACCAATGATGACGTCGTTCTCGACAAACACGTTGTCGCACACGTTGCACTCGGCGCCGATACGGGCGTTCGGTAATACGTGTGCAAACGCCCAGATACGCGAGCCTTTACCGATAGTGGACGATTCACAAATCGCACGGTCGTGAACGAAAAAATCGCGCGAATCAATCATTTATTGGCTCCAAACTCAGAAACTTTCATAGGGATCGCCAAAGGGCGCCCTTTGGTATTTTCATAGGTACGCCAGGCGTACGAACCGATCACGCCGAGCCCCAGCAGATTGAGGCTGCCCAGCAGGGTAATGGTAAACAGTGTCATGGCATAACCAGGGACATCGATCAGGCCGCCTATCTTCGCGAGGATTACACTGACGCCGTATAACGCCGAGAGTGCTGAGCCGGCTGCACCTACACGAATAAGCAGGCGAATGGGCAAGTCCGTGAACGAGAAGACACTGTCCATCAGATAGTTCACTTTCTTTCGCAATGTCCACGCCGACTTGCCGTGTTCCCGGGCAACTCGAGTGTAACTGACTACCTGTCGGCGGAAACCCAGCCAGAAAATCTGCGCGATCAAAGAGCTGTGGCGTTCTTCGAGTTTGAGCAGGTTGTCGCGAAACTCCAGGTTGCAGCCGAACATGTCGACGCCGCCGGCAGGCATTTCCGGGATAACGTAACGTTTGTACAGACCCCAGAAGGTTTTCGACGCCAGTTTAGACAGGAATGGATCGTCACGACCCTCGCGGACACCGACTACTACATCCACCGGCTCGGTATTCAACACCCGGTTCATGGTCAGCACCAGGCTTGGCGGCTCTTGCAGGTCGGCGGCCATTACGGCAAACGTGCGACCCTTGCCATGCTGCAAACCTGTACGTATCGCCATGAAAGAACCGAAGTTCTTCGACAGCAGAATCAGCTGGGAGGCAAAACGTTGCTCGGGCAGGCGATCTCGCAGGATCTCGTAACAGCGATCCGGGCTGCCATCGACCACGAAAACCACCTCAAGCGCGCCTTGAAGCTCGACGTTCAAATCATCGACGGCTTTGAGCAATGACGGCAGCGATTCCTCGTTACGGTAAACCGGAATAACCAGCGAAAGCACCCTAAATCTCCTGCTTGAAGTAGGCGCAAACCACTTCAATGACACGATCGACTTGCTGATCGGTCAGCCCAGGGAAGCAAGGTAACGAGACCAGTCGGGTGCATGCTGACTCGGTCACCGGAAGATTGAATGTTTCGCGCGGTGTGTACGCTGTTTGCCAGTGGTCTGGAACTGGATAGTGAATATCGGTACTGACGCCATGCTCTTTTAGGTAGGCAGTGAACGCTTCACGATGTTCGACACGCATTACGAACAGGTGGGCAACAAAGTCGTCGCCCAGACTTGCAGGCAATTTGACTGGCAGTTGGCTGAAGGCTGCACAGTAGCGGCTGGCAATCGAGCGGCGCTGCTCGTTCCATTGGTCGAGAAGAGGCAGTTTGACCCGCAGGATGGCAGCCTGCATCTCATCGAGTCTGCTGTTACGGCCGTGCGGAACGGTAACGTGATATTTGGTCGACCAGCCGTATTGGCGAAGCGTGAGCAGGCGGGCGGCAATCTCGGAGGATGAAGTTACGATCGCGCCACCGTCGCCCAGTGCGCCGAGGTTTTTGGTGGGGTAAAAGCTGAAGCAGGCCAGGTCGCCGAACGATCCACAAAGCCGATTATCAGAGCGCGCACCGTGGGACTGGGCGCAATCTTCGAGCACGACCGCCCCGGCCGAGCGAGAAATGGCTGCCAGAGTTTCGATGTCTGCCAACTGTCCGTAAAGGTGCGTGACAATCACGACCTTCGCCGGTTGGGCCAGCGCCTTCTCCAGTGATTTCGGGCACATGGTCAAAGTGTTCTCATCGACATCGACATATACCGGCTCGGCGCCGACAGCGTGGATGGCGGTGCTGCTATAAAACCCGGCGTTGGCAACGGTGATAACCCGATCACCCGGGCCCACACCCATGCCCAGCAAGGCGATTTCCAGTGCTTCCGAGCCGTTCGCGACCGAGATGCAATGTTCTGCGCCGACATAGTTGGCGAACTCTCGTTCGAAGTTCTTTACTTCTTCACCCAAAATGTACCAGTGCCGATTAACGACGCGCATAAGCGGTTCGGAAAAATCAATACCGGAATTCGCCGCTACTGCAGAAAACAAAGGAATTTGATGATTTGCGTCCATGATCCATCCAGAATTTTTGACTGCGCACATGATAATGGCCGCAATTTTACTACACATTCAGACAGTGATGTCGGCTCAATCTGGCAGGTCTGAGCCGACGTAATCCGCCGATTTAGGGGTGGTTGGCCGTGTCAGCCACCATGCAGCCGTGAAGATCAGGCACGCAATCGCAGTGATCAGGTACGTCGAATGCGACATCCATGGTCCCTGACGCCCAAAGTACAGCTGCCACAATGGATCACTCATGGGTAAGCCCGCTGCAAAGGCACTGGCTATGGACTTGGCCAGCCAGAATAATGGGGTCGCCATCAGCAGGGAAAAATAAAGAATCAGCTTCGTGGTTTTATCCGAAACTCCGGATTGCGCAACGTACGCTACCAGAAATGGAAGAATGGCGATCCATTGGCGACTTTCGGAACCGACGACCAACAGTGGCAAGAATCCCAATATGGCAATTTGAACGGCGCGCACCGGGCGCGCGCTTCGATTGCTGGTCCACACTAGCTGCAAGGCAATAAGCAAGCATGGGCCAAAATAACTAAAGTGCGAGAGGATGGGTTTGAATGGCGTATTCAAACCTTGATAAAACATGTTCTGCACCAAGTCCGGGCCTCGGAATCCCTGGCTCCAGTCCAGTCCGAAGTAGAGAGTTGCATGGCCGCACGCCGTCGCAATGGCGGCCAGGAAAAACCACTTGATGGACAATACTGGCAACGCACCATCACGCCCCAGAAGTCGACTCCAAAGCCAGGCAACGCCAATCAGGGCCAGAATCAAGTAAGTGGAGCTAAGCCATCTGAGTCCAGGAATGCCCGAGGCAAGTGTAGAACCGACATGTAATAGTTCGCTGTCTTCGATACGTGTGAACCACAGGCACGCATAACCCACCATGGCGGCAGCCAGACCTAGAAAAACCAGCATCCTGACTTTCATGCCGAAAGTCAGACGGTTGATGAAGGAAACTTGCGTTTCTGGCTGTGAGAAGGTGAGAAGCGTCAGCGGCAGGAGAAACAAGCCTGGCATGATCAATGGTGCTATCAGGCAGGTTGCCAGTAGCCATTTGAAGTGTTTGTGCGAAAAGCACCACAAGCTCCAGCACGACAGTACTATTGCCAAATGGTCGCTTAAAAGGGGGTAGTAAGTCGACATGACCAGGATTGGCCACGTCAAAAGTAAGGCAGTTGTGTACTGCACTGCCCGCCTGGTCGGGATGCCGGACTTCATCAAGTAGTCAGTAAATAGCCCGGCGGCTACGCTGATACCGAGCACATTGAAAGACATCTGTACATATAAAAGCTGTTGTCTGGTCAGATCTAGCAGGAACTCTGCTACTACCGTTGGAAAAAAGCCCGTGAGGCGACTGATACGGTAGGGATCCGTGACAGGAATATGCCCGGAATTTTTCCAGTCGAACAGAAGATTCAAATAGGCGTTGCCGTCCCAGCCCGCACCATCGCCCACCGCAATAAGTCCGGTTAATTGATATACGGCTATCAAAAGAAGCGCCGCCAATACCGACATGCGATAGGCGATGCTTTCGTCGAAAATTATTTTCCCGAGGATGAACAGCGTGCAGCTCAGGATCAACCAATAAGCGAAAGTCAGCAGCGCTGCGCTATAAGCTATTTCCTTGAACCTGACCGAGTCGCTGATTTCGAACTTGATTTGCGGGTCGTCATTATCAAACGTCAATGTGACCGAAGACGCTTCGGTCGACAATGACGTTGGTGCATTGCCAGGAGCCAGAACGCTTAGCGGCAGCGCTTGCCGCAGACCCCAAAAGTTTATTTCGCCTTGACTGACACGCATCTCGGACGCAACGTTGTTGGGATCCCAGCGCAGGAAGCGCTGACCTGTCGCGACCGAGAAGCAAACACGCTGAGTACCGGCGTCGATCCTTTGCGAATCCGATTGTGATTCACTGAAAGCGCCAGATTCGCTGGACCAGAACAGTTGCGTCACGCCTTTGGATGACGAATCAATGCTCAAGCAAATGTTGTGTCTGGTGGCGTCGAACGTACCGGTTGCCTTGGCGAGATAAAGGGACGCAAGTGCTGCTAGCAAAGACAGCCCGGCAAGCGCAAGGTAGGCGAAAAAGGGTCGCATGCCTGCCTTGTTAATCATTGCGACTCGACTCGCTTGTACTGTGCGTGCGTCGGGTCGGCAACTTCGCTCAACTTGACAAGATAAACGCCGTTTTCATATCGCACGGAGCCTTCTGCCGGCCATACCGGCATGTTGTCAAAGTGCGGTGTCAACGGAATACGCAGCGCGTTGCCCAAGGCATAAACATTCGAGAAACCGATCAGGCGCATGTACTCCAGCATGCGATAGACGTTGCCTTGGTCCCAATCGAAAAACGAAGAACTCATGGTCGAGGTTTCCGGGCCTGGATAGCGGCTCGCGAATGGCATTCGTCCATAAACATCGACCATGATGCGTTCATTCTTGTCAAATTCGGGGTTGGCCTTGCTGATTCGATCGTAAAGCGCCTCGGCGGTGAATCGGTCGTGGGTCGTGGCCATCATCGTGCTTGCCGAGTATTGACCATTTACCGAAATCATCTGGAATAGCAGTGTGACTGCGAGCACAGCGCCGAAGATCCGCAACAGCCCCTGTTTTTCCAGAACGATGATCGTGGTGAACCACGCAACAAAGGAAATGGCCAGCATGGCGCGCAGAGGCAAATAAATACCTCCGGCGACGAAGTTCAGCAGGAATGGGGAGATCAACAATGCTCCGATGAGGAGAGTCATCCACAAAGCAGCTTTCCAAGTATTCTGTGTGACCAGGAAGAGGGCTGCAAATCCCAATGCGATGGCCGCACTGAAGAATGAAACGCCGTAGCTCAGAGGGGAGCCTGAGTAGAGTTTCCACGCTTCTAACAAAACCAGCTTGGTAATTAGAACAGGGTCCGCGATCAGTTCGTTGATACGCAGAAAGTTATCGATGTAACCACGGTCGGAAGGGTAAGCCAGTTGGGCAAGCTTGTTTATGATGACATAGAAAGCAACGCCGCCAACGAGGGTGCCGAGCAACAAGGCTGCACGCTGGATTGTCGGATAAATTGATAGTACGGCTGTCGGGTTGTCTTTTCGGAAGTTGAAAAGAACGACACCGAGACCGGCAACAATGTAGAACATGACCAGTGATTGGTAGGCGCCGATTGCCACGGACAGCAATACGCTGGAAAGCAACGCCAAGCGGGCAGTTTTGCCTTTCAAGTCGTCGCCGATACGGCATTTTGAAAATACAAAGATGCCGATCGACAGTGCCAGTACGCCTACACCGATCGAAGGAATGTTGGAGTAGAACTCGCCAATGAACCACCAGATCGGGTGCGCAATGAAAATGCAGTAGGCCAGGGCGGCAATCCAGCCGAAGGTGAGGCGGTGTGCCCTGATCAGGAACATGTACGCCAGTGCAACGCAGGCGTAAAAGAAAAGATTAGGAACGAAAGGCATTACTGGCTGAGGGAAGATAAATTTCTCTACCAGATAGGCTGTCCATCGGCCATCGGCGATCCAGATGGATGGGTCGGTACGGAAGGCGCCCCGCTCATCATCAACAGACAAAAAGAAATTGACGACCGGGATAATATTAAGAAAAACCCCGATGCCGAGTAACTTTGTGAATTCGTTAAGGCTGAAGTTTTCTTGTCTGAAGATTGATTTCAATTGTGCGGTATAACCGCGGTCACCCTGCAGGAAGTCTAGGATCCGTGAATGCCATTTGATCCAGGCAAGAATGGCAAATGCGCTGGCCAGTCCGAGCAAGAGCGCGAAAACGTAGCGCACTTTGTCGAGTAACTTGTAGTTAAGGTGAATGTTTATCTGTGGGTCAGTCGCACCCGACGGCGCTGTGAATTTGACAATGTTCGTTTCGCGGGCGGACGCCTCAATCTGTGCCATCGGCGTCAGGTTGTCGAGTTCAATAGAGCGGGTATAAGCCAGCACGCTGATCGTCACAGCCTTGACATAGAAAGAACCGGATTTTTCCAATGGGTCCCAGCGCAGATTCTCATCGTACCTTGGCAACGCAAAGCTAAATGTATGGTTCTCCATATCCAGTTTGCTGATTTTGGAATTTCTTTCCTTATAGTCATCCATGCGTTTGTAAAACAACTGGGACTGCGTCGCAGGGAATTGGCTGGTGCTGATACTGACGACAGGATCCAGCGCAGGGCTTTTCAACAGAATAAAAGCGATGACCAACGTCATGAAAATGCAGGGAAGGACCCATTTGACAATGTTTTTCAAGTTAATGCCGCGCCCTGTTGTTGTCACTTGCTTTCACTTCCTTTTCGTCATTCTGATTGTAATGTCTTCACTTTCGCTGTTGCTGGCCGTACACCAGTGAGCAGTCGCTTCAACAACCAAGCCTGTTCGTGCCCGGGGCATTGGAAAAAACATCCCAGGAGGGGGTTTCTTTTTTGATCCCGAATTCGCGGTGGCGAGGTGCAGGAAATTTGTTGCGCAGTATACTCACTCGACCATGATGTCGCAGCACAGACATCGCATGGTGCAGGTGACGGGTGATAAACAAATGGGGGCGGTGAGATCACCGTAAGACTCAGTGATGGCGGCTCTTGAGGGGGAACGTCCTCATCACATTCTTTTTTCTGTAACGAAGTTCACTACCTCCGTACAATGTACCCGCCGATTAACCAAAGGGAGCAGGCCAGATTGGTACAGGGGAATATGGACAGAATGCGCGAGTTCTTGCTGGGTTTACCGCGCCGCCAGAAGCGATTGATTCAGGTGCTTACAGATGTTTTGCTCGTCTGGGTAGCCTTGTGGTTGGCGTTTATCGTCCGTCTGGGTATCGACGAGATGGTCAATCCGTTGAAAGTGCACTTGTGGTTGTTTGTCTGTGCTCCGCTCGTCGCCATTCCTCTGTTCATCCGGTTCGGCATGTACCGGGCAGTGATGCGTTACTTCGGTAATGACGCGCTGGTGGTGATCATTAAAGCAGTCAGTCTGTCCTCGCTGATCCTGGCTTTGGTGGTCTATTGGTACAGTAATCACGAAGCCATCGTGCCGCGCTCGATCATCTTCAATTACTGGTGGCTCAGCCTGGTGATCATCGGCGGGCTTCGTCTCTGCATGCGCCAGTACTTCATGGGGGACTGGTTCACCGCCGCTCAGCACGTTCCTTTTGCCAATCGCGATGATGGGTTGACCAAAGTCGCTATCTACGGGGCGGGCGTAGCTGGCAATCAGCTTGTCGCTGCATTGCGCATGGGAAGGGCGATGCGTCCCGTAGCCTTTATCGATGATGACTCAGGAATTTCGGACCGCTCAATCTCCGGTCTCCAGGTCTATAAACCCAAACATATTCAACAAATGATTGACGTCACCGGTGCGCAAGAAATTTTGCTGGCACTGCCGTCTTCGACCCGTGCTCGACGCAGGGAAATCCTCAATATGCTGGAGGGTTTTCCTTTGCACGTGCGCAGTGTTCCTAATTTTACCGACCTGGCCAGCGGTCGCGTGAAGGTCGACGACATTCAGGAAGTCGATATCGCGGACTTGCTCGGGCGGGACGCGGTCCCGGCGCAGCATGATTTGCTTGAGCGTTGCATTAAGGGCAAAACGGTGATGGTGACGGGGGCGGGCGGGTCAATAGGCTCCGAGTTATGCCGGCAGATCTTTTCACTGGGGCCAAAATCGCTTTTGCTGTTCGAGCACAGCGAATTTAACCTTTACAGCATTCTTTCCGAATTGGAGCAACGCGCGGATCGCGAGTCGGTATCGACAAAGTTGCTGCCCATTCTCGGTTCGATTCGCCACCCGGAAAAAATACTGGATGTCATGAAGACCTGGAGCGTGGACACGGTCTACCACGCTGCCGCTTACAAGCATGTGCCGATGGTGGAGCACAACATTGCCGAAGGCGTGCTGAACAATGTGATGGGAACACTTAATACGGCTCAAGCCGCATTGCAGGCAGGGGTTTCGAACTTTGTGCTGATTTCGACCGACAAGGCTGTCCGGCCCACCAACGTGATGGGCAGCACCAAGCGTTTGGCCGAATTGATTCTTCAAGCCTTGAGTCGCGAAATCGCCCCCGTCCTGTTTGGCGACAAGGCCAATGTCTCCCGGGTCAACAAAACCCGCTTCACCATGGTCCGTTTCGGCAACGTACTGGGCTCGTCCGGCTCGGTGATCCCGCTGTTTCACAGTCAGATCAAGTCCGGCGGTCCGTTGACGGTTACCCACCCGAAAATCACTCGCTACTTCATGACGATTCCGGAAGCTGCGCAACTGGTGATTCAGGCAGGGTCCATGGGGCAGGGCGGTGATGTGTTCGTTCTCGACATGGGGGAGCCGGTAAGGATCGTCGAACTGGCAGAGAAGATGATCCATCTGTCCGGTTTGAGCATTCGCTCGGAGAGAAATCCGCAAGGGGATATTTCCATCGAATTCACTGGCCTGCGTCCCGGCGAGAAGCTCTACGAGGAATTGTTGATTGGCGACAATGTCGCTGCCACGCCCCATCCAATGATCATGACGGCCAATGAAGATCATCTGGCCTGGGATGTGCTGAAGGGCAGGTTGAGCGAGTTGCTCGGTGCCGTGAACAATGATGATTATTCGCGGGTTCGCCAGATTCTGCGCGAAACGGTCAGCGGTTATACGCCGGACGGGGAAATCGTTGACTGGATCTATCAGCAGCGCCGCCTCGAACCCTGATTGTTTCACATCCTGTAACGGACACGTTTTTGACAGGCTCCCATCATCGCCTAAGTTTGGAGAGCAGCTTCGGAAAAGCTGCTTTCTCAATTGATGATGGAGCGTCACTTATGCGTACCGGATATTTCTACTCCCTGATTTTTGCCCTGCTGACCAGCGCCTCGATCGCCGCCATTGCTGCGCCTCTGGCTTCTTCCGAAGCGAACAAGGCGCCCGTGGTGATGGACGCGTCAGCCACTTCTGAAAATCAGAAGGTCGATCTGAACGGTGCCGACGCAGCCACTCTGCAAAAGGAGTTGGCAGGAGTGGGCGAGGCCAAGGCGAAAGCGATTGTTGCTTATCGTGAAACAAACGGGCCGTTTGCGTCCGTGGATGAGCTGCTGGAAGTGAAGGGGATCGGCAAGGCGATCCTGGATCGCAATCGCGACAAGCTGGAAGTGAACTAAGCTGATTGTTCAACGCCACGGGGCCGGTCATTGACCGGCCCTTTTTGCTTCCCGCTTCCTTCAAGCGTTGCAGGAGGGCTACAGCCTTTCCGTCGGAAAATAGAAAATTACGGCTATCATATTGGTTTCAGATTATGCCTATAATAATTTCAGTCGCCACTGAAGCCCTCTGCTTTTCAGCGGTCGCTCATTCCTCACGCATTCCAGGAGTATCGTCATGAGTTCCCCGAAATCCCAAGGCACGGCGCTGGTCACTGGCGCTTCTTCCGGCATCGGTGCGGTGTATGCCGAGCGGTTGGCAGCACGTGGTTTTGATCTGTTGCTGGTAGCTCGCGATCAGCAGCGTCTGGAGTCCGCGGCCAGCAAGCTGCGGGATACCCATGGTGTTCAGGTCGAAGTCCTGAAAGCCGATCTGACCCAGAAGGATGAAGTGCTCAAGCTTGAGCAGCGCCTGCGCAGCGATTCCAGCATCAGCCTGCTGGTCAACAACGCGGGCGTGGCAGTCAATGGCTTGCTGGCCAACGCCGATCCCGAGGTGCTGGAGCAACTGATTCAATTGAACGTCACAACCCTGACCCGGCTGGCAGCCGCAGCAGCCTCGGCGTTCACCCGCGCCGGGCGTGGCACGATCATCAACATTGCGTCGGTGGTCGCCTTGTTCCCCGAGCGTTTCAACGCCACCTACAGCGCCAGCAAGGCTTACGTGTTGAGCCTGACTCAATCGCTCAATACCGAATTGGAAGGCACCGGGGTCAAGGTGCAAGCGGTACTGCCCGGTGTGACCCGCACCGAAATCTGGGAGCGCTCCGGTTTTGACGCCAGCGGCATTCCGGCTGAGATGGTCATGGAGGCCGGCGAGATGGTCGATGCCGCGCTGTCAGGTCTGGATCAGGGCGAGCTCGTCACGATTCCTTCGCTCCCCGATGCGGGCGAGTGGCAAGCCTTCGTCGCTGCCCGTCATGTGATGGCGCCCAACCTGTCCCACAGCTCGGCAGCCAGTCGTTACAAGTAAAAGTCTTTTGAGTCACGAGAGGTCAACCCGATATGGATCAGCGTCGAGTAGTTGTCACGGGTATGGGCCTGGTATCGCCCTTGGGAAGCGGCGTCGAAGTCGTCTGGCAGCGCTTGTTGGCCGGGCGTTCGGGATTGCGAAATCTGCCGGAAGCGGTAATTGCCGATCTGCCGACCCGGGTCGGCGGCGTGGTGCCGACGATGGAGGAGGACGCCGAAGCGGGTTTCGATCCGGATCGCGCCACGCCGCCCAAAGAACAGAAGAAAATGGATCGGTTCATTCTGTTCGCGATGGAGGCAGCCCGTCAGGCGCTTGAACAGGCCGGCTGGCACCCGACCGAGCCCCACGCTCAGGAGCGCACCGCGACCATCATCGGCTCCGGTGTCGGCGGCTTCGGTGCGATTGCCGATGCGGTGCGCACCACCGACAGCCGAGGCCCGCGACGCTTGTCGCCGTTCACCATTCCCTCCTTTCTGGTCAACCTGGCGGCGGGGCATGTCTCGATCCAGCATGGTCTCAAGGGCCCGCTCGGCGCACCGGTCACCGCGTGTGCCGCCGGTGTGCAGGCGATTGGTGACGCGGCTCGATTGATTCGCGCCGGTGAGGCCGACATTGCGGTGTGCGGCGGTGCCGAGGCGTCTATCGATCGAGTCAGTCTCGCCGGTTTTGCGGCGGCGCGGGCCTTGTCCAGCGGCTACAACGACACGCCTGAGCGCGCTTCGCGTCCGTTCGACAGCGGCAGGGACGGTTTCGTGATGGGCGAGGGGGCCGGGCTGCTGGTGATCGAGTCGCTGGAGCACGCACTGGCGCGCGGCGCACAGCCGTTGGTCGAACTGGTCGGTTATGGCACCAGCGCCGACGCCTATCATCTGACCGCCGGGCCGGAAGACGGCAGCGGTGCCCGACGGGCGATGACTCTGGCGCTAGCTCAGGCCGGTATCACGCCGGATCAGGTGCAGCATCTGAATGCGCATGCGACTTCGACGCCGGTGGGCGACCTCGGTGAACTGGCTGCAATCAAGTCGGTGTTTGGCGCACAAAACGCAATCGCCGTGACCTCGACCAAATCTGCGACGGGGCATCTGCTCGGCGCGGCGGGAGGTCTGGAAGCGATCTTCACGCTGTTGGCGATCCGCGATCAGATCGTTCCGCCTACCCTCAACCTGGAGAATCCCGATCCGGCGAGCGAAGGCGTGGACATCGTCCACGGTCAGGCGCGTTCGATGCCGATCGAGTATGCGCTGTCCAACGGGTTCGGCTTCGGCGGGGTCAATGCCAGCGTGCTGTTCAAGCGCTGGCAGGCTTAGTCTTCCGAGCGTTTGAGATGTTCGCGGGTGACGTCGAGGATCTGCTGCGCAAATTCAGGATCCGCGACACTGCGTGACAGCAGGAGCGCCCCGGCCAGTGTCGCCATGATGACGATGCTGCGTTCGGCGGCGTTCTCACCTTCAAGGGTGCCTTCGATCTGGTCCAGGCGCGCCTTGAGTACTTCATCGCTGGTCGGGCTCGGCTGGCCGCGCAACCCCAGCTCCGATGAAATGGTCAGCAGCGGGCAGCCTTCATGAGGTGAGGTCTGGTGCCATTCGGAGAGGTACGTATCGATGAAGGCTTCCAGTGGTTTTTCCTGGGCGAACAGCTCCTCGCACAAGCCCGCAACCTGATCGCCAGCCGCTTGCAGGGCTTTTTCAACCAACTCGTCTTTCGATTTGAAATGCGAATAAAAGCCGCCATGGGTCAGGCCCAGCGCCTTCATCAATGGTTGCAGACCGGTCGCACCAATGCCGTCCTTGCGAAACCGCTCGGACGCTTCCTTGATGATGCGCTGATGGGTCTGGGCTTTATGATCCTGCGAGTAACGCATTTAAACTCTCCGCAACAAGATCGCCATCTTAACC
>Ga0247818_10000334_pt1 | contig 29032 bp, 23 predicted proteins | sample 13C_Glucose_Day1_FD_192424 | JGI IMG/M metagenome (GOLD analysis project Ga0247818, IMG submission 192424) | Soil microbial communities from agricultural site in Penn Yan, New York, United States - 13C_Glucose_Day1 | ecosystem: Environmental > Terrestrial > Soil > Agricultural land | place... | reverse complement strand
CTAACGCGCGTGAGACAGCGCCCCTAAATGCCAACATGTACATTCGGCTGTAGCTCGTTGAGGCAGACCCTTCCACCGGCTGCACGTTAACATGTTGGCGGGTTAAATCAGCGCCTGACCCCAGCGGAAGCCTCCCTCATTAGTCGAAACCTGTGAGGGCAAGCTTGCTTGCGCAAGCGGTGGGTGACTCGACAGGGATGTTGAAGCTTCTGGCTTCTTCGCGGGCAGGCTCGCACAGCAGCACAAAGCGACTACGCCACCTGCATCAACTTCGCATACACCTGCAAATGGTGGTCGTCATCGCCAAACTGACGGGCAACCATCAACAGGTGCTTGGCATGGTGCGACTGCATGTATTCCCAAGTCAGGCCGATGCCGCCGTGCAACTGGATGCCCTGGTCGGCGACAAAGCGGCTGGCGCGGCTGACGATGAACTTGGCTGCGGACAGGACCCGGCTGCGCTCGTCACTGTCGGCCTGATCGGCGACGCAGGCGGCGTACAGGGTCATTGAAGTGGCCTGGTCCAGCTCGATTCGCATATCGACCATGCGGTGCTGCAATGCCTGGAACTTGCCGATCGGCTGGCCGAACTGCTGGCGGGTCTTCAAGTAATCGAGCGTCAACGCACAGGCTACCTCCATGCTGCCAACGGCCTCCGCGCATTGGGCTGCGATGCTGCGGCCCTGCTGGTAACGCAAAGCCGGCAAGGCCTGGCCCGGTTCGCCAAGGAGCGCGTCGCTGTCGACGAACACATCTTCGAGAAACAGATCGCAAGCCTTGCGCCCATCCACGGTGTCGAAGACGCGCCGCTGCACGCCGCGAGCTTGCGGGTCGAGCAGGAACAGGCTGATGCCGTTCTCATCGCGCACGTTATCGCTGGTGCGTGCCGAAACCACGATCAACCCGGCGCTTTGCCCACCGACAATCACGGACTTGCGGCCGTTGAGTTTCCAGCCACCGGTTACCGGCTCGGCGAAGGTCTGCACGTCACGCAATTGGTAATGACTCTGCGGCTCATCGACCGCCACCGCCAGTTGCAGGCTGGCGCTGGCGACTTGCGGCAACAGTCTGTCTTTCTGCGCTTCGCTGCCCAACTGGGCGATCAGGCCACCGGCAAAAATCACCGAATGCAAGTAAGGCTCAAGGCAAAGCCCGCGACCCAGCTCGGTCATGATCAGCATGTTCTCTATGCCAGTACCCGCATAGCCGCCATACGCCTCGTCAAAAGGCACGGCGCACAACCCCAGTTCGCCCAACTGCTGCATGAACGACGCGCTGAAGCCGTGGGTGCTTTGGCGATACTGTTCACGATGCTCGAAGCCGTAAACATCGCGCACCAGGCGCGCGGCGGTTTCCTGCAGCATCAGTTGCTCTTCTGTCAGTTTGAAATCCATGATCGGGTGCGCCTTAGAGTTCGAGGATCATTTTCGCGATGATGTTTTTCTGGATTTCGTTGGCCCCGCCATAGATCGAGGCCTTGCGCGCATCCAGATACTGATAGGTGGCCGCGCTGCTGTAGTCCGTGTACAGCAACGGCTCACTGCCGTAATCCAGTTCATCCTGAATGAACGGCATGGCATACGGGCCCACGGCTTTGCTAATCAACCAGGTGATCGCCTGCCGGATCTCGGTACCCTTGATCTTCAGGAACGAGCTCTCCGCGCCAGGGACTCCACCATCGCGAACCGCTGCCAAAGTACGCAGGCTGCTCATTTCAGCGGCCATCAACTGCATCTCGACTTCGGCGATTTGTGCCCGAAACAGCGGGTCGTCTATCAATGACCGGCCATCGCGCCGTTCTTCACTGGCGATGTGTTTCAGACGGTTGAGCAGCGCTTTGTTGTGCGCAATTCCGCCAATGCTTGTGCGTTCATGAGTCAGCAAATACTTGGCACAGGTCCAGCCCTGATTTTCCTCGCCGACCAGATTGGCCACCGGTACCCGAACGTTGTCGAAGAACACTTCGTTGACTTCATGCTCGCCGTCGAGGGTGATGATTGGTCGTACAGTGATGCCCGGTGTCTTCATGTCGAGCAGCAGGAAGGAAATGCCCCGCTGCTGGCGAGCCTCCGGGTCGGTGCGTACCAGGCAGAACATCCAGTCGGCATAGTGCGCCAGGGTGGTCCAGGTTTTCTGGCCGTTGACCACGTAGTGATCGTCCTCGCGTACGGCACGGGTTTTCAATGACGACAGATCGGAGCCCGCACCCGGTTCGGAGTAACCCTGGCACCACCAATCATCGCAGCTGAGTATGCGCGGCAGAAACCGAGCCTTCTGCTGCGCCGTACCGAACTTGATGATGACCGGGGCCACCATCTTCAGGCCGAACGACACAACCTTGGGAGCGCCGGCCGCGAAGCACTCTTCGTCGAAGATATGCTTCTGCACGTCCGACCAGCCCGTGCCACCGAACTCGACGGGCCAGCCTGGAGCCAGCCAGCCCCGGCGGTTCAGCGTCCGCATCCACTGCACTTGATGCTCTTTGCTCAAGCGCTTGCCTTGGGATATCCGCTCGGCGAACTCGGTCGGCAGGTGGTCGCGCAGGAACGCCCGGACGTCCTCGCGAAAGACGCGTTCGTCCGCTGTGAAATCAATGTCCATCCATCCACTCCAAAAAAACCTTTGCTCAGGCACTTATCCGAATGCTGCAAAAACCTGTGGAGTCGGGCTTGCCCGCGTCCACAGGGATCAGAGGCTATTCAAGGATTTCACTCGTCGAAAATGATCACCGAGCGAGCCAACTCACCACGGCGCAACTCATCGAACGCATCGTTGATCTGCTCCAGCTTGATGCGCTGGGAAATCATTTCGTCGAGCTTGAGCTTGCCGGCCATGTAGAAATCCACCAGGCGCGGCATGTCCACCGGGAAGCGGTTCGACCCCATCAACGAGCCCTGGATGCGGCGTTCGTGCAGCAGTTGCAGCGGGTCCAGTTCGATTTTCAGACCGGGCTTGAGCATGCCGATCACGGTGGCGGTACCGCCGCGCGCCAGCATGGCGAATGCTTGTTCGGCGGTTTGCTTGAGGCCGATGCATTCGAAAGCGTGGTGCACGCCGCCCCGGGTCAGCTCCATCACTTGCTTGGCCGCATCGCCGTTCTTGCCATTGATCAGGTCGGTGGCGCCGAACTGCTTGGCCAACTCCAGTTTGGAGTCGAGCATGTCGATGGCGATGATCCGCCCGGCCCCGGCCAGTGCCGCGCCGTTGATGGCTGCCAGACCGATACCGCCACAACCGATCACGGCCACAGTTTCACCCGGACGCACCTTGGCGGTGTTGAATACAGCACCAGTGCCGGTGGTAACGGCACAACCGAGCAGCGCGGCCCGGTCCAGTGGCATGTCACGACGAATCGCGACACAGGCGTTTTCATGCACCAGCATCTGCTCGGCGAATCCTGACAGGTTGACGAACTGAGGGATTGGCTTTTGCACGTAGGTCAAGCGTGATTCTTCGTCCTTGCCACGCTTGGTTTCCGGCGACACGCAGCGCGCCAAGTGGCCGGTCACACAGTGATCGCAGTGGCCGCAAAACACAGTCAGGCAAGTGACTACGTGATCGCCCGGCTTGACCGAACGCACTTCGGAACCGACCTGTTCAACCACGCCGGCGGCCTCATGACCCAATACCAACGGCCCCGGATACGGGAACGAGCCATCAATCACATGCAAATCCGAATGGCAGACACCGACCGCTTTGGTACGGATCAGCACTTCACGCGGCCCCGGTTTGCTGATGCCCACTTCTTCAATGACCAGCGGGGCTCCAACCTGGTGGAATACAGCAGCTTTCATGGCAGTTCTCTCAAGAATGAAATGGGGTTCAGGCCGGGTTCGGTGCGGTACGCAGCACGGCTTTGGCATGGCTGAAGGTGCGGAAACCGTCGATGCCGTGATAAGCACCCATGCCGCTCTGACCGACGCCGCCGAACGGCAGGCCTTCGGTACTGGCATGGCTCAACACGCCATTGAGGGTCACGCCACCGGAACAGGTGCGGCTCAGCACATGCGCTTCCTCGGCGGCATCGTTGCCGAAGTAATACAGGGCCAACGGACGCGGGCGCGCATTGATCCGGGCGATCACTTCGGTGATGGAGTCGTAGGGTTTGATCGGCAGCAGCGGGCCGAAGATTTCGTCCTGCATCACTTGCAGGTCGTCTCCCGGGTCGCGCAACAGAGTCGGCACAATCTTGTTGCGCGTCCCCTCGTTAAAGTCTTCCGCGGCCGCGTTCAGTTCGATCAGCTCGACACCGGCGTCGCGCGCTTCACTGAGGTAGCCCAGCAAACGCTCGTAATGGCGGCTGTTGATGATCGAGGTGTATTCGGGGTTGTCCTTGAGCGTCGGCAAGAACCCGGCAACCACTGCTTTGGCAATGGCAATGAAGGTATCGACCGATTCCCTTGGCACAAACACGTAATCCGGCGCGACGCACAGCTGCCCGGCGTTGAGCAGCTTGCCGATGACGGTCTTGGCCACCGCGTCCTTGAAATCCGCAGTACGGGAAATGATGGTAGGCGACTTGCCGCCCAGTTCCAGGGTCACCGGGACCAGGTTTTGCGCCGCCGCGCGCAGAACGTGTTTGCCGATGCTGGTAGCCCCAGTGAACAACAGATGGTCAAACGGCTGACCGCAGAACGCCTGGCCAACATCCGCACCGCCCAGCACCACCGCCACTTCGTCTTCGGCGTAGACCGAACGGATCAGCCGCGCAATCAGGGCCGAAGTATGCGGGGTGAATTCCGAGGGCTTGATCATCACCCGGTTGCCGGCGGCCAAGGCGCCGGCGAGTCCGCTGAAGACCATGTAGCCCGGGACGTTCCACGCGGTGACAATGCCCACTACACCCAGGGGCTGATACTGAACCCAGGCTTCACCGGCTCTGGCCTTACGCTTTTCAGGACGCATCCACTCGGCCACTTCGGCCTGGGTCTGCTTGAGGGTGGCCAGCGGCGACAACACTTCGCTGCCCCTGGAGAATCCAGGGCTGCGATGACCGAAGTCAGCTGTCAGGGCGTCGATGATTTCCTGCTCGTGGCGGACCAGTAGACCGATCGCCCGCCCGAGCAGTTCGCAGCGCTGCTCGGCGCTCCAGGGTTCGCTGCCCAGGAAGGCCGCCCGCTGTATTTCCAGAACCGAACGGATGTCCGTGCTCGTCCAACTCTCGATGGCGCTCATCACTACCTCTCTTGTTGTTGTCTGGACGCCACCGCGATTGCGCAGCAGTGCGTCGGGTTGGCTGCATGGTTGTCCATCGGTCGCGCCGCGCCGCCACCCGGATCAGGTGGGTGGCGATTCAAGACGACCGGTTCAGGCCAGAATGCCCATCGCCTTGGCGCTGTTGATGGCCTGGGTACGACGGCAGGCGCCGAGCTTGACGTTGATGTTCTTAGCGTGGCTCTTGACGGTGTTCACCGAAATGAACAGACGATGGCTGACTTCGCGCACCGACATGCCTTCGGCCAGCAGCTTGAGCACCGAGACTTCGCGCGGTGTCAGGCCGTCCTGGTAATCCGCCACGCCGGCAGGACGCGCCGAGGGAGTTTCATCGCTGTAGCCATCGATTTCACGGGTCTGGTTCCGGGCTTTTTGCAGGCCAATTGGCTCCTGATAACACACACGGTCGATCTTGCCCCAGTGCATGCGCCGCTCGGCTTCGTGCAACAGTAAATGCGCCTTTTCGCTGTCATCACTGCGCGAGGCGATCTCGGACAACAGCAGGTAGGCATTGAGCACAAATGGCGCGCAGCAATCGCGGACCTGCAATAGACCCGCTTGCAGGACCTGTTCTGCTTCAACCATCCGTCCTTGCTGCACCAGCAACTCGCCCTGCAGGAGCATCAGCCGTCCGAGCAGTGGATAGGGTTGGGTCCGGCTGCCCGTCAGTTGCGCAAGTTCGGTGCGCAACAGCGATTGCGCCAACCCTGGCTGCCCTTGAAGCATCATCAAGCGCACCCGATCGCTGTTCACCAGCACTTCGGCCTCACGACTGCCCCGCCGCCGGGCAAGCTCCAGCGAGTGCTCCAACAACACCTGAGCCTCGCTCAGTTCGCCGGATTTCATGGCGATGCGCGCCAACGTGCACTGGCACAACAGCACCGATAGCCAGTCCTGGGCCGTCAAATGGCGAAGTGCCGAATGGCAGTGCAGACGCGCCGGCTCGTGCTGCCCACGCAGCGCGTGCAGGGTTCCATACAGCGCCTGCCAGTTCGCCAACAGACGTTGATTGCGCTGCTGATCGGGCAGCGGGAAAAAATGCCCAAGCCGTTCCAGGCATTCCTCGGCTTCGTCCAGCCGGCCGCTGAACAGCAGCGCCTTGGCGCACAGGTAAATCAGGCGCGAGCTGCTGTGCAGCAACTGCGGTTCGATGCGTTCGCGCCAGTCCATGAAGCGGTCCAGGTGCCGTTCGCTCAAGATCCAGCTCAGCCATAACCGCTCCATGTAACTGGCCGCCACTTCCGGCTGATCGGCACTGAGCGCCTGCTCGACTGCATCATCGACCTGACCCAGGACGCTGAGCAGTTGGCAGGCACGCAAGCGCAGCCGATTGAGCGGCAGGCCGCTCAATCGGTCTTGCAGCGCCTGCGCCACAGCGGGCAACAAGCGAAACCAGCCGGGCTGCTGGTCGATCTGGACGAGAAAAGCCTGTTCGTCGAGCAAGCTCTTGAACACCCGGGCGCCCTGCTGTCCTTCCCAGAGTTGCTCGCAAAGGTCGGCGCTGGCCTTGGACAAGTGGGCCAGCCCGTAGAGAATCTCGCGCTGTTCGTCGTTAAGGCGCGCACACAGTTCACGCTCAAGGTACGGACCGAGCAAGGCCGAGGGCAGCAGACGAACTCCCGCACACCACCCAGCCGTTTGATGCCACAGTTCTTCCTTGGCGGCGGTATCAGCGGTCGGCATGAGCAAACTGACCAGCGATTCGAATTCATCAGGTTGCAGGGCCAGTTGCCGGGAGTCCAGCTCCAGCAATTCGCCGCTGAGCATCAGTTGCGGGAGGTTCCATTCAGGGCGTTGGCGGCAGGTGACCAGGATTTGCAAGTTTGGGTTTTGCAGGGACAGGAGCTGGTCGAACCAGTGGTTCAGATCCGTTGGCATTTGCGACGGCAGATCATCGAAGACCAATCGAAGTGGCACGACCGCTGAGGCATTATTGCCTGAAAGGGACTCTTCGCTGGCCAGCCAGCTGCTACAGGAGTCAGCGAGCCCTTGCAGGAGCTGGCTGGCCAGCGAAGGCGATGGATCAGCCGCCACCCACCCCAGGGCATCAGCCAGCATCAAGCCCAAGGACTCCAACGTCTGCGCTCGCCCGCCAAGACTTACCCAGACCACCCGCCCCGGCTCAGCCTCTACCCGCAAGTACTCGCGCAACAACGCTGTTTTTCCATAACCGGCAGGCGCGCAAAGCAGCTGCAACCGGCGCTGCTCGCGCTTGAGTTCGTCGCACAAATGCGGCCGTGGCACAAACATGGCGGACCTCGCTGATGGTGTGAGGTTGCCATCATTGGACGAGAAAACTGTTTGCGCGCCACCCACATCAGGTGGGGGCTGTCGGAATGCACAACGCCCTGCGAACAGGGCGTTGGTTCCAGCGAGGTTGAACACTCAGCGGATGCCGGCGTTACGCAGCGCAGACGGGGTGAAGTCGGTCATCTTCGCGGTCATGCCATAGGCCGTTGCATGTTTGGCCTCATTGGTCATCGCCAACACATTGTAGCGACCCGCAATCAGGTCATAGATCCCGAGCATGGCGAAGTTAGAGGCACCACGCTCGTAGTCGTTGATTGCATAACCTTCGGCGACACGCCACAACTGTCCACGGCCGTCGTAGTGATCGACTTCGGCAAGCTGCCAGGTATCTTCGTCGAAATACAAGTCACGCTTGGCATACACATGGCGCTGGCCAGGTTTCAGGGTCGCCTCGACGTGCCACACGCGGTGCAGCTCATAACGGGTCAGGTCCTGGTTGATGTGCCCCGGCTTGATGATGTCGTCGTACTTAAGCTTCGGCGACTGCAGGCGGTAGTTGTTGTACGGGATGTACAGTTCCTTTTTTCCCACCAGTTTCCAGTCATAGCGATCCGGCGCACCGTTCATCATGTCGGTGTTGTCAGCGGTACGCATGCCATCGGAACCATTGCCTGGTCCGTCGTAGGCCACTTGCGGGGCGCGACGCACGCGGCGCTGACCGGCGTTGTAGACCCACGCCAGACGCGGCTCCTTGACCTGATCGATGGTCTCGTGGATCAGGATCACACTGCCGGCCATGCGCGACGGAGCGGTGATTTCCTGTTTGTAGTAGTACAGAACGTTTTCGCCCTGACCGCCTTCCACGCCTTCCATCAACTGCGGGAACGCCAGCTGGTCGTTGTACTCGACGATGGAGTACGAACCATTGGTTTGCGGTGCGGCCTGGGCCGCCTGGCGCTCCATGTTGCCGCCGCGATAACGGTTGGTGTGATTCCAGTAAACCTCGACACCGTTCTTCGGAATGGGGAACGGAAAGTAACGGGTTTGTGCGAAGTTCAGCAGGCCGTTGCCGTCCGGCGTCAGTTCGGTGCTCACCGCGCTTTTCTTGGCAATGTCATAGATGTTCTGCGGCGAAGCCGCTGTGCGCTGGGTCTTGTACACCGGGATCTTGTAGCTATCCGGATAGCGCTTGAACATCGCCAGTTGGCCCGGTGTCAGCTTGTCCTTGTACTGGTCGGCATTGGCCGCGGTGATCACCAGTTGCGGCTTTTCACCGGCGAACGGATCGCCGAGAAAGCCGTTGTCGAGTGCCGCCGCGCCGGGTTTCAAACCACCGGTCCAGGCAGGAATACTGCCGCTGGCATTGCCCTCTTTCTGGGCGCCCAATGGCGTCAGGCTAGTGCCCAATTGGGCGGCTTCCTGTGGGGTAACCGCAGCCATTACACCCGTGGCCAGCAGCGACAGACTCAGGGCGCCAGCGCGCAGGATCAGACGTGCGTTCATGTTCAGACAGTTCATGTTCAATTACCTCTGGGGCAGCGTTGCGTCAGAAATTCACGCCGAAGCTGAGCGCAACGTAGTCGCGGTCGACGTTGGTATTGAAATCGCCACCGAAGTAGTTGGTGTAACTCAGGCTGGCGGTGTAGGTGTTCTGGTAATCGGCATCGACGCCCAGACTGACGGCTTTGGAGCCTTCATCGAAGTTCGGGCCGTAACCCTCGACGTCGTGGGACCAGGCGATGTTGGGCGACAGGTTGATGCCGGCGAACACGTTCTGGTAATCCAGCTTGCCGCGCAGGCGATAGCCCCAACTGTTGCTGGTGTAGAAGCCATCGTCATTGCATTCCTGCGCCGGGTTGCTCGCCGATGGCGTACCGGAGGCGGTGCCGCGACAAGTGGCCGCGCCCGCAGCGCCCGGCAGTTCGCCGGAACCGAAAGCCGGGCTGCGACCGAAGCGCAGGTCCGAACCATCCGCCTTGCCCAGGTCATTGATGTGGTTGTAACCCACCTCGCCCACCAGGGTCAGACGACTGGCCCCCAGCACCTGATCGAAGAACTGGGTCGCGGTCACTTGCGCCTGGGTCACCGGCATGCGCTTGTAGCCATTGACTTCGGCGCCCAGGTTGCGACCGGCGAAACCGGTGGTAATCAACGGCGAGGTCGCACCGAAGGTGGCGGCGGACAACAGGTCAGCGGTGTTCAGTTGCAGCGGCATGTTTGGCCGGTAGCTGACTTCCCCCCCTAGCGACACACCCGAGACGTTGGTCTGGAAGCTCAGGCCGTACAGGCGAATGTCTTCCGGATAATCGATGAAGTAGCCGGTGCTGCGTGCAGAGGTCACGCCACCGGCAGCGCTGCTCATCTGATGGATGCTCAGGTACGGGTTGCGGCTGTGGTAGTTCATCGCGTAGGCGCCGAACTCGGTGTCGTTCGCCTCCGGAACGTACCAGCGCAGGGCCAGGCCATATTGACCGCTATCGCGGGCATCGTTGTCTTTGAGGCGAGGAATGAACGCGTCATCCGAACCGGCTGCAATGGCGGCCAGACCGCCGGTATTGCTGGCCTTGCCCGGGGGCAGGTCAAGACCGGCGATTACCAGCCGGTCGTTACAGCCTTGCGGCACGCCATCATTGCCGAAAAACGTACCGCAGTTGTCGACGATCGATTTGTCCCACTCCAGCTGATAGAACGCTTCGGCGGTGATGTTGTCCGCCAGGCCCTGCGACACATAAAGCAGGTTGACCGGAATCAAACCTTCTTTCACCTCGGCACCCGGGCGACGCAAAGCAGCGACGTCGATTGGGTTGATGCTGTTAATCGAGTTGCCAATGAACGTACTCTCGCCCCAGCTCACCACTTGCTTGCCCAGGCGAACGTTGCCGACCTGATCGCCGATGCTGTAGTTGTGGTAGACGAAGCTGTCGAGGAACATCGCCCCGGACGATTTCGCCGCGCGGTCACGTCCCGAGTCATCGATGTCGTAGAACGGACGGCTCTCGTCCATCAGTTCGAAGTCATACCAGTATTTGCCCCGCACAAAGGCGCCGCTGTCGCCGTACTTCAGCTCCAGGTCATGCACACCCTTGAAGATCTTCGAGAAAGTTTCACCTTTCTTGAAGTTCAGGCGGTTGTCGTCGGTGGTCCGCGAGGCGGACTCGCCACCGCTGACGCCCTGAGAGTTGAAGTTGGAAATGAACTGTTTGTCCGGATCAGCCACAGACCAACTGGCGCCGATCGACAACGACGAGTCGAACGTCCCTTGAATCTCCCCGATATTGAAATTCACAGCGTGAGCCTGATTGCTCGCGCAAGTGGCAAACATTACAGCTACGGCCAGCAGACTTGGCTGGAAGACTCCGCGCATTGTTGTTTTTGTCATGCGGTTTCCCCGATTGAAGATGACGTGGTGAGTGCCCATGCTAGCGAGGCTCCCCTGTTGTCCTCACACCCGAATGGGTGATTTGGATGAAGCGTTTTTCAAGGTTTTTTCTGACGCGTAACGCCCGGTTCAAGATGCGCTCGGCGGGCGTTACGCTCGGTGACACTCAAGAGCAATGTGTTGGGTTGGCGAGCTCGCTTGATCGTTAACGACCATCGCGAGCAGGCTCGCTCCTACACTTTTCCGTACAGCGTGACCACGCAGGCACCACCCAGGCCAAGGTTGTGCGCCATCGCCAGGCGCACGCCCTCGACCTGGCGCTGCTCGGCGTTGCCGCGCAATTGCTGCGTCAGCTCATAGCACTGCGCCAGACCGGTAGCGCCCAACGGGTGCCCCTTGGACAGCAGGCCACCAGACGGGTTGATGACGATTTGCCCGCCATAGGTGTTGTCGCCGTCCATGACGAATTTTTCCGCGCCGCCCTCGGGGCAAAAGCCCAGGGATTCGTAGCAGATCACTTCGTTTTGGGCGAAGCAGTCGTGCAACTCGCAGACGTCGATGTCTTTCGGACCGACGCCCGCTTTCTCGTAGACCTGGCCGACGGCGGCGTGCGTCATGTGCGTACCGACCCAGTCAAGCATCGACGGCTTTTCGAAATTGAAGGATTCAGGGGTATCGGTGGTCATCGACTGGGCAACGATTTCGACGTCACGGCGCAGGCCATGCTTCTTGGCAAAACGCTCGGAAACCAGGATCGCCGCCGCGCCACCGCAAGTAGGCGGGCAGGCCATCAGGCGGGTCATGACGCCTGGCAGAATCACCGGGTCGTTCATCACGTCTTCGACGCTGAGCACCTTGCGAAACAATGCGAGCGGGTTGTTGGCTGCATGACGGCTGGCCTTGGCGCGCACAGCGGCGAAGGTTTCCATTTTCATGCCGTATTTCTGGATGTATTCGCGCCCCGCACCACCAAACGTACGGATAGCCTGAGCCATGCCATCCATATCGGCGGTCAGACCACGCAGGATCGGCAGGAAGCGTTCGCGGGTCGGCGGGCGGTCGTCCCAATGGGATTTCAGCGCACCTGCCTGCATCTGTTCGAAGCCGACCGCCAGTACGCAATCGACAGAACCGGACTCAATGGCCTTGCGTGCCAGGTACAAGGCGGTAGAACCGGTCGAACAGTTGTTATTGACGTTGACCACCGGAATCCCGGTCATGCCGACTTCGTAGAGAACAGTCTGGCCGCAGGTGGAATCGCCGTAGACATAACCGGCGTACGCCTCTTGCACCAGCTTGTAATCAATGCCCGCATCGTCCAGGGCGCGACGCACCGCTTCGGCGCCCATCTGTACGTAGGTCGGGCTCTCGCTGGGCTTGCGGAACGGGATCATGCCGACGCCGGCTACCAGTACTTTTTCGCTCATATTGTCACCTGAAAAAATGAGGGGGAAAGGATCACAACTGGCGCGCGATGAGTTCGCGCAGCACTTCGCTGGTGCCACCGAAGACGCGGGTCACGCGCATGTCGACGAAGGCGCGGGCGATTGGGTACTCCATCATGTATCCGTAGCCGCCGTGCAGCTGGACCATGTCGTCGATGCACTTCCACAGGGTTTCGGTGGCGAAGAGCTTGGCGATGGCCGACTCCTGCACCGTGAGGCGCCGACGCATGTGTTCGCCGATGTAGTGGTCGATAGTCAGGCGCACGGCCGTGGCCTGGGCCTTGATATCGGCCAGCTTGAATTTGGTGTTCTGGAAGTCCCAGACAGTCTGGTTGAAGGCCTTGCGGTCTTTCACGTACTCGACGGTCTGCTCCAGCAGGCGTTCGAGTTTGGCGGCGCAATACAGCGCGATCACCAGGCGCTCCTGCGGCAGCTCTTCCATCAGGTGCATGAAGCCTTTGTTTTCTTCACCGAGCAGGTTGCCCACCGGCACGCGCACGTCGTCGAAGAACAGCTCGGCGGTGTCGGCGGCGTGCTGGCCGACCTTTTCCAGCTTGCGCCCGCGACGGAAACCTTCACGGTTGCATTCGACCATGATCAGGCTGCACCCCTTGGCGCCGGCGCTCGGGTCGGTCTTGCACACGACCACGACCATGTCGCAGGTCAGGCCGTTGCTGATGAAGGTCTTGCTGCCGTTGATTACCCATTCGTCACCGTCACGCACTGCGGTAGTGCGGATCGCCTTGAGGTCGGAACCAGTGCCAGGCTCGGTCATCGCCACGGCCAAAACGGTTTCGCCGGTGCAGATTTTCGGCAGCCATTTGTGTTTTTGCTCTTCGGTGCCCAGACGCACGATGTACGGCGCGACGATGTCCGAATGCACCCCCAGGCTCCAGCCCGAAACACCGGCGCGGTACAGCTCTTCAATCAACACCGCCGAGTGACCGAAGTCACCACCGCCACCGCCGTATTCAGTCGGCACGGTGAGGCACAGCAGATTGTGACGACCGGCCTTGAGCCAGGTTTCCCGGTCAACCTGGCCAGCGGCGTCCCACTGCGCCTGCTTGGGCAGGCATTCACGCTCGAAGAAACGCCGCGCGGATTCACGCAGCATTTCGTGGTCTTCACGGTAGACAGTACGGTTGATGTGCATCGGGATCTCCAGTGGGTGGCCAGGCAAGGCTTGCGCCTGGTTCGTGAGTCCACTGTATTGACGCGGGCGGGTAGTGAAGCCACCCGGATCGGGTAGCGAATGGCTGGAGGAAAACGATCTGAAGCACTGGCGCAAAAACTGTGGGAGCGAGCCTGCTCGCGATAAGGTCGTCACATTCAGCATTGATGTTGACTGGCATACCGTCTTCGCGAACAGGCTCGCTCCCACAGGAGTTGTGGAGGGGTTATTTGCGCAGTTCGCGCTTGAGGACTTTGCCGGCTGCCGAAAGCGGCAGCTCGTCGCGGAACTCCACGCTCTTCGGGCATTTGTAGCCGGCGATGAACTCCCGGCAATACAAGCGCAATTGCTCGGCATCGACCTGGGCGCCGGGCTTGCGCACCACCACCGCGTGCACCGCCTCGCCCCATTGCTCATGGGGCACGCCGATCACCGCCGCCAGCGCCACCGCCGGATGTCGCGCGAGGACATTTTCGACTTCCGCCGAATAAATATTTTCACCGCCGCTGACGATCATGTCCTTGAGGCGGTCGACGATGAACAGGTAACCCTGCTCGTCCATGTACGCGGCGTCGCCGGTGTACAGCCAGCCATCGCGCAATGCCCTGGCGGTTTCTTCGGGTTTGTTCCAATAGCCCTGCATGATGTTCGGCCCGCGCACGATAATCTCGCCCACCGTGCCTCGCGGAACTTCCTGGCCTTGCGGGTCGACGATCCTCACGTTGACGCCCAACCCGCCCCGCCCGACTGAACGGGACAAACCGCTCTGGCGCGCTTGCGGCGTGTGATTGCACGGCAGATTGCTCGACACCACCGGGCAGGCTTCGGTCAGCCCGTAGGAATGAGAAAGCTCCAGTTCCGGAAGCCGGGCCAACACCTGTTCCACCATTTCGCCGGCGCTGGGTGACGCACCGTAGGTCAGGCGTTTCAGGCTACCGAGGTCATGGCGATCGAAGTCTGGATGGGCCAGCAACGCGAGGATCATGGTTGGCACCAGCAACGTCTCGGTTATCCGCTCCCGCTCGATCACCTGCAGCACCTCATCCGCGTCGAAACTCGACAGCAGTACATGGCTTTCACCGGCCATGAACTGGATCAACGCGCGGGCCATGCCGGCAACGTGGAACAGCGGTGCGACGTGCAACAACCGGCCATCGCGTATCGGCGGCATGTCGACCATGCGTGGCATGCACGCCGACCACAGGTTCAGATGGGACTGCATGACCCCCTTGGGAAACCCGGTGGTGCCGCCGGTGTACATGATGCAGGCAAGGTCTTCCCCGCCACGCCCGGCATCCTCGACCGGCGTTGCCTGGGCCAGCAACTGCTCGAAACCGAGCATGCCCGGCGGCACTTCACCGTCCCCGGCGTAGATAAACCGTGGCGCCTGACGGGCGCTCTTGCGGATACCTTCGGCCATCGCCGCGAAGTGCTCGTCGACAATCAGGAAGCCGGTGGCGCAATCGTCCAGCGAATAGACAATCTCCGCCACGCTCCAGCGAATGTTGACCGGGTTGAGCACCCCGCCGCCCCACCACACGCCCATGATGTATTCAAGATAACGGTCGGAGTTGAGCGCCAGCATGCCGACCCGGTCACCCGCCGCCATGCCGAGGTTCTGCAAGGCGCCCGCCAGGCGAGCGACACGTTCACCAAACTGGCGATAGGTCTGGCGGCGATCGCCGAAGATCGTCGCCAGGTGCTCCGGGTTTTGCTGCAGGGTGCGTTGCAGACACTGGGTCATGTACATGGTGTCTTGCCTTTCCAGGTGGTGAAGACACCGTTGGCCCGCAACACCAGGCGCTCGCCGACCTTCAGCAGGCAGCTGGCGTTGATGAAGGTGCCACCGGTCTTGAGCACTTCCACATGCGCCTCCAGCCATTCGCCTTCGCGCACCGGTCCGATGTAATCGACGTTCAGGTTGACCGTCAGCGCAACCGATGGCGGCCGCAAATGGCGCCGTAACACGACGCCGAAGGCGCTGTCCGCAACCGTGGCGAGGAAACCGCCATGGGCGATGCGCACATAGTTGAGGTGGTGCGGTTGCAGACGCACGGCCATGATCGGCCGTTCATCATGGAGGAAGAAGTCACCGCAATTGCGCAGGAAGCCCGAGAGGCCCTCCAGCGCTGTGAACCCCTCGGGAATCGTTGCCCCTCCATTGTCCAGCGCCATCAGCTCACACCCCGATCCCTGCCGGCCCAGAACGGTTCGCGCAGGTCGCGCTTGAGCACCTTGCCGGCACCGGACAGCGGCAGCGCGGCGCGGAACTCGACCGACTTCGGTGTCTTGTAGCCGGCGATCTGCCGACGGCAATGCTCGATGATCTCGGCGCCAGCCGCTTGGCGATCCGGTTTGAGCACGATCACCGCGTGCACCGCCTCGCCCCACTGCGCACAGGGAATGCCGATGACCGCGCAGGAGGCGACCGCCGGGTGACTGGAGATAGCGCTTTCGACTTCCCCCGAATAGACGTTCTCGCCACCGCTGACGATCATGTCCTTGAAGCGGTCGACAATATAGATATAACCCTCGTCGTCCATGTATGCGCCGTCGCCGGTGTGCATCCAGCCGCCCCGCAGAGCCTCTGCGGTTTCTTCGGGTTTGTTCCAGTAGCCCAGCATGATATTCGGGCCACGCACAAGCACTTCGCCAACCGTGCCACGCGGGACTTCATTGTCCTGTTCATCGACGATGCGCACGGTCACACCGAGTCCAGGACGCCCGGCCGAACGCAATCGACCATTGGCGATGCCCTCGGGACCGTGGTTTTCCGGGCCGTTGGCGGAAATTGGCGGCGCGGCTTCGGTCATGCCGTAGCCTTGGGTGAACTCCACATTGGGCAAGGCTTTCAGGGCAAGTTCCAGCAAAGGCACGGCAATCGGCGAGGCGCCGTAGGTCAGGCTGCGCAGGCTGCTGAGGTCATGACTGGCAAACTCCGGATGCATGATCAACGCCTGGACCATGGTCGGCACGATCAGGATGTCGGTGATGCGCTCGCGTTCGATGGCCTGCATCACGTCAAGCGGGTCGAAGGCCGGGACGAAGATGCTCGGCAAGCCCAGCAACGAAATCAGAATCACCCGCGACAGCGCCGCCAGGTGAAACATCGGCGCGATGTGCAGGGTCAGCGCATCGGCTGGCACCGGGACATCGGCGGCGCGGGCCACGGCAGCCGTCCACAGGTTCATGTGCGACTGCATCACGCCTTTCGGCCGGCCGGTGGTGCCACCGGTGTACATGATGCTGGCCAGGTCATCACCACCACGGAAGGCATCATCGACCGGCTCGGCATCACGAATGAGCTGTTCGTAAGACAGCATGCCTTGGGGGGCCGGACCATCGCCAATATGGATCAGCAGCGGTCGTACTTTGGCAGCGCTAGCAATGGCTTCGGCCATCGGCAGAAAGGTGTCGTCGATCATCAGGATACGGGTGTCGCAGTCGTCCAGCGAGTAGGCGATTTCCGGCACGGTCCAGCGGATGTTGACCGGGTTGACCACGCCACCGCCCCACCAGGTGGCGAGGTAGTACTCGAGAAATCGGTCGCAGTTCAGACCGAGCAAACCCACGCGGTCGCCGGTGTGCATGCCTCGTTGCTGCAAGGCGCTGGCCAGGCGAGCAACGCGGTCGGCCAACTGTGCGTAAGTCTGGCGCCGGTCACGGAAGACCGTCGCCAGAGCGTTGGGGCGTTGCTGCAAGACACGGTGTAGTCCTTGGGTCAGATACATGGTCGTTTCCTGTGAATTATTGTTGTCAGGCCGAGGCGAATACTTGGGTGAAGTGCGCCGTCAGGCGCCGGTGTATTTGGGCGCGCGCTGCTCGACACTGGCCACGCGCCCTTCGGCGTAGTCCTTGCTGTCGCGCAGCAGCCCCCAGTGAAGATGGGCCTGGGTGACGAAGTCACGGGGAGTCAGGTGCGCGGTTTGCAGCGCCAGACGCTTGATCGACTGCACCGCCAGAGGACCGTTGGCAGCGATGCATTCGGCCAGGCTCATAGCCGCCGACAGCAACTGGTCCCGGGGCACCAGGTCGACGATCAGGCCGATCCGCAAGGCTTCCTGCGCGCTGATTGGTTCCCCGGTCAGGGCCATTTTCATGGCGTAGGCCGAGGGCACTGCACGCAGCAGGTACTGCACGCCGCCGGCGGCAGGAATGGTGGCGTCGCGCACTTCGGGCAAACCGAAAGTGGCGCCCTGCGCAGCGAGGCGCAGGTCGCATTGCAGTGCGAGCTCAAGGCCCCCTCCGAGACAAGCGCCATTGACCGCCGCAATGAGCGGCTTCCAGACCTCAAGATCGCTGAGGTCGAACAAGCGCGTGTAGCCGCCCTCCTCGGCTTCGGTTTCGCGACTCTTCATGGAACTGGCGACATGACCGACTGCCGGCAACAACGACTCCTTGTGGCTCGCGCCGCAGCAAAACACCCGATCACCGGCACCGGTCAGCACGATGACCCGCACCTGCTCATCATCCTGGCAAGCCACCAGGGTCTTGCGCAGGTGCATCAGGTCACTGACGGTCAGTGCATTTTTCGACGGTTGCGCATCGAGCATAATGAGTGCCACGTGATCGATGATCTTGAACTGAATGGCCATGAGCTAACTTCTATGTTGTTTTTATGGGGGGAAGATCAGGCCTTGAAGCCCAGACCCAGGGCATGCAAACGCTCGAACAATTCCAGCTCGGCGGCGACACTTTCCGGATGCTTCAGCTCCAGTGCGACCGTGCGGCGGTTGCGCCCAGCGATGTCCGCACGCTTGCCTTCCAGCTTCGGGCCCAGGTCGGTCGCCTTCACCGGACGGTCGATACGCACAACTTCGCCGCCCATATCGGCCAGCAGTCTGGTGCCAAAAGGAGCCGGACCGATTGCCTCAAACTCCACTACTCGAATGCCGCTCAGTACGCCCATTGCCGCCGTTCCCTTGTTCTGACAGAGCACCAGCCAGCCCTCCTATTTTGTCCCATCCAGTAAATCAATCCGCTAACTTGCGACCACCACCCAGATCGGGTGGCGGATGCCAAACACAGGGTCATGACTGCCCGACGGTGCGTTACACTCCTGAGAATTCAGTGCAATCTCATAACAAAAAAAACTCGGATAGCCCCATGGACAAACCCCGCAAGTCCAATGCATCGGACACGCCTGCCAGCCTGGCCTCGAATCCGACTCAGTCGCCGATCGTCAGCACCAAGCTGGTCCCGCCACGCAACGCCGGGCGGTTAATTTCCCGCGAGCGCCTGCAAGAGCAAATGCTCAAGGCACGGCGCCAGCGTTGCATCGTGCTCAAGGGGCCGGCCGGTTGCGGCAAGACTTCGACCCTGATCGCCTGGCGTCAGGCGCTGCTACCGCTGGGCTTTGATGTGGCCTGGTTGACCTTGTCGGCCGACGACAACGAACTGACGCGGTTTCTCGACTATCTGCTGGCCAGCCTCGGCCAGGTTGATCCTGTGCTCATTCAGGAAGCCATCCAACTGGAAGGTCGCGGTGTCGACAGCGAGGCGGTGGAACGCACGGTCATCACCCTTGTGCGCAGCATTGCCAACCGTTCCCGCGAATTGGTACTGGTGCTCGACGACCTGCACCATCTGACCGACGTCGGTATTCACCAAGCCTTGCAGTGGCTGATCGATTACGCGCCCGCCAATCTGCACCTGGCGCTGGTGTCACGTAGCGCCGTGCCTTTGTCGCTGGCGAGGTTGCGCAGCCAGGAACTGGTGCTGGAATTGAACCTGCGAGATTTGCGCTTCACACCCGTCGAGTCCGAACAGTTTCTCAAGGCGCAACTGGGCGATATCAGCGCCCAGGACGCCAAGCGGATGCATGAACTGACCGACGGCTGGGTTGCTGGGCTGCAACTGCTGGCTGTCAGCCGCAAGAAAAATCGACCGGTCGTCGCAGCAAACGACCAGACACAGGTGCGCGACGATCAGGCGTTCGCGAAGTTTTTTGAAATCGAAGTGCTGTCCCATCTGTCGCCGACGGATCTGGACCTGCTGCTGCTGATGGCCGTCTGCAACCGTTTCTGCGCCTCGTTATGCGCCGCCCTCGGTGGTAACCCGGAAGCGGTCCGCGAAGCCAATGCCCTGCTGGCACACCTGGAACGGGACAATCTGTTCCTGATCCCGGTGGACAGCGCCCAACGTGAGACCTGGTATCGCCTGCATCCGTTGCTACGCGAAACATTGCTCAAGTACTTTGATTCGCGCAGCAAGACAGAACAGCAGGCGGTGCACGCGCGGGCCTGGGCCTGGTTCCGTGACCATCAGCATCTGGATGAAGCAGTGCACCATGCCGTGATGGCTGGCGACCCCGATGCCGCTGCCGACCTGGTGCAACAAAACGCCGAAACGCTGTATGCCCACGGCGACTTGCGCATGTTGATCGAGCTGGTTCGCCTGCTGCCGGTCGAGCAGGTGCAGGCGCGGGTCAAACTGCGCATTCTCAAGGCACGCATGCAACTCTATGCCCGGGATTTCGTCGCCTGCGCCAATAGCCTCGATCAACTGTTCAACGACGTGCCCGAGCGTGATGTCCATGATCGATTCATGATCGCGTTACTGCGTGCCTCTCTGGCGCTGCAGCGCGATGACACGGACGCGGCAATGACGGTACTGCCGCAATTGCTCGATCCGCCCCAGGGCAGCAACAGCGTGTCCATCGGTTCATGTGCCAATATCCTTTCCTGGCTGTACATGCACCGGGGCGAGTACGAAAAAGCGCGCCAGATACAACTCGACCGGCCCCTGCTGCTGATCAATGGCGAGCCCCTGCTGGGTACCACCGCCGGCAGCCTGCAAGGTCGCTGCATGATTGGCTTGAGCCACGCTCTCGAAGGCCAGATGAAGCAGGCGGAGCGGGTCTATCGGGATGTGATGCATGAAGCCGCGCAGTGCGGCAAGGTCGGTGCCGACGCGACTTATCTATCCGCTGCGTTGCTGGGCGAAGTGCTGTACGAGACTAATGACGTTGACGCCGCGTTCAAGCTGCTGTCGGGCTGGATCGATATCCTGGAACGAATCTCCATTCCGGATTCGGTGCTGCGCGTAATGCAGGTGCTGTGGAATGTGCAATGGCTGGCGGGCAATCATCAGGAAGCCCTGGCCTATGTCGAGCGACTCGATGAGTACGCGACCAAACTCGGCCTGGAACGCCTGCAAGCCTATTGCCTGACCTGGCAGGTGCGCTGGCTGATGATTCTCGGCGAGCACTCCCGGGCACACACCAAACTGGCGCGCCTGGAAGCCATCGATGCGCGCCACCCGGATGCCGGGCAAAGTGCCCTCAAGGAAATCCACATCCTGGCCGAGAACGCCCGGGCACGCTGGCAGATTCAACAAGGCGACCTGGTCGGTGCCTTGAAGCGTATCGAACAACTGATCGAAACCTGCGAACGGCACCGCCGCCAGCTTGGCACCGTGCGCCTGCTCGTGTTGAGCGGGGTGATCGAGTTCCAGCGCGGCAATGTCGATGCCGCGCGTGATCACGTCATGGAGGCGCTGCGCCGTGGACAACGCTTCGGCTTGTTGCGCAGCCTGCTCGATGCTCACCCGGACGCACTGAAACTGATCTCCGATATCGCGAGCAAAGAGACCCTGGACCCGGTGCTCGCGTTCTACGTCGAGCGCCTGCAAGCGGCCCAGGCGACCGCGCCCGCCGTGCCGGGCGATAAACCTTCCACTCCCCCTGCAAGCAAACCCCTTGCCGCCGGCATGGAACCCTTGAGCGAACGGGAAATTGAAGTGGTGCGCTTGCTCGCCCAAGCCTTGCCCAACAAAAAAATCGCCCGCGCGTTGGGTCTCTCCCCGGAAACCGTGAAATGGCATTTGAGCCATATCTACAGCAAGCTTGGCGTCAGCAGTCGTGATGAAGCAGTGGCACGGGTGCGGGATCTGGAATCGCAGCACCGCGAAAACACTTAAGACCTCACGTGGACCTGTAGTCGCTGGCTTGCCAGCGACGGCGTCTGCGCCTTTCCACAAAAAGTGATTTTTACCTTGCCACCCGCCTCGGGTGGCGTTCCAAGACGTCCTCCACCCTATCGTAACCCTCAGTTCAAAGGCGCACCTCGCGCCTTGCATCAGCGCCAGGCTCAAGCAAGCCGGCCCGTGATCATTGAGGAGTCTTGCGTGCATATCGCCCGAACCGTTTTCCGCGACGACCATGAAATGTTTCGCACCACCGCGCGCCGTTTTTTCGAACGCGAATGCGTGCCGCGCCAGGCCGCCTGGGACAAGGCCGGTCAGGTCGACCGGGAAACCTGGCTCAAGGCCGGCCGCGAAGGCTTGCTCGGCATTACCCTGCCCACCGAATACGGTGGCGGTGGAGGTGACTTTGGTCACTGCGCAGTATTCAACGAGGAGTTCGCCCGGGCGGGTGTGAGTGGTGCCTATTTCGGCATGCACTCCGACGTTATCGCCCCGTACATCAACCGCTGCGGTAACGAAGAACAGAAACAGAAGTGGCTACCAGGCATCTGTTGCGGCGAGATTATCCTGGCGATCGCCATGACTGAACCGGGCACCGGCAGCGACCTCAAGGCCGTGCGCACCACCGCCGTGCGCGATGGCGACGAGTACGTGATTAACGGCAGCAAGACCTTCATCAGCAACGGCCTGACGGCTGACCTGGTCATCGTCGTCTGCAAGACCGATCCAGCTGCCGGTGCCAAGGGCATCAGCCTCATCGCCGTGGAAGCCAGCCGCGCCGGCTTCAAGCATGGCCGCAAGCTGGACAAGGTTGGCCAGCATGCGCAGGACACTGCCGAGTTGTTCTTCGACAACGTCCGCGTGCCGGTCGGCAACCGCCTTGGCGAAGAAGGCCTGGGTTTCTCCTATCTGATGGGTGAACTGCCGCAGGAGCGCTTCTCGATCGCGGTGTCCGCCGCCGCCAAGCTGGAGCGCCTGCTGGAGCAGACTCTCGAGTACGTGAAGGACCGCAAGGCCTTCAACCAGACCGTGTGGGACTTCCAGAACAGCAAATTCAAGCTCGCCGACATCAAGGCCCAGGCCACGGCGATGCGGGTGATGGTCGACTACTACCTGGGCGAGCACATGCGCCGCCGCCTGACCCTGGAAGAAGCGGCCATCGCCAAGCTGTACACCACCGAAACCCTGTGGAAATGCATCGACGACATGGTCCAGCTGCACGGCGGCTACGGCTACATGATGGAGTACCCGATCGCACGCGCTTTCGTCGACTCACGCGTCAATCGCATCTACGGCGGCACCAGTGAAGTCATGCGCGAAATGATCGCGCGCAAGCTCTGACCCTCAAAACAAAAAGGAAAAACACGATGAGCCAAAAGGTATTCGTTGCTGGCGTCGGCATGATCCAGTTCAAGAAACCGGGGACCAATGAGCCCTACGATGTCATGGGTGAACAGGCGATTCGCCAAGCCCTGACTGACTCGGGCGTGAACTTTAATGACATCCAGCAGGCGTACGCCGGATACGTCTACGGCGACTCGACCTGTGGTCAGAAAGCCCTGTACCGCGTGGGCATGACCGGCATCCCACTGGTCAACGTCAACAACAATTGCGCCACCGGTTCCAGCGCCCTGTTCCTGGCGCGCCAGGCCGTACAAAGCGGCGCTGTGGATTGCGCGCTGGCCTTTGGTTTCGAACAAATGAACCCGGGCGCGCTGAAGTCCGCCTGGACCGACCGTGCCCCCGCCACCGAGCGGGCGCTCAAGCTGACCAACGAACTGGTCGGCATGCCGGACCTGCCAACGGCTATCCGCCAGTTTGCCGGTGCCGGTTACGCGCACATGCAAAAGTACGGCACAAAGCTTGAGACCTTCGCCAAGATCCGCGCCAAGGCCAGTCGTCACGCGGCCAATAACCCGTTGGCAGTGTTCCGCAATGTGGTCAGTACCGAAGAAGTGCTGGCTGCGCCGATGCTATGGGAAGGCGTGCTGACCCGCCTGATGGCCTGCCCGCCGACCTGCGGCGCGGCCGCCGCCATCGTGGTCTCCGAAGCGTTCGCGAAGAAGCATGGCCTGCGCACCGACGTGCTGATGGCTGGCCAGGCGCTGACCACAGACCTGCCAAGTACCTATGACGCCAAGGACATGATCCGCGTGGTCGGTTTCGACATGACGCGCATGGCCGCGGATATCGCCTACAACCAGGCCGGCATCGGGCCTCGGGACATCGACGTCATCGAGTTGCACGACTGCTTCGCGCAGAACGAACTGCTGACCTATGAAGGCCTGGGCCTGTGCGTCGAGGGCGGTGGCGAGCAATTGGTCAACGACGGCGACAACACCTATGGCGGCGAATGGGTGACCAACCCGTCCGGCGGCCTGCTCTCCAAGGGCCACCCTCTGGGCGCCACCGGCCTGGCCCAGTGCTATGAGCTGACCCACCAGTTGCGCGGCACCGCCGAACAACGCCAGGTGCAGAACGCGCGCATCGCGGTGCAGCACAACCTCGGCCTGGGCGGCGCCTGCGTGGTGACCGTGTACCAGAAGAACTGACGCGCCCGCTCAGCAAAGGAGCCATTTCGATGATCGACAAGAAACACATCGGCAGACAACTGCCCACCTTCCTCGTCAACGCCGAAGCCGGGCAACTGCGCTTCTTCGCCAAGGCCACCGGGGAAACCAATCCGATTTACTTCGACGAGCAGGCTGCCCGCGATGCCGGTCACCCCAACCTGCCGCTGCCGCCGACCTTTCTGTTCTCGCTGGAGTTCCAGATCCCGTCGAACGCCTGGCGTGACGAATTGGGCATCGTCACTGCGCGCATCCTGCATGGCGAAGAGTCGTTCCGTTACCACCGCATGGCCTATGCCGGCGACACGTTGCGATTCGATGTGCGCATCGCCGACATCTACGACAAGAAAGGCGGTGCCCTGGAATTCGTGGTGCGCGAAACCCGAGTCACCAATCAGCACGGTGAGCACGTCGCGGACCTGCGCAGCGTGCTTGTGCAGCGCAACAGCTGAAGCGGAGAACACAGATGAACGCGATAAGCCTGGACAAAATCAACATCGGCGACACCCTGCCGTCACTGGCCCTGCCGCCCATCAACCGCACCACTCTGGCCCTGTTCGCCGGTGCGTCGGGTGATCACAACGCCATCCACATCGACACCGATTACGCCCGCCGGGCCGGCATGCCCGACGTGTTCGCCCACGGCATGCTGTCGATGGCCTACCTCGGTCGCTTGCTGACCCAGTGGGTTGACCAGCGCCAGTTGCGCGAGTTCGGCGTGCGCTTTCTCGGCATCACGCACCTGGGTCACCAGGTCACCTGCACCGGCACCGTGGTTGACCGCTTCGAAGCGGACGGCGAGCAAAGGATCAAGGTCGAAGTGCGCACCACCAATCAATACGGCGAAACCAAGATCGTTGGCGACGCCGTGATCGCTCTGTAAACAAAACTGATAACTGAGGAGCAACATCCCATGGCAAAACTCGAAGGCAAAGTCGCACTGGTGACCGGTTCCGGTCGTGGCATCGGTCAACAGATCGCCCTGAAACTGGCGAGCGAAGGCGCGCGCATCGTGATCAATGACCTGGACGCCGATCCGGCCTTTGATACCGCTGAAATGATCCGCAAGATGGGTGGTGAAGCCGCCGTGTGCCACGGCAACGTCAGCGCACCGGACTTCGGCGACCGCTACATCAAGACCGCGATGGACAGCTTCGGCAGCGTCGACATCATCGTCAACAACGCCGGCTACACCTGGGACGACGTGATCCAGAAGATGAGCGACGAGCAGTGGTACGCGATCCTCGACTGCCACATGACCGCGCCCTTCCGCATCCTGCGTGCTGCTTACCCGATCCTCAAGGCCCAGGCCCAGGCTGACGCGGCGGCAGAGCGTGAAGTGTTCCGTAAGGTGGTAAACATTTCCTCGGTGTCGGCCCTCAATGGCAACGCCGGGCAAACCAACTATTCCTCGGCCAAAGCCGGTGTAATCGGCATGACGCGTGCATTGGCCCGTGAATGGGGTCGTTTCAAGGTCAACGTCAACGCCGTGGCTTTCGGCTTCATCGAAACCCGCATGACCAAGGCCGATGCCCATGCAGGCGCTACGGTGAACATCGAAGGTCGCGACATCCGTGTCGGTATCAGCCCGGAAGCCGCCAAGTCGTTCGCCCAACGTAACCCGCTGGGCCGTCCGGGCACCGTGCAGGAAGCGGCGGATGCCGTGTACCTGTTCTGCTCGCCAGAGTCGAACTACATCACGGCGCAAACCATCGCTGTCGCCGGGAATCTGCAATAAACAAACCGTGGGAGCGAGCTTGCTCGCGATGGACGCCAACGCTGACGCAGGCCGCCTGACTGACCGCGTTGTCCTGACGTTTTTCGCGAGCAAGCTCGGTCCTACAGGCCGCAGGATCACACCATGAACATGACTGATAGCAACATCCGCCTGGCCGCCATCAAACTGATCTCGCGCAATGGCGACGGCTCGCTGAGCTTGCGTCAGATCGCCACTGAAGCCGGCGTCAACCCCTCGACGCTGTGCCTCTACTACAAAGGCAAAAACGAGTTATTGCTGGAGCTGATTCTCGAGTACTTCCAGGCAGTATCCCGGGAGTGGGCCCGTCGTTGTCCCAAAAAGATGGCGACCGCCGATGTGAAACTGCTCACCTTCATCGCCTGTCACATACGCTATCACCTGGAACACCAGAAAGAGGCCATGCTCGGCAATCTGGAGTTGCGAAGTCTCCCCGAAGAGGATCTGGAGCTGGTCCGCCAAGCCCGACGCCACTATCTGAAAGCGCTGCAGGCGTTGTTGGAACAAGGCGTCAAGGAAGGTTCGCTGAGCTGTGCCGAACCCAAACTGATGGCGCGCACCCTGTTCAACATGCTGACCCATGCCTGCGTCTGGTACCGGACCGGTGGCCGCCGCAATATCGATGTCGTCATCCGCCATTACTCGGAACTGGTACTGAAAATGCTTGGCGCCGCCCCCCTCCCTTCGCCTCCTGTGCCTGCTCCGCGAGCCGTGATCACCCGCCGTCCCATGCTTTTGGATGTGCACCCATGAGCGATCTCATGCAACCATTCTCCATGGCTGGCAAGACGGTTCTGGTGGCCGATGCGGCCACTCGACTGGGCGCACATTTTGCCCGCCTGATCAGCCGTGCCGGAGCCCGTGTAGCCCTCGGTGGACAACACCCGGCACAGTTGGAGCAACTGGCGGCGGACTTGCGTTGGGATGGTGGCGAAGTCTTGATCGTTGCACTCGACAGTGCCCGCCGACCGAGCATCGAAGCCGCACTGGATACCGTCCAAAAACGCTTCGGCAGCGTCGATGTGCTGATCAACAACAGCGCCGAACGCGAACACATCGCCCTGAACAATCACGTCGTCCACTGCACCAGCCTGCACATGATCAGGGCCGAGCGCGGTGGCAGCATCGTTAACATCGACCCGCCGCCGCGCCCGATCAGCGAGCCGAACCCGTGCCTTCGTTCCAACAGCAGCCTGATCCGCATGAGCCGCGCGATGGCCCAGTCGCTGACGCCACACCGTATTCGCGTCAACGTTATCGCTGCCGGTCGCGGCAAGGATGCAGGCCTGCAGGAACTCGACGGTCCATTGCTGTTGCTGGCCAGCGGCGCCGGAGCCAGCGTCACCGGCGCGGTGCTGCACATCGACAACCGCAACGCCTGACACCACACCATTCACTGCAGGCGCCTGTCCAGCCACCTGATACGGGTGGCGCGATCCTTTTGACGACGCTTGAACATGGCCGCTGTTCGCTCTGCGCGACGCCCGTCAACAAGGAACCAGTCAGATGACTCGCATAAAAAAATGGCTGCCGAAACTCGCCCTCCTGGCAACAACGGTCATGGCATTGTCGGCAACTGCCGGGGCTGCCGAAAAACCCAACATTCTGGTGATCTTCGGCGACGACATCGGCCAGACCAATATCAGCGCCTACTCAATGGGTGTGGTCGGCTACAAGACGCCGAACATCGACCGCATCGCCCATGAAGGTATGTTGTTCACCGATTATTACGCGGAGAACAGCTGCACCGCCGGACGCTCGTCGTTCATTACTGGCCAGTCACCACTGCGCACCGGCCTGTCCAAGGTTGGCGTGCCGGGCGCACCGATCGGTATCCAGAAACGTGACATCACCATCGCCCAGGCCCTCAAGTCACTTGGTTATGCGACCGGTCAGTTCGGCAAGAACCACTTGGGCGACAAGGATGAATTCCTCCCGACCAACCACGGTTTCGACGAGTTCTTCGGCAACCTCTACCACCTCAACGCCGAAGAAGAACCCGAGCGCCCGTATTGGCCCAAGGATGACCCGGACTTCGTCAAATCAAGAACGCCACGTGGCGTGATCCACAGTTATGCCGACGGCAAGATCGAGGACACCGGTGCCCTCACCTCCAAGCGCATGGAAACCATCGACGACGAAACCACTGCTGCGGCGCAAACATTCATCGAGAAGCAGGCCAAGGCCGATAAGCCGTTCTTCGTCTGGATGAACACCACGCGCATGCACGTGTTCACCCACGTGCGTGAGTCAATGAAAGGCCAGAGCGGCATGCCCGGCAACGAATATGCCGACGGAATGCTTGAACACGACGGCGACGTCGGTAAATTGCTGAAAACCCTCGACGACCTGAAAATCACCGACAATACCATCGTCGTCTACACCACCGACAACGGTCCGAACCAGTTCTCTTGGCCGGACGCGGCAAATACGCCGTTCCGTAACGAAAAGAACTCCAACTGGGAGGGTGCGTACCGGGTCCCTGCCTTGATTCGCTGGCCGGGCAAGATCAAGGCGGGTGAAGTGTCCAACGAGATGTTCTCGGGCATGGACTGGTTCCCTACCCTGCTCGCGGCAGCGGGCGAAACCGACGTGAAAAACAAGCTGCTCAAAGGTTGGGCACCTACTTCGGGCGGTACCAATTTCAAGGTGCACCTGGACGGTTTCAATCAATTGCCTTACCTGACCGGGCAGCAACCAAAGGGCGAGCGCAAGGAGTTCTACTACTTCAACGACGACGGCGTACTGGTGTCGATGCGGTATGACAACTGGAAAGTCGTCTTCGCCGAGCAACGCGATCCCGGTGGATTCACGGTGTGGAGCAGCCCGTTCGTGCCGTTGCGAGTCCCGAAACTGTTCAACCTGCGAATGGACCCTTATGAGCGAGCGGACATCGTCTCTGACCAATATTACGATTGGACGGTGAAGAACTCTTATCTGCTGGCGGCGGGAGTGGCCAAGGCCGCGAGGTTCCTCCAAACCTTCGTCGAATACCCGCCTAGCCAGAAACCGGCAAGCTTCAGCATCGATCAGATTCGTGCGGTGGTGGACGCGAAAATCGAAGAGAAAAACAAAGCTCAAGCCAAGCCATGAGATGAGGCCGCCACCGACCTGCCGGTCGGCGGCAACATTAGTGGTTCAGCTTCGCGTTATAGGGGAGACTTCCTTTTTTCACCGGCAGCTATCGGCCGACTCCATCACGTATCCCCCACAGGGCGATCATTGCTTTGTGCCGAGTGCCGCCATGTAGCGGGCGACCGCTTCGGCATCGGCCTGGGAAAGTGCATGATCCTCCGGCAACATCGGCGCACCGTTGGGGCG
>Ga0247818_10000333_pt1 | contig 29034 bp, 23 predicted proteins | sample 13C_Glucose_Day1_FD_192424 | JGI IMG/M metagenome (GOLD analysis project Ga0247818, IMG submission 192424) | Soil microbial communities from agricultural site in Penn Yan, New York, United States - 13C_Glucose_Day1 | ecosystem: Environmental > Terrestrial > Soil > Agricultural land | place... | reverse complement strand
GTCAGCGTGCGCCAGGGTCAGGAAAGCCTCGGCACTGGCATTGTGGCTGGCGGTATCGGCAAAAACAGGGCCGCTGGCGCAAACCAGTGCAACCGCGGTACAGATGGCACGAAGACGAGTCATCGAGTTTCCTTTTCTAGCAGGCGAGGTAAAACCCCAAGGGCGACCATTCTGCGCCTAAAAAACCGTGTGGCTCAACCCCAAGCCTTGTAGGGCCTGATTTAGAGGGGGTGAACGGTCAAATTGCAGACTGATGGAACCACGGCCGGCGATCAGGGCCTAAACTCGCTATCAGACCAACAGGAGTGTGCATGATGAGCCGTATCGAAACCGACAGCCTTGGCCAGGTTGAAGTCCCGGATGAAGCTTACTGGGGCGCTCAGACGCAACGCTCGCTGATCAATTTCGCCATCGGCGACGAACGCATGCCACTGGCGGTGCTGCATGCGCTGGCGCTGATCAAGAAAGCCGCGGCGCGGGTCAATGACCGCAACGGTGACCTCCCCGCCGACATCGCCCGGCTGATCGAACAGGCCGCCGACGAAGTGCTCGACGGCAGCCACGACGACCAGTTCCCGCTGGTGGTCTGGCAGACCGGCAGCGGCACCCAGAGCAACATGAACGTCAACGAAGTGATTGCCGGCCGTGCCAATGAACTGGCCGGCAACCCGCGCGGCGGCAAGGCTCCGGTGCACCCCAACGATCACGTCAATCGCTCCCAGAGCTCCAACGACTGCTTCCCCACTGCGATGCACATCGCCGCGGCGCAGGCGGTGCAGCAGCATTTGCTGCCGGCGATCAGCGAACTGTCCGGTGGGCTGGCCGAGTTATCCGCCCGGCACATGAAGCTGGTCAAGACCGGCCGCACCCACATGATGGACGCGACCCCCATCACCTTCGGCCAGGAACTGTCGGCGTTCATCGCGCAACTGGATTACGCGGAACGGGCGATCCGCAGCGCGCTGCCTGCCGTCTGCGAACTGGCCCAGGGCGGCACCGCAGTCGGTACTGGCCTGAACTCGCCCCACGGGTTCGGCGAAGCGATCGCCGCCGAACTGGCCGCCCTCTCCGGCCTGCCGTTCGTTACCGCGCCGAATAAATTCGCCGCACTGGCCGGCCATGAACCACTGACTACCCTGTCCGGCGCGCTGAAAACCCTCGCCGTCTCCCTGATGAAAATCGCCAACGACCTGCGCTTGCTGGGTTCCGGACCGCGGGCCGGTTTTGCCGAGGTGAAACTGCCGGCCAATGAACCGGGCAGTTCGATCATGCCCGGCAAGGTCAATCCGACCCAGTGCGAAGCGCTGTCGATGCTGGCTTGCCAGGTCTTGGGCAACGACGTCGCCATCGGTTTTGCGGCGAGCCAGGGTCACCTGCAACTGAACGTGTTCAAACCGGTGATCATTCACAACCTGCTGCAATCGATCAGGCTGCTGGGGGATGGCTGCAGCAACTTCCAGCAGCATTGCATCGCCGGCCTGGAGCCGGATGCAGCGAAAATGGCGGAACATCTGGAACGCGGGCTGATGCTGGTGACGGCGCTGAATCCGCATATCGGGTATGACAAGTCGGCGGAGATTGCCAAGAAGGCTTATGGCGAAGGGCTGACGTTGCGGGAAGCGGCGTTGCAGTTGGGGTATCTGACCGATGAAGAGTTCGATGCGTGGGTGAGGCCGGAGAATATGCTGGAGGCTGGGGCCAAGGGCTGAGCCTTATAGCGCCTGACATTCAGTCATCGCGGGCAAGCCCGCTCCCACAGGTGTTGCGTCGATCACAAATTCGGTGGACGACACAAAACCTGTGGGAGCGTGGCTTGCCCGCGATGAACGATAACGCGGTCTAACGACCGACCGCCATCCGCACCCGCCGCGCCCGGATCCCGGCCATCAACGAAGGCCCCAACGCCACCAGCGCCGACCCCAGCACCACCAGCACTGCCCCGCCATACCCCAGACCATTGATCGTCTCGGCATGCACATACTCCGGCCACAACCACGCCGCTACCGCTACCGCAGCAAAGGTCACCAACGGAGTGATCGCCAGGGTGGCACTCACCCGCGAAGCTTCCCAATGCGCCAACGCCTCGGCAAACGCGCCATAGGCGATCAGGGTGTTCATGCAACACGCCAGCAGCAGCCAGCCTTGCAACGGGCTGAGTTGCAGCGCCTCCAACGGATGCACCCAGGGCGTCAGCAACAATCCGCAAAACAGGTAGATCACCATCATCACCTGAAACGAATTCCACACCGTCAGCAACTGCTTCTGCCCCAGGGCATAGAAGGTCCAGACGGTGGAGGCCAGCAGCACCAACAGGACGCCGGCCGTATAGTCGGTCAGGGACGTGAACAACTCGACCAGCCGCTGGTTGAAAAACAACACGAAGCCAACCACCAGCACCAGCAGGCCAATCCCCTGTCCCATGCTGAACCGCTCCCTGAACACAAACAGGCTGGCAATCAGCAGCATGATCGGCCCCGTCTGCACCACCAGCTGCGCGGTGCCGGGGCTGAGCAGGTTCAACCCCATCAGGTACAGCACGTAGTTGCCCACCAGACCGAGTACCGCCATCAATACCAGCCAGCCACCGCGCGGACCGAGGACTTTGCGACTGGGCAGGCGCCGGGTCGCCGCCAGGAATATGAACAGGCACCCGCCGGACACCATCAGACGAAACCAGGTCACCGTCACCGGATCCATCACCAGCAGCACTTGCTTGAGCTTGATCGGCAGGATTCCCCACAACAACGCGGTCAACAAGGCCAGGAACAGACCATAAACCCAGCGACCCGATGAAACGTGCATGAAAACCCCGAAACCGATTGGCGAAAACCGTCATTCTAGGCGCAGAGCCGCTCGGCACACAGGGACAGTTGGCGACTGGCCGCGAATGAAACTGTACAGGTCGCAACATTCAATAGGCCGATAGGCCGTCGATCGGTTGGCGAGGCATAGCCGGAGGTTCATGCATAAGCTCATTGGATCCATCAACGGCAACACCGCCACAGGAGACCGCCATGTACGGCATGCGCGCCCAGGACAATGCCCCCGCCACCCACTTTCGCAGTGACCGGATGTGCCGTGTGAACGGGGAGTTGTATTTCAGCACCCGGGAAAACACCCTGGAGGGGCCGTTTGCAGACATGGAGACGGCTGAGGTGCAGATTCAGGCTTATATAGAGCGGATGCTGCTGTTGCGGATGAACCTGTAAACCGCGGCGCCTGCATCGTCGGAACGCCGCCCGGAGCAAGCCCGCTCCCACATTGGATCTCTGTCACACCAAATCCCTGTGGGAGCGGGCTTGCTCGCGAAAGCGATCGATCAGACAACAAATCTTTCGAATCTAACGCACCGCCTCAAACAACCCGGTTGCCCCCATCCCCCCGCCCACGCACATGGTGACGATGCCGTAACGCAGATGACGCCGCTGCAACTCACGCACCAGATGCCCCACCTGCCGCGAACCGGTCATGCCGAATGGGTGGCCAATAGAGATCGAGCCACCGTTGACGTTGTACTTGTCGTTATCGATCTCCAGCCGATTGCGGCTGTACAGGCACTGGGACGCGAAGGCTTCGTTGAGTTCCCACAGATCGATGTCGGCTATCTGCAAGCCCTTCGCCTTAAGCAACCTGGGTACGGAGAACACCGGGCCGATGCCCATTTCATCCGGCTCACACCCGGCCACGGCAAAGCCGCGGAAAAAGGCTTTCGGCTTCAGTCCCAGTTCCATGGCTTTTTCCAGGCTCATCACCAGGGTCATGGAGGCGCCATCGGACAGTTGCGAAGAATTACCGGCAGTCACCGAGCCGTCTTCGGCAAACACCGGTTTCAATCCGGCCAGGCTTTCAAGCGTGGTGTCCGGGCGGTTGCAGTCGTCCCGATCGACGATGCCGTCGAGGATCTGCACCTGCCCGGTGGCCTTGTCTTCAACTCGATACTTGACCGCCATGGGCACGATTTCATCGTCGAACAACCCCGCGGCCTGGGCCTGGGCGGTGCGTTGCTGGCTTTGCAGGGCGTACAGGTCCTGTTGTTCGCGACTGACCTGGTAACGACGTGCGACGATTTCCGCGGTCTGACCCATGGGGAAGTAGATGCCCGGCGTTTGCTCCTTGAGCAACGGGTTGATCAGGTTGTCGGTGTTGACGCTGTTCATGGTCAGGCTGATGGATTCGACACCGCCGGCGACGATGATGTCGCTGCAACCCGAGGCAATCTGGTTGGCAGCAATGGCGATCGCCTGCAAGCCGGATGAGCAGAACCGGTTGAGGGTCATGCCGGCACAACCGACGCCCAACCGCGAGAGCACGGCGACATTGCGCCCGATGTTGTAGCCTTGGGCGCCTTCGTTGGAGCCGGCACCGACGATGCAGTCCTCGACACTGGCCGGGTCGATTCCCGTGCGCGCCAACAAGGCGTCGACACAATGTGCCGCCATATCGTCCGGACGGGTCATGTTGAACTTGCCACGAAAGGACTTGGCCAGGCCGGTCCGCACGCTGTCGACGATCACCACTTCACGCATGGCATACCTCATTGTTGTTGTCGGTTAGAGTGGACCGAGCATAAGTCCATCAAATGACCAACCGCGACAATCATTCACCCTGCGTATGCGCAACCATTGACTCACCCCTTGTCCTTTTTCGCCTTCTTGTCGGATTTCCTGAACGCTTCTTCCAGCGCCTCATTTATCGTGCGCAACACCTTGACCCGGGCCCAGCGCTTGTCATTGGCCTCCACCAGGGTCCAGGGCGAGATTTCGGTGCTGGTGCGATCGACCATGTCGCCGACCGCGGTCCGATAGTCGTCCCACTTGTCCCGGTTGCGCCAGTCATCTTCGGTGATCTTGAAGCGCTTGAAAGGCGTCTGTTCCCGCTCCTCGAATCGCTCCATTTGCGTCTGTTTGTCGATGGACAGCCAGAACTTGACCAGGATCACCCCGGCATCGGCGATCTGCTCTTCGAAGTCGTTGATTTCACCATAGGCGCGCAACCAGTCCGCCGCGCTGCAAAAACCTTCGATGCGCTCCACCAGCACCCGGCCATACCAGGAGCGATCGAACACGGTGAACTTGCCGCGCGCCGGAATATGGCGCCAGAACCGCCACATATAGGGATGCGCCCGCTCTTCTTCCGTGGGCGCGGCGATCGGCACGATGCTGTATTGGCGTGGGTCCAGCGCCGCGGCGACCCGGCGGATGGCCCCGCCCTTGCCCGCCGCGTCATTGCCTTCGAACACGGCGATCAGGGCGTGTCGGCGCATGCGTTTATCGCGCATCAGTCCGGAGAACCGCGCCTGCTCGGTGATCAGCTGTTCTTCGTAATCGTCTTTGTCCAGATTCAGGCTCAAGTCCAGGCTGTCGAGCAGGTTCATCTGGTCGACGCTGCTGACCAATGGCGCGGCGCTGACTTTGTCCGGGTGAATTTTTGGGCGCTTCAGGGCGCCTTGCAGGCCCTCGAGCAGAATCACGCCCACCGCCAGGCTGCGATAGCGCGGATCCATCCCGGCGATCACATGCCATGGCGCGTAGTCGCGGCTGGTGCGACGCAGGATGCGTTCGCCGTACTTGACGAATTTGTCGTAGGTCTGCGACTGCTGCCAATCCAGCGGGCTGATGCGCCAACTGTGCAAGGGATCGTCAGCCAGAGCCTTGAGCCGCGCGCGCATTTGTTTCCTGGAGAGGTGGAACCAGAATTTGAAGATCAGCGCCCCTTCGTCGCACAGCATCTTTTCCAGGCGCTCGGCGGCGTTGATGGCTTGATCGAGCCGCGGATCCTTGAACACGCCATGGACCCGGTCTTGCAGCATCTGGCTGTACCAGTTGCCGAAGAAAATCCCCATGCGCCCCTTGGCCGGGAGCATCCGCCAATAACGCCAGGCCGGAGGCCGCGCCAGCTCTTCGTCGGTCTGTTGATCGAAGGTACGGACCTCGATCAGGCGCGGGTCCATCCATTCGTTGAGCAGCTTGACCGTCTCGCCCTTGCCCGCGCCTTCGATGCCGTTGATCAGGATGATCACCGGGAAGCGTTTCTGCTGCTGAAGTTCGAACTGCGCCTCAAGCAACGCCTGGCGCAGGGCTGGCACTTCAGCGTCGTAGGTGTCTTTGTCGATAACGTGACCGATTTCAGCAGATTCGAACATGGACGGCTCCCTTCCCGGATTGAGCAAGACTAGCGGATTGGGCCATGAGTCCGCAGAGAAAATTCCCGGTTTCGTAATGACTTTGTAGGAGCGAGCTTGCTCCGGGCGGCGTTCCGACGATGGACTCCAGAACACCGCGTGTTATCCGGCAGATACGCGTTATCGTTGGCGACCATCGCGAGCAAGCTCGCTCCTACAGGTTAGAATGGCCGCCTTGCCGTTGCCGAGCCTGCCATGAAACCTGTATTGCCCCACGCCCAGCTCGACTGGGACGACCAAGGGCTCCCGCGATCGCGGGTGTTCGACGATGTCTATTTTTCGGATAAGTCGGGCCTTGATGAAACCCGTTACGTCTTCCTCGAGCAAAATAATCTGCGTGAACGCTTTGCCGCGTTACCGGTGGGCGCAAGATTGGTGATCGGTGAGACCGGTTTCGGCACTGGATTGAATTTTCTCTGCGCCTGGCAGTTGTTCGAACAGCACGCGGTGGCGGGTGCGCGGCTGCATTTCGTGAGTGTCGAAAAGTATCCACTGAGCCTGCCGGACCTGCAGCGGGCGCTGGCTTTGTGGCCCGAGCTCAAACCGTTTGCCGAGCAACTGCTGGCGCAGTATAGGGCGATCCATCAAGGCTTCCAGCGGCTGATCCTGGACAACGGCCGGGTCGTCCTGACCTTGTTGATCGGTGATGCCCTGGAGCAATTGCCGCAGCTGGACGCACAGGTCGACGCCTGGTTTCTTGACGGCTTCGCCCCGGCGAAAAACCCCGACATGTGGACCGCCGAACTGTTCGCCGAGCTGGCGCGCCTGGCCGCGCCAGGCTCGACCCTCAGCACCTTCACCAGCACCGGGTGGGTGCGCCGGTTGCTCAATGCCGCAGGCTTCAAGATGAAGCGCACGCCAGGCATCGGCCACAAATGGGAGATCCTGCGCGGCACCTTCCTCGGCTGGCCTGAACACGCCCTGGCACCCGCCGTTGCCAAACCCTGGTTTGCCCGCCCGGCACCGCTGACTGGCGAGCGTCGGGCGCTGGTGATCGGCGCCGGCCTGGCCGGTTGCGCGACGGCCGCCAGCCTGGCTGCCCGGGGTTGGCACGTCAGCCTGCTGGAACGCCACGATGCGCTGGCGCAGGAAGCGTCGGGCAATCCCCAGGGCGTGCTGTATCTCAAGCTTTCGGCCCATGGCACGGCGTTGTCGCAATTGATCGTCAGCGGCTTTGGCTACACCCGGCGCTTGCTTGAACATTTACAGCGGGGTGTGGACTGGGACGATTGTGGCGTCCTGCAACTGGCGTTCAACGCCAAGGAAGCCGAGCGTCAGGCGCAATTGGCGGCTGCGTTTGCCGAGGACTTGCTGCACACACTGGATAAAGACCAGGCGCAATCACGCGCCGGTATCGGTCTGCAATGGGGTGGCCTGTTATATCCCGAAGGTGGTTGGGTGCATCCGCCCGCTCTGTGCCAATGGCAAGCCGCGCACCGGAACATACGGATCCTGACGCATCACGATGTGCTTGACCTGCGCCGAACGAATGGCCAGTGGCAAGCGTGGGATGGCGAAAAATTATTGGCCGAGGCACCCATAGCCGTGCTGGCCGGGGCCGCCGAGATCAAGCGTTTCACCTACAGCAGCGATCTGCCCCTCAAACGCATTCGCGGGCAGATCACCCGCCTGCCCCAAACAGCCACCAGCCGGAGTTTGAACACGGTGGTCTGCGCGGAAGGTTACGTCGCGCCGGCACGGCTGGGTGAACATACCCTGGGTGCCAGTTTTGATTTCAACAACGATGACCTGACACCGACAGTCGCCGAGCATGCCGGCAACTTGAAGATGCTCGAAGAAATATCCCACGACCTGGTGACACGACTCGGCGCGGACACCTTGCAACCGCAAGTACTCAAGGGCCGCGCGGCTTTTCGCTGCACCAGCCCGGACTACCTGCCCATTGTCGGCCCGCTGGCTGACGGGCAGGCGTTTGCCGATGCCTACGGTGCCCTGAGCAAGGATGCCCGCAAAACCCCGGACACCCCTTGCCCATGGCTGGATGGCTTGTATGTCAACAGTGGCCACGGTTCGCGCGGGTTGATTACCGCCCCCTTGGCGGGCGAATTGCTGGCCGCCTGGCTCGATGATGAACCCCTGCCACTGCCCAGGGCCGTGGCGGAGGCTTGTCATCCCAATCGCTTTGCCTTGCGTCGGCTGATTCGAGGTAAAGCCCAGGCGCTCAATCCAGGATAAAACAGGTCTTCGCCTCATCGGCCTTGATGGCTTCCTCTGTCAGCCTTTTCAACAGGCCGTTTTCAGCCTGCTGCTGATCGGCCGCAATGCCATCGATCCGCGGGCGATACTGCGCGCCAAGCGTCGCCTCGGAAGCAAACGCCGTCTCCAACCGCGTGTGGAAAGGCGCGACAAGCTCGGTGAATTGTTGACCATGATGCTCGCGCAAAAAGTCGCCCCAGAATGTGCGGTTACTTATGTAATCGAGCAGTTCGGGGGAAGTTTCTGCGGCGATGACCCGGTCGTACGCAACGTCCAGGTCTTGGGATGTTACGCCGCTAGCCGAAGCAAACCGCATATGGCGGGGCTGGCCGATAAGGTCGAGTTTTTCCGCCAGGCCGCTGCGATAGGCTAATTCCACTTCGACCGGATCGAGCTTGGAATTGGCCTTGACCCGTTCCCGAGCGACCTTGGCAAGGTAATCCAGGCGGAACAACCGTCGCCCTAGACTTAACAGGCGAGCCGCCTGATCGTGAGTGTTGGCGGACTGGCGAACCACGGTGTCGATATCAACTGCCACCTCCAGATTACTGAAAATCGTCGCCGCGGAATCATCGCAATTGGCTTTCACCGCCAGCGACAGCAACTGATCGCGTAACGCCAAGTCGGTCTGCATCGCCCCAATCACATTCCACACCCGGCGAGTCATGTCTTCGCGCACCAAGCGGGTATCCGCCGTGCGTCCAACCTCTGCCAGCAATTCAAAAAAACCCTTCGACCCGGGTTCGTTCTTCAACGCGATCCAGGTGCGATTGCGACCGGCATAGGTTGCTTCATCCGCTCGAGGCATCCAGAGGTCCCGGGCCACTTGATCATTGATCACTGCGGCATCTTTCAGGAAACCCATGCCGACGCCTGTACTGGCACGGTAGGTTTGCAGCTTTGCCTGGCTCGCCGTGGACAACGGGTTATGCCGCAGGTTGACCGTTTGAGCGAATCGTTTCGGGACATCGAACAGCCAGGCCGGCAACTCCCGAATCTCGTTACCGCGCAGGTCCACCTTGTCCAGATTCGGCAATAGAGAAAGCCCCACAGGCAATTCCGTGGCGAAGGTATCGCTCAGGAACAACGAGCGCAGATGGAGCATTTTGCTGACATCGGGGGTGGCCCCCAGTCGATTGTCGCTGAGCCCCAGCGTGCGTAAATTGCGCATGTCGGCCAGTTTGCGCAACGTGTGTTCAGTCAGCACCAGTTGATTGCCGTTCAGACTCAAGTGCTGAAGGTCGGGCATGTGCGACAGCACTTCAGGCAAACGTGTCAGCCGATTACGGTCCAGCTCCAGACTGACCAGACCCTTGAACGGTTTGAGGAAGTACACCAGCTCATCGCCGGCCTCCATGTCCTTGATGGAAAGGCTGCGGACATGGGCAACATCCTCCTCGGTCAGTGTCGGCAGCTGCCCTACGGGGGTGCGTTCCAGCTTGAGTGAGGTCACCGGCTGACCGTGCGGCAAACCCGAGGAGGATACCCGACGCCAGCAGTTTTCGATGGCGTTGGCCACCTGACGACGACTGACACGCAGATCGTTGAGCTGCCCCAGCTTCTTCATTTGCGCCTCATCGTCGCGCCAGGTGCGCAGCACCCCGCTTAGTGTCTTAAGCTGTTGTTCAAGCGCCTTGATTCGATTCACCCGCGCCATCTCGGTACTGCCGGCTTCGTCGAGAAAGGATGAAACCTGGGCATCAGTGAACAGCGGATACAGCTTTCTGACTTTGCGAATCAAGCTTTTGGCATGGGAACCCACAGCAGGTGGATCTGCCTGGACACAGCCGCGAAGGTGTTCCGGTACTTCACCTTGCTCACCCCGCAGCACTCGACCGGTGCGCTCCGGACTGCCAGTGGCTGCCGCCGACAGACGTTGTCGTAGCGTGGGTAGATCGAGGGTGGCGGTTCCGGAGAGACCCATGCGGGTGCGCCGGGCTGCAGGCAAGGCATCGAATATCGACGCCAGGAGCGTTTCGCTGGTTTGAGTGGTTTGCAAAGTGCCACTACCTTGGGTGACCTGGTAACCAGTGGACGTCTTGACGATCAGCCCGCTCAACGGCGCATCGACTTGACCCACACTGTCCAGCAAGGTGCCGGTGGGTGAGCCCTGGCGCAGTTCCAGCCGATAACCGTCGTCCCAGCCTTGCACCCGATCCATCAGCCTGAGGGCCAGGGTATCGGTGTCGGCATTGGCCAGTTGCGGTAGATGCAAACCCGTAAGCGCACGGTCGAGCCTTATCGCGGACTGCGCTTGCGCGACCTGCTGCGCCAACTCCATACCCGGAAATCTGCGGTCACGAAGAAAACTGCGATCCCTACCCGAGGCGCTATCCAGTAGCTCCTGACACACTCGGACGGGAACGTCGGCGGCGTATTCACGCAGTGTCGCCACATCGCCGATCGCCTCGCCATCATAGGTTTTATAGAGCCACTCCAGCAGCGGCCGGCGATCACTGTTTAATGTGCTGGCAACCTTGGTTGCCAGCAGCCGAGACTGCGAGCCGGTCGTGGTGGTACCGACGATCGCTTCGACTTCTTTTGCGTTGAGGCCACCGATGACGGTATCAAGCAGCTGTCCCGCGCTCAGCTGCGCCTGAGAAACCTGCACAGGCTTGACGCCCTCACCACGGGGCACCGCCTTCGGGAAGCGGGATACGACCAGATTCTTTTCGTCGCGCACTTCAATGAAACGCTTTGCGGACCAGCCGGGCAGCCGGGGCAGTGTCTGCAGTTGCTCTTGTACAAAATCCGTATTCGCGGTCTCTCCCCGTTCCATTGCCGCGATCAGGTCGGTGATGCGCCGGTTCAGCCTGAAGCGCTCGATACAATCATTAAGCCGCTGCGGCAGCTTGAGGTTGCTTTCATGCAATCGGTAAAGCTCGGCAGGCGTGATACCGGTGATGTCAGCCGCGTGCGTCAGCTCGTCATGGGAGAAACTGCTCAAACGGGGCGCCGTTCGTTTCAATGCATATCCGCTGTCGGGCCATTCATGCGCATGCTCATGGACATGTCGCCAGCCACCTTCGACGTTTTGCTCGATGGCAGGCTCGAATGCATCCTGGCGCACGGGATGCTTTATCAGCCACGCTTGCCTCGCAACATTGTGGGAGACGCGGTAAGCCGCATCATCCATGACGATTGAGCTGTGTTCGCCGTCCTTGTAGATCCCCTGCGCATCAGGCTGCAACGTTTCAGGCAATGGGGAGGTCTGCTTATAGGGTCGAAGGTCAGGTTTCCATAGTTTTGACTTGCCGTCCGCGCGGGTAACCGCTTCGAAGCCGTCAAAAAACGCCGCCTGCTCTTTCACGCCACGACGGAAGGCGGCCGACGCCAGCTTGCCGCCCACCGCAAATGCCGCCATCTGCGCAACGTTTTCGACAACATTGAGCAAATGCGACAACGCCTTGTTCCGCTCGCCGTGCGTCCAGTCCTCCACCCCTTCATACACCTCGCTGACGATGTCGATGACAGCGACAGCGGCCATCAATTGACCCAGCACCGGCACGAAAAAAGAGGCAGCGTTCAACAACAGCAGGCCTCCATCGAGCAATCTCTGAATGGTTTTCTGTCGCTGCGCCTCATCGACGTCTGCGGTCGGGACCGCGAGGACTCGCGCATCCCGTTGGGTTTTGCTGATAAATGCGCCAAAGAAAAAATCGGAAAGGCAGGCCGCTGGCGTGGCGGTGAGCGTGCCCAGGATCTTGTCTTCGTCAAACGCGCTGAAAAAATCGGTTTGATCATGGCCGGGAAGGAATTGGCTGGCGAAGAATGTTCTGTAGCTTTTGATTTGCAGCTGCAGTGCAAGGTAGGACTTGAAGTCATCCAGGGAGGCATACTCATACAACGGCCGCCCGGGGTCGTTCGGCAGGTAAACCACGCACTTGGCTTGCGGCTCGGTGTCGATAGAGGCGTTAGTGAATATCAGCGCCCCACAGACGCAGGCGTCATGAATCATCAAGCCTTGCCAGATCACCGGTTTGCCGTCGAAAACCGCGTCCTTGGTTTGTGCTGCCGGGAGATCCTGTGCGATCACGCTCAGCAGCATCGAGTAAACAGCGGTACCGATGTGCTTTTTCAAGTAAGCGATGTGTACCGCGACCTGCAAATCAAGCAACTTCAAACGACGGATGTCAGCGCCGGAGGCACGATTGGCGACAGGCCCGTTCGGCAATGCCATCGTCGTGGCGATGTGTTGCTGATAGCGGGCGCCGAGGTCGAGTTTGCGACAGAGCGCCGCGAATGTCGTCGGGGTCATTGCAGTACCCGACTGGGGTTTCGCATCGATCCGAATCAATGAGTCTTCAGGAAGACCGCCACTTTGAGCTTCGCCGGAGGTGAAGTTCTCCATGGCCGCGTGCAGCAGGCTACGAGACGAAACAGTTTCCATTACTCGGTAGTCGGTCGGGAACAGTCCTGTTGCCGGGATCGTTTTCCTGATGATGTCCAGGGTGTCGCGCTCAACATCGAAATCGACCGTCCATTTCTCCTTGAGCACGCCAGTGAGCTGTTCCTTGCAGAACACATCCAGTGGCTTGAGGGTTTCGAGTACCGCTGCGGCCTTGGCGTAGGTCAGTTCGCTCTGTTCAAACGATGCTTTCAAGGCCTGGACGACAGTCAGATCGGCGCTGGCCAACCAGTCGGGGATGGACTGCTGCAGAACCTGCGCCTTGTCCAGGTCAGCGGTATGTTCCACCAACGCTTCGGTGCGCTGCGCGGGCGTAAATGGCACGACCGAAGGCGTTACCTTGGGTGTAGATGACATGAGCAATATCCTTATTGCATTCAGATGCGTCCATTCTGGTGTGCTGGAAAAGCAAATGATAATTCGGATATCGGGTCGGATTTCAGGGCATCCAAACAACTACTCCTATGGATCGCAGCACTATTTACCACCACTTCGATTCACGGTTCTGTTATCCGCCATTCGTCCGGGAACTCCCTCTTATAACTTATCGATCTAAAACTACCGGTAATCACACGGGTCAGTTTCTGAGTACCCGCATTTTTTGCGTGGTATCGCTTGACCCTCCCCAACGGAAAAACCGGTAAGGACTTTATGTGCGGATTAGCTGGCGAGTTACGCTTTGATCATCAACCTGCGGACCTTGCAGCCGTTGAACGAATCACCCATCACCTGGCCCCTCGCGGCCCTGACGCATGGGGCTTCCAGGCCCAAGGGCCGATTGCCCTGGGCCATCGTCGCCTGAAAATCATGGACCTGTCGGACGGCTCGGCGCAGCCGATGGTTGACAACCAACTGGGCTTGTCCCTGGCCTTCAATGGCGCTATCTACAATTTCCCGGAACTGCGTACCGAGCTGGAAAGCCTCGGCTACGCCTTCTATTCCGGCGGTGACACCGAAGTTCTGCTCAAGGGCTATCACGCCTGGGGCGAAGCACTGCTGCCCAAGCTCAATGGCATGTTCGCCTTCGCCATCTGGGAACGCGACGCCAAACGCCTGTTCATCGCCCGCGACCGTCTGGGCGTGAAGCCGCTGTACCTGTCGCGTACCGGCCAGCGCCTGCGCTTTGCCTCGTCCCTGCCGGCGTTGCTCAAGGGCGGCGACATCAACCCGATCCTCGATCCGGTGGCGCTCAACCATTATCTGAACTTCCACGCCGTGGTTCCGGCACCGCGCACCTTGCTCGCAGGCATCGAAAAACTGCCACCGGCGACCTGGATGCGCATCGATGCGGACGGTACCACCGAGCAGAAAATCTGGTGGACCCTGCCCTACGGCCCCCACGCCGACGAGATGGACCTGACCCTCGAAGACTGGCGCGACCGCGTGCTCGAGAGCACCCGCGATGCGGTGGCGATCCGGCAACGGGCGGCGGTCGATGTGGGCGTGCTGCTGTCCGGCGGTGTCGATTCGAGCATGCTGGTTGGTCTGCTGCGAGAAGTCGGCGTGGAAAACCTGTCGACCTTTTCCATCGGTTTCCAGGATGCCGGCGGCGAGCGCGGCGACGAGTTCCAGTATTCGGACCTGATCGCCAAGCACTACAACACGCAGCACCACCAACTGCGCATCGACGAAAAAGAGATCATCGAGCAACTGCCTGCGGCGTTCCGCGCCATGAGCGAGCCGATGGTCAGCCACGACTGCATCGCCTTTTATCTGCTGTCCCGGGAAGTGGCCAAACACTGCAAGGTGGTACAGAGCGGCCAGGGCGCGGACGAGTTGTTTGCCGGTTACCACTGGTATCCGCAAGTCGACGGCGCCGCCGATCCTTACGCCGCCTATCGCGATGCATTCTTTGACCGCAGCTACGACGATTACGCCGCCACTGTGCAGCCGAAATGGCTGACCGCCAATGACGCAGCGGGTGACTTCGTCAAAGAACATTTCGCCCAGCCCGGTGCCGATGCAGCGGTGGATAAAGCCTTGCGTCTGGACAGCACGATCATGTTGGTGGACGACCCGGTCAAACGCGTCGACAACATGACCATGGCCTGGGGCCTGGAAGCGCGCACGCCGTTTCTCGATTATCGCCTGGTGGAATTGTCGGCCCGGGTGCCGGGCAAATTCAAACTGCCGGACGGCGGCAAGCAAGTCTTGAAAGAAGCGGCGCGACTGGTGATTCCGAGTGAAGTGATCGACCGCAAGAAGGGTTACTTCCCGGTCCCGGGCCTGAAGCACTTGCAGGGCGACACGCTGAACTGGGTGCGCGAACTGCTGCTCGATCCCAGCCAGGATCGCGGTCTGTTCAAACCGGAAATGCTCGATCGCCTGCTGACCGACCCACAAGGACAGTTGACCCCGTTGCGCGGCTCCAAGCTGTGGCAATTGGCGGCCCTGAACCTGTGGCTCAGTGAACAAGGAATCTGATCGATGAAACCCCATGCCACGGTTTATAGCCAACGCCTGTTGCGCGGTCAGGCGCCCTCCTACGAACGCTTGCAGGCGCGCCTGGCCGAAGACGGCAGCGAATTGGGCGCGGCGCCGATCGCCGTGCATTGCGGCTGGGGCCGGTTATTGATCGGCCACACCTTTGCCGACCCGGCGAGCCTCGCCCGGGAGTTGCTCAACGAGCAGCCCGGCGAGCGCGACATCGCCCTCTACGTTGCCGCGCCTCAGCAAGTGTTGGGGCTGGAGCCGGCACAACTGTTTCTCGACCCGTCCGACACCTTGCGTCTGTGGTTCAGCGATTATCGGCAGTCCACCCGGGTGTTTCGCGGTTTTCGCATTCGCCGGGCCCAGAGCGATGCGGACTGGTCGGCGATCAATCAGCTGTATCAGCTGCGCGGCATGCTGCCGATCGACCCGAGTCTGCTGACCCCGCGTCATCAAGGCGGCCCGGTATTCTGGCTGGCCGAAGATGAGGACAGCGGCGCGATCATCGGCAGCGTCATGGGTCTGGATCATCACAAGGCGTTCAACGACCCGGAAAACGGCAGCAGCCTCTGGTGCCTGGCCGTCGATCCGCAATGTTCACGACCGGGCGTCGGTGAAGTGCTGGTGCGACACTTGATCGAACACTTCATGAGCCGCGGCTTGAGTTACCTGGACCTGTCAGTGCTGCACGACAACCGCCAAGCGAAAAGCCTTTACGCCAAGCTGGGTTTTCGCAACCTGTCGACCTTCGCCATCAAGCGCAAGAACAGCATCAATCAGCCGCTGTTCCTTGGCCCGGGTCCTGAAGCCGAGTTCAATCCGTATGCGCGGATCATCGTCGAGGAAGCGCACAGGCGCGGTATCGACGTGCAGGTCGATGATGCCGAGGCCGGTCTGTTCACCTTGATCCATGGCAGTCGGCGGGTACGGTGCCGCGAATCCTTGAGCGACCTGACCAGTGCCATCAGCATGACGCTGTGCCAGGACAAGAGCCTGACCCACAAGGCGCTGAAGAAGGCTGGCCTGAACTTGCCGGCTCAACAACTCGCAGGTAACGCGGACGACAATCTGGCGTTTCTCGATGAACATCTGCGGGTGGTGGTCAAACCCTTGGACGGCGAACAGGGTCATGGGGTCGCAGTGGATTTGCAGAGCATCGAAGACGTCCAGCAAGCCATCGAGACGGCCCGCCAGTTCGATAGCCGCGTGCTGCTGGAAAGCTTCCACAAAGGCCTCGACCTGCGGATCGTGGTGATCGGATTCGAAGTGGTCGCCGCCGCGATCCGCCGACCGGCCGAAGTGGTGGGTGACGGTCAGCACTCCATCGGAGCGCTGATCGAAGCCCAGAGTCGACGGCGTCAGGCCGCCACCGGCGGTGAAAGCAAAATCCCGCTGGATCATGAGACCGAGCGCACCTTGCAGGCCGCAGGCTATGACTACGAGAGCATTCTGCCGGCGGGCGAGCATCTGTTCGTGCGGCGCACGGCGAATCTGCATACCGGCGGCATTCTTGAGGATGTCACGGCGATCCTGCATCCGACCTTGATCGATGCGGCGGTGCGTGCGGCGCGGGCGCTGGATATTCCGATGGTCGGGCTCGACCTGATGGTGCCCGCGGCGGATCAGCCGGAGTATGTGTTTATCGAAGCCAACGAGCGCGCCGGCCTGGCCAACCATGAACCGCAGCCGACGGCGGAGCGGTTTGTGGATTTGTTGTTTCCGCATAGTCAGCCGGCGGCCTCTTAGGTGTAGCTCCTGTCAGGCCGCCTTCGCTGGCAAGCCAGCTCCTACAGTTGACCGCGTCCCCCCTGTAGGAGCTGGCTTGCCAGCGAAGGGGCCGGTCCAGGCACCACAAATCCTTCCCTCCTCATCGAAACCATCGATGCGCTCAACTCATCAGGAGTTTCCATGACCAACAAAATTCCCGAACCGGATCTCAACTACCTACAAAAAGTCCTGCTGGAAATGCTCGCCATTCCCAGCCCGACCGGGTTCACCGACACCATCGTGCGCTACGTCGCCGAGCGGCTTGAAGAACTGGGCATTCCCTTTGAAATGACCCGGCGCGGGACCATCCGTGCCACGCTCAAAGGCAAGAAGAACAGCCCGGACCGGGCCGTGTCCGCGCACCTGGACACCATCGGCGCGGCGGTGCGCGCGATCAAGGACAATGGCCGCCTGACATTGGCCCCGGTCGGCTGCTGGTCCAGCCGCTTTGCCGAGGGCAGCCGGGTCAGCCTGTTTACCGATAATGGGGTGATCCGCGGTAGCGTGTTGCCGCTGATGGCTTCCGGGCATGCCTTCAACACCGCCGTGGATGAAATGCCGATCAGCTGGGATCATATCGAGTTGCGTCTGGACGCCTATTGCGCCACCCGTGCCGATTGCGACTCCCTGGGGATCAGTGTCGGCGATTTCGTCGCCTTCGACCCCTTGCCGGAGTTCACTGAAAGCGGCCACATCAGCGCCCGTCACCTCGACGACAAGGCCGGTGTTGCCGCCTTGCTGGCGGCAATGAAAGCCATCGTCGACAGCGGCGAAGAGTTGATGATCGACTGTCATCCGCTGTTCACCATCACCGAGGAAACCGGCAGTGGCGCGGCGGCAGCGTTACCCTGGGATGTCAGCGAATTCGTCGGCATCGACATCGCTCCCGTCGCGCCGGGCCAGCATTCCAGCGAACATGCGGTGAGCGTGGCGATGCAGGATTCCGGCGGGCCTTACGACTATCACCTGTCGCGCCACCTGCTGCGACTGGCCAGTGACAATGAACTTCCGGTGCGCCGCGACCTGTTCCGGTATTACTTCAGCGATGCGCATTCGGCGGTGACTGCCGGCCACGACATCCGCACCGCCCTGCTCGCCTTCGGCTGCGACGCCACCCACGGCTACGAACGCACCCACATCGACAGCCTCGCCGCGCTGAGTCGTTTGCTGGGAGCCTACATCCTCAGCCCACCGGTATTCGCCAGCGATGCCCAGCCGGCGAAGGGATCGCTGGACAGGTTCAGTCATCAGATCGAACATGACACACAGATGGAAAGCGATACCCGGGTGCCGTCGGTGGATAGCCTGGTGGGGCAGCGGTCGGAGAGCTGATCCGGTTTTTCGGTCGCCTGATCCACCGCCATCGCGGGCAAGCCCTAATGCCGGTCAGTTAAGGAAATTGTAGGAGCGAGCTTGCTCGCGATGGACTCAATAGCGCCGCGTTTAACCAGCGAGCACGCGTTATCGTTAACGACCATCGCGAGCAAGCTCGCTCCTACAGGGGCCGCATTCGCTTAACTGACCGGCATTAGGGTTTGCCCGCGATGGCGATCTACATGGCAACACATGAAGCCCAGGCTAGCCGCAATCAATCATTCGCCGTAGCATCCCGCCATTGTTTAGCCGAGGTGCCCATGCTGATTCCCCATGACCAACTTGAAGTCGACACCCTGACCCGTCTGATCGAGGATTTCGTCACCCGTGACGGCACCGACAACGGTGATGACACGCCGCTCGAAACCCGCGTACTGCGTGTTCGCCAGGCCTTGACCAAGGGTCAGGCGCTGATTGTCTTCGACCCGGAAAGCGAGCAATGCCAGTTGATGCTCAAGCACGACGTGCCCAAGCACTTGTTCGACTGAGACCTTCAGCGCGCCTGTTTTTTCTTCTTCGGCAGTTTGAGCTGGATGCGTTCGTAGACCTCGGACCGGTGCACGTTGACGCTCTCGGGCGCTTCGACGCCGAAGCGCACCGTGCCGCCGTTGACCGCGACAATGCGCACGGAAATGTCGTCACCGATAGAGATCAATTCGCCGACAACGCGACTGAGTATAAGCATGGCATTCGTCCTTCAGGATTGTTTGACCCTGAAGATGCCCGGCCCACGGCGCGTGTTCAATGCGACGACGGCAAATCAGCCCTCCCCTACAGCCCGACAAGCAAACCGGCGAAGGAAGCGTCTGACAAATCGACAGCGGTGTAGGACCGATCTGTCAGGAAGTGTAAAAGCGCGGCCCGAACAGGATGACACTCGCCCCGATCACGCACAGCGCCACGCCGACCCAGTCCGAGCCCAACGGACGAATCCGCTCGACCACCGCCAGCCAGCCAATCGACGCAATGATGTAGATGCCACCATAAGCGGCATAGGCGCGACCGGCATAGGTCGCTTCGATACGGGTCAGCAGCAGCGCAAACAGCGTCAGGCTGAGCAACGCCGGCACTATCCACCAGGCACTCTTGCCTTGGCGCAGCCACACCCAGAAGGCGAAGCAGCCGGCGATTTCAAACAGCGCGGCGAGGAAAAACCACAGGTAATTAAGCATGCAAACGTCTCGCGAGGATGGCCGGTTGCGGCCACCCTAGCGACGGTGATGCCTGGGGGCAAGTTCAGCCTGCGGTTTGTTTGGCCTTGGCGCGCATCTTGTCGGCCATGACCGTCATTTCGTCGTAGAGCAGTTGCGGGTTCTTCTGCTTGAGCGCCCAGGCCATGCGGCCCTGTTCGTGGGGCAGAATCATGAATTCGCCGGCGCCGACCTGTTGATAAATGTAGTCGGCAATGTCGGCAGCGCTGATCGGCGAGCTTTCCAGCAATTTACCGACCTGGGCCTTCATGGCCGGCGTCGGGCCGCGGAAGGAATCAAGCAGGTTGGTCTGGAAGAATGAAGGGCACACCACATGCACGCCGACTTCCTGCTGCGCCAGTTCGATCAGCAGGCTTTCGGACAAGGCCACCACGCCCGCCTTGGCGACGTTGTAGTTGCTCATGGCCGGGCCTTGCATCAGCGCGGCCATCGATGCGATGTTGATGATCTTGCCTTTGCTTTTTTCCAGCAGCGGCAGGAAGGCCTTGCAGCCCTTGACCACGCCCATCAGGTTGATTGCGATCTGCCAGTCCCAGTCCTCCAGGGACAGCTCACTGAAGAACCCGCCCGAAGCAACGCCAGCGTTGTTGACGATGACATCGATGCCGCCCAGTTTCTCTTCACAAGCTTGGGCGAAGGCGGTCAACTGGCTGTAATCGCGTACATCGCAACGCTGGATGAAACCGTCGCCGCCGGCTTCGCGAACCTGTTTCAGGGTTTCTTGCAGACCGGGCTCGCTGACATCCGACAAGGCCAGTTGCCAGCCTTCACGCGCCCAGCGCAGCGCGATTTCGCGACCTAAGCCTGAGCCTGCGCCAGTGATCATCATGCGGTTTTGCATAGCGAACAGCCTTGTTGTTCCGGGGAAGATGTGTCGAGTGTAGCGAAGGACATTGCCCGACCCACGCTCCATCAGATTGCTGAATGGCTCAGGCAAACCGTGGAAGTGTCGGCAACCAAATAATGGAGTAAAAACGAAATAAGCCTATCTTCGAAAAACATTAAAAAAACTTGGAATTTTCCTTCATGTGCAACAGTCGGATTTATTAAGCAGCCTGGTTTATAGCATCACGGCTGAGCGTTAAACGCCAGGTAGTTCCAGAACACTTCCAACAAGGAAATAAACATGGGCACAATTCTGATCATTATCCTGATCCTCCTGCTGGTAGGTGGTTTACCGGTCTTCCCGCACTCCAGAAGTTGGGGTTATGGGCCGTCGGGTATCATCGGCGTGGTGTTGGTGGTGCTGTTGATCCTGCTGTTGCTGGGCAAGATATAAAGGTTTAACAGGCAAAAAAAGAGGCCCTTTCAAGGGCCTCTTTTTTTTATTTCGCTTCGACTATTACGTCCGGCTTGCCGTCGACCACACCGGCGGTGTTGTCGATCAGGCTCTTGGTTGCCGTTTGCAGGAACGCTTCGAGCTTGAGTTTCAGCTCCGCCGTTCGCGGCGCATCCGCAACCACCTCGGCACCCGGCGTAGCACCGAATTCATAGCGGTACATTTTCGGCGCCATGTCTTTATCCTTCGGCAGCACCAGAATCTGGTCGGCCGTGATAATGGCCGTGGTCTGCTCGCTGCCCGACGGCTTGATCACACCAAAACCGGTATCGCCTTCTGGAAGGTTGAGCAGGTCGCGTCCCCAGCACTGGTGGCGCACTTCGCCACCGATCCGGCCCATGATGGTCGGCACGATGTCGATCTGGGTGCCCACTGTGTGGTCACGCTGGCCGAACTTTTCCTGGATGCCCGGGGCGATGAACAGCATCGGCACGTTGAAGCGGCCCAGGTCCATTTCGGTGATCTGACGCTCGTTGCCAAACCCGTGGTCACCCACGACGACAAACAGCGTCTCCTTGAAATACGGCTCCTTGCGGGCCTTTTCAAAGAACTGGCCCAGCGCCCAGTCCGAGTAGCGCATGGCGGTCAAATGCTCGTTCAGGCTACCGCGGTCGGTTACGCGCTCGACCGGCAAGGGCGTCGGCAAGGCGTATGGCGTGTGGTTGGACAAGGTTTGCAGCAGTGCATAGAACGGCTTGCCGTTTTCCCGCGCCTTGAGCTCGACCAGACCACGGTCGAACATGTCCTGGTCGGACACACCCCAGGTCGGATCGGAGAACACCGGATTGACGAAGTCGTTACGACCAATGAAGTTGGTCATGCCCTGGTTGCTGAAAAAACCCGACTGGTTATCCCAGGCGAAGTCACCGTTGTAGACGTACACGTCGTCGTAGTCACGGGCGCTGAGCAATTGCGGCAAGCCGGACAGCTTGTGACTGCCCTCGGGCGTTTGCATCAGGTATTCGAAACCCGGCAGGTTCGGGAAGCAGGCCATGGTGGCGAACATACCCTGGTGGGTATGGGTACCGTTGGAGAAGAAACGGTCGAACAGCAGGCCTTCCTTCGACAGCTTGTCGAGGTATGGCGTGATATTGCCTGGGGCACCCAACGCGCCCACCGAGTGACCGGCCATGCTTTCCATCAGGATCACGACGACGTTCTTGATCGGCAGGGTCTTGTCGGCCGGAGGCGTGTAATCGCGACGCACGGCGGCAGTCTCGCCATCCACCAGCTTGTCATCCGGCATCACCAGCAGGTCACGCACGATTTGCTGGGCTTGCGGCTGCGGCAGCGTGGCTTTCCAGACGTTGTCGCGGTCCTCGGACATCCGGCTCTTGGCCGCGGCGACCAGCGATAATGTTCCGTTGAGGCCCAGCTGGTTGGCGAAGTTGGAGTCGGTGGTGTAGACGTCACCCCAACGCATCGGCGGGCCCTGGCGCAGGGTGCCACGGGCAGCGATTACGCAGACCAGCAGGCAGACTACGAACACCGCGATGCGCGAGTACCATGGGGCGATCTGGCGGGTGCTGACACTGCCGCCGCTGAATGGACCGCGAGGACGGGTGGCGCGGTCGGCACCTTTGAACGCCAGGGTCAGGATCACCGTGCCCACGACCCAGGCCAGCAGGTAGCGAACCACCGGGAAACCGTACCAGAGCATGCTGGTCACGGTCTTCGGGTCTTCCTTGATGTACTGGAAGACCAGGCCGTTGAGGCGCTGGTGGAACTCGCGGTAGAAGTCCATCTCCACCAGGCCGAGGAACAATGCAATGCTCGAGACGACGGTCAGCCAGAGGCGGAAGAACCCGCGCGCGGCCATGGCCCGGGCGCTGAACAGTGCCAGCACCAGCGGAACGCTGAGGTAGACCACCAGTCGCAGGTCGAAACGCAGACCGTTGGTGAACGCTTCGAAAAAGGTCGAGGCCGGTGTGTCGAGGATCATCTCGCGGTTGTAGACCAGCAGCGCGACGCGCAGCAGGGTGAACATGACCATCATGACCAGGGCACACAACAGCGTGTAGGCCAGATGCGATTTGACGGTCGGTTGCAGCAGGCGACTAGAAGCTCGCTGCTGACTCAGGGCGTCCGGGTTTGCCATGTCGTTTTAGGACCCATTGGAAGTTGAAGTTTCAAAGATACAGCGGCGCCTTGCCCTCTGTTGGCCAGTTGTCGGCCCCGGGGCTTGCGCGGTGCGCAAATGTTGCACGATCGTCCGCGGCATTGCCATTGATTACTGACCGGTGTGCGCGGCGCGGGGCGAATTGTCTTGGAGGCGTTGTGAAAATTTTGTGCAACGTATATCTGGATACAAAATAGTGGCCGCTGCGCCTATCCCCTGTAGGAGCTGGCTTGCCAGCGAAGAGGCCCTTCCAGTCGACATCATTGTTGTCTGAACGAACGCATTCGCTGGCAAGCCAGCTCCTACAGGGGATCGAGGTACATCCGCAAGCACAGGTCTGCGCTGGCAGGCCGTCTGCTCTGCGGTGCGGCAATCCGACAAGCCTGTTGCTACTTCTCAGCGCGTTCTTTCAGGGCTTTCAACGTATTGAACGGTGCATCGACCACAAACTTGTTGGCCACCATCGATGGAATGCTGCCGCCCGGCTCTGTGTGCACCTGATAAATCACTTCGATCTGGTCGCCTTTGGGCACGAACTTCCAGAAACCGTCGACCTTGGTGACCCGCACGAAGCCTTTTTCTTCAGGAAGGTACTTCGGAACGCCTTCGAGTTTGCGGGTCAGGCTGCCATCGGTGCCCTCGATGGTGGTGACATGCATCACCGAGTCACGCGGGGTAACCGGCCAGGGCGTATTGAACTGGGTATAGGTCCAGCTCTGATTGCCTTCGTGCTTGAGCAACTTCAGGCTCTTGCATTCGTGAATCCAGGCGCAAGTGCCTGGCAGGTCTTCCTGCAAGGCACGCAGTTTGGCGATGGTGGTCTTCATCAGGGTGACGCCCTGATAAGCCTTGTAATCGGAGCCAGCCACTTCACGGAGGGAGATCTTGATCCCGTCTTCGTTCTTGGCGACTTTCCAGTCTTCGGCCTGGGCGACCGATGTGGCCAGCACAACCGTTAACCCACAGAGCACAGCCATACGATGCAGCGAACCCATAATCTTATTCCTTATTGTTGAAGTTCCGTTCGTTGACCCCATCACGCCGCCGTCATTCGCTCCCACCATCCCAGCAATTTGATCGCTTCCTCACTGCTGTTTCCGCACACTTCGACATCGGCTGCAAATGCCGAACACACGGTGGGACGTTCCGCCTTGCCGAAAATACTGCACAGGTTTTCTGAAGAGAGTTGAACGCAGCGTTCTCCCGCGGCCTTGCCATTGGGCATACCGGGAATCGCTGAACTGATGGACGGGGCAATGCAACAGGCGCCACAGCCTTCACGGCATTTCATGACGACGAGCTCCTCGCGACGGGCGATGGGTGAAAGACGAGGCACAGGGTAACCGCTAAAACGGTCGTTTTAAATTACCCGGATCCGGTTTTTTTCGCTCAAACGAACGTGACTGACCAGTCTCCGACAAAGTGTCTGGCCAACGGGTCACAGATGGCGGCAATTACCGCTTGAATTCGAATTCCAGCGCAGCGCCTTCCACGTCCCGGCGCTCCTCGTTACGCAGTTGCAACTGCATTTCGTTACTGATCAGCCTGCCGTTGAGCTGGAACGGAGAGCTGTCGGCCTTGTCGCCGAACATTTGCGGCAGTACGGGATCGCGCCGCGGCAAGGGTACCGACCCGATGGGTTTGAATTCCTCGGCCATCTCCTCGGGCAGGCTCAAATCCAGATCGGCCGAAGGCAGCCTGATCTTCGCCACTTCACTGGCGGATTTGGACTTGGAGGCAATCGGCGCGCGTTTCTTCACTTTGGCCGCTTTCTTTTTGACCTTGGTCGCTGCGGCCTTCCTGGTCGGTGCCGGTTGTTTCGAGGTGGCGCTGGCTGCCGGTTTTTCCGGGACGGGAGCTGCCATGATGCCTGCCACCGGAAACGTCATCAGCAGGCATATCGATAGCCACACGGCGGGGAAAATCGCTTTCATGGACCCAACGGCACAAACGGCAGGAGTCATATGCTGGCCTGTTGCACGCAACAAGACAAGCACAGCCTGTCCCCCCGTCAAAAACCGCCGGCCATCTCCTGACAGAGCTGGGTGGCGAGCATGCCCAGGGTCATCAATGCACGCTCGGCTTCACGGTTCCAGGGGATGCCGCAGTTCAGCCGAATGCAGTGATTGAACTGTTCGGTGTTACTGAAAATCAGCCCTGGCGCGATGCTGATGCCCTGCTGCAAGGCGCGCACATGCAGTTCCTGAGTGTTGACCCTTCCCGGCAAACTGACCCACAGAATGAAGCCGCCGGTCGGCCGGGTCATCTGCGTGCCTTCAGGAAAATGCTGTTGCACCGCCAACTGGAAGGCGCTGAGATTCTTGCGGTACTCCTGCCGGATGTAGCGCAAGTGCCGGTCGTAACCACCGTTCTCCAGATACGCTGCAATGCCCATCTGGGTGACGCTGCAGGCCGAATGGGTGCTGAAGGTCTGCAAGCGCTGGATTTCCTGTTGGTACTTGCCGGCAATCATCCAGCCGATTCGCACGCCCGGCGACAGGGTTTTGGAGAAGCTCGAACAATAGATCACCCGATCCAGCCGATCGTAGGCCTTGAGCGCTTTGGTGCGACCCTGCTCGAACATCAGTTCGCCGTAGATATCGTCTTCGACCACCTGGATATCGAAATCCGAGGCCAGTCGCAGCAGTTGCTTCTGGCGCTCTTCGGGCATGGTGCCGCCCAAGGGATTGCTCAGACGAGTGGTCAGCACCAGCGCCTTGATCGACCACTGGTTGGCTGCCAGTTGCAGGGCTTCGAGGCTCATGCCGGTCGCCGGATCGCTGGGAATCTCGATGACCTTCAGGCCCAGCAAGTCAGCCAGCTGCAGCAAACCGTAGTAGGTCGGCGACTCGGCGGCGATCAAGTCGCCCGGCCGGGTCAGCACGCGCAGGGACATCTGCAGGGCGTCGACGCAGCCGTGGGTGATGACCACTTCCGAGGGATCGACCACCACGCCGGCATCACGCATGCGAATCGCCACCTGGCGCCGCAAGGGTTCAAACCCGGGGCTGAACATGTAGCTGAATGCCCGCGGACTATGGAAACGGGTGACTTTGGCCAACTGCTGGTGCAGCGCCCTGACCGGTAGATAATCGACGCTCGGTACCGCGGCGCCCAAGGGGAACACGCCCTCGCGGCGGGATTCGACCAACACTTGCTGAATGATGCTGCTGCGGGTGACCAGGCCGGGCCGCTCGACCCTGGCGATGTCCGGCGTCGGCGCGGTCAGCGCGGGGGTCTGGTGCACGTAGTAGCCCGACTGCGGCCGGGCACGTATCAGCCCCTGATCCTCGAGATTGGCGTAGGCCTGCAACACCGTCGCATGGCTGACGTTGAGCTGCGAGCTCATCTTGCGTACCGAAGGCACGCGCTCCCCCGGTTGATAGACACCCCGACGGATGTCCTCGGCCAGTTGTTGAGCAATACGTTGGTAAAGCAAAAGATTGGTCATGACGCAGCACTCGATTTCACGGGCATTTTATTCTTGTGTGAAACAATACCGGAACAGTTTAGAAGTGTACGGGGACAGTTGCCACAATAGTCGACAGTACAGTCCAGTGTCAGCAAAATCTGTACTGCTCATTGCTATGGCGCGAACGTTTGTCAGGCGCAAAAAAACCCGGCGCTGCTGGGCAGGCCGGGCTCTCCAGTAACGCAACCCTTAGCGGGTAGCGCCCAACTGGCCGTTTTCATCGGAGAACACAATTTCCACCCGACGGTTCTGCGCGCGCCCCCGTTCCGAGGCATTCACGTCCACCGGGTATTCATCGCCGTAGCCTTCGACCTGGATGCGTTTGTCGTCGATGCCCAGGTCCATCAGCACGTTCGCCACCGATTGCGCACGGTCGCGGGACAGCTTGAGATTTTCCTGCTTGCCGCCAGTACTGTCGGCGTAGCCTTCGATGCGCACGACGCGCTTGGGGTTGAGCTGCAGGAACTGCACGATCTTCAACACCACGCGGTTGGCCGAACTTTTCAATTCCGCTTCGCCGGTATCGAACAGCACATCGCCCAAAGTCATCACCAGGCCACGGTCGGTCTGGGTGGTGGCCAGTGCGAGAATCTGTTCTTCGAGCCACTTGCCCTGTTGTTGCACGCTGAGCAATTTGGACTCGCGCAAGGCCAGTTGCAGGCGCTGACGCTCCAGCTCAAGCTTCGCCGCGCGCTCTTCGTTGAGTATCTGGTTGGTGTGCTCACGGGCGATTTCGCTGTAGCGCTGGCTCAGGTAAGCGTAATGCTGCACGTCGGATCCGCTGCCCCAGTAACTGGACAGGCGATCGGCGCGGGCCAGGGACTCACCGGCGCGAATCACGTCCTTGGGCGCAATTCGCAGGACGTTGGAGTCTTCCTTGACCTTCTGGAAATCAACGCCCGCCTGCTGCAACGCGGCCTCGCTGTGCTGACCGGCACAGCCCTGAAGGCCGGCACAAGCTGCCAGGAGCAAACCGCCGAGTACTTTGCAATCGAGGCTCATTGGGCATCTCCCAGTTGCTTGCGCAAACGGGTGATGCGGGTATTGAGCACGTTCAACTGTTCTTCACTCTTGCGGGTCAGGACCCGGGCTTCGGCCAGGCGCGCGTCCAGCTCGGCCTGTTCGGCCCGCATGCGCGCATGTTTGTAGGATTGATCGACCATGTCGCCCTGGGCACGGCTGAATTTTTCTTCAGCCAGTTTCAACTCCGGCACATCGTCGGCGGTGGCACCCACGGCTTTTGCTTGTACAAGCGCCTGTTCGGTCAGGCGTATTTGTTCATTCGGCGCCGGATCGGCTGCACAACCCGCCAGAGCCAGAACGGCCAGGGCAGCGAAAAGAGGTCGGATACTCACTAAAAATCCCTACTGTTTTGGGGTACTGGCGGGTCGTTGCTGCTGCAGCTTCCAGCGCTCGACATTGCGTTGCAATGCAGCTTCCGTCAGTCCGGACGCGGCCAATTCTGTCATCTTTTTAGCCAGCTGTCCGCGTAACCACGGATCGTTGCAGGCGGAGTTGTGGGAGACCGCAAGGAACAGACCGGGTTTGTCGGCCGGTTGAGGACGCGCGACCAGGTCATTGGCCATGCTCAGTGACTGCGCGGCCGCCATGCCCGAATAGCGTCCCGCCAGGACAAATTCCACCTCGCCCAACAGCAACTTCTGAAAAGCCTGGGTCAGATTGGCCGTGCGCGCGAGGGTCAATTGCTGCTCGGCGAAGGTGCCGAATGCCGGGGTCAAACGGGCCTTTTCCGATAAAGCGCCGGGATGACCGTGAAGGTCCTGCACCTGGTTGTAGACCAGTGCCGAGTCTTTTCGGGTCCAGACCAGGTAATCGTTTTCCAGCAATGGCGGATGAATGTAATCCAGGGATTCCAGCCCACTGACCGTCAACGGCGCATCGGCCAGCATGTCCATGCGCCCACTGCGTACTTCGTCCCAAGCCTGGGAGCGTTTGCCGGCGTACAGCAGTTCGACCTTGATCCCCAACTCCCCCGCCACCTGCTGCAACAGATCGGCACCAGCGCCGATCAGCCGTTTGGGGTGCTGCGGGTCTTGCCACAGGTAAGGGGGTGCGTCCGGACTGCCGGTGACGACCAGGCGTTCGCACTTGCCTGCGGCACTGGACAACGTCGGCAACACCGTCAGGCCCAGCAGCATTGACCAACCACATATGCGGCGCAGTTCCATGGCAATACACTCCCCTAAACCCGGTTATATCACCTGTAGGAGCGAGCTTGCTCGCGATGGACGTCAACGATAAAGCGTTCTTTCTGAATGAACGCGTTGTCCTTGAGACCATCGCGAGCAAGCTCGCTCCTACAGGGAGAACAAAACAAAAAAAAAGCCCGACCAAAAGGTCGGGCTCTTTATAAGTGAAGCCGCTGGATTAGACCAGCTTCTCCAGCTCAGGGATCGCTTCGAACAGATCCGCCACCAGGCCATAATCGGCCACCTGGAAGATCGGCGCTTCTTCGTCCTTGTTGATCGCAACGATCACTTTGGAGTCTTTCATGC
>Ga0247818_10000332_pt1 | contig 29048 bp, 27 predicted proteins | sample 13C_Glucose_Day1_FD_192424 | JGI IMG/M metagenome (GOLD analysis project Ga0247818, IMG submission 192424) | Soil microbial communities from agricultural site in Penn Yan, New York, United States - 13C_Glucose_Day1 | ecosystem: Environmental > Terrestrial > Soil > Agricultural land | place... | reverse complement strand
TTGATGCCCCGGTTGATATAGCCACGACGACAACGCATGATGCGGCACTCCTGGCCTGCGGCAGGCCGGTGATTGACAGGAGTGCTCAGCCTATCGGGGCGGGCACGCCTGACCCATTCCCATCATGGGTTACTCAAAAGGGGTAGTGCGTGGACGCGTTGTTGCAGGAGTTGCCGGTGCATCAAAGTCTGGCGCGGGTGTTCGCCACAGTCGGGCAGGAGGGCTTCTGGCGGGCGCTGGTCGACACGTTGCGCCTGCTGGTGCCGCTGGACAACGCGCTGGTGGCGCTGATGAAGGCGGGGCAGGCGCCGCAGTTGCTGATCGACTTCGACAGTAAGGGTCGCGCCGATGAACAGGAAGAACTGGCCAGCTACAGCGCCGGCATGTACCTGCTCGATCCGTTTTATCAAACCGCCACGACCGGGATCGCCGACGGCCTGCACAGCCTGGCCTCGGTGGCGCCGGACCAGTTTCTGCACAGCGAGTATTACCAGAGCTACTTTCGCTCGGTGGTCGGTGAGGACGAGTTGCAGTTCATGATCAACATCGAGGGCGGGGTGCTTGGCCTGTCACTCGGACGTTCGACACCTTTCGATCTGGCCGAGCAGGGCCGTCTGCTGTGTGTGCGCGACTGGGTGCTGGCGGCGATGCGTCGCCATGTGCAGCTATTGCCGCCGCAAGGGACTGGCACCGAGCCAGTGGCGGGGGATCTGGCGACGCTGCTCGATCGCTTCGATGCGCGCCTGACCGCCCGTGAAGTCGACACCGCGCGGCTGATTCTGCAGGGCTTCTCGAGCAAGGCCATCGCTCAGCAGATGGGCATATCGCCGGAGACGGTAAAGGTGCATCGGCGCAATCTCTATCACAAGCTCAATGTGACCGGGCATGGCGAGCTGTTTGCGCTGGTGCTGCGCCCACCCACTGCCTGACTCAGCACAACCCCCCCTGTAGGAGTGAGCCTGCTCGCGATAGCGTCTGTTTATCCAGAACAAGGTTGAATGACACACCGCTATCGCGAGCAGGCTCACTCCTACAGGGGGCGGGCGGGGTGCAAGGTCACTCTGTGCGTTTGAAGACAAGCGCCTTCAGGCCACTTTCAGGATCAATATCCGGAAACTCCGGCGGATTCTCCAACCGCTGCTCAAAGCGCAGACTCGGCGCTTCTTGCGTCACGCCGTCGATCAAAAAGTCCGAACCGAACGACGGATCATTCATGCACGCCAGCACCGTGCCGTTCGCTGTCAGCAGTTCCGGCAAGCGGCGGAGCACGCGCTGGTAATCCTTGGTCAGCAGAAAACTGCCTTTCTGGAACGATGGCGGGTCGATGATCACCAGATCGTACGGGCCGCTGTTGATCACCTTGCCCCACGACTTGAACAGGTCGTGGCCAAGGAAACTCACCTTGCTCAGGTCATGCCCGTTCAACCGGTGATTGTCGCGACCACGGCTCAGCGCGGCGCGGGACATGTCGAGGTTGACCACATGGCTGGCGCCGCCTTCGATGGCCGCCACGGAAAAACCGCAGGTGTAGGCAAACAGGTTCAGCACGCGTTTGCCCGCTGCCTGCTCACGCACCCAGTTGCGTCCATAGCGCATGTCGAGAAACAGCCCGGCGTTCTGCTTGCGACCGAGATCGACGCGGTAGTGCAAGCCGCCCTCGACGATGCTCATCTCGTCGATTTCATCCCCCAGCAACCATTCGGCGGTGCTCTGCGGCAGGTAACGATGTTGCACCAGCAAGGTGTGGGCAGCGGACTGCTGCCACTCGGCCGAGCGGCTGATGTCGAGCAGCAATTGCTTGAGCGCTTCGAGCTGTTCGGGCAGCGGTTCCTTGAACAGCGACACCAGCACTACGCCTTGCAGCCAGTCCACCGTCAATTGCTCCAGCCCCGGCCAGCAACGTCCGCGGCCATGGAACAGGCGACGGGTTTCGCTCGGGGCGGCCGCCAGTGCAGGCAACAAATGGGCGCGGAGGGTGGCGAGGGCTTCAGGGTTCATCAGTCACGGTCAGCAAGCAAAAGGGCCGGCATTTTAACCACAAAAACTGTCTGGCGAACGCCCGTCAGCCAAGGCCATTGATGACTGTTAAGAAAAGACCTGTATCAAAAATGAATTTATGCAGGGCGCGCTGCTCATACCAGATAAGCAGCGGATTCGAGCCGCTAAGTCGTTAATGCAATTCAGGGAGTGCCAGTTCATGAGTCCAACACCGACACCGAGCGCGCTCCTTCCTGGCGGGTTGATTCTGGTGGTTGAGGACGACCCGTTGATTCTGGAGTTTCTCTGCGAAATTCTTCAGGAGGAAGGTTTCAAGGTCGAGCCGCAAACCAGCGCGGATGCAGCCAAGCTGTATCTGGAAGAGCACGCGCCGGACGTCGCGCTGCTGCTCACCGATATCACCATGCCCGGTGAAATCAACGGAGCGGGGCTGGCCAATCTGGTCGGCGAGCGCTGGCCGGACAAACCGGTGATGGTCATGTCCGGTTATGAAACCCCGGAGACTTCCGGGGTCAAGCATCCGGTGGCGTTCATCAAAAAGCCGTGGGCCATCGGCCAGTTGCTTGACTGTGTCGACAGCGCGTTCAAGTCCAAGGCGCCACGTCTGCACTGAAGTGCCGGGTCGAAACGCCGGGTAAAAATGCTACATTGCCCGGCCAATCCGCCCAGTTCTGTCAAAGGATGCGACCTTTTGTCTGCTTACGATAACGTCTTCGACCGCGCGTTCGGCGCGTTCCTGTTCGACATGGACGGCACCGTCCTCAACTCCATCGCTGCTGCCGAGCGCGTCTGGGCGGCGTGGGCTGAGCGCCACGGGGTTGATGTCGAGAGTTTCCTGCCGACCATTCACGGCGCCCGTGCCATCGACACCATTCGCCGGCTGAACTTGCCGGGCGTGGATGCCGAGGCACAAGCCGCGTTTATCGCGCAGGCGGAAATCGATGATGTCGAAGGGATTGTGCCGATTCCCGGGGCCGTGGCGTTTCTCGATGCGTTGCCGAGAGAGCGCTGGGCCATGGTGACTTCGGCACCACGGGATCTGGCGTTGCGGCGGATGGCCGCGGCGGGGATTTGCGAGCCTGCAGTGATGATCACGGCGGAGGATGTGACCGCTGGCAAGCCTGACCCGGCGGGTTATCGTCTGGCGGCAAAGCGCCTCGGGCTTGAGGCTGGCGACTGCCTGATTTTCGAAGACGCCACTGTCGGTATCCAGGCCGCCGAAGCTGCCGGAGCGGCGCTGATGATCATCACCACCACCCACCAGCATCCGCTCGAAACCCGCCACGCGACTACCGACAGTTATGAGCCCCTGAGCGCCACCGTCGACAGCCAAGGCCAACTGCGCCTGCAAAAAAACTGACACAACACCGTCCCCGTAGGAGCTGCCGCAGGCTCGGGCCGCGATCGGACGATCTTTTGATTTTATTTTTCAAGATCAAGATCAAAAGATCGCAGCCTGCGGCAGCTCCTACAGGGGTCAGTAGATGCCAGGCAGAAGCCGCCAGCTGCGCGCGCAATAAGCCTCGTACTCAGCACCAAACTGCCCGCGCAGCAGCGCCTCTTCCGAGTGAATGCGCGCGATCAGCGGGATCAACGTCAGCGCCGCCAGAATCAAGCCGACACTGGAACGAAACGCCAGCGCCCAGCCCACGGCGTTGACCACCAACCCCAGATAACTCGGATTGCGCAGGCGCGTGTAAATGCCGTCGGTGACCAACCGATGCCCCGGCTGAATCGCCACCAAACCGCTGAACCGCCGGCCCAGCACAAACACCGGCCACAGCCGCAGCGTGCCACCGACGATAAACAGCAAGGCGCCGAGCCAGCGCACGCCTTCAGCGCCGAAGGTCCAGAAGTCGATGCGATCGCAGTACGCCGGAAGAAAACCGCTGACCAGACCAATGACGCCGAACGCCGGAATCACCCAGCGATTGGCGCGGTCCTCGCGCTCGCCCGAACTCATGTTCACATCGGTGAACAGCGACGCCACCACCATCAGCACCGTGGCCAGCGCCACCAGCACCAGCGCCCCATGCGAAAAGAACACCGCCGGCCCGCCAATGCCCCACACCGCCAGCCCCAGATAGGCAAGCGTGGCCAGCACCGCGACCACGGTCATTTGCGCAGACATTTTCATGGTTATCTCTTGACTGAGGGCTGACCCTTTCAGTGTAGGACGTCGCCACCAGCCATGATGTTGCCAAGAGCCTTGCAACGCCGGTCTTTGGTCGGCAACGCCTTCACCCGGCCAATATCGCGTCTACGCTGATTCATTCCTTCAAATTGTCCGTGTATTGCCCCATCGAAGAGGTGAACCCATGAAAATCGACTTGAGTGGAAAACTGGCCATCGTCAGCGGCAGTACGGGTGGCATCGGTCTGGGCATCAGTCAGTCATTGGCCGACGCTGGAGCCACTGTTGTGGTGATCGGGCGTGAAACGGCCAAGGTCGAGCAAGCGCTGGCAAGCATTCGCAAGCACGTGCCGGGTGCGCAACTGCGCGGTCTGACGGCCGACCTGGGCACAGCCGAAGGTGCGGAAAAACTGTTCGCCGCCGAACCGCGCGCAGACATTCTGGTGAACAACCTCGGGATCTTCGACGCCGTGGACTTCTTCGACACCCCGGACAGCGAGTGGACGCGCTTCTACGAGGTCAACGTGATTTCCGGCGTGCGCCTGTCGCGGCATTACGTGCCGGCGATGGTCGAGCAGGGCTGGGGGCGGGTGATCTTTCTGTCTTCGGAATCCGGCGTGGCGACCCCGGCCGACATGCTTAATTACGGCGTGACCAAAAGCGCCAACCTCGCGGTATCCCATGGCTTGGCCAAGCGTCTGGCGGGCACCGGTGTGACGGTCAATGCGATCCTCCCGGGACCGACCTTTACCGGTGGCGTGGAACACATGCTCAAGGATGCCGCCGCCGAGTCCGGTCGTAATCTGCGTGAAGAAGCTGATGCGTTTGTGCGCAGGGCGCGGCCGACGTCAATCATCCAGCGGGTGGCCGACGTTGCCGAGGTGGCGCATCTGGTCACGTACATCGCTTCGCCGTTTTCCTCCGCCACCACTGGCGCGGCCTTGCGCGTGGATGGCGGCGTAGTCGACAGTATGGCGATCTGAACCGCGAAGACTCTGGAGAAGCGTTTATTTATGGCAACTGCATCAGCAACGATCGACATCCCGGCGTCGGCCGATCAGGTCTGGCAATTGATCGGCGGCTTCAACACGCTGCCGGACTGGCTGCCGTCGATTTCCAAGAGTGAACTGAGCGACGGCGGACGCGTGCGCACCCTGCAAACCGCCGACGGCGCCGTGGTGATCGAGCGCCTGCAAGCGTTCGACAACGCCGCCAGGACCTACAGTTACTCGATCGAACAGGCGCCGTTTCCGGCCACCGATTACCTGGCGACGATCAAGGTTGAAGCCCTGGGGCAGGGCGCCCGGGTGACCTGGTCGGGACGCTTCAACGCCAAGGGCGTGAGCGATGAGGAAGTGGTGACGTTGTTCAACGGCATCTATCAAGGTGGCCTTGAGGCGCTGCGAGCCAATTACCCGGCCTGATCGAACACCACAAAACCTTTGTAGGAGTGAGCCTGCTCGCGATAGCGGTGAGTCATCCAACAAATATGTTGGCTGACTCACCGCTATCGCGAGCAGGCTCACTCCTACAGTGCATCGCGGTGATTCTCAGGACTGCGAAATCAGACTCTGCCGACAATCCAGCACCAGCTTCGCACCGCCCAGCTCACTGCCGCCCACCTCAAGATTGAAGCCATGCAGGCTGACAATCGCCGCGACAATCGATAGACCCAGGCCAAAGCCGCTCTGCGGTTGCCCACCCTCGGCACGATAGAAACGCTGGAACACCGCCTCGCGTTCAGCCTCGGGAATTCCCGGCCCCGAATCGTGAACCTCGATCCGCGTATGCCCGCCATCATTCACACCACGCAAAATCACCGTACCGCCGGCGGGAGTGAACTTGATCGAGTTGCTCAACAGATTCGCCAGCGCCTCGAACAACAACGCCCGGTCACCATTGAGCGGCGGCAGGGTTTCCGGCATATTCAGCACGAACAGCAATTCGCCTTCCTCGGCCAGTGGCAGGTAGAACTCATGCAGTTCTTCGAGCAATTGCACCGGATCGAGTTCGACAAATCCTGAGCGGCGTTGACGATCTTCCAGCTCCGAGATCCGCAGCAATCCGCGAAACCGCGCCATCAGCGTGTCCGCCTCGGCCAGCACCAGATCCAGTTGCGCGGCTTCCGGTGAACCCTCACCAGCCTGCTGTTGCATGCGATACAACTGCGCACGCAAACGCGTCAGCGGGGTGCGCAAGTCGTGGGCGATGTTGTCGCACACGCCTTTGACTTCATGCATCAGCCGCTCGATGCGATCGAGCATGGCGTTGACGATGGCGGCGAGCATGTCCAGTTCATCGCGGCGATTGGACAGCGGCAAACGGTGAGTCAGGTCGCCGGCCACAATCGCCTGCGCGCTGTCCTGAATCGCGCGAATGCGCCGCATCGGTCGGCGGCGCAGCAAATGCCAACCGGCAATCCCCGGCAGGATCGTCAGCGACACCCCCCAGAACAACGCATGCAGAATGATCCGCGTGACGGCGAACAACGAGCCGTTATCGCGCAACAACACCAGCCAGCGACCGTCGCGGGTCTGGGTTGCCACCGCGTCGCAGCTGTCAGCGGGCAGGGTCGGGTCGTCGGAGTCGGCGCAGTCATTCAGGGTGTGAATCTTGCCGTCCAGCGGCAGGCCTTCGGGCAGTTGCTGCAACGCGCCGCCGAGGTACACGCCCTGGGCGTCGAACAGGCCATAGGCGTCGATGCCACGGATGTCGAAGGTCATGCTGGCGGCGAGCGCTTCTTCCAGCTGCTCACCGCGAAAGTGCGAAAACAGATGTTGACGTTGCATCAGCGAATGCTTGGCAAGGTTATCGAGGTAGCTGGAAACCTCGAAATACATGACCCCCATGAGGATCGCGCTCCAGGCCACGAACAGCGAACTGTACAGCGCCAGCAAGCGGCTGCTGGAGGAACGCCAGCCGTCAGACGGGTTCGGCAATGACATAACCCGAGCCCCGTACCGTGCGAATCAGCGGAACGTTGCCCGCCGCGTCGATCTTCTTGCGCAGACGACCGATATGCACGTCGATCAGGTTGGTGCCCGGGTCGAAGTGATAGCCCCAGACTTCTTCGAAAATCATCATTCGCGACAGGATCTGGCCGCTGTTGCGCATGAGGAATTCCAACAGCTTGTATTCGGTCGGCAGCAGCGTCAGCACCTGTCCGGCGCGGCGCGCTTCGTGGCTGATCAAGTCCAGTTCAAGGTCGGCGACCTGCAACGTGGTGGCCTGGGTGGCGACGCTGTTCTGTCGGCGCAGCAGCACTTCCACACGTGCGGCCATCTCGTCGGTGGCGAACGGTTTGGTCAGGTAATCATCGCCGCCGGCGCGCAAGCCGCGCACGCGCTCATCGACATCGGAGAGGGCGCTGATCATCAGAATCGGCGTGGCCACGCCCATGGTGCGCAGCGTGGTGACGATGGCCAGACCATCGAGTTCCGGCAGCATGCGGTCGAGGGTGATCAGGTCATAGTTGCCGCTGACGGCACGGTCCAGGCCCTCGCGGCCATTGTCGACCCAATCCACTTGCAGGCCGTGGCTGCTGAGTTCGGCGACGATTTCACGGGCAGTCACGGCGTCGTCTTCGATGGTCAAAATACGAGTCATAGAGCAAGCCTTGATCGGTTCAAACGGAATGGCAGCATTTTGCCAAGTATTTTCCGGCGCGCTTTAAATTAACTTTCATGTAGAGCCTTTCACAAACGTCAATCCGCCTGAGCTGAGGCGTTCTGGCGTCAATGCATAAAACCCGCTGCTTTCAGGCCATTGTTGCAAATTGCAATGAATATAGAAGTTCAGTCTTTTTAACCTGTTGAAATTTAACGACTTATTCAAAAGTGACAAATGGCACGGTGGCTGCAATTCATCTCGTGACGAGCTGTAACACCATTTTTCATGCCTGGAGCACTACAACAATGAATAGATCCTCTGATGGGTTTTATCCTGCCTTCGAAGGAGAGTCGAGCAACGTGTCAGGCGTGTCCTGGGGCGCGATCTTTGCGGGCGCGGCGGCCGCTGCAGCACTGTCGATGATTTTGGTGCTGCTCGGCTTCGGTTTGGGATTCTCTGCCGTTTCACCTTGGGCCGGGGAGGGCGTCAGCGCCAAGAGCCTGGGGATTTCCACGATTGTCTGGCTGGCGGCGACGCAAATCATCGCTTCGGGCCTCGGTGGTTACATCGCCGGTCGCCTGCGGGTGAAATGGGCCAACATGCACGGCGATGAAGTGTACTTCCGTGATACCGCCCATGGTTTCCTTGCCTGGTGTGTGGCTACGTTGGTGACGGCCGTTCTGGTCGTCGGCTCGGTCAGCAGTGTGATCAGCGGTGGCGTGCAGGCCGGTGCTAGTGTCGCCGGTGGCGCAGCGGCCGCCGCGACTCAGGCTGCCGGCAGTGCTGCTGCCAACACCGACAGCAACCAGTACGGTTATTTCATCGACAGCCTGTTCCGCGATGACCGTCCAGCCTCCGTCAGCGATGACGCCGCGCATGGCGCAGTAGCCCGGATCTTCGCCCAGAGCCTCGCCAACGGCCAGCTCAGCGCCGAAGACCGTACCTACCTCGCGCAACTGGTGGCGCAACGGACCAACCTGAGTCAGGCCGACGCCGAACGTCGTGTCGATGAAGTCTACGCCCGCACTCAGAAAGCCATCGCCGACGCCAAAGTCAAAGCCCAACAGGCTGCCGAGACCGCTGCCAAAGTCGCTGCCTGGACTTCGCTGTGGATGTTCATCGCGCTATTGGCCGGTGCGTTCTTCGCCAGTCTCGCAGCCACCTTCGGCGGTCGTCGCCGGGATGCGGTCGAGTACGTTGAAGTCGACACCTACGCCACCACTACCACCACGCTGCCTCCAGTCCGTTAACAAGGAGAATCACCATGCGCTCTCTACTGCTGTTTTTCCTCGGTGTGCCGATCCCGATCATCATCCTGATCGCCCTGTTCGTACACTGATCCAGATGCTCTATTGAGGCGCATGCCTCGGCCGCTTCCACTTCACGGTGGAAGCGGCTTTTTTCATTTCTGTCACATGCTGACCTGTAGGCGCTGCCGCAGGCTGCGATCTTTTGACTTTGTTTTTCACAGACAAGATCAAAAGATCGCAGTCTTCGGCAGCTCCTGCAGGTGTTCGTGTGAGGGGAGGATGATTTGTCGACCTGGATCAATATTCACTGCCGCGATATCACCTAACTTAAAAGATCCAGGCCCTTGTCGCGGTTTCGACTACAGTGCTCCGGTGCGCAATTTGCTGCGCTCATGGAGTAGCCCGGCAGACCCCCGCCAAAAAACACAATGGGTCGCCAGGCAGTGCGCAGCAAGGAGCTGACGTAACACTTACCCCTGAACCTTTTCACGGATGAACATCGTAATGCACTGCCTAGAACGCACCTTCGATATCCAGCCCCTGACCCAGGCGGACATGACTGTCCACATCAACGGCCAACCGGTCACCGCGGCCATCGGCGAAACCGTCCTCAGCGTCATTCAGTCCCTCGGCGTGCGCCAGGTCGCACGCAACGATCACAACCAGATCAGCGGCGCCTACTGCGGCATGGGCGTGTGCCAGTGCTGCCTGGTGAAAATCAACGGTCGTCACAAGCGCCGCGCCTGTCAGACCGTGGTGCGTGACGGTATGCAGATTGAAACCCAGGTCAACCGCATCAACGAGCAGGAGGTTGTATGAGCCTGCAACCGGTGATCGTCGGCGGTGGTCCGGCGGGGATGGCGGCTGCCATCGAACTGGCGCGCCACGGTGTGCGCTGCACCTTGCTCGAAGAAGCCTCGCGCCTCGGCGGCGTGGTCTATCGCGGGCCGCTGCGCGACGGCGTGCAACTGGATTATCTCGGGCCGCGCTATTCCGAAGCCCTGAGCAAACTGCACGGTGATTTTCAGGAGCAATCCGGGCTGATCGACGTGCGCCTCAATCACCGCGTGGTCGGCGCCGAAGGCACCCGTGCGCTGGTGGTGCTCGACGGCGATGAGCAACTGCACGAGATCGAATACCCGCAATTGCTGCTGGCGGCCGGTTGCCACGAGCGCAGCGTGCCGTTCCCCGGCTGGACCCTGCCGGGGGTGATCATGCTCGGCGGCCTGCAACTGCAAATCAAAAGTGGCGTGGTCAAGCCGCAAGGGCCGGTGGTCATCGCCGGTACCGGGCCGCTGCTGCCGCTGGTGGCAACGCAACTGCACGCATCCGGGGTCAAGGTCGCGGGTGTGTATGAGGCCTGCGCCTTCGGCAGGATCGCCCGCGAAAGCCTGGCGCTGCTGAACAAACCGCAGTTGTTCCTCGACGGCCTGAGCATGCTTGCGTATCTGAAACTGCACGGCATCCCGATGAACTACGGCTGGGGCGTGGTCGAAGCGCATGGCGAAGGTGAACTGAAGAGCGTCACTGTCGCGCCGTATTCGGCCAGTTGGGAACCTGATCTGACTCAGATCGAACGCTTCGAAGCCCAGACCCTGGCGGTCGGTTACGGCTTCATCCCGCGTACGCAACTCAGTCAGCAGATGGGCCTTGATCACGGTTTCAGCGACGACGGCTACCTGCGCGCCAATGCCAATGTGTGGCAGCAAAGCAACGAGCCGCACGTGCATCTGGCCGGTGACATGGGCGGGATTCGCGGTGGTGAAGCGGCGATGCTTGCCGGCAAGATCGCCGCCACCTCGATCCTCCTGCAACGCGGGGTGATCGAAGAAGAACTGGCGCGGGTACGCCGCGACCGTTATCTGGGCAAGCTCAAATCCATCGTGCGTTTTCGCGCAGCCGTCGACCGCTACACCGAACGCGGTGCCGGCCAGACCGCTTTGCCGGCCGCCGACACGGTGATCTGCCGCTGCGAACATGCGACCCGCGCCGACATCGATCTGGCGCTGGAGCAGGGCGTGCAAGACATCGCCAGCCTGAAAATGCGCACCCGCGTCAGCATGGGCGATTGTCAGGGACGGATGTGCGTCGGCTACTGCAGCGACCGTCTGCGCCAGGCCACCGGGCGCAAGGACGTCGGCTGGCTGCGTCCGCGCTTCCCGATCGATCCGATTCCTTTTTCCGCGTTCCAGTCCGTCGGCACGGAGGCCACTTCCCATGAGTAAGTTCTATGACGTGATCATTGCCGGCGGCGGCGTGATCGGGGCGTCCTGCGCCTATCAATTGTCCAAGCGCCAAGGGCTCAAGGTTGCGCTGATCGATGCCAAGCGCCCGGGCAACGCGACCCGCGCTTCGGCCGGCGGCTTGTGGGCTATCGGCGAGTCGGTGGGGCTGGGCTGCGGGGTGATTTTCTTCCGCATGATGTCGGCCAACCGCAAGCGCGAAACCCAGGGCGCGGCGGTCGCGGTGGACGCCAGCACGCCGCACATCCTGCCGGAGTCGTTCTTCGAGTTCGCCTTGCAGTCCAACGCGCTGTACCCGGCGTTGCACCGCGAGCTGAAAGACCAGCACGGGATGGATTTCAAGTTCGAGAAGACCGGACTGAAATTCGTCATCTATGACGACGAAGACCGGCTCTACGCCGAGCACATTGTCAGCTGCATTCCGCATCTGGCCGATCAGGTGCGCTGGCTCGATCAGGCGGCGCTGCGTGAGGCCGAGCCGAGCGTCAGTCAGGAGGCCCGGGGCGCGCTGGAGTTTCTCTGCGACCACCAGGTCAGCCCGTTTCGCCTCGCCGATGCCTACATGGAAGGCGCGCGGCAGAATGGCGTCGATATCTTCGTCAACACCAACGTCACCGGTGTGTTGCACCACGGCAGCCGCGTGACTGGCGTGCAGACGGCAGAAGAGGGCGTGTTCCACTGCAAGACCCTGATCAACGCCGCTGGTGCCTGGGCGGCGGACTTGAGTGCGTGGGCGACGGGGATTCGTATCCCGGTGAAACCGGTCAAGGGCCAGATTCTGCTGACCGAGCGCATGCCGAAGATCCTCAACGGCTGCCTGACCACCAGCGACTGCTACGTGGCGCAGAAGGACAACGGCGAGATCCTGATCGGCAGTACCACCGAAGACAAAGGCTTCGACGTCACCACCACCTACCCGGAAATCGCCGGGCTGGTGCAGGGCGCGGTGCGTTGCCTGCCGGAACTCAAGGACGTCAACCTCAAGCGCACCTGGGCCGGGTTGCGTCCGGGCTCGCCGGATGAACTGCCGATCCTCGGGCCGATGCGAGGGGTGGAGGGGTATCTGAATGCCTGCGGACACTTCCGCACCGGCATCCTGACCTCGGCGATCACCGGCGTGCTGCTGGACAAACTGGTCAACCAGGAAGCGCTGCCGCTGGATATCACACCGTTCCTGGCGGACCGGTTTGAGGTGGCGCCGGTCAAGCAAGAGCTCGAGTTAGAGCTGGCCTGACCCAATCCACAATCCCTGTAGGAGCTGCGGCAGCTCCTACAGTGGTCAAATTTACCGATCAATTGTGTAGGAGTGAGCCTGCTCGCGATGGCGGTGTGTCAGTAAAAGAGATGTCTACTGATAGATTGCAATCGCGAGCAGGCTCACTCCTACCATTGGAAATGCGTTGAAGTCAGACCTTGCGCGCTTCCTCTTCCAACTGGTCCGACTCAAACAACCGCGCCAGCTCCGCCCGGGCTTCCTGGGCGGTCTGCAGGACTTTGGCCGCATCGTCGTAGACCGCGTGCTGGGCTTCCAGCACCTGTTCGTCGTGGTGCTTGAAGCGCTTGATCCGCGCATCGGCCTGGGCCTGAGTCAGACCGAGGCCGACCAGGGTGCGGCGGCTCATTTCCAGACTGGAGTAATACGTCTCTCGAATCGGCTCGGCACCGACATCGACCAGGCGGTGCACGTGCTGACGGTTACGTGCGCGGGCGATGATCTTCATGTGCGGATACAGCTTGCGCACGACTTCGGCGGTCTTGATGTTGGTCTCTGGATCGTCCGTGGCAATCACGAAATATTCCGCTTCACCGACCTTGGCTGCATTAAGAATCTCCGGGCGCATCGGGTCGCCATAGAACACCGGCACGCCGCCAAAACTGCGTGACAGTTCGATGGTTTCCACCGAGGTGTCGAGGGCCACGAACTTGATGTTCTGCGCCCGCAGAATCCGCGCCACGATCTGGCCCATCCGCCCCATGCCGGCAATCACCACGCGCGGAGCCTCGGTGTCGATCTCGCGGAATTTCTCCGGCACCTCCACCGGCTGCACTTTCGGGCTGACCAGCCGTGCGCAGATCAACAGCAGCAATGGCGTCAGCGCCATCGACAGGGTGATGGTCAGTACCAGCAGGTCATACAGGCGCGGTTCGAACAGGCCCTGATCACGACCGATCTTGAACACCACAAAGGCAAATTCACCACCGGCGGCGAGCACAATCCCCAGGCGAATCGCACTGACCCTGGTCAGCCCTCCGGCCAGACGCCCGACCACAAACAGCAGCGGCAACTTCAAGCCGATCAGCAGCAGCGTCAGCCCCAGCACGGTGATCGGCGCACTCAGCAGCAGGCTGAGGTTGGCGCCCATGCCGACGCTGATGAAAAACAGCCCGAGCAGCAGGCCCTTGAACGGCTCGATCTGCGCTTCCAGTTCATGGCGATATTCCGAATCCGCCAGCAGCAGGCCGGCGAGAAACGCCCCGAGCGCCATCGACACGCCGACCAGATCCATCAGCCACGCCGTGCCGATCACCACCAGCAATGCGGTGGCGGTGGAGACCTCAGGCAGACCGGTTTTTGCCACCACGCGAAACACCGGACGCAGCAGATAACGCCCACCGACCACCACCACGGCGATCCCGCCGAGCACCTGCAAACCATGATTGAGGCTTGCGGCGCTGCTGGTTTCGTGGCCGCCGCCAGCGAGCATCGGCACCAGCGCGATCAACGGGATCGCGGCGATGTCCTGAAACAGCAGAATCGCAAACGCCAGCCGCCCGTGGGGGCTGGTCAGTTCCTTGCGCTCGGCCAGGCTTTGCAGGCCGAATGCGGTGGACGACAGCGCCAGGCCGAGACCGAGCACAATCGCACTGTTGAGCGGCTGTCCGAACACGTACAACGCCAGCACGCCGATCACTGCCGCCGTCAGCAGCACCTGCGCCAGACCCACGCCGAACACCGACTTGCGCATCACCCACAAGCGGCGGGGGGACAGCTCAAGGCCGATGATGAACAGCAGCAACACCACGCCCAGTTCGGAAATATGCGCAACGCTCTGCGGATTGCCGATCAGACCGAGCACCGACGGGCCGATGATCACCCCCGCCAGCAGATAACCGAGCACCGCGCCCAGTTGCAGACGTTTGGCCAAGGGCACGGTGAGCACCGCGGCGAAGAGAAACACGACAGCGGCTTGTAACAGGTTGCCTTCATGGGGCATGGGTTGACTCCTGACAGCGGTACGGCGGGGGGTGACAAGGATAAAGGCTGAATCGTTTCAAGATCCACCGAAGATCCCTTGTAGGAGCCGCCGCAGGCTCGGGCCGCGTTCGGACGATCTTTTGATCTTGATATTGACCTTCAAAAACAACATCAAAAGATCGCAGCCTGCGGCAGCTCCTACAGGGGTAGTGTAAGTCTGTAATATTTTGCATCAGTTGGTTACATTGATAGCCTTTGCGAATCAATTCCTGCGAGTTCCGCCATGGCCATCAACTTCGACCTCAACGACCTGCAAGCCTTTCGCGCGGTGGTCGAGCAGGGCAGTTTCCGCAAGGCCGCCGACACCGTGCGCCTGTCGCAACCGGCCCTGAGCCGACGCATCGAGAAGCTTGAAGACGCCCTCGGCGTAAAGCTGTTCGAGCGCACCACGCGCAAAGTCAGCCTGACCCAGGCCGGTCGTGGCTTCATGCCCAGCGTCGAGCGTTTGCTGGATGATCTGGATGTGGCGTTGCTGGGCATCAGTGAAGTCGCTTCGACCCGATTGGGTCATGTCACCGTGGCCTGCGTGCCGTCGGCGGCCTACTACTTCATGCCGCGGGTGGTCGCCCGCTATCACCAGCAGTTTCCACGAATCAAGGTCAAAGTCCTCGACTCCAGCGCCCACGATGTGCTCAGCGCAGTGGTCAACGGCGAGGCGGATTTCGGTTTGAGTTTTCTGGGCACGCAGGATGCCAAAGTCGACTTTGAACCGCTTGTGCAGGAGTGCTATGTGGTTGCTTGCCGGCGTGATCACCCGTTGGCCGGCCGCAGCAGCGTGACCTGGGACGAGTTCTATCAGCAGGATTACATCTCGCTGGACAAGACGTCCGGCAACCGTTTTCTGCTCGATCAGGCCTTGAGCCGTGTGGTGCCGCAACGCCAGAGCATCTGCGAGACACGACATGTGACGACGATGATTGGTCTGGTGGAGGCGGGGCTGGGGGTGGCGGCGGTGCCGCTGATGGCGATGCCCGGGCCGGATCATCCGATCCTGACGCGGGTGCCATTGACCGACCCGCAAGTGATGCGCAGTGTCGGCATCATCAAGCGCCGGGGTCGTACGTTGACCCCGGCGGCACTGGAACTGGAGCGGCTGGTGGTGGAAATGAAAGTCCAGCCGCCAACGCTCAGCGCTTGACCGAATCCAGCCCCGTGGCTTGTACGTCAGCCTGAGCGGCAGGCGCGGCGAGGTAGTCGAGCAGGGCCTTGGCCTCTTTTGGATGCTGCGCGCCGACCGGAATGCCGGCGGCAAAGCGCGTCACCGACTGCACCGACTCGGGAATCTTGCCGACAAAACTCACCCCCGGCACCGGCAGCAATTCGCTGACCTGCTGGAAGCCCAGTTGATAATCGCCCGTGGCAACCACCGAGCCGACCGGGACTTTCGGGACCATCTTCGCTTTTGGTTTCAGTTGATCCTCGACGCCGAGTTTGTTGAACAACTCCTTCTCGATGTACACGCCGCTGGCGCTGTCGGAGTAGGCCACCGATTTTGCGTCGAGCAGGGTTTTCTTCAGACTTTCGACGCTGCTGATGTCCGGCTTCGGCGCGCCTTCACGCACCACCAGACCGATCCGCGAATCCGCCAGTTCGACCCGCGAGGCCGGGTCGACCTTGCCTTGCTTGATCAGGTCATCGAGGGCGTAGCCGACCATGATCACCACGTCGGCGTGCTCACCGCGGGCGAGGCGATTAGGGATGGCTTCCGGGGCCTTGCCCATCGACGGGCCGAGCTGGGTATCGAGGGTATTGCCGGTGGCGGCTGCGAATTTCGGGCCGAGGATTTTGTAGGCGGCGGTAAAGCCGCCCGACGTCATCACGTTCAGCTGTTCAGCGTGTGCCAGGGCGCTGAAAGCGAAGAGGGCGATGGCGCTGAGATTGATCAGTTTTTTCAAGGTGATTACTCCTTATGCGGCAACCGGTTGCATACGGCCGCCTGCGCGGCGATAGAGGTAGAGCGTGGCGCACAACGCACACAGTGCGCCGACGCTCATCCAGTAACCCGGCGCCGCTTTGTCGCCGGTGTACTGGATCAGGAAGGTCGACATCGCCGGAGTGAAGCCGCCGAAAATCGCGGTCGCCAGGCTGTAGGCGAGAGAGAAACCGGCCACCCGCACTTCCACCGGCATGATCTCGGTCAGCGCCGGAATCATCGCGCCGTTGTACATGCCGTAGATGAACGACAGCCACAACAGCGACAGCAACATGTGGCTGAAGCTTGGCGCCTGCACCAGGTACGACAGCGCCGGATAGGTGGTGGCCAGCGCCAGCAGCGCCATGGCAATCAGTACCGGGCGCCGGCCGATACGGTCGGACAACATGCCGCCAATCGGCAGCCAGAAGAAGTTCGACACGCCCACCAGCAAGGTCACCAGCAACGCATCGGAAGTGCTCAGATGCAGCACGGTTTTGCCGAAGGTCGGCGCGTACACGGTGATCAGGTAGAACGCAGTGGTGGTCAGCGCGACCATCAGCATGCCGCCGAGCACCACGCCCCAGTTCTGGCCGAGCGTGCGGAACACTTCCTTCATGCTCGGGCGGTGTTTGCGTGCGGCGAACTCTTCGGTTTCTGCCAGGTTACGCCGCAGGAAAAAAATGAAAGGCACGATCATGCAACCGACGAAAAACGGAATGCGCCAGCCCCAATCGGCCACCACGCTCGGCGCCATCCACGCGTTCAGCGCATAGCCCAAGGCTGCCGCGACGATGATCGCCACTTGCTGACTGGCCGACTGCCAGGCGGTGAAAAAGCCCTTGCGGCCGGGCGTGGCGATTTCAGACAAGTACACCGAAACACCGCCCAGTTCCGCACCGGCGGAGAAACCCTGCAACAGCCGTCCGATCAGCACCAGCGCCGGGGCGAACAGACCAATGGTCTCGTAGCCGGGCACCAGCACAATCAGGATTGTGCCGCTGGCCATGATCGACAGGGTGACGATCAACCCTTTGCGGCGACCGACGTCATCGATGTAAGCACCCAGCACGATGGCGCCCAGCGGACGCATCAGAAAGCCTGCGCCGAATACGGCAAAGGTCATCATCAGGGAAGCGAACTCACTGCTCGCCGGGAAGAACACCGCCGCGATCTGCGTGGCGTAGAAGCCGAACAGAAAGAAGTCGAACTGTTCGAGGAAGTTGCCCGAGGTGACCCGGAAAATGGCGCCGGCCCGCGAGCCGCCGTGTGGGATTGAGGCTGTCATAGAAAAATCTCCACCGCTTTTATGACGTGCGCGACGTGGAAGCGGCGCACGGTTGTTATTGCGGCGGATGGTCGCGCAGCTGTAACAGGATGTTAATTGCATTGTTGGCATGGATTGATGCGCAAAGCGGATCAATCCCCTGAAACACCACTGTCCTGTGGGAGCGAGCCTGCTCGCGAAAGCGGTGTGTCAGGTAACGAAGATGCTGCATGTGCCGGCCCCTTCGCGAGCAGGCTCGCTCCCACAAGTTTGCGGAGTATCTGCAAGGCTTGTTAACACCACCAAACCCTGTAGGAGGGAGCCTGCCCGCCGACTACAATTCCCCATCCAGCTCAGGCAAAAAAACAAGGAATGATTCCAGTCCTCCGCAGTCGGAGTTCAGGTATCACACATCTCAAGGAGGTTCACCGATGAACAGCAAAACCCTAATCGCCAGCCTGGCCCTCGTCGCCGGCATTGCCGGGATCAGTCCACTTGTTCAAGCGGCGCAAACCTCAAGCGACACCGTCCAGCATTCCCCCACCGGCGACCGAGAACTGAAAGTCGGCGATCGCGCCCCGGACGTCTACCAGCGCAACGAAAAAGCCCTGAAAAACTGGAAGCAGAAAGGCCTGAACCAGCCTGAAGACCAGTCGCAATGGGTTCAGATTAACGACAAGTACGTGCTGGTGAAGATTACTAACGGGACAATCATGGAGATCAAACCGGTGGAGCGTTAAACCGTCGGTTCGATTCTTGCGTATTTTAACAGCCAGCCAGTTCATAGTGGCTGGCTGTTGAACTACTTCGTTCTTCGCGCTATATCACGTCGCTGAGAATGTTCAGATTACCCACTCGATAGCTGACCTGAGTATCTCGATAGAGCGCGTAATTGAATTGGTTTTGCTGTCCGCTCGCCGTATCCCCGAAGTAAGCGTCGATAATACGCTCGGGATCCTTGAGTTGTTCGTCATTCAGTGTGTGTTCCTCTCTGATGTTGAAATTGTGGCTGATTGAAATTTTGCCGTTCTTCAGGAGGTTGCGAAATAAGTTCCACTCGTAAAAACACACGCCTTGAAAGTTATAGAAATTGAGGAAGGGTAAGTTGTGTATCAGGATAAAATGACTGTTTTTTTCAGTGGCTGCTGATAGGCCTAATCCTTTCAGCTTGTCCCTTATGCTCGAATCCCCGAGGTTTTCCTTGAGCGTGATCAGTTGCAGTGCATAGCCTTTTTTGAAGTCGGATTTTTGAAGAATTTCGTACTGCTCACCAAGAAATGTTGGTTGCGCGCTTAGGCGGTATTTGGCCTGAATAAAGTAGAAGCAGTTGTGGGTGGTGTCCTCTAGTATCAGGTCGATGTCATATTTTTTGATCTTTGCGTTGTTTCCTGCTTTGAATCCCGGGTGAACCTTGAAACGCTGGCCCTTAATATTCCTGATGTAGTCAATCATGTGTTCCTGTTCGAAATTATTACCCAGCAGTCCTTTAACGTCATGTGAGTTTTCGGGGTCTTTCGAATCTCCCAAAAGGAATCCGACCAGCTTTTTCAAACCGTACTTGAAATTTAGGGCTCCGCGAATATAGTCATTGCCCCGCACGGCGATAAAGCTCTGTGGAGAATCCACCATGGGCAGTTGTTCACTGGCTAATGCACTGGCCATAAGGGCAGTTGATGCGGGGTTCACGTACGCAGAGAATGCGCTGCTCTGGGTTGTTCGGTGGCCTTGGAGAGCTCGCATTTCAAGGTATGCCGCGATGAATACAACATCCCTTAGATATTGGTATCTGGTATTTTTTTCAAGCGCCGGGGAAATGAAGTTGACATGGATGGACAGGCACTTATCCAAGATGTAGTCGGTGATGTTTTCCTTGTCCTGCAAGGAAAGTGGCCTGCCTTCAATGAGTGAATGACTGATGTTTTGCAGGTAAAAGCGGTCGGTCATGTTGGAGTGGAATTCTGACGTTTCAGCGAGCCACCGTTGCCGAAGGCTCGGCAATAATGCAGGCGTCACACTAATCAGGATTTTTCCACGTCTGTATTTTGCCTGCAGCAGATTCTGAGTCAGCAGGAAATACGTTTCACTCAGGTAGTAGGTCGTCCATAGTTGTTGGTGGGTCAAGGTCGAGAAAAAGTAGGATTCATCCAGATTGAGATTTTCCGTGACGCGGTTGCAAGTGTACTCAAGCTTTGTGAAAAGCGTGGCCTCCCTATAAAAAGACAGCGATTTTTTAAGATTGAGTGTTGCCTTTCGAAAGTAGCGTGCAGGTATTTTGACATTGAAGTATTTGCCGAGGGTTGTGGTGTACAGTTCGTAGTTGTCTTTTCCGATTAATTCCGGGTTGGGCTGCAGGTCTGTTTTGTATGAGTTTTTTATCGCGTTGAGGTTGTTTGCGAGTTCATGGGCGATTATGGACTTTAACTGATCATGGGAGAGGAAGTCTCTCAGTACAGGTAGACGGTGTAGTAGGCGGGTATGCCATTTTAGCGTTGCGCAGTTTGACTCAAGATACTCGATGTTTCTCAGCGGATTCTGAAGAAAGTGCAGCAGGGTCGTATCGACTGGGTTGAAAAGCATGGTGCGAATCCTTGTCACGGGCCTTTTCGGTCTTGACGTTATACGAAGATTCGAAGGTCAATTCCATAAACACGTGTTTATTCAGCAGCATCCACACAACCTTCGGTCACCACGGCTGCTTGCAATCGCACGCCATTCGGGTAAAACGCGAAGGGCGTTTCGAATGACTGGATGTCAGGAGCAATCGTTGGAAAAGAACCCGCTTTATCGCAAAGTAAATACCACTGCCCACAACGTCTGGCGCAACAGTCCGGGCAGCCACTATCGGTATGAGCGTAATACCAAGGCCGAGAGGCGTAGCGAGGCGGCGCGGGGTTCGATGCATGGGATCAAGCATCACGGCTACGATTACACGCCATTATTTCGCTTTCTGTTATCTCGCGTCGGAGGTAACTGGGATGAGATTTACAGTGAGGCAGTTTCTCGGTTGAATCGGCCGGAACCAGTGTTCTGGTTGGTTGCACGGCATGAACACGAGCGCCGGGATATCGTGGGAGTAGGGGAATCGAGTCGCTACAGCAGTTTGTATATCGATGAGCATAAACGTTTGCAAATCGTTAATCCTGAGCTAAGAGCTGAAGACATGACGCCTGCCTGTACCTGCTGCACACATACCTTCAACGGGGTTGTGATCGGCAAGCCTGAATCCTGATTTCACTCCACCCGACTACGGCTCAATACCTGCCCACCCCCCAACCGATACTGGTTATTCCCGCTGCGCTTGGCCTCATACATCGCCAGATCGGCAATGTGCAGCAGCCGATCCATGGTCGGCGCATGGTCCGGAAACACTGCCACCCCAAGGCTGGTGCCGATATGGCGCTGGTCGTTGCCGATGCTGATCGGCGGCGACAGTTCGATGAAAATCTTCTGACAGACGCTGCGGGCTTCGTCCTGCAGGTTGAGGCTCGGGGCCAGGCCTTGCAGGATCACCACGAATTCGTCACCGCCAATCCGCGCGACGGTGTCCGTGGCGCGCAGGATGCGTTTCAGACGAGTCGCGGTGGTGATCAGCACGCGGTCGCCGGCGGCATGGCCGTAGTGGTCGTTGATGGCCTTGAAACCGTTGAGATCGATAAACACCAGTGCCACTCGGGTCAGGCTGCGGCGCGCCTGTTCCAGTGCTTCGGATAAACGCTCTTCGAGCACCAGACGATTGGGCAGGCCAGTCAGCGGGTCGAAGTGGGCGAGGTGCTGGAGGTAACTGGCCGAGGCTTTTTCTTCGGTGATGTCGCGCACCACGCCCATCATCTTGATGACCGTGTCGTGGTCGTTGCGCACCACATTGCCGGTTTCCCGCAGCCAGCGAATCGTGCCGTCGGGCCAGACCACGCGGTATTCCTCGTCGTGGTTTTCACCGGTCTCCAGGCAACGCAATTCACCGTCGCGCACTCTGACGCGGTCGTCCGGGTGCACGCAGGAGCAGAACAGCGCATAAGACGGCGTGATCTCGCCGATCTTGAACCCGAACATGCCGTAGATCGCGTCTGACCAATACAGTCGATCGGTGTCGACTTCCCAATCCCAGGTGCCGATCCGCGCAAAGTACTGGCTGCGTTTGAAACGCTCGGCGTCGCCGTCCTGGTGGATGTTCTGGCGGTCGGCGGCGCGGGTCAGCAGCTCGCGGCATTCGGCCAACTGCCGGCGCAAATCGCGCGCGCGCAAAACCAGTACGACAATCACGGCAAACAGGACAACGCCAATAACAAGGCTGATCCAGAGGTGAGTCATTCAGGAGCTGCCAGCATGACGTATTGATCCGTGAAGTAATGGCGGATGGCTATGTTAATTCTTCATCACTCACTTCCGATACAGCATCGATCTGCGCCTGCGGGTTGCCAATCACCGGCAATTCTGGGAAAACGGCCGCCAGCTGAACAATAGAGTGAATGCCATGAATGATGAACTGCAGGTAATCGATCTTCAGGTGGGCGAGGGCAAGGCTGCCGTCAAAGGCGCACTGATCACCACCCACTACACTGGTTGGCTGGAAGACGGCAGCGAGTTCGACTCTTCCTACAGCCGAGGCAAACCTTTTCAGTGCGTGATTGGCACGGGGCGGGTGATCAAGGGCTGGGATCAGGGGCTGATGGGCATGCAGGTCGGCGGCAAGCGCAAACTGCTGGTGCCGGCGCACCTGGGCTATGGCGAGCGAACCATGGGCAAGATTGCGCCGCATTCGAATCTGGTGTTTGAGATTGAGTTGTTGGAGGTTTTGACGCGGGAGGATTGAGGCGGGTAACCGCCGATCAATCAATTTCCAGGCAACCTGTGGTGAGGGGAGTTATCCCCGATGGACTGCGCAGCAGGCCTTTTTGGGGCATCGCTTCGCGATCCATGGATCCCCTCGCCACAGGGACGCTTTTCAATTTCTGGTCGGGGGCTCTAGGTTGTCGAGGGCGATGCTGCGTTTTTCAGACCGCCATCGTCATCAGCCTCTTGTTCTCACAGGGATTTGTGTCAGGCGCAGAGCAAGCAACACCACCAAACTGATGCAGGAGTGAGCCTGCTCGCGATGAGGGCGGCACATTCAACATTTATGTGATCAGACATATCGCTATCGCGAGCAGGCTCACTCCTACACAGGGCTTGAGGTCGTTTTCAAAATTCCGTTCATCTCCTGAAAGCTCACCGTGCTTGCGATTGCCCAGGCCATCGGCGACTATGCGCGCCATATAGGGGTAGGGGGTATAGGTATGTCGCACATTCATGAACATAAAGACGAGCTGCTCAACCGTGTACGACGCATTGCCGGCCAGGTACAGGCCGTCGAGAAAGCGCTGGAGGGCGAGGCCGATTGCGCCAAGACCTTGCACCTGGTAGCGGCGATTCGCGGGGCGGTCAACGGGTTGATGGAGCAGTTCATCGAGGCCCATACCCGTGAGCACGTGGCGCATCCCGACCTGACTGACGAACAGCGCGCCCAGGGCGCCGAAGATCTGTTGCAAGCCATCCGTCGTTATTCCAAATAGAGCATGCGCATCATGAGCCTGACCCCAAGCGCTGAACGTTTCAGCCATGATCACCAGTTTCTCGGCGCGTCTCACGACGATAACGCCCGCCGCACCTTGTGGGTGGTGGTGCTGACGTTGGTGATGATGATCGGCGAGATCGCCGCCGGCTACCTCACCGGCTCCATGGCTTTGCTGGCCGACGGTTTCCACATGGCAACGCATGCCGGCGCCTTGGGCATTGCCGCAGCGGCCTACGGTTTCGCCCGGCGCAACGCCAACAACCGCCGCTACAGTTTCGGCACCGGCAAGGTTGGCGATCTGGCCGGTTTTGCTTCAGCCATGGTGCTGGGGCTGGTGTCGCTGGGCATTGCCGGCGAGTCGATTTTTCGTCTGTTCGAACCGACCACCGTGGCGTTCGGCGAAGCGACCGTGATTGCAATTGTCGGGCTGGGCGTGAACGTCCTCAGCGCCTTCCTGCTGATGGGCCATCACGGCCATGACCACGGCCATCAGCACGACCACGGCCATGATCATCATCACCATCACGACAACAACCTGCGCTCGGCCTACGTCCATGTACTGGCCGATGCCCTGACCTCGGTGCTGGCGATTGCCGCGTTGCTGGCCGGGCGCTATCTCGGTTGGGTATGGCTGGACCCGGCGATGGGTATTGTCGGCTCGATTGTCATCGCGAAGTGGGCCTATAACCTGATGCGCGACAGCGCTGCGGTTCTGCTCGACACCACCGATGAGCCGGTGGCGGCGGAGATCCGCGAGTTGCTGGAAACTTCGGATGATGTGCGCATCAGCGATCTGCATGTCTGGCAGGTCGGCCCGCAGGCGCGGGCGGCGATTGTCAGTGTGGTGGCCGCCGCCGGCGTCACTGCCGAGGCGATCCGCGAGCGGCTGGCGCCGGTGCATGAGCTGTCGCACCTGACCATCGAACTGCGCAGCGCCTAAGGCTGTAGCGCGCTGAACAGCGGGATCCGCCCATTGAGGGACGGGCGGTAATGCCACGTCAGTTGTTGCAGATTCACACCCTGATCAAGGATTTCTCTGACAGTCGCGGCGGCGATGCTCAGCGCCATCGCTTGTCCCGGACACTGATGCCGGCCGCTGCCAAAGCTGAAACTGCGCCGGTCAGGACGATCCAGCAGAAACCGCTCAGGCTCTTCATTCAATAATGGATCGCGGTTGGCCGAGGCCAGCAGCACCAGAATCACCTCGCCAGCCTCGAGCCGCACACCATCTATCTCGCAAGTCTGCGCGACAAAACGCCGGGTGTTCTGCACCGGCGGATCAAAGCGCTGAACCTCGGCCAGCAGTGCGTCCACTGAGGCATCACGCAACTCGGGCTGACGTTGCAGCGCGATCAGTGCATTGCCGATCAGTCCGGCAGTCGCTTCAAACGTCTGCGAACAGAGGCCGATCAGGTTGGCGATCAGCATTTCTGCCTCACCTGCAAAACGCTGCTTGATGGCCGTGAGCAACTTGCTATCAGCTTCAGCCAGCAACTCGATGAAATAACCACGCAATTGCTCCGCCGCCGCATGCGCCGCCGCCAGTTGCAGGTCATTGCTCAGCGGCGACAGGCAGGCGACGAAATCCGCGGTCAGCTCACTGATCGTCCGGCCTTGCGCCGGGGTGAAGCCGAGCAACGCCGCGACCACGCACACCGGGCCGCGTAACATCGCCTTATATAGGCCGTCGGCGTCCGCCGTAATCAGACGCGCGGCCACCAGTGCGCGTACTTGCTCGTCATCTATCAACTGCAGTGACGGCTCGATAGCCGTACGCGGGCAGCGCTGGCGCTCGCCATCGTTCATCCGCATCAACTGCCCGAACACCTTGCCGGCCATCCCCGAGGCAATCGCCTTGGGCACCGGTTCCTGCGGCGGTCGCACCCGACAATCGGCATGCACCAGCACCGCACATACCGCTCGGGCGCTGCTGGCGACCCACAATTTCAATCCGTGATCAAAGGTCAGTCCGCCCTCGGCGCGCAATTTGGCGTAGTAGGGGTAGGGATCGGCATGCGTCGCAGCGATGATCGGGTCCATGGTTCACAGCCTTGTCGTCGGGAAAGTGATGCGAGTATCTTCAGTTCGCAGCGACGACGATTCGTCGGGGAGCGAAATATGCACGCAGAACATCAAGACATTGGCGTTTCGCAGGTGGCGGCCGCCATTGCCGAACCGGCACGCACGAAAATCCTCTGTTCGCTGATGGACGGCCACGCCCGCACCAGCACTGAATTAGCGGCCGTGGCGGAAGTCAGCGCCTCCACCGCCAGTGCACACCTGGCCAAACTCAAGGATCTGTCGCTGGTGCGCCTGCACGTGCAGGGCCGCCATCGTTATTACAGCCTCGCCGATCAACGGGTGGCGCAGGCGCTGGAAGCGTTGATGGTGATCGGCCAGAAAGCCGCGCCGAGCTTCAAGCCGCACACCCCGGATCGCCTGCAATTCGCCCGCACCTGCTATGACCACATGGCCGGCACGCTGGCGGTGTTACTGCACGACCGTTTGCTCGAGGCGGGGTGGCTGGTGGAAACTGACGAGCGCGCTTACCGCTTGAGCGAGAGTGGCGAGGCGCTGTTCGTGGGTTTGGGGATTGAGGTGCAGGACTTGATCAGCTTGCGCCGCAAGTTCGCCTGCCCGTGCCTGGACTGGAGCATGCGTCGGCCGCATCTGGGCGGTTCGTTGGGCGCGGCGTTGTTGCAGATGGCGCTGAAACGCAAGTGGGTGACGCAGGATCTGGACAGTCGGGCGTTGGGATTATCGGCGCTGGGGCGCCGAGAGATCGGGTCGCGGTTCGGGGTTGAGTTGCCGTTAGACGCGAAGATCAAAAGATCGCAGCCTGCGGCAGCTCCTACAGTAATGGCGGACACCCGATAATTCTCGACCCTGCCCAATCCCAGGCTGCGATCTTTTGATCCGGTTTTGCACCTTGTGCCAATCCAATAGACTCGATACTGTACGCATAACCAGTACCGAGTCTTCGCCATGCAAATCATCGACAAGCTCAGCATTCTCGCCGACGCCGCCAAGTACGACGCCTCCTGCGCCAGCAGCGGTGCACCCAAGCGCAGCTCCGAGGGCAAGAGCGGGTTGGGCTCGACCGATGGCATGGGCATCTGCCACAGCTACACGCCGGACGGCCGTTGCGTGTCGCTGCTGAAGATCCTCCTGACCAATTTCTGTCTCTACGACTGCCAATATTGCGTCAACCGCCGCTCCAGCGATGTGCCGCGTGCACGCTTCACCCCCGAGGAAGTGGTGACGCTGACCCTGGATTTCTACCGGCGCAACTGCGTCAGCGGGCTGTTTCTCAGTTCGGGGATCATCCGCTCGGCGGACTACACCATGGAACAACTGGTGCGCGTGGCAAAGCTGTTGCGCGAACAGCACGAGTTTCGCGGCTACATCCACCTCAAGACCATTCCCGAGGCCGATCCGGCATTGATCGAGGAGGCCGGGCGCTACGCCGATCGCCTCAGCGTCAATATCGAACTGCCCACCGACGCCAGCCTGCAAACCCTGGCCCCGGAGAAACAGATCGGTTCGATCAAGCAAGCGATGAACACCATCTACACCGGCGTGCAAACGGTGCTCAACGAACCGCGTTCGGCGAAATTCGCCCCCGCCGGGCAAAGTACGCAAATGATCGTCGGCGCCGACGACACCGACGACAGCACGATCCTGCACAGCGCTCAGTCGCTGTATGGCAACTACCGCTTGCGGCGCGTCTACTATTCGGCCTTCAGCCCGATCCCCGACAGCCCGAAAAGCGTGCCATTGGCCGCGCCACCGCTGATGCGCGAGCACCGTTTGTATCAGGCCGACTTCCTCTTGCGCAGTTACGGCTACAGCGCCGATGAGCTGCTCAAGGGCCCGGGTAATCTGGCGCTGGATATCGATCCGAAGCTGGCCTGGGCGCTGCAGAATCGCGAAGTGTTTCCGCTGGACCTGAACCGCGCCGAGCCGTCGCTGATCGCACGCATCCCCGGCATCGGCCTGCGCACTACCGAACGTCTGGTGCAATTGCGCCAGCAACGGCGCATCCGCTACGAAGACGTGGCACGCATGCGCTGTGTGCTGGCCAAGGCCAAGCCGTTCATCATCACCAGCGACTACCACCCGCAACAGGCCGAAGTCACCAGCCACATGCTCTATCAGCAACTGCGTGACCGGCCGCAGCCGCAGCAGATGGGGTTGTGGGGATGATCAATCTCGATTGCGACGACCTGTTCGACACCTGGCGCCAGCAGGCACGCTGGCTGCTCAGCCATGAAGTCGACCCGAGCCTGGTGAGTTGGGCGTCGGAAGGCGTGAGCGACCTGTTTGCCAGTGACGTCTCGGTGCCCGAGGGGCAGGGGCCGTTTCAGGCACGCATCCCCCGTGCACTGCTCGATACCCTGGAGCAAGCCGCGCGCTACCGGGGCGACCAGCGTTGGAGTCTGTTGTATGAAGTACTGTGGCGAGTCAGTCATGGCGATCGCACGGCGATGATGGCCGGCGACAAGCTCGGCAGCGAGTTGCAGCGGCGGATCAAGCAGGTGCAGCGTGAAGCCCATCATTTGCATGCGTTCGTGCGTTTCATCGAACGTCCGCAGGATCAGCCAGGCCCGCAATACGTCGCGTGGCACGAACCGGCCCACGACATCCTGCACAGCGCCAGCGAACATTTCATCGGGCGCATGGGCCGCCATCGCTGGTTGATCGCCACGCCGCGTGACGGGGTTTATTACGATGGCGAGCAGTTGATTCATCAGCGCCAGTGCCCGGTGGAATGGCAGCAACTGGCGCGGAACGTCGATGACCCGCACGGCGAGTTGTGGTTGACGTACTACAGCCACATCTTCAATCCGGCGCGGTTGAACGAGAAGGTCATGCAAGGGCACTTGCCGGTGCGTTTCTGGAAGAATCTGCCGGAGGGCGAATTGATTCCCGGGTTGATCACCCAGGCGCGGATGGGCAAGCAGCAGAATGGGCAGGCGAGCGGGATAGCCGCGCGAGGCGGTAAGCGGATTGCGCTGAAATAGAAAAGCAAAGGATCGCAGCCTGCGGCAGCTCCTACACTGATCCCCTGTAGGAGCTGCCGCAGGCTGCGATCTTTCCAATAAAAAGCCCCCCATCGATCACTCGATGGGGGGCTTTTATGCATCACTGACCGTCAGATCAAACCTTTACGATCCAGCCCGCTGGCGCTTCGATGTCGCCGGTCTGCACGCCGGTCAGCTCTTTGTAGAGCTTCTGGGTGACCGGGCCGACTTCGGTTTCGCTGTGGAACACATGCAGGTGGTCGTTGTAGCTGATGCCGCCGATCGGCGTGATCACCGCCGCGGTACCGCAAGCACCGGCTTCCTTGAAGTCCGACAGTTTGTCGATCAGCACGTCGCCTTCAATCACTTCCAGACCCAGACGGGTTTTCGCCAGTTCGATCAGCGACAGGCGGGTGATGCCCGGCAGCACGGATGGCGAGTTCGGGGTGATGAACTTGTTGTCGTGGGTGATCCCGAAGAAGTTGGCCGAACCGACTTCCTCGATCTTCTTGTGGGTCAGCGGATCCAGGTAGATGGCGTCGGCGAAGTGCGCCTTCTTGGCCTGGGAGCCCGGCATCAGGCTGGCGGCGTAGTTGCCACCGACCTTGGCCGCACCGGTGCCTTGTGGGGCGGCGCGGTCGAAGCTGGAAATCTGGAAGTTGTGCGGGGTCAGGCCGCCCTTGAAGTAGGCGCCGACCGGGATCGCGAATACCGAGAAGATGAACTCCGGCGCGGTACGCACGCCGATGTTGTCACCCACGCCGATCACGAACGGACGCAGGTACAGCGCGCCGCCCCACAGGGC
>Ga0247818_10000331_pt1 | contig 29060 bp, 26 predicted proteins | sample 13C_Glucose_Day1_FD_192424 | JGI IMG/M metagenome (GOLD analysis project Ga0247818, IMG submission 192424) | Soil microbial communities from agricultural site in Penn Yan, New York, United States - 13C_Glucose_Day1 | ecosystem: Environmental > Terrestrial > Soil > Agricultural land | place... | reverse complement strand
CGGCATCGACTTGAAAGTCTTGCAGGACAGCGGCAATTTGCTGATCGAGCAAGTGGATGCCGCCGAACTTTCCCCCGGAGAATTTTCCCATCGGGTTCGGCGCTGCGTCGACGAAAGCGACATCAAGACCGTGGTAATCGACAGTATCAACGGCTATCAAGCGGCAATGCCGGAAGAAAACGCCCTGGTGCTGCACATGCACGAGCTGCTGCTGTACCTCAATCGCAAAGGGGCGGCAACCTTCATGACGGTTGCCCAGCACGGACTGGTCGGTGACATGCAGGCTCCGGTGGACATCACCTACCTGGCCGACACGGTCATTCTATTGCGCTATTTCGAAGCCCTGGGCAAGGTACGGCGGGCCATTTCAATCATCAAGAAACGCACCGGTAGCCATGAATCGACCATCCGTGAATACAAGATCAGCGCCACCGGCATGACCATCGGCGAGCCGCTGGAAACCTTCCAGGGTGTGTTGCGCGGTGTCCCGACCTACCTGGGCGCGAGCAATCCCCTGCTCGGGGATGAAAGCCCGTGATTGTCAATGAAGCGACGTCCGAGCGTGCGATCATTCTTGCGCCCCTGGGACGTGACAGCCAGATAGCCTTGATGCTGCTCAATGAAGCGGGGTTCGGCGGTGTCGTCAGTGCCGACCTGCCGGGACTTTGCCAGGAGCTGGAGAAAGGCGCCGGCTTGTTGCTCATGTCTTCGGAAGCCTTGCTGCGCAGCGATCTGGAACCGCTGCTCGGGCTGATCGAACAACAGCCGGCATGGTCCGATCTGCCGATCGTCTTGCTGACCCACCATGGTGGCCCGGAACAGAATCCGGCGTCACGCTTTGGCCCCCTCTTGGGCAATGTCACGTTCCTCGAACGCCCCTTCCACCCGGAGACCTTGATCAGCCTGGTCGGCGCCGCCCTGCGCGGTCGCCGACGACAGTATGAAGCCAGGGACCGGCTGGTGGATTTGAGCCAAAGTGAACTGCGCCTGCAAAACACCCTCGAGACTTTGGAGCAGCAGGTTGAAGAGCGCACCGCACAACTGCGCCACAACGAGGAAGTCCTGCGCCAGTCGCAAAAAATGGAAGCGGTCGGCCAACTTACCGGCGGCATCGCCCACGACTTCAACAACATGCTGACGGGCATCATCGGCAGCCTGGAATTGTTGCGCCGACGCCTCGCCCGGGGGCGTACAGAGGATCTGGACAGCCTGATCGACCTTGGCGTGACCTCGGCCAATCGTGCGGCAAGCCTGACCCACCGGCTGCTGGCGTTTTCCCGGCGCCAGTCGCTCGACTCCAAGCCCGTGCAGATGAATACCCTGGTGGTGTCCATGGGCGAGCTCTTGCAGCGCAGCATCAACGAAAGCATTCACTTGGACATGCAGTTGGATGAGCAGCTGTGGGTCGCCGAAGCCGACCCCAATCAACTGGAGAGCGCCCTGCTCAACCTGGTGATCAATGCCCGCGACGCCATGCCCGATGGCGGAAAACTGTTGGTGCAGACCTCCAACCAGCACCTGGACGCCGAGTTCACCAAACCCCACGGCAACCTCAAGCCCGGCGACTACGTGGTATTGAGCGTCACCGACAATGGTTGCGGCATGCAGCAGAGCACAATCAACCGAGCCTTTGACCCGTTCTTTACCACTAAACCCATCGGCCAGGGCACTGGCCTGGGCTTATCGATGATCTACGGCTTCAGCAAACAGTCGGGCGGCCATGTCGCCATTCAGAGCGAAGTCGGCGAAGGCACCACGGTGAACCTGTATCTGCCGCGTTTTGGCGGTGACCTGCCCCAGGACAATCCAATCGACGTCGAACATGCCCCCTACGCGCAAAACGGCGAGACCGTGTTGATCGTCGAGGACGATCCGGCGGTACGGCTGTTGGTCAGCAACGTACTGGGTGATCTGGGCTATGCCTTTGTCGAGGCTTGTGATGCCGACACGGCGATGCCGATCCTCGACTCGACCCAGCGCATCGACCTGCTGATCAGCGACGTCGGTCTTCCCGGGATGAACGGTCGGCAACTGGCAGAAATCGGCCGGCAGCTGCGGCCGGACCTGAGGGTGCTGTTCATCACCGGCTATGCCGAGCACGCGGCGGTGCGCGGCGGCTTTCTCGATCCGGGCATGCAGATGATCACCAAGCCCTTCACCTTCGACCTGTTGACGGCCAAGGTGCAGGAGATGATTCGCGCCTGACCCCGCTGCCCACCACCACCTTTGTGTAGGCGCTGGCCGAGGGCTGCGATCTTTTGATCTTGCTTTTTCGCAGCCTTAGGCAGCTCCTGCAGGGTGGTCAGGAGAGCATGTCCTGCATCATTTCCTGTAACACATCCAGATCGAATGGCTTGGCCAGAATCGGCGCCGTACGGGTAATAGGGCTATCCGTCTCTCGGATTTCCTGCGGGTAGCCGCTGATAAAAATCACCTTGAGTTCAGGTCGCAGCTTCACCGCGGGCTCGGCGATCTGCACGCCGGAGATTCCGCCCGGCAGGCGGAAATCGGTGATCATCATGTCCAGGTGCGGCTTGCTGGCGAGGATCTCGAAGGCCTGCTCGCCGTTCTCGGCCTGCAGGACCCGATAGCCCTCCCCCGACAGGTAGGCCGAGAGCACCATCAGGATAGAGGGATCGTCCTCGACGACGAGGACTACATCTTGTGCATCTTCACTCATGGGAAGCCTTTGTTCGGTCAATAGCTGCTGATACGACCGTGGGGTCGATCAGAGGTTGCGTTTATCTGGCTGTTTTCCTACAGCGGCAGACAAACGCGAAACAGGGCGCCTTCGCCAATCCGGCTTTCGACGGTGATGGTACCGCCATGGGCGGTGACTATCTGTTCGGAAATAAATAACCCCAGTCCCAGTCCGGCAACGACATGGTTGGCCGAGACGCGCTCGAATTGCTGGAAAATCCTTTGCTGGTTCTCTTCACTGATGCCTATTCCGTGATCACGGACTTCCACCCGGGCCTCACGGTTCTCACTGTACACCTTCACGGTGATCGGACTCTTGGCGCCATAACGCAAGGCGTTGGTCAGCAGGTTGGAAATGACCTGTTCAATGCGAAATTCATCCCAATCGCCCAGCACCGGTTGCTCGGCCTCCAGGCTGACCGACGCTTCTGCGGCCTCGATCTGCGGGGCAAAATTCTGCAGCAAACCGCGAACCAGCGCTGCCAGATCAAAGTGTGTGGGGCGAATCGACAATTTGCCGGTGCGAATGCGCGAGACATCGAGCATGTCTTCGATCAGGCGGATCAGACTCTTGATCTGCCGTTCGTCGCGATCGACCATGGCGTGCATCTTGTCCAGGGTAAACGCCGCGGCGTTGTCCCGGGCCAGGTGCATCTTGCGCAACTGGGTCTCGAGAATCAGGCCATTGAGCGGCGTGCGAACTTCATGGGCAACGATTGACATGAAGTCATCGCGCATGCGCACCGCCTGCTCCAGTTCCCGCTGGGTACTCTGCAACTGCTTGAGCAGCGCTTCCTGCTCGCGGCGGCTCTGCTCCAGCGCTTCGACCTGTTGCTTCATGGCCTTGCTCTGGCGGTAGAGGTCGACAAAGACGTTGACCTTGCTCTTGACCGCCTGGATATCCAGGGGCTTGTGGAGGAAATCCACGGCGCCGCTTTCATAGCCCTTGAATGCATAGTTCAGCTCACGACCGGCAGCGCTGACGAACACGATCGGAATGTTCTTGGTCTTTTCCGTACCGCGCATCAACTCGGCCAGCTCGAAGCCATTCATGCCTGGCATCTGCACATCGAGGATGGCCATGGCGAACTCGTGTTGCAACAGCAGCGACAAGGCTTCATCGGCAGACAGTGCCTTGTAGACCAGACGGTCTTCACGGGAGATCAGCGCTTCAAGTGCCAGCAGATTCTCCGGCAGATCATCGACGATCAGCAATTTGGCCTGAATATTTCTTAGCATGCGATTCTTTCCAGCTCGACAAGCAAACGGCCGATGCCGTGTATGGGGAGTATGTGATCGGGTTGCAGCGTATCCAGCGCCGCCTGGGGCATGGTCGCGACCTGGGCGTCGTCCGGGTCCTGGACGATGGTCAGCCCGCCACGCTGCTTGACCTGGGACAAACCCCGCGCGCCATCCTGATTGGCGCCGGTCAGCAACACGGCGGCCAGGGTCGGGCCGTAGGCATCGGCAGCCGATTCGAACAGGTAGTCGATGGCTGGCCGCGAATGGTGTACACGGTCTTCCTGGCTCAGGGAAAAACTGCGGTCCTGTTCGACCGACAGGTGGTACCCGGGAGCGGCGAAATACAGGGTTCCGGGTTCGACCGGGGTCTTGTCCAGTGCTTCGAGGACCGGCAGCGCCACGCGCCGGGCGAAGACTTCCGCCAGCTGGCTGCGGCGCTCGTCCGGCAGGTGCAGGACCACGATGATCGGCAGCACGAAACCCTCGCGCAGCGGACCGAGGATGTTGAACAGCGCCTCTACCCCGCCGGCCGAGGCACCGATCACAATGGCTTCTATGGTAGCGACACCCGTTTCGCTGTTCATGTTTTGCGATAAATCCGTTCTTGTTTGACCAGCGGCTCGAACTGGTTGCCGAAGGCCGAAAAATCCGGGGTTTCTTTGCTGCCCAGCGCCATGAAGCCACGGTGGCATAGCGACTCATGAAACAACCCGAAAGCGCGATCCTGCAGTTTTTTATTGAAGTAAATCAATACATTACGACATGAAATTAACTGAGTTTCTGAAAATACACTGTCCGTTGCCAGGCTGTGGTCGGCGAAGGTGACGTTTTCGCACAACGACTTATCGAATATCGCGTAGCCATACGCCGCAGTGTAGTAGTCGGCGAAGGAGCACTTGCCCCCCGCCTGCTGGTAGTTGGAAGTGTAGGCGCGGACATTCTCCATGGAGAAAATCCCCTGCTTGGCCTTTTCCAGCGAGCGTGGATTGATGTCGGTGGCGTAGATGATGGTGCGCTCGAGCAAGCCCTCTTCGCGCAGCAGGATGGCCATCGAATAGACTTCTTCACCGGTGCTGCACCCGGCGATCCAGATCTTGATCGACGGGTAGGTCTTGAGCAGCGGTACCACCTCCCGGCGGATCGCCAGGAAATGCGAAGGGTCGCGAAACATTTCACTGACCGGGATCGTCAGCAATTGCAGCAGTTGCATGAACGCCGTCGGGTCGTGCAGGACCTTTTCCTGCAACGCCGAGATGGTGTTGCACTCGAACTGGCTCAAAGCGTGCGCCACCCGACGCTTGATCGATGCGCCGGAGTAATCGCGAAAATCGTAGCTGTACTTGAGGTAGATCGCCTCGATCAACAAGCGCAATTCGATTTCGCTGCTTAGCTCCCCTGAAAAATTGCGCTCCACTTAAATGCGTTCCATCTTCGGTAACCACACGCGAATCAGCGAGAACAGGCGGTCCAGGTCGATGGGCTTGGCCAGGTAATCGTTGGCGCCGGCCTGCAGGCAGCGTTCCTGATCGTCCTTCATGGCCTTGGCCGTCACCGCGATGATCGGCAGCTTGCGCCAGCGCGGCTCCTTGCGGATCAAGGTAGTGGCTTCAAAGCCATCCATCTCCGGCATCATCACGTCCATCAACACCAGATCGATGTCTTCAAATTCATTCAATCGCTCGATCGCTTCACGACCATTGCGGCCGATGACCACGACGGCGCCCTTTTGCTCCAGTGCGCTGGTGAGGGCAAAGATGTTGCGTACATCGTCGTCCACCAGCAATACCTTGCGCCCCTCGAACACCTTGTCACGGCTGCGGGCGGTCTTGAGCATCTTCTGCCGGTCATGGGACAACCGCGATTCGACTTTGTGCAGAAAAAGTGTCACCTCGTCCAGCAGGCGCTCGGGTGAACGCGCGCCCTTGATGATGATCGAGCGCGAATACTTGCGCAGTTCCGCCTCTTCGTCCCGGGTCAGGTTGCGCCCGGTATAGACAATGACCGGCGGGAACGAGCAGATGTCCTCGGTGGACATGCGCTTGAGCAGGTCATTGCCGAGCATGTCCGGCAGCTTGAGGTCGATGATCATGCAATCGAACACGGTGGTGCGCAGCAGGGCCAGGGCATCCTGCGCCAGGCCGACGGCGGTGATTTCGATGTCTTCATCGCCGATCAGCAAGGAAATACTGTCGCGTTGCAGATCATCGTCTTCGACCAGCAACACGCGCTTGACCTTCTGGGTCAGCTTGGCTTCCAGGCGCGCGAACACTTCCTTGAGTTCTTCGCGGGTGGTCGGCTTGACCGCATAACCGATGGCCCCCATGTGCATCGCCGCTTCGACCCGGTCTTCAACCGAAATCACATGCACCGGAATATGCCGGGTTTCGGCATGTTCCTTCAGGCGTTGCAGCACGGTCAGCCCGGAGTGATCCGGCAGGCGCATGTCCAGCAGGATGGCGTCCGGCACGAATTGCCTGGCCAGGTCGTAGCCTTCGTCGGCGCCGTGGGCCACCAGGCACTGGTAACCCAGTTCATGGGCGAGGTCATAGAGGATGTGCGCAAAGTTCGGCTCGTCCTCCACCACCAGGATACAGCGCGCATCGAAGGGTGCCTTGAGACGGTCATCGGCGAAACGCGCGATCTCCTGGACCAACTCAGGCGCTGTCACGACAGGCGCAATCCGGTTGGGTACAAGGGCCGGTAAGCCGCGCAACGGCTCGACGGGATCCATGCCTGGCTCGGCGTATTGCAGCGGCAGGATAAGGCTGAACGCACTGCCCTGCCCCGGCGTGCTGGCGACGTTGATCGAGCCGCCGAGCAGCGCGGCCAGGTCGCGGGAAATCGACAGGCCCAGGCCCGTCCCGCCGTAACGACGATTGGTGGTGCCATCGGCCTGGCGAAAGGCTTCGAAAATGCTTTCCTGTTGATCCTCGGCAATGCCGATCCCCGAATCGCTGACGATAAAGGCAATGCCGTGATCCGGCGCCGAAGTCACGGTCAGGCTGACACGGCCTTGCTCGGTGAACTTCACGGCGTTGGAGAGCAGATTCTTGATGATCTGCTCCACGCGCTGGCGGTCGGTATACATCATCGATGGCGCACCGTCCTGCAACTCGACCTGAAAATCCAGTTGCTTGTCCGCCGCCAGGGGCTGGAACATCCCACGCAAACCGTCCACCAGGCGCGCAACGCTGGTGTTTTCCGGACGTATTTCGAGTTTGCCGGCTTCGACCTTGGAAATGTCGAGAATGTCGTTGATCAGATTGAGCAAATCATTGCCGGCCGAGTAGATCGATTCGGCGAACTTGACCTGCTCGGCACTCAGGTTTTCCTGCTGGTTTTCCGCCAACAGCTTGGCCAGGATCAGCGAACTGTTCAACGGCGTGCGCAGTTCGTGGGACATGTTGGCGAGGAATTCGGACTTGTACTTGCTCGAACGCTGCAGTTCTACGGCGCGCTCTTCGAGCTGGGCCTGGGCTTGATTGAGCTCGGTATTCTTCAGGTCCATGGCGTCACGTTGTTCGGCCAGCACCTGCGCCTGTTCGGCAAGTTGTTCGTTGGTCTGTTCCAGCTCGACCTGCTGGGTCTCCAGATGCGCCTGGGATTCCTTGAGAATCCGCGACTGCTCTTCCAGTTCTTCGTTGGCGGTCTTGAGCTCTTCCTGCTGGACCTGCAGCTCTTCGTTGAGTTGCTGGGTCTCGGCCAATACCTCCTGCAGGCGCTGGCGATAACGCGCGGCCTCGATGGAAGTACCGATATTGCCGGCGATGAGCTCCAGCAGGTCGATGTCACGGTCGGTCAGCGGGCGCAGGAAGCCCAGTTCGATGACGCCGTTGATGCGGTCGTCGTCGCTGGTCGGCACCACCAGCACACTGTGCGGCAATCCTTCGCCAAGGCCGGAACTGACCTTGAAATAGTCGCTTGGCACAGCGTCCAGGCGAATCAGCCGGCCCTGTTGCGCCACCTGGCCGACAATCCCTTCGTCGCTGTAGATCTGCTGCTCTCGCGCCTGCTGTTCCCGGGACAAGCCATAGGACGCCACGCGGCGCAGGCCACCGTGTTCTTCGCGCACATAAATGGCCGCCACGGCACTGCCCAGGTACTGCGCGCAGAATTGCAGGATGTTTCGCCCCAGCAAGTTCAGCGACAGCTGGCCCAGCACTTGCTCGGCCAGCTGGGTCTGACCGTTGCGCAGCCAGGCCTGTTGTTCCAGCCGCAGGGCACTGGCCTGTTGCGCCGCCAGGGTCGCTGCATAGCTTTGCGACAGGTTGAGCAGGTCGCGGCGACCGATGTACGCCAGCAATGCGCTGATCCCGGCAATGAACAGCAGATAAAGCGTGATACTCCAGATCGTGGTGCGGCGCACTTCCTCGTTGCGCGTAGCGCGCAGCTGTTGCTCCATGTCGATCACGTCTTCGTACTGCTTGCGGATCTCATCGGTCAGGCGCTTGCCTTTGCCGGCCTTGACCGCCCCGCGGTAGTCACCGTTGACGCGCTGCAGTTCGATCATGGATTGCGCGTAACTGCCCCACTCCCGCTGCAAGGACTCCAGCCTGTGCAAGCGGTCAGTCTGGACCGGGTTGTCGGCAGTCAGCTCAAGCAAGGTCCTGAGCACGACCTCGATGCGCGGCTTGGCCGTTTCATAGGGTTCGAGAAACTTTTCATCGCTGGTGAGCAGGAAACCGCGCATGCCGGTTTCCAGGTCGACCGTCAGCTTGACCGCCTCATTGGCGTTATTGATCACTCGGTCGGTGTGCTCGACCCACTGGATCGTCGACAGCAGATAAGTGATCAGCGACACGAAGAAAACCGCACTGATGGCGCCGACGCCAAGCGGCAGGCTGATGTTGCGGCTCAGGAGCTTACGAAATCGCTGCTCGTCAACCGAAGACTCAGAGGTCATAGTTAAGCCTTGTTGAACGGATGAAAACCAAGGAGTTTGCCCCAAAACTGACGTAATGATCGAATTTTCTTCCGACTTTTGCCGCAAAGTGCACATTCATCTGCAGTCGCGCCAACGCAGCGGTTATCCTTCGCACTCACGCGTGCCGCATTCTTTTTATAGCGTATCGGGAACTTGTCGGGACGCGACACTTACTCATGCAATAGAGCCGGCGATTTCGATCGGCCGAAAAGCCCATCCACCCTTCTGAGACCGCCATCATGAACGCCAACGCTCCCACTATCCTTGTCGTCGAAGACGATGCCATCGTGCGCATGTTGATTGTCGACGTGTTGGAGGAGCTGGAGTTCAAAGTCCTTGAGGCCGATGGCAGCGAACAGGCGCTGGAAATTATCAAGGACTCGAACCAGCACATTGACCTGATGATGACCGATGTCGGCCTGCCGGTCATGGACGGCCGCGAGCTGGCCAAAGAAGCGCGCAACGTGCGCCCCACTCTGCCTATCCTGTTCGCCAGTGGGTATGCCGAAAGCATCGAAGTGCCCGAAGGGATGCAAGTGATCGGCAAACCGTTCTCCATCGATCAGTTGCGCGACAAGGTCAAAGACATCCTCCAAAATGCCTGACCACGGCCGGACTTTATTGCCGGCTCCCTTTATCTCCTCAAGCTTTGTGCCCGTTGCAAGGAATCCCCGTTCATGAGTCAGCCCCGCGCAACCAACGTCCTGGTCATTGGTTACGTCTGGCCCGAGCCCCGCTCTTCGGCGGCCGGCGGGCATATGATGCAAATCCTCGAAAGTTTCCTGCAGCAAGGTTGGCACGTCACCTTCAGCAGTCCGGCCCGCAGCGGCCAGCATAAAGCCGACCTGACGGCAATGGGCATTCGTGAAGTACCGATCGAGCTGAACAACAGCAGTTTCGACCGGTTCATCAGCGAATTGGCCCCGGATATCGTGCTGTTCGATCGCTTCATGATGGAAGAACAGTTCGGTTGGCGAGTGGAACAACACTGCCCCGATGCACTGCGGGTACTCGAGACCTCCGACCTGCAGAGCCTGCGCGACGCGCGGCATCAGCGACTGAAGAAGCGCTTGAAGGCCAGTGACGACAACAATGACTTCAACGATCTGTTCGCGCCAGCGTTGCGCGAGGAGTTCGAGTTCATGGCCGAGACCGACCTGGCCCAGCGGGAAATCGCCGCGATCTATCGTTGCGACTTGAACCTGATGATTTCCGAGGTGGAGATCGAGTTACTGGTCGAACACTTCAAGCTACCGCGCAGCCTCCTGCATTGGTGCCCGCTGATGGTGGACTTGCCCACCCATGCGCCTGTGCCGTTCGAAGACCGGGCGCACTTTCTGCACATCGGCAATTTTCGCCATGCCCCCAACTGGGATGCAGTGCTCTGGCTCAAAACCACTATCTGGCCAATGATTCGCCAGCAGCTACCTGCGGCTCAACTGCACATCTACGGCGCCTACACACCGCCCAAGGCCACCGCGCTGCACAACGCGGCACAGGGTTTTCATGTAATGAACTGGGCTGAGGACGCCTTGCAAGTGATGTCGGCGGCACGGGTGTGCATGGCACCGTTGCGCTTTGGCGCGGGCATCAAAGGCAAGATTGTCGATGCCATGCTCTGTGGCACGCCGAACGTCACCACGCCCGTCGGTGCAGAAGCCATGCACGCAGACGAGCCATGGCCAGGGGCGATCACCCGCACAGCCAGGTCCTTTGCCGACTGTGCCGTGCAGCTTTACCAGGACAAGGCCCAGTGGCTCGATGCCCAGGCCCGGGGGCTGGACCTGCTGGCGAGCCGCTATCAGCCACATGACCATGGTCCGGCACTGATAGCTCGGCTCGAGGAGTGCCGCCGACACCTGGTTGCCATCAGGAGAGACAACTTTACCGGCAGCATGCTGCGCCATCATCAACACAAAAGTACCCGATACATGGCGCAATGGATCGAAGCCAAGCATCGCCACGGGGCAGATAGCTGACAAGACAATCGACAAGCGCAGCAACTGGCATATTCGCTCGCGAAAGAGGCATGATCGACCTGCGATAACAATAAAAGCGTCCCGACATGAGCCGAGCTACCCGCGTTACCGATCCTTCCTATGAACTGATGGACGACCATGACGGGTTGTCCATCATCTATCGCCAGCACGGATTCCCCTGCCCCCTGGTGCGCTGGCATTTTCACAAGGAGTACGAGCTGCACTTGATCGTCGCCAGTTCGGGCAAGGTGTTCATTGGCGACTATATCGGCAACTTCCATCCGCAAACCCTGTTCCTGACCGGCCCTAACTTGCCCCACAACTGGATCAGCCAGGTGGCTGAGGATGAAGTGGTGCCCAAGCGCGACATGCTGGTCAACTTCACGGACGAATTGTTCGACAGCGGCTATCAGGTGTTTGCCGAGCTCAAGACCCTGGCGCCGCTGCTCGAGCGCGCGCAGTACGGCATCGAGTTTCGCTGCAAGCACACCATCGGCAAGGCAATGGAGCTGATGCAGCGCATCGCCGACACCCAGGGCGTGACCCGCCTTGGGCATTTTTTCATCCTGCTGGAGTTGCTGGGGGCTTGCGACGATTACCAGTTGCTGTCCGGCGCGACCACGCCACAACTGGCCGACGAGCACAGCATCGACCGCACCAACCGCGCGGTGGACTACATCTTTGCCCACTACGCCCGCGAGTTGCCGCTGGAGGAAGTCGCCGGGCACCTGGGCATGAAACCGACCTACTTCAGCCGCGTGTTCAAGCAGGCCACCGGGCGCTGCTTCATCGAGTTCGTCAATCGCCTGCGCATCAGCAAGTCCTGTGAGCTGCTGGCCGACGGCGACAAACCGGTGACCGAGGTCTGCTTCGAATCGGGCTTCAACAATATTTCCAACTTCAACCGGCGTTTTCAGCAGCTGAAGGGCATGACTCCGTCGCATTACCGGCGGTTGGTGGTGCAGCGGCTGACCGAGCAGAACCTGGGCTGACACCCGGGATTCCCTCAGGTGCTGCATTTCACCTCAACGACCTGTACGAATCCCAGTGCTGAAAGCCCTTCCTTGCGTCTACACCCCTAAGGCCGAGTGCAAAATAGTATCAATCCAAGTGCGATGGATGATTTGTCTCGCCCGCCATTCAAGGCTGTAATCGCTGCACATTCTTCCAGCCCTCGGAAGACACAAAAACAATAACTGTCCTTCTGTCGCCCACCCGGCGCAGAAAAGGAGTGCACGATGCAACCTTCGGTAAAAGCCCTGCTTGCCCTCACCTGCCTGACCCTCAGCAGCGTCAGTGTTGGCGCCCAGACCCTGACCATCGCCACCGTCAATAACAGCGACATGATTCGCATGCAAAAACTCTCGAAAACCTTCGAGGCCGAGCATCCGCAGATCAAACTCAATTGGGTGGTGCTCGAGGAAAACGTCCTGCGTCAGCGCCTGACCACCGACATCGCCACGCAAGGCGGGCAGTTCGACGTGCTGACCATCGGCATGTACGAAGCCGCACTGTGGGGCGCCAAGGGTTGGCTGGAGCCGATGAAGGACTTGCCCGCCACTTACGCACTCGACGACGTGTTCCCGGCGGTGCGTGAAGGCTTGTCGGTGAAGGGCTCGCTGTATGCCCTGCCGTTCTACGCCGAAAGCTCGATCACCTATTACCGCACCGACCTGTTCAAGGACGCCGGCCTGACCATGCCCGAGCGCCCGACCTGGACCCAGATCGCCGAGTTCGCCGACAAACTCACCAACAAGGATAAAGAACAGTACGGCATCTGCCTGCGGGGCAAGGCAGGCTGGGGCGAAAACATGGCGTTGATCACCACCGTCGCCAACGCCTATGGCGCCCGCTGGTTCAATGAGCAGTGGCAGCCTGAATTCACCGGACCGGAGTGGAAAAACGCGCTGAACTTCTATGTCGAGACCATGAAGAAGTCTGGCCCGCCGGGCGCCTCGAGCAACGGCTTCAACGAAAACCTGGCGCTGTTCAACAGCGGCAAGTGCGCGATCTGGGTTGATGCCAGCGTCGCCGGCTCGTTCGTCACCGACAAGACCCAGAGCAAGGTCAGCGACCACGTCGGTTTCACCTATGCGCCCCATGAGGTCACCGACAAAGGCTCGGCCTGGTTGTACTCCTGGGCATTGGCGATCCCGACCAGCTCCAAGGCCAAGGAGGCGGCGAAAACCTTCAGTGCCTGGGCCACGTCCAGGGAATACAGCGCCCTGGTCGCGGAAAAAGACGGCATCGCCAACGTGCCGCCAGGCACCCGGGCCTCCACTTACAGCGAGGCCTACATGAACGCCGCGCCGTTTGCCAAGGTCACGCTGGAATCGCTCAAGGCGGCGGACCCGAGCAAGCCGACGCTCAAACCGGTGCCTTACATCGGCATCCAGTTGGTGACCATCCCGGAGTTCCAGGGCATTGGCACCCAGGTCGGCAAAGCCTTCTCGGCGGCGCTGATCGGCCAGACCACGGTTGACCAGGCGCTGGCAGCGGCCCAGCAAACCACTGAACGCGAGATGAAGCGCGCCGGGTATCCCAAATAACCCCGTATTCAATGTGGGAGCGGGCTTGCTCGCGAAAGCGGAGTTTCAGTCGCAGGAGATGTAGCGGATGTACCGGCCTCTTCGCGAGCAAGCTCCCACCGTTGATCTTCATATGCCTGTCATTAATCGGTTGTGATCACCATGAATACATCTACTGCCAAAGCTCACATGGACATCCCCCAACCGCAGCGCAAAAGCCGGTTGAGCAACCCTGGCTGGTTCCTGGTCAGCCCTTCGGTAGCGTTGCTGCTGTTGTGGATGATCGTGCCGCTGGGCATGACCCTGTACTTTTCGATGATTCGCTACAACCTGCTCAATCCGGGTGAAAACGAATTCGTCGGGCTGGAAAACTTCACCTACTTCCTGACCGATTCGGGTTTCATGCCCGGTGCCACCAACACGCTGTTGCTGGTGGGCAGTGTGCTGCTGATCAGTGTGGTATTTGGCGTATTGATCAGTGCGCTGCTGGAGGCCAGCGAGTTTCTCGGTCGCGGCATGGTCAGGGTCATGCTGATCTCGCCGTTCTTCATCATGCCCACGGTCGGCGCACTGATCTGGAAGAACCTGATTTTCCATCCGGTGTCGGGGATTCTCGCCTTCGTCTGGAAGCTGTTTGGCGCGCAGCCAGTGGACTGGCTGGCGCACTACCCGCTGCTGTCGATCATCATCATTGTCTCCTGGCAATGGTTGCCCTTCGCGATCCTGATCCTGATGACGGCGATGCAGTCCCTGGACCAGGAGCAGAAGGAAGCCGCACGCCTCGATGGCGCCGGGCCCATCGCGATCTTCTGGCACCTGACCCTGCCGCACCTGGCGCGACCGATTGCGGTGGTGGTGATGATCGAAACCATCTTCCTGCTCTCGGTGTTCGCCGAAATCTTCACCACCACCAATGGCGGCCCCGGCTACGCCTCGACCAACCTCGCCTACCTGATCTACAACCAGGCGCTGGTGCAGTTCGACGTTGGCATGGCATCGGCGGGCGGCTTGATTGCGGTAGTGATCGCCAACATCGCGGCCATCGTGCTGGTGCGCATGATCGGCAAAAACCTGACTGACAAAGCCTGAGGCCCGCGCCATGACCCTTCAACAATCCCGTCGCCTGCAAAGCCTGCTGCTGGGCACCCTGGCCTGGGCCATCGCGATCCTGATCTTCTTCCCGATTTTCTGGATGGTGCTGACCAGTTTCAAAACCGAAATCGATGCCTTCGCCACACCACCACAGTTCATCTTCGCCCCGACGCTGGAGAACTACCTGCATATCAATGAGCGCAGCGACTACTTCAGTTTCGCCTGGAACTCGGTGGTGATTTCCTTCAGCGCCACGGCCCTGTGCCTGCTGATCGCGGTGCCCGCAGCCTACTCCATGGCTTTCTACGAAACCCAGCGCACCAAGGGCACGCTGCTGTGGATGCTCTCCACCAAGATGCTGCCGCCGGTGGGGGTGCTGATGCCGATCTACCTGCTGGCCAAGAGCTTCGGCCTGCTCGATACACGGATCGCGTTGATCGTCATCTACACCCTGATCAACCTGCCGATCGTGGTCTGGATGGTTTACACCTACTTCAAGGACATTCCCAAGGACATCCTCGAAGCCGCCCGCCTGGATGGCGCCACCTTGTGGCAGGAGATGGTCCGGGTGCTGCTGCCGATCGCCAAGGGCGGCCTGGCCTCGACCGTGCTGCTGTCGCTGATCCTGTGCTGGAACGAGGCGTTCTGGTCACTGAACCTGACCTCATCCAACGCCGCGCCACTGACCGCATTGATCGCCTCGTACTCAAGCCCTGAGGGGTTGTTCTGGGCCAAGTTGTCGGCGGTGTCGACCCTGGCCTGCGCGCCGATCCTGATCTTCGGCTGGATCAGCCAGAAACAACTGGTGCGCGGCCTGTCGTTTGGCGCCGTGAAATAACGCGATTGGCCGGCCCCTACAGAAAAACGGATTCAACCTGAAAATTTAACCGGAGGCCCATGATCATGGCCAACCTGAAAATCAAGAATCTGCAAAAAGGCTTCGAAGGCTTCTCCATCATCAAGGGCATCGACCTGCAAGTGAACGACAGGGAGTTCGTGGTGTTTGTCGGCCCATCGGGATGCGGAAAATCCACCCTGCTGCGTCTGATCGCGGGGCTGGAGGAAGTCAGCGGCGGCACCCTCGAACTCGACGGCCGCGACATCACCGAAGTCAGTCCGGCCAAGCGCGACCTGGCGATGGTGTTCCAGACCTACGCCCTGTACCCGCACATGAGCGTGCGCAAGAACATGTCGTTTGCCCTCGACCTGGCCGGGGTGCCGAAAGCCGAGGTCGAGAAAAAAGTCGGCGAAGCGGCGCGTATCCTTGAACTCGGCCCCATGCTCGATCGCAAGCCCAAGCAGCTGTCCGGCGGCCAGCGCCAGCGGGTAGCGATTGGCCGGGCGATCGTGCGCAATCCCAAGATCTTCCTGTTCGACGAACCGTTGTCCAACCTCGACGCCGCACTGCGGGTACAGATGCGTCTTGAATTGCTGCGCCTGCACAAAGAGCTGCAAGCGACGATGATCTACGTGACCCATGACCAGGTCGAGGCGATGACCATGGCCGACAAGGTCGTCGTGCTCAATGGCGGCAAAATCGAGCAGGTCGGTTCACCGCTGGACCTCTATCACCAACCGGCCAACCTGTTTGTCGCAGGCTTTCTCGGCACACCGAAAATGGGCTTTCTCAAGGGCCAGGTCAACCGGATCGACGGCCAGGGCTGCGAAGTGCAGCTGGACGCCGGCACCCGTATCAGCCTGCCGCTGAGCGGCGCCAACCTGAGCGTCGGCGGCGCCGTCACCCTGGGTATTCGCCCGGAACATCTGGAGCTGGCCACACCTGGCGACTGCACGCTGCAAGTCACCGCCGACGTCAGCGAACGCCTGGGCAGCGACACTTTCTGCCATGTGCGGACCGCGTCCGGCGAAGCCTTGACGATGCGGGTTCGCGGCGACCTGGCCAGCCGCTACGGCGAGACCCTGAGCCTGCACCTGGACGCCAATCACTGCCATTTATTCGATGCCGACGGCGTGGCACTTGCCCGCCCGTTGCGCGTCGCTGCCTGATTCAGAGAGCCTGCGATGAAACTCGATAAACACAGCCTGCACCGCCTCGCACCCGAGGTTACCGTGCCCGCCTACGCCCTGAGCGACACCCGCCAGGGCATCGCGCACATTGGCGTCGGCGGTTTCCACCGCGCCCACCAGGCGTATTACACCGATGCGTTGATGAACAAGGGCGAAGGCCTGGACTGGGCCATTTGTGGCGTCGGCTTGCGCGGCGAAGATCGCCGCGCCCGGGATGATCTGCGAGCGCAGGACTACCTGTTCACCCTGTTCGAGCTCGGTGACAGCGATGACACCCAAGTGCGCGTCATCGGTGCCATCCGCGACATGCTGCTGGCCGAAGACGATGCCCAGGCGCTGATCGACAAACTCGCCAGCCCCGGGATCCGCATCGTTTCGCTGACCATCACCGAGGGTGGTTACTGCATCGATGACAGCAACGGCGAGTTCATGGCCCACCTGCCGCAAGTCCAGCACGATCTGGCGAACCCCAACGTACCGAAAACCGTGTTCGGTTTCCTCTGCGCCGCCCTGGCCAAACGCCGCGCGGCAGGCACGCCGGCGTTCACCTTGATGTCCTGCGATAACCTGCCACACAACGGCGCGGTGACCCGCAAGGCCCTGCTGGCGTTCGCCGCCCTGCGCGATGCCGACCTGCGGGACTGGATCGAGCGCAATGTGAGCTTCCCCAATGCCATGGTCGACCGCATCACGCCAATGACCAGCACCGAACATCGCCTGCAACTGGCTGACAGGCATGGCGTGGACGATGCCTGGCCAGTGGTGTGCGAACCGTTCGTGCAGTGGGTGCTGGAGGACAAGTTCGTCAATGGCCGCCCGGCCTGGGAAAAGGTCGGCGTGCAGTTCACCGACGACGTCACGCCTTATGAAGAGATGAAGATCAAACTGCTCAATGGCAGTCACCTGGCCCTGACTTATCTCGGTGTTCTCAAGGGTTACCGCTTCGTCCACGAAACCATGAACGACCCGCTGTTTGTGCGCTACATGCGCGCCTACATGGACCTGGACGTGACACCGCAGCTCTCGCCGGTGCCCGGAATCGACCTGACCGAGTACAAAAACACCCTGGTGGCGCGCTTTTCCAACCAGGCGATTGCCGACCAACTGGAGCGCGTGTGCTCGGACGGTTCGTCGAAGTTTCCCAAATTCACCGTACCGACCATCAACCGCTTGCTCGCCGATGGCCGGGACACCCGGCGAGCGGCGCTGGTGGTGGCGGCGTGGGCCTTGTATCTGAAGGGTGTGGATGAGAATGGCGATACCTATGCCATTGCGGATCCGCGGGCGGCGTTCTGTCAGGCGCTGGTGGCGGATGATGGGTTGCTGACCCAGCGGTTGCTGGGGGTTGAGGAGATTTTTGGCACGGCGATTCCTCGCTCAGCGGAATTTGTCGCGGCGTTTGAGTGGTGTTGCAACAGTTTGCGCGAGGATGGGGTATCGCGGACTTTGGAGCGGATCCTGGCTTGAGTTCAGCGGTGAACTGACTGCCGTCATCGCGAGCAGGCTCGCTCCCACATTGGCTCCTGTGGTTTGGGTCATTTGTGTGCGCGCAAGATCGCCTGTGGGAGCGAGCCGCTCGCGATCGGGATCACTGATATCTACCTGACGATCCAAGGATCTGCCATGGCAAACCAACGATTATTCCTCGGCATCGACTGCGGCACCCAGGGCACCAAGGCCATCGTCCTCGATGCGCACAGCGGCCAGGTGCTGGGCCAGGGTGCCGCCGCGCACAAGCTCATCAGCGGCGCCAACGGCCGCCGGGAACAAGACACCGCGCAATGGCTGGGTGCACTCACCCTCGCCACCCGTCGTGCGTTGCTGGCGGCGGACATCGACGGCCAGGACATCCTCGGCCTTGGCGTTTCGGCCCAGCAACATGGCCTGGTCCTGCTCGACGATCAAGGCCAGGTCCTGCGCCCGGCCAAGCTCTGGTGCGACACCGAAACCACCGCGCAGAACGATCGCCTGCTCAATCATCTGGGCGGAGAAAAAGGTTCGCTGGAACGCCTCGGCGTGGTGATTGCGCCGGGCTACACGGTTTCAAAGCTGCTCTGGACGAAAGAACAGCACCCCGATCTGTTTGCCCGAATCGCGCACATCCTGCTGCCCCACGACTACCTTAATTTCTGGCTCACCGGCCGCCATTGCAGCGAGTATGGCGACGCCTCGGGCACCGGCTATTTCAATGTGCGCACCCGTCGGTGGGATGTGCAGTTGCTGTGTGACATCGACCCTACCGGGCGTCTGCAAGCGGCGTTGCCGGAACTGATCGATGCCCATCAAGCGGTCGGCACGCTGCTGCCGGGCATCGCCGAACACCTGGGCATCAACCCGCAGGCACTGGTGTCCAGCGGCGGTGGCGACAACATGATGGGCGCCATCGGCACCGGCAACATCAAGCCTGGGGCGATCACCATGAGCCTCGGCTCGTCCGGCACGGTGTACGCTTTCGCCGAGCAACCGAAGGTCAGCGCGGATGCAGCTGTCGCTACGTTTTGTTCCTCCAGCGGCGGTTGGCTGCCGTTGATCTGCACCATGAACCTGACCAATGCAACAGCGGTTATCCGCGAGCTGCTCGCACTGGATATCGACGATTTCAACGCTCTCGTTGCCCAGGCTCCCATCGGTGCCGAAGGCGTGAGCATGCTGCCGTTCCTCAACGGCGAACGTGTGCCCGCCCTGCCCCACGCCACTGCAAGCCTGCTGGGACTGACCATGGACAACCTGACCCGGGCCAACCTGTGTCGCGCCGTTGTCGAGGGCACGACCTTCGGATTGCGCTACGGGCTGGACCTGCTGCACCACAATGGCTTACAAAGCCTGCGCATTTGCCTGATCGGTGGCGGGTCGAAAAGTGCGGCGTGGCGGCAGATCGTCGCCGACACCATGAACATGAAAGTCGTCTGCCCCGAGCAGAGTGAAGCCGCAGCCCTTGGCGCGGCGATTCAGGCGGCGTGGTGCAAGTCCTGGGCAAATGGGCATGAGGACAGCCTGGCGGATCTGTGCGAACGCTGTGTGAAGCTCGATTCGGCCAGTGAAACCTTGCCGATCGCAGAAAACGTGGCGGCCACGCGGTTAGCCTATGAACGCTATCAACGGCATGTCGCAACCCTTTAAAGAGCGATCAACTATGTATTTGGTATGTGGCGAAGCGCTGTTCGATTTCTTCAGTGAAAACGACGTCAGCGGCCTGGCTTCAAAAGTGAATTTCAAGGCAATTGCCGGCGGCTCGCCATTCAACGTGGCAGTGGGTTTGCGCCGATTGGGCGTGGAGGCCGCGTTGTTTGCCGGGTTGTCCACCGACTACCTCGGCCGCCGCTTGCTCCAGGTACTGGAGGACGAAGGGGTATGCATAGACTATCTGGTGGATTTTGCCGCACCGACCACCCTGGCGATGGTCGCGCTGGGGGCCAATGGCTCGCCGCACTACAGTTTCCGCGGCGAAGGCTGCGCGGATAGACAACTCAAACCCGAGCACTTGCCGCCCTTAGGGCCTGAGGTGCGCGGCCTGCACATTGGTTCGTTTTCGCTGGTGGTGCAACCGATTGCCGACACGTTGCTGGAACTGGTGCGCCGGGAAAGCGGCAAGCGCCTGATCAGCCTTGATCCGAACGTGCGGCTGAACCCCGAGCCGAACATCGAGCTGTGGCGTTCTCGGGTGGCCAACCTGGTCGGACATGCCGACCTGATCAAGGTTAGCGATGAGGATTTGCGCCTTCTGTACCCCGAGCAGGACCCGGCGCAAGTGATTGAGGGATGGTTGCAACACCGCTGTCAGCTGGTGTTCCTGACCCGTGGTGGCGAAGGGGCGACGGTGTTCAGTCGGGTCCACGGTTCGTGGTCGGTGCCGGCCTGTACGGTAGACATCGCCGACACCGTGGGCGCCGGCGATACCTTCCAGGCTGCGCTGATCAGCTGGCTGACCGAGCAGCGGCTGGATTCGATTGAGGGAGTGCGACATTTGAGTCGCCCGCAGATCGACGCTATGGTGAAGTTCGCGGTACAAGCAGCGGCACTGACGTGCAGCAAGACCGGCCCGGACCTACCCTATCGCCACCAACTGGTTTTGCCCTGAATCGAGGGTTCCCACGTTCTGCGTGGGAACCCTCAGTCGTGAAGGTCAAAGGACCGAGAAGTTGTAGCTGAGGATCAACCGCGTCTCATCCACATCCCGGGCGTATTGCGCGTAATTGCTGCGATACGTCGCATTGCGCAACCGCAGGCTGACATCCTTGAACGTCCCGCTCTGCACCACGTATTTGAGCTCGCTGTCTCGCTCCCACTCCTTGCCTTCCTGATCGCTGCCCGGCACCAGAATGTGATCACCATTCACATAGCGGGTCAGGAACGTCAGGCCGTTGAGGCCGATGGCCTTGAAGTCATAGTCGTAACGCAACTGCCATGAGCGCTCCTGCGCCGCAGCGAAGTCGTTGACCTGCACGTAATTGACCAGATATGGATTGCTGCCATCCAGGTAGGGCATCGAGTTGTCGCCGTTCATCCGCTGCCAGCCAGCGCTGAAGGTATGGCCGCTGATGGCGTAAGCGAGCATGGTACTCAGGGCACGGTTGTCGATGGAGCCGGCGCGGGCATCGCCGCTGTCGGCACTCTTGAGCAAGCGCAGGTCGGCCTTGAGTACACCGCCACCCAGCGGTTGATTGGCCAGCAGGCCGAGGAAATGCTGGCGGTAGATGTCTTCCAGTTCGGCGTAGTGATACTGGCCAGTCAGCCGATCGTTGATCTTGTAATCGAAGCCGTACATGTCGAAATGATCGGCAGTGATGTTGCAGGCATAGCGCTTGTTCTTGCAGTGCACGCGGATGTCCTGGGAGTCGGTGGAGTCCCGGGCCGTGTACTTGTCCAGGCGCGCGGCCATGAAATTCAGGTCCTTGACTTCCCTGGAGGTAAGCATTGCGCCATTGAACATCGTCGGCAGCAAACGGCCGTCGTTGTACTTGAGCAGCGGCACATCCGGCAGTAATGCCCCGTACTTCAACACGCTCTGCGAGACACGTACCTTGGCGGTCAAGCCGAGCTTGGTGTATTCGTCCGCCGAACCCCGCGGGTTACTGCCGCTGGAGGGCAACAGGCCGCTGTTGCTGCTGTCGGGACTGGAATCGAGCTTGAACCCCGCCATGCCCAAAGCATCGACGCCAAAACCGAATGTGCCTTCGGTGTACCCCGATTGCAGATTGAGAATAAAGCCCTGGGCCGACTCTTCGCGTTTGGACGCGCCCTGCTCGTTGGAGCTGTGCCCGTCACGAAAGTCGCGATTGAAATAAACCGTACGTGATTCGATTTTCGCCGAGGTGTCGTCGATGAAGCCGCTCGCTTGTGCCGAACCGGTAAAACCGGCGCACAGGACCAGGGCGCCGAAGCCGAGTGACTGGCGCGCGCGGATGTTCGTAAAAGGGGGACGCATTAAAAAGCTCCAACAATGCAGCGTTTGCGCCAAGGCGCAATCAGCCATAAATAGCCTTCATCCGGTCAGGTGATAGACCGGGCTGAAGTGAAACGCGGGGTGAACGACAATGATGGCAGAGGGCTTTACCGCACTGCAGACGACTTTAGTCTGAAAAATGACTGTATTTTTCACGCCGAACGGTAGTGGCAATACGACAGGCGGCATTCAAGTGAGTTAACCAATGCTTAATCGCGCAGTCCAACACTCTACTGGACCGCACGCCCTCAGAGTCCTCTGACGCCCAGTGCGGCAGGTTCGACGATACGTCGAGCTCACTTGCGACTGCACTGGAGATTGCCTCATGAACTCGCGCGCCCTGCTCGTTTCAATCGCCCTTGTCTGTGCCCCATCGGCCGGCTTTGCACAGGCCCATGACCCCGCCTCCACGCAAAACTTGCCGTCCTATCACTACGGTATGCCGTTGCATGTGGGTAAAGTGATTGCGCTGACCGAACCTTCCACCCTGGACTGCGAAGTGATTACGGCGACGATGAAGTACATTGACTCACAATCGGGCCAACCTGCAGAAATCGCCTACCGAAAACTTTCTGACGCTTGCAGTTATCAGAACTGATGGAGAACGATGAATTTGCACCCTGCGGTAGTAGTGGGGAACGCCAGGCGCTGGGCCTGGCGTTTCCAGACCCGGCGCAAATCGGCAGAAACTCAATCAACAACCTAAAGCGCTTTGCGCATCCCTTGGCTGTGCCCGGGTTCCGTGTAGTGGTTCTGAAGATCGGAACGTAAGACAGCTATCAGTTCGTTGATCTCCCGACAGCCATTGAGTTGTTGGGCGTCGATTCCGGTTTTTAATAGATCGAGTTGATCGGTTTCACCATCGGCAAAGACTTTTACCGTCATGGACAAGTCCGGCGATAGCGTGCATTGGCAGCGTTTTGGTAGAAAACTGCTTTCAATGATGTTGCGAAGTTCCAGGGCAGAAAGAAACATGGCGACCCTCCGTTGTGAGACTGCCAATTAACTATCGACGCTGACTCATATGAAAACCCGGTCAGCTTAAGAACAGCTACAGCATAAAACATGCCTTGAATTTCGCTGTGCAGCTCATCGGTAAATCAAGGGCTTATTGTAAGGTCTCGTAAAATCGGTCGTGCAAACTGCAAAAAGGGCGTTCGGCGGCCCTGCAATTTGCACGCAGGGTCGAAGAATTTGCATTGGCCCCTGACGCCGTCGAGAATGGCGGCCAAGCCGATCCAGTATCCGCTCACCCCTCACATTCGCAAGGAGGCATCATGGGTTCATCGACCATCAGTACCACCGTCGGGCTGATTGCCATCACGTTGTCCAGCATCGCCCAGGCAGCAAAACTCGAAGACGTCGCACCCTTTCCGAAACCCGACAGTGGTTTCACCCGCCAGGTCATTCACCTCGCCCCGCAAGCCCGTGAAGACGATTTCCAGGTCGAGATCCTGGCCGGCAAGACCCTGGCTGTCGATTGCAATCGCCAACGCCTGGGCGGCATTCTCGAAGAGAAGAACCTCGAAGGTTGGGGTTATCCGTTCTACCGCCTGGAAAAAGTCATCGGCCCCATGAGCACACTCATGGCCTGCCCCGATGGCAAGAGCACCCAGGATTTCGTACCGGTGGTGGGCGACGGTTTCCTGCTGCGCTACAACAGCAAACTGCCGATCGTGCTCTACGTGCCAAAGGATATTGAGGTGCGCTACCGGATCTGGTCGGCGTCGAACAAGGTCGAGAAAGCCGTCGCGGAATAACCGTTAAACGGATTTGTAGCCTTCGGTTACCCGCCGACAGGTTCTATGCCGGGGCGCCGTATAAAGCGGCGCGCTCGGCGACATGGCGCAAACTGTCGAAATTGATATTGGCACCCGACTCGATAGCCACGAAGGTTTGGCCACGGACATTGTTTTTCGCCACGTACTTCTTGATTCCAGCCACCGCCAATGCACCGGAAGGTTCGGCGATCGAGCGAGTATCGTCATAGATATTCTTGATGGCAGCACACAGTTCGTCGTTGCTGACGGTCAGCACCTCATCGACGCAAAACCGGCACACCTCAAAACCATGGGCGCCGATCTGTGCGACCGCTACCCCATCGGCGAAAGTTCCGACGCTGGCCAGGATTACGCGCTGATCCGCCTCCAGTGCCGCCTGCAAGCAAGCGGAATGTTCCGACTCGACGCCGATGATGCGCACTTGCGGCCGCAGGTATTTGACGTACGCCGCGATGCCGGCGATCAGACCGCCGCCGCCCACCGGTACAAAGATCGCATCCAGCGGGCCCTGGTGCTGACGCAGGATCTCCATGGCCACGGTGCCCTGTCCCGCAATCACATCGGGGTCGTCGAAGGGCGATACAAAGGTCTTCCCGGTTTGTTCCGCCAGATCCAGCGCATAGGCCAGGGCAAAGGGAAAACTCGCGCCGTGCAGCCGCGCATCCGCGCCACGGCTGCGCACCCCGAGCACCTTCAACTCCGGCGTGCTGGCGGGCATCACTATCGTCGCTTCAATGCCCAGTTCACGCGCCGCCAACGCCACGCCCTGGGCGTGATTGCCCGCCGAAGCCGTCACTACGCCTCGCGCCTGTTGATCAGGGCTCAGTTGTACCAGCTTGTTGTAGGCACCACGGATCTTGAACGAAAAAGTCGGTTGCAGATCTTCGCGTTTGAGCAGGATTTGATTGCCCAAGGCCACAGACAGCGCCGGCGAGGGTTGCAAGGGGGTGCGCACCGCCAGTTCATAGACCGGCGCGGCAAGGATTTTCCTGACGTAATGTTCAAGCAGATTTTGTTGGGCGGGCACACAGGTCATGATCGTCTCCTGACATTGATCAGAGCCCTGAGACAGAAAATGAAAACCCGCCTCTAGGGCGGGTTGGGTGCTGCAGTCGTGAGCTAGCCCGCCAAATAAGGAATGGCGGTAATAATGCTTGGCTGGCAGCGCAATACGGTGGAAGTCATGCCTGGAAAATAGCCGGGCGTTGGTGCCAAGTCAATGGTTCGAATCCGCGATAGCCATCGCGAGCCAATCTCGTACACATTTGATCTCGGTCGAATGCGAGCAATGCCCTTTACTTCAATCCGACCCTGTACAACCCTCCATCCGCCTCATCGGTCAAGACATACAAATACCCATCCGGCCCCTGCCGCACATCGCGGATACGCTTGTCCAGTTCGCCCAGCAAGCGTTCTTCATGAACCACCTTGTCGCCGTCGAATTTCAGCCGAATCAGCTCCCGGGTGACCAGCGCGCCAATGAACGCGTTGTGTTGCCAGGCCTTGAAGCGATCACCGTCGTAGAATGCCAGGCCGCTCAAACCAGGGGACTTCTCCCAGACATGGTGCGGCCCGACGCTGCCTTCGGCGGTCTTGCCGTTGGCTTCCGGGATCGGCTGGCCCGAGTAATTGATGCCGTGGGTGGCCAACGGCCAACCGTAGTTCTTGCCGCGTTCGATGATGTTGACCTCATCACCGCCCTGTGGCCCGTGTTCGTTTTCCCAGAGCGTGCCGGTCCAGGGGTTGAGCGCCGCGCCTTGCGGGTTACGCACGCCGAAGGCCCATATTTCCGGGCGCACGCCGGCCTGCCCGACGAAGGGGTTGTCGTCAGGCACCTTGCCGTCCGGGTAGATCCTGACGACCTTGCCTTGCAACTTGTCGAGGTCCTGGGCAGTGGGCCGGTCGTTGTTTTCCCCCAGGGTTACGAACAGATAGCCGTCGCGGTCGAAGACAAGCCGCGATCCAAAATGGTTGCCGACCGAGAGTTTGGGCTCCTGGCGGAAAATCACCCGGAAATCCTTCAGCGTCGTCAGGTCCTCGGACAGCCGCCCGCGACCGACCGCGGTACCGGCCTTGCCACCCTGACCACCCCCTTCGGCATACGACAGGTAGATCAACCGGTCTTGCCTGAAGTCGGGTGACAGTGCCACATCCAGCAAGCCGCCCTGCCCCTTGGACCAGACCTTGGGCACGCCGTTGAGCGGCGCAGACAATTTGCCTTCGGCCGTTACCACCCGCAGGTTGCCCGGGCGCTCAGTGACCAACATTCCCTGGCTGTCCGGTAGAAAAGCCAATGCCCAGGGGTGCTCCAGTCCTGTGGCGATCGGCTTGACCTCAAGGGTGCCCTGTTCGCTTTGCATATCCTGAGTCGCCGCCAGGGCTGGGGCGCTGAAGGCTAACAAGGTGCTGGCACAGAAAGCGGCCAGGAGGGTTTTATGCAACATGCACGATTCCTTTTGTCATGGGATACAGGACAGTTGTCCTGAAATTCAGGGACTGCGGGGCGCTGGATTAGGGATGAACTTCGGCGCGCTGGCGGGGGCCGAGCCCTGTGGATAGCGATTGCCTATGCCGCCATTGTCGAGGGTGGGCGTGCGTGGTACCGGCACAGTGTTCGGTCCGCGAATGGCCGGGGCACTGGGCTGCGTACCCTGCATGCTGTTCGGATTGGCACGGCGGATCGGGCTGTTGTAGGGGTTGTTGTTGGTGCTGCCCGGAAGGGTTTGCGCCACCTGCAACGCGATGCCTGCCTGGGCCGCATGACCGAGTACGCCGCCCAGTGCCAGCACGAAAAGGCCAGTTACGTATCGGTTCATGGGCAAGCCTCTCGACGTGTGCGTGATGAATAGAGTCTTCGATAGCACGCTACGCCTGAGGTTCGGATTTGTTAACCCAAACCTTCCACGCAAGATGTAACACGAAGTTGAAGCACGGCCAGGACCGGACCGCAGGCCGCTGAAACTTTTGCGCGAGGTCCAAGGTCACCTGAACATCACTTTCGGGGAAGACCACCATGGCACGGGCAATCTGGAAAGGCGCGATCAGTTTCGGGCTGGTGCATATTCCCGTGGCGCTGGTCTCGGCGACGTCCTCCCAAGGGGTGGATTTCGACTGGCTGGACAGCCGCAGCATGGACCCGGTGGGTTATAAGCGCGTCAACAAGGTGACCGGCAAGGAAGTCACCAAAGAGCACATCGTCAAAGGTGTGCAGTATGAAAAAGGCCGCTATGTGGTGCTCAGTGAAGAAGAGATCCGCTCGGCCCATCCCCTGTCGACCCAGACCATCGATATCTTCGCCTTTGTCGACAGCGAGCAGATCCCGCTGCAGAACATCGACACGCCCTACTACCTGGCGCCGGATAAACGCGGTGGCAAGGTCTATGCCCTGTTGCGCGAAACCCTGACCAAGACCCACAAAGTTGCGCTGGCCCGCGTGGTGCTGCACACCCGCCAGTACCTGGCGGCCTTGATGCCGCTGGAGTCGGCCATGGTCCTTGTAAAACTGCGCTGGCCGGCGGAGGTCCGCAGCCTGGACGAACTGGCACTGGGCCCCGACGTGACCAAGGCCGAGCTGTCCAAGGGCGAACTGGACATGGCCAAGCGCCTGGTGCAGGACATGAGTGTCGATTGGTCGCCGGACGATTACCGGGACGAATTCGAAGACAAGATCATGGCCCTGGTGGACAAGAAAGCCCATGAAGGCAAGATCGAGGATGTTGAAACGGCCACGGGTGAAGAGGAGCGCAAGACTGCTGATGTTATTGATTTGACCGAGTTGCTCAAACGTAGTTTGGGGGGCAAGGCGGCGACCAAGGCGCCTGCCAAGCCTAAGTCGACGACCAAACCGGCCGCGAGGAAGAAAGTCAGCAAGTGATGGGTTGAATGCTCCGACCCCATCGCTGGCACCTACAGGTTTGTGACGATCGCAAGTCCCGTAGGAACTGGCTTGCCAGCGAAGGCGTCCTCAGACCAGGACAAAAATCGCCAGCAACCCACCAAAAAACGCCCACTTCTGCAGGTAATACAGCTTGCGATTGCGCTTTTTCAGCGCCTTGCCGTGCAGGCGAACCTTGTAGATCCTGCCGAACAGCCGGTTGATGCCCCCGGTCCTGTCGCCCGCCTCGTTCGGCGCACCGGCAGCCGACATCACGTTGCGGCTGAACCAGCTATTGAACGCGGCCGCCCAGCGGTATTTCATCGGGCGCTCGACATCGCAGAACAGGATGATGCGGTTCTGCTCGGTGGTGTTTTGCGCGTAATGAATGAATGTCTCGTCGAATATCACCGCTTCACCATCGCGCCAGTGATAGTTCTCGCCATCGACGTTGATGTAGCAACCGGCGTCATTGGGCGTTTCCAGGCCCAGGTGGTACCGGTAGGAACCGGCATACGGATCGCGATGGCGAACCAGTTTCGAGCCCGGCGGCAGCTCGGCAAACATCGCCGCCTTGATCGAGCCGATACCCTGTACCAGTTCGGTGGTGCGCGGGCAGAGTTTCATGGCCGAGGGGTGACTGTCGCCGTACCATTTCAGGTAAAAACGCTTCCAGCCGGTCTTGAAGAAGGAGTTGAAGCCGACGTCGTCGTAATCGTTGGAGCGCTTGATCTCCCCCGCTTTCAGCAGGTTCTGGCCTTCGGCGCGAATTTCTGCCCAGTGGGTCTGCAGCGGCGTCAGGTCGGGAAAGTCCGCCGGGTTGAGAAACGGCTTGTTGGGGATCTTCGAGAACAGATAAAGGAAGCAATTGATCGGCGCCAGGAACGTCGAGTGGTCGCTCAGTTGGCGCGCCAGCTTGTGGCGTACGCGACCGCGCAGGTGGACATAGGCGATGGAGACTACATAGACAGCAGCAATGATGAGTTTCACGGAAATCGTCACACGTCAGAGGTGAACAAACTGCGCCCCTGGCACTAACGGCCTGTGGAGCTTGTGCAGCGTCTGAAAACCAGTCAGCGGGCCGGGTGACCCGTCCTTGAGCCGATGCCAACGTTTGGCATCAAATGAAAGATGGCATTTTAGCCATCGTCTTTAATCAATTGTTAGCCTGCAAATGTGAAAATCTGTCCGTTGATGCAGACAATGCGTCGGTGCGGCCTTATTGCCCTATCGTTTAAAGAGCCAGACCAGTACAATCGCCGCCAAACTTTACGCGCCCCCCTTGGTTGATGACGGGATGATCCCGGCCTCAGCGCACGTCGACTCGGGCCAAGCGCTCCACATGCTGCTGTCCACTTATTGCCAGATGGATCTTCCGCTTCTGACCGGGATGCATTTCCCGTGATCCGAATGACGGAAACGGGTACTGATTCGGTACTGCCGCAACCCTAGCTACTCTGAATGCTTCG
>Ga0247818_10000329_pt1 | contig 29070 bp, 28 predicted proteins | sample 13C_Glucose_Day1_FD_192424 | JGI IMG/M metagenome (GOLD analysis project Ga0247818, IMG submission 192424) | Soil microbial communities from agricultural site in Penn Yan, New York, United States - 13C_Glucose_Day1 | ecosystem: Environmental > Terrestrial > Soil > Agricultural land | place... | reverse complement strand
GGTCGGTCTCGGGAGGCTGTGTCGAGGGCGCGGTCTACGAGTCCGCCCAGGAGGTCCTGCAGGGAGCCCGTCCGGCGCTGCGGCGCTACGGGGTGAGCGACGACGAGGCGTATGCCGTGGGGCTCACGTGCGGGGGGATCCTCGACATCTTTGTCGAGGAGGTCAGCCAGGAGACCTTCCCCGAGCTCGGCGAGGTGGCCGAGGACATCGAGGCCGGTCGCCCCGTCGCCGTCGCGACGGTCGTGGACCACCCCGACCCGGGGCACGTCGGCCGGCGGCTGGTCGTGCGGCCCGAGGGCGCCGCGCTGGAGCGTCTCGGAACGCTCGGGAGCAGCCGGGCGGATGACGCCGTGGCCGACGACGCACGCGGGCTGCTGGCCTCCGGACGCACCGAGACGCTGACCTACGGGCCGGACGGCGAGCGGCGGGGCGAGGGCATGCGGGTCTTCGTGTCCTCCTTCGCCCCCTCGCCGCGGATGCTGGTCTTCGGCGCCATCGACTTCGCCGCCGCTGTCGCACACGTCGGGAAGTTCCTCGGCTACCAGGTCACCGTGTGCGACGCCCGCCCCGTGTTCGCGACCGCCACCCGCTTCCCCTCCGCGGACGAGGTCGTCGTCACCTGGCCGCACCGCTACCTCACGCAGGAGGTCGAGTCCGGACGGATCGACGAGCGGACGGTCATCTGCGTCCTCACGCACGACCCGAAGTTCGACGTGCCGCTCCTCGAGGTGGCGCTGCGGCTCCCCGCCGTCGCCTACATCGGTGCCATGGGGTCCCGGCGCACGCACGCGGACCGGCTGGAGCGGCTGCGGGCCGCGGGTCTGGGAGAGGAGGAGCTGGCGCGGCTCTCCAGCCCGATCGGCCTCGACCTCGGCGCCCGCACCCCGGAGGAGACCGCGGTGAGCATCGCGGCCGAGATCATCGCCCTGCAGTGGGGCGGGCGGGGCCACCGCCTGGCCGCCCTCGAGGGTCCCATCCACCACCACGACGGAGCCGGAACCCCGGCGTCCGTCGGTCGCACCACCCCGCCCTCCATTTCCTCACAAAGGAGTGATCGATGAGCCGCATCAGTGTCCGCGTGGACGGCGTCAGCTATTCCGACGAGGTGGAGCCGCGAACGCTGCTGGTCCACTACCTGCGAGAGCAGCTCGGCAAGACCGGCACGGTCGTCGGCTGTGACACGAGCAACTGCGGGGCGTGCACGGTGCACCTCGACGGCCACAGCGTGAAGTCCTGCAACGTGCTCGCCGTGCAGGCCGACGGGCACGAGGTCACGACCATCGAGGGCCTGGCCCAGGACGGCCAGCTGCACCCGATGCAGCAGGCCTTCCACGAATGCCACGCGCTCCAGTGCGGCTACTGCACCCCCGGGATGATCATGCAGGCCATCGACGTCCTCCATGAGAACCCCCACCCCTCCGAGGAGGAGATCCGCGAGGGACTCGAGGGCAACCTCTGCCGGTGCACCGGCTACCAGAACATCGTCCGGGCCGTTCAGCAGGTGGCCGGAGCGACCAGTGAAGGTGGGGCGCAGTCATGACCACGACGGAGGACCGGGTGGAGTCCCCGAAGGGCGAGATCGGCTCGGCCCGGCGCCGCAAGGAGGACCAGCGGCTGATCACCGGCCGCACCAAGTGGACCGACAACATCCAGCTGCCCGGAATGCTGCACCTGGCGATGGTTCGCAGCCCCTTCGCCCACGCCCGGATCAGCGGGATCGACACGGCGGCGGCGAAGGGTGCGACCGGTGTCGTCGCAGTGCTGACGGGCGCCGACGTCAAGGACATCCAGGGCGGCCTGCCCAACGCCTGGACCATCGGGCCCGACCAGAAGACGCCCAACCACCCCTCGATCGCGGTGGACCGGGTGGCCTTCGCGGGCGAGGTCGTCGCCGTGGTGGTGGCGCGCTCTGCGGCGGCTGCGCGGGACGCGACCGAGCTCGTGGACGTCGACTACGAGGAGCTGCCAGCGGCGGTCGAGCTCAAGGCCGCGGCGGCAGACGAGGCACTCGCGCACCCCGATCTCGGCACGAACATCAGCGGTGTGTGGACGTTCGACTCGGCCGAGGCGGGCACCGGTGGCAGCGCTGACGAGGCCATCGCCGCAGCGCGGGCCGACGGCATCGTCGTCGAGCGCGAGTACCGCCAGCAGCGCCTCATCCCGGCCTTCATGGAGCCCCGCTCGGTCGTGTGTGACCCGACGGGGGAGCAGATGACCGTCTGGTCCTCCACCCAGGTGCCGCACTTCCTGCGTGTCTTCATCGCCGCCTGCATGGGCATCCCCGAGAGCAAGGTGCGCGTCATCGCCCCAGACGTCGGTGGAGGGTTCGGGGGCAAGCTGCAGGTCGTCCCGGAGGAGTTCATCGCGGTTCTGGCCGCCCGGCACACGGGCAGGCCCTGCAAGTACACGGAGACCCGCAGCGAGTCCCTCGTCTCGGGCCACCACGGCCGCGACCAGTGGCAGCGGCTGACGCTCGCGGCGACCAAGGACGGGACCGTCACCGCGCTCAAGGTGGACCTGCTCGCGGACATGGGCGCCTACCTCGGGCTGGTCACCCCGTTTGTGCCCATGCTGGGCGCCCTCATGTACAACGCCATCTACAAGTTCCCTGCCTACCACTTCAGCTGCACCAACGTCCTGACCAACAAGACGTGGACCGACGCCTACCGGGGGGCGGGGCGGCCGGAGGCGACCTACGCGATCGAGCGGCTGATGGACGAACTGGCCGTCGAGGTGGGCGCGGATCCCTTGGAGATCCGTGAGAAGAACTGGATCCGGGCCGACGAGTTCCCGTTCGCCACGGTGGCCGGGGTGACCTACGACTCCGGGAACTACGAGGCCGCCACCGCTCGCGCCAAGGACCTCTTCGACTACGACGGGCTGCGCCGCGAGCAGGCTGAGCGCCGCGAGCGGAAGGACCCGGTGCAGCTCGGGATCGGCATCTCGACGTTCACGGAGATGTGCGGGCTCGCCCCGTCGCGCTGGATGGGCGAGCAGCACTACGCCGCGGGCGGCTGGGAGCACGCCACCATCCGGATGCTCCCGACCGGCAAGGTCGAGGTCATCACGGGCACCTCGCCCCACGGCCAGGGGCACGAGACGTCATGGAGCCAGATCGTCGCCGACCGCCTCGGCGTGCCGTTCGAGGACGTGGAGGTGCTCCACGGCGACACCGCGATCGCGACGCGCGGGCTCGACACCTACGGCTCGCGCTCCCTCGTCGTCGGCGGCCAGGCCCTCGTGATGGCGGCGGACCGGGTGATCGAGAAGGCCAAACCGGTCGCCGCGCACATGCTCGAGGCGTCCGCGGACGACATCGAGTTCGCAGCGGGCGCCTTCACGGTCAGGGGCACGGACAGCAGGAAGACCCTGGCGGAGGTCGTGTGGGAGACCTTCACCAGCCACGACCTGCCGGACGGTGTCGAGCCCACACTCGACGCGGGCGCGACGTTCGACCCGGTCGACTTCTCCTTCCCGCACGGCACCCACCTCTGTGCTGCGGAGGTCGACACCGAGACCGGGCAGGTGGCTCTGCGCAGCTACGTCTCGGTCGACGACATCGGCGTCATCATCAACCCGCTCATCGTCGCGGGGCAGATACACGGCGGCATCGCGCAGGGGGTCGCCCAGGCCCTCTGGGAGGAGGCGGTCTACGACGAGCAGGGGACGCTCGTGACGGGCTCGTTCGTCGACTACACGCTCCCGACCGCCGCGGACCTCATCAGCTTCACCAACGACAACACGGTCTCGCCATCGACGACCAACGACCTCGGCGCCAAGGGCGTGGGGGAGGCGGGGTGCATCGCCTCCACCCCGGCCGTGGTCAACGCCATCGTCGACGCGCTGCGGCCGCTGGGCGTCAACGACGTCCGTATGCCGTGCACGCCCGAGCGCGTCTGGGAGGCGATCCGGTCGGCCGGCGCGTCGGCCGGCGGCGGCGCGTCGGGCGGCCCGCTGCCGCACTTCGACGAGGGCGCCGCGAACCAGGACATGCCGGAGGCTGAGCAGAAGGGAGCGGACCGGTGATCCCCGCTGCGTTCGACTACACCGCACCCACCACCCTGCAGGAGGCGCTCGGCGTGCTCGCCGAGGCCGGCGACGACGCGAAGGTGCTCGCCGGCGGCCAGAGCCTGCTGCCCATCCTCCGCATGCGGCTCAACGCCCCGGAGAAGGTGGTCGACCTCGGCCGGATCGACGAGCTGCGCGGCATCAGCGACGAGGGTGACCACATCGTCATCGGCGCGATGACCACCTACGCCGACGTGCTCGCCAGCGACGCCGTCCGCCAGCACGCAGCACTGCTGGCCAAGGCCGTCAAGGAGGTGGCCGACCCGCAGATCCGCCACCGCGGCACGGTGGGCGGTGCGCTCGTCCACGCCGACCCGGCGGGTGACGTCGGCGCCCCGGCGCTCGCCCTCGACGCCGAGTTCGTCATCGCCGGGCCCGGTGGGGAGCGGATCGTCGCCGCCGGCGACTTCTTCCGCGACCTGTTCGAGACGGCTGTCGGCGACGGCGAGCTCCTCGCCCGGATCCGGGTGCCCAAGCACACCGGCTGGGGCGCGCACTACGAGAAGTTCGTCCGCGTCGCCCACCAGTGGTCCATCGTGGCCGTCGGCGCGACGGTGCGGGTCGACGCTGGCTCCATCGCCGAGGCCCGCATCGGGCTCACCAACATGGGCGCCACCCCGCTGCGCGCCACCGCGGTCGAGCAGGCGCTCGTCGGGAGGCGGGCAACGGACGAGGCGGTTCGGGAGGCCTGTGCGGCGGCAGCCGAGGGCACGAACCCTCCCTCGGACCTCAACGGCAGCGCCGAGTACCGCCGGCACCTCGCCACCGTCCTGACGCGCAGGGCCGTGCTGGCGGCGGCGGGGGTGTGAGCGCATGGAGCTGAAGCACAGCTTCACCGTGCCGGCCGGCGTGGAGGCGACCTGGCGGACGTTCATGGACCTCGAGCTCGTGGGCGGGTGCTTCCCCGGGGCGTCCGTCACCGAGGTGACCGACGCCGGGTTCTCAGGGACCGTCAAGGTCAAGCTCGGCCCGATCGCGATGCTGTATGCCGGGTCGGGCTCCTTCGTGGAGCGCGACGACCAGTCGCGCCGAGCGGTGATCGAGGCCAAGGGCAAGGACAAGCGGGGCAACGGCACCGCCGGGGCCACCGTCACGATCCAGCTCGCAGCCGAGGGAGCAGACGCCACCCGGGCCGACGTCACGACAGACCTCAGCGTGACGGGCAAGCCCGCGCAGTTCGGCCGGGGCGTGATGCAGGACGTCTCGGACCGGCTGCTGCAGCAGTTCATCGAGTGTGTGGAAGGCCGGCTCACCCCCGGCGAGGAGGCTCCGGCCGCTCCCGCTCCCGTCGTCGAAGAGGCAGTGCCGGTGGCGGCCGCGCCGCCGGGCCCGCGCGAGGTGCCCCGCACCGGTGGACCCGTGACCAGTGAGGACGCCATCAACCTCGGCGGCACTGTCGGTCCCGCGCTGCTCAGGGCCTACGGCGCGAAACTCGCCCTGGCCGTGCTGGTGCTCGCGGTCGTCGCCTGGCTGGTCCGCAGGAGACGCCACTGACGGCAGCGGTCCCGCCGGTGGGCGCGGCCGGTGCCCTACCCTGAGCGGCACAGGCCCCGGCGCGCTGGCGCACGCGGCATCCGTCACGACCTCGGGAGGTGGCAGCGATGGGCGAGCGGACCGTCGTCGTCCTCAACGGCCCCAACCTCAACCTGCTCGGCGAGCGCGAGCCGGAGGTCTACGGCCGCGAGACCCTCGCCGACGTCGAGGCGCTCTGCGCCAAGGCCGCGGCAGAGGCGGGCCTGGCCCTGGACTTCCGGCAGAGCAACCACGAGGGCGTGCTCGTCGACGCCATCCACGAGGTGCGCTCGAGCGCGGCCGGCATCGTCGTCAACGCCGGTGCGCTGACGCACACCTCGATCTCCCTGCGCGACGCGCTCGCGGCCGTCTCGGTGCCCGTCATCGAGGTGCACATCTCGAATGTGCACGCGCGAGAGGCGTTCCGGCACCACTCCTACCTCTCGGCCGTCGCCGACGGGGTGATCGTCGGGTGCGGCACCCAGGGCTACGCGCTGGCCATCGCCCGCATCGCGGGGCTGGTGCGCTGATGGCCCGCGCGCAGCTCGACCCGATGGACCTCGCCGGCATCGACGACCTGCTCTCCGACGACGAGAGGGCGGTGCGGGCCTCGGTGCGGCAGCTGTGCGCCGAGCGCGTCGACCCCTACGTGGCGGACTGGTTCGAGCGCGGCGAGGTCGACGACATCCGCGGTCTGGCAAGGGAGTTCGGGTCCCTCGGCCTGCTCGGGATGCACCTGCAGGGCTACGGCTGTGCGGGGATGAGTGCCACCGAGTACGGCCTGGCGTGCCTGGAGCTGGAGGCGTCCGACTCGGGCGTGCGCTCGCTGGTCTCGGTGCAGGGGTCGCTGGCGATGTACGGGATCTGGCGCTGGGGCAGCGAGGAGCAGAAGCAGCAGTGGCTGCCGCGCATGGCCGCCGGCGAGGCGATCGGGTGCTTCGGGCTGACCGAGCCCGACGCCGGCTCCGACCCGGGCTCGATGCGGACGCGCGCCCGGCGGGACGGTGACGACTGGGTGCTCGACGGCCGGAAGATGTGGATCACCAACGGGTCCATCGCCGATGTCGCCGTGGTCTGGGCGCAGGCGGGCGAGGAGCACGGCGGCATCCGCGGCTTCGTCGTCCCCACCGACACCCCCGGCTTCTCGGCGCCGCTGATCAAGCACAAGCTGTCGCTGCGGGCCTCGGTCACCAGCGAGCTGGTCCTCGACGGGGTGCGTCTGCCCGGCGACGCCGTGCTGCCGGAGGTCGGCGGTCTGAAGGGGCCGCTGTCGTGCCTCAACGAGGCGCGCTACGGCATCGTGTGGGGCGCCCTGGGCGCGGCGCGCTCCTCGCTCGACGCGGCCCGGCGCTACTCGATCGAGCGCGAGCAGTTCGGCCGGCCGATCGCGGGGTTCCAGCTGACCCAGGCCAAGCTCGCCGACATGGCGCTCGAGCTCGTCAAGGGGCAGCTCCTCGCGTTGCACCTCGGCCGCCGCAAGGATGCCGGCACGCTGCGCCCCGAGCAGGTCAGCCTCGGCAAGCTCAACAACATCCGCGAGGCGCTGGAGATCTGCCGCACGGCCCGGACGATCCTGGGCGCCAACGGAATCTCCCTGGAGTACCCCGTCATCCGGCACATGAACAACCTCGAGTCGGTGCTCACCTACGAGGGCACCGTCGAGATGCACACCCTCGTCGTGGGTCAGGCGCTGACCGGGCAGTCCGCCTTCCGCTGATCCGGCGTAGCCGTCGCGGTTGTCGTCCGGCGCAGACGGGCACCCACCCCGGCAGCCCGGGACCGCAACGGCACGGCGATGGTCCCGGCCTTGAGGACCGCCTTCCAGTACGCGACGCCGAAGGCCACGCACGCGGCGATGGCCAGCGGCGAGCTGTAGGCCATGAGGTGCGGGTAGATCATGAAGTGGGTCAGGTAGACGTAGAGCGACGCGCTCGCGACGGTGCCCGCGGCCAGCCCCAGCCACCGCGGCAGACGGATCCCCGGCACCCACAACAGCAGCAGCGCTCCGCCGATGATGGTTGCCTCCCGGCCGGGCATGTCAGCCCAGAACCCCGGCACGGTGACGACCAGGATCGCTGAGACGAGCAGCCGCTGCCACGTGGAGGACGCCTTCTGGGCGGCCCAGCCGAGGGCGAAGAGCCAGACCAGGACGTATGCCGTCGCGCCCCGGTAGGGCCCCGCATCCGGGACCACGACGGAGTAGCGGGTGAGCAGGCCAAGACCGACCAGCCCGAGCGCGACCCCGAACGGCCAGCGCCGCTCGGCGCGGTCGAGCGCGGGGATGGCAAGCAGCGCGGCCAGGGCGACGAGGAAGTAGAGCAGCACCTCGATGAACCAGAAGTGCCACTGGTCCGACCACTGGGCGTGGTTCCCGAGCACCTGCTGGAGCATCAGCGGGTTGTGCCAGGAGTAGCCGTCGGAGACGAGCGCGAGCCCTCCGATCCAGACGGCGCTCGGGACCAGCACGCGGGTCGCGCTCCGCAGGATGCCCCGCACCCGCGAGGCCCGCTCGCGCGGCGTCAGCTGGAACCGGGCGAAGTTCCAGCCCGCAGCGATGAGGAGGGCGTGGGCGCCGCCGGGCACGTCGGCCAGGTGGGTGTGGTTCGCGAGGATGAGCAGCACCGCCACCGCCCGCAGGACGATCCCGGTCTCGACCTGGCGCCAGTCGCTCCAGGGACGCCAGCCGCGCCGTGGCTGCGCGGAGGCACCGTCGGCCCGTGGGGCGCGGGCCGACCGTGCCAGCTCCGCCGCCGGGGCGAGGTGCCAGCCGTCGGGAAGGATCCCCAGCAGCTGCTCCAGCCGCAGCGAGACCTCGACGTAGGACAGCGAGTCGCCGCCGAGGTCCACGAAGCTGCTCCGCCCGGTGGCCTTCGGGGCGTCGAGCAGCTCGCGGTACAGCCGCACGACGGCGGCCTCGACGTCGGCCTCGACCTCGGCCCCGGCGCCGCCGCCCGTGGGCACCGCGGACGCAGCCTCGCGCTGCTCATCGGTGAGCCGGGCGATCGTGGGGTAGTCCGGCTTGCCCGACGCCAGCAGGGGCGCCCGGGCGCCATCCACGACGACGACCGACCCCGCCGGTATGCCGTGCCGGCTGGTCACCAGGCGGGTCACCTCGCGCCCCGCCTCCTGGGCTGGGGTCAGGATGCCGACCGCATCCCCGAGGTCGACGCAGTGCGAGGGGTAGCCGGCAGCGGTGAGGTCCCGCTCGACCTGGTCGAGGTCGATGCGCAGCCCCACGACCTTCGCGAAGCGGCTGGTACGGCCGGCAATCTCCACCAGCCCGTCGGCGCCCCACCGGGCCAGGTCACCCGTGCGCAGCTCGGTGATGTCGCGCCCGCGGGCAAGGTCCTCGGGGTGCACGGCGTAGCCCAGCATGACGTTCGCCCCCGTGTAGACGAGCTCACCGAGGCCGCAGTCGAGCTCGCTGAGGGGGTCGATCCGGAAGGAGCCCCCAGGCACGGGCAGGCCGATGCTCTCGGGTCGCGACAGGGCGAGGTCCGCGGGCAGCACGGCCATCCGCGCCGTGGCCTCCGTCTGCCCGTACATGACGAAGAGGTCCCAGCCGCGCTCTCGGCCCAGCGACGCATAGCGCGTCACCGTCTCCGGAGCCAGGCGGCCGCCGGCCTGGGTGAGGTAGCGCAGCGTCGGCAGGTCGCGGTCCGCGAAGCCGCTGCGGTCGAGCAGGTCGAAGGTGTGCGGGACGCCGGCAAGGGTCGTCGCGCCGGCCTGCGTGAAGAGCTCCCAGAAGCAGGGGTCGACCACGGACAGGTCGGTGAGGACGACGCCGGCGCCCTGGCCGAGGTGGCTGTGCACCACCGACAGCCCGTAGCAGTAGTGCAGCGGCAGGCTGGCCATCGCCCGGTCCGAGGGCCGGATCTGAAGGGCCGCGGCGATGGACGCGGCGTTGGCCTCGAGGTTGTCCTGGGAGAGCCGCACGAGTTTCGGCGAACCGGTGGAGCCGGAGGTGCTCAGCAGGAGCGCAAGGTCGGGGTGGAGGTCGTGCGCGGTGCCGGGGTGCCGCTCCGTCAACGACCACCCGCCGGGGGCCGGGGCCGCGACGACGTCGGGCTGCCAGGCCTGGACGAGGCGGTCGAGGTGCTGGGGGCGGTCCCCCGGCGCCAGCAGCACCACGTGGCCGCCGGCGAGGGCCCCGAGGTAGCCGACCAGCGACTCGAGAGTGTTCTCGCTCGACACCAGGACCAGCCTGCGCTCGGGACCGAGCTCCGCGGCGGCGGCGGCAACGCGGCCGGCGAGCGCGGCATACGTGAGGCTCTCGTGCGCTGTCCGCACGGCGAGGCGGTCGCCGAAGGTGGCGAGCTGCTCGATGAAGGCGACCGTGCGGGGGCGGCCGTGGGTGAGGGGCTGGGCCGACATGGGAGGCAAGGTTACTAAGGCAAGCCTTACCAAACCAAATGGCGCCTCACAGGCCCTTCTGCCGTCGCTCCCGGCCGATTTCATGTCCAGGCGCGGTTGCGTGTAGTCTCACCGACGGCTCAGCCGTGGTTCGCCCGGTCTGAACGCCCCCTTAGCTCAGTCGGCAGAGCGTTTCCATGGTAAGGAAAAGGTCGTCGGTTCGATTCCGACAGGGGGCTCTGGGATCGCCCTCGTGGCGGCCCCAACCCCGAGGCGGGGTAGCTCAGGTGGTTAGAGCGCACGACTCATAATCGTGAGGTCGCGGGATCGAGCCCCGCCCCCGCTACGACGGTGATTTCAGGAAACCTCCTGGAGTCGCGTATTCTGTTGCGTCGCCGCGCCTTCGAGCGCAGCGGCCGACAGATCTCCACCCGTAGTTTCCCGAGAGCAGGTTGCCCCGTGGCTAGCAAGAGCGCAGACGTCCGCCCGAAGATCACGATGGCGTGCGTGGACTGCAAGGAGCGCAACTACATCACCAAGAAGAACCGTCGGAACAACCCCGACCGTCTCGAGCTGGCGAAGTTCTGCCCCCGCTGCGGCAAGCACACCGCGCACCGCGAGACCCGCTGACCCGAGCAGCACCGACAGCCGCCCCGGACCCCGCGTCCCGGGCGGCTGTGTCGTGTGGGCAGCCTCTAGGGTGGGCCCATGGCCGTGAACGCTGACTTCGCCGGGCGCACCTACCCACCCAGTGGGCCGTATGCCGTCGACGCCGCCGCGCTGGCGGCGTTCGCCGCTGCGGTGGGCTCGTCCGACCCGGTGCACACCGACCGCGAGGCTGCGCAGGCCGCCGGGTACCGGGACGTCATCGCGCCGCCGACCTTCGCCGTGAGCATCGCCCAGCAGTGCGACCGCCAGCTCATCGAGGACCCCGAGGCCGGTATCGACTTCTCCCGGGTCGTCCACGGGGAGCAGAGGTTCGTCCACCACCGACCCATCACCGCGGGGGACGAGGTGCTCGGAGCCCTGACCGTCGACAGCGTCCGGGCCGCGGGAGGCCATGCGATGGTGACCACCCGCACCGAGCTCTCCACCGTCGGGGGCGAGCCCCTGTGCACCGCCACCTCGACGATCGTCATCCGGGCAGAGGAGTGAGCATGGCCCCCCGCACCCTGGCCGCAACCACGGCCGGAGACACGATCGGCCCCGTGAGGATCCCCGTCGCCCGGGCGACGCTGGTCGCCTACGCCAACGCCTCCGGCGACCAGAACCCCATCCACCAGGACGAGGGCTTCGCGAGGTCTGTCGGGCTGCCCGACGTCATCGCCCACGGCATGTGGACCATGGGGGCTGCCGGCTCCGTGGTCGAGGAGTGGGCCGGCGACGGTGGCCGCGTCGTCGAGTTCGGCACCCGTTTCACCAAGCCTGTCGTCGTGCCGGCGGACGGCTCCCAGATCGAGGTCAGCGGTGTCGTGAAGTCCGTCGACGAGCAGGCCCGCCGCGCCACCGTCGAGCTCACGACCACCTGCAACGGCGAGAAGGTGCTCGGTCGCTGCCTCGCGGTCGTGCAGCTCGACTGATGCGCGAGGAGCACGACGTCCCGATTGCCGCGCTGACGACCATGCGGGTCGGCGGCCCGGCCGCGCGACTCGTCACCGCCGAGACGACCGATGAGCTCGTGGACGCGGTGCGGGAGGTCGACGACGCCGACGAGCCGCTGCTCGTGCTGTCCGGCGGCTCCAACCTCGTGGTCTCCGACGCCGGCTTCCCCGGCACTGTCGTGCGGGTCGCGACAGCAGGAGTCACCGTCGAGTCGACCGACCTGTGTGGCGGGGTGATGGTGCGCGTCGCCGCCGGAGAGGTCTGGGACGACGTCGTGGCCCAGGCGGTGGCCGAGGGGTGGTCCGGCGTCGAGGCGCTCTCGGGCATCCCCGGGTGTGCGGGCGCCACACCGGTGCAGAACGTCGGGGCCTACGGGCAGGAGGTGGCGCAGACCATCGCCTCCGTGCGCGTCTGGGACCGCACCGAGCAGCGGGTGCGCACCTTCAGCAGCCTCGACTGCGCCTTCACCTACCGGCACTCGGTCTTCAAGGCGCACCCGCGCTACGTGGTGCTCGACGTGCTGTTCCAGCTGATCCCCAGCGAGCTGTCCCAGCCCGTGGGCTACGCAGACCTCGCGCGACAGCTCGGAGTCGAGACGGGGGGACGCGTCCCGCTGGCCGACGCCCGCGAGGCGGTCCTCCAGCAGCGCCGCAACCGCGGCATGGTGCTCGACGGCGACGACCACGACACCTGGAGCTGCGGCTCCTTCTTCACCAACCCGATCCTGTCGGTGCCGGAGTTCGAGGCCCTCGAGGCCCGGGCGGCTACGCGGCTCGGCGACGGCGGCCCGGTGCCGCCGCGCTTCGCCGACCCCGACGGCAACATCAAGACCAGCGCCGCCTGGCTCATCGACAAGGCAGGCTTCGGCAAGGGCTACGGCCTGCCCGGCCCGGCCGCCCTGTCGACCAAGCACACGCTGGCCATCACCAACCGGGGCGGGGCCAAGGCTGCCGACGTCGCGGACCTCGCCCGCGAGCTGCGCGACGGCGTGCGCGACACCTTCGGCGTCACCCTCGTCAACGAGCCGGTGTTCGTCGGCCACAGCCTCTAGGGCAGCCCGGCCTCAGTCGCTGCCCGTGCCCTCGCCGGGCGCCTGCGGGGCGTAGCGCAGGAAGAGGACCCCGGTCGGCAGGGTCTCGCACGACAGCAGCGTCAGCGGCACCGTCCCGGTCCCCTCGAACAGGCGCTGCCCCTTGGCGACGGCAAGGGGATGGACGAGCAGCGCCAGCTCGTCGAGCAGGCCCTGGGCGATGAGCCACCTCACCGTGGTCGCGCAGCCGGACATCGCGATGTCGCCGTCGACCTGCTCCTTGAGCGCGCGGACCTGCGCGGCGACGCCCGCGTCGTCGGGACCGGTGATGACCGTGGTGTTCTGCCAGTCGGCGTCGCCGTCGTGGTGCGACAGGACGTACTTGGGCACGGTGTTGATGTACGAGGCGAACTCGACGTCCTTCTCGTCCTGCTGCGGCCAGTACTGCGCCCACTCGCGGTAGAGGTTGCGCCCCATGAGGAAGGCCCCCGCGGACTCCATGCCCTTTCCGACGATCCGGCCCATCTCGTCGTCGAAATAGGGAAAGTGCCACTCGTGCGGCGCCTCGACGACGCCGTCGAGGGAGATGAAGAAGTTCGAGACGATCCTGGCCATGGCGCGCTCCTGACGAGGGGTGACGGTGTGATGCCAACGTAGACCCGTCCCGGCGCCTGGACTCATCGCCGGCCCGCTGCGCTCGTCGGCGCTGGAACGGCGATCTGCTCTGTGGCCCGCGGGGCGCTCGTCGTGGTGCGGCCGGCTCAGTCCACCTCCGCAGCGAGCCAGTCGGCGACGTCGTCCGCAGCGGCCTTCTTCAGCGACTCGGGCGCCCGGCTCGCCGCGAGCGAGTCCAGCGCCAGCCTGGCGAGCTCGGCGTCGGTGAAGCCCAGGGCGTCGCGGGCCAGGTCGTACTGCGCCGCCAGGCGTGAGCCGAACAGCAGCGGGTCGTCGGCACCGAGAGCCACGGGCACACCGGCGTCCAGGATCGTCCGCAGCGGCACCTCCTCCGCCCCGGTGTAGACGCCGAGCGCGATGTTGCTGCGCGGGCAGACCTCGAGGGCGACGCCGCTCTGGGCGACGAGCTCGAGCACGCGGGGGTCCTCGGCACTACGGACGCCGTGGCCGAGGCGGTCCGGCCAGAGGGACTCCAGCGTCGTCTCGACCGCCGCGGGACCCAGCAGCTCGCCGGCATGCGGCACCAGCGCAAGACCTGCGCGGCGCGCGATGCGGAACGCGTGGGTGAACTCCTCGGTGACGCCCCGGCGCTCGTCGTTGCTGAGGCCGAAGCCCACGACCGCGCCCGGACCCTCCCCGGCGTGGTGCGCCGCCAGACGGGCCAGGGTGCGCGCGTCGAGGGGGTGGCGGACCCGGCTGGCCGCGACCACGACCGCAACCTGCGTGGTGCCCTCTGCCGACACCGCCCGTGCCTCGTCGAGCACGATCTCCAGGGCGGGCGTGAGGCCGCCGAGGAAGGGCGCGTAGGACGTCGGGTCGACCTGGATCTCGAGCCAGCGCGAGCCCTCGGCCGCGTCGTCCAGCGCGGCCTCGCGCACGATGCGGCGCATGTCGGCCTCGTCGCGCACGCAGGCGCGGGCCGCGTCGTAGAGGCGCTGGAACCGGAACCACCCGCGCTCGTCCCGGGCACTCAGGCGCGGTGGCCACGCAGCCAGCAGCGACTCGGGCAGCCGGATCCCGTGTTTGTCGGCCAGGTCGCGCAGGGTGCCGATGCGCATCGACCCCGTGAAGTGGAGGTGGAGGTGCGCCTTGGGCAGGGCGGCGACCGGACGCGGCATGGCCGCAGTCTGTCACCAGACGAGAAGGACGAGCAGTCGCCACCCGGTCGGGGGCAACTGCTCGTCGGTGGACTGCGCTGCTCGGCTACTCGTCGATGACGTGCATCGCGGCCTCCTCGGCGGAGGCTCCGGCGCCGTCCACCCCCGCGTCGCGCCCGATCATCTCGTGGTCCGTGTCCTCGTGGGCGCCCTCGTCAGGGGCCACCAGTCGTCCCGCCCGCTCGTCGCCGACCTCGTCGTCGCCGATGAAGTCGTCCTCGGCGGCAATGGAGTCCGGGTCGTCGCCGCCCACCCGGTCCTCGTCCTCTCGGTCGAGGCCGCTCTCGTTGTCCGGTGCACCGTAGGCGCTCGCGGGATCCGGCACCTCCTGCGCGATGCGCTGCTCCAGGCTCTCGCCCCTGCGCTGCTCCGCGACGGTGGTCCCGAACGCATCGACGCCACGCGGCCGCTCCGGGGGCGAGTAGCCGCGGTCGAGGGTGTCCTCGACGTCGTCCTGGATCAGGGTGTCCTCGGGCTGCAGCTGGTCCTCGTCGTCGATGCTGTAGCTGCCCAGGTCGTTGTCGTAGTTCTCACGTCCGACGTCATCGCTCATGGCCTCAGTCTGTGCCGCTGGGCGCTGCGTCGCAAAGGGACAAAGGCCCCCAAGGGGCTCGCTGCGGACCGCGGCCGGCGCGCAGCCGGCATACGGTCTAGGCCCCGTCCTGGAGGCGCTCGGCGGCGGCGAGGAGGACGCACGTGGCCACGGCCTCCATGGCCTCCCTCACCTCCTCGAGGACCGGGAAGGTCGGCGCGAGGCGGATGTTGCGGTCGTCCGGGTCGTCCCCCTTCGGGAACGACGAGCCGGCGGGGGTCAGCGCGATGCCGGCCGCCTTCGCGAGCTCCACGACCCGGGAGGCAGTGCCGTCGAGGACGTCCAGGCTGACGAAGTAGCCACCCGTCGGCCGGGTCCACGTGGCCACCCCGAGACCGCCGAGCCGCTCCGCGAGCACCCGCTCGACCTCGGCGAACTTCGGTGCGATGACCTCCCGGTGCCTCACCATGTGGTCGCGGACGCCCTGGGCGGAGCCGAAGAACTGCGCGTGCCGCAGCTGGTTGACCTTGTCGGGTCCGATCGAGGCCTTGCCGAGGTGCCCCAGGTACCACGCGACGTTCTCGGGCGACGAGGCGAGGAACGCCACGCCTGCCCCGGCGAAGGTGATCTTCGACGTCGAGGCGAACATGATGGCGCGGTGCGGGTGCCCGGCGGCCGAGGCCAGGCTCAGGATGTCGGCGCTCTTGGCCTCGTCGGCGGTCAGGTGGTGCAGCGCGTAGGCGTTGTCCCAGAAGATCTTGAAGTCCGGCGCCGCGGTCTGCATCGTCGCCAGGCGGGCCGCGACCTCCTGCGTGGTCACCGAGCCGGTGGGGTTGGCGTAGGTCGGCACCAGCCACATGCCCTTGATGCTCGGGTCGCTGGCGGCCAGGGCGGCCACGGCCTCGGCGTCGGGCCCGTCGTCGTTCATCGGCACCGTGACCATGTCGATCCCGTAGGACTCCAGCAGCGCGAAGTGGCGGTCGTAGCCGGGGACCGGGCAGATGAAGGTGACGTTCTCCTCCTGCGACCAGGGCCGCGGCGAGTCCACACCGCCGTGCAGCAGCAGGTGGACGAGGGTGTCGTGCATCATCGTCAGGCTGCTGTTGCCGCCGGCCACGAGCTGCGCGGCCGGGACCCCGAGCAGCTCGCCGAAGACCTCGCGGATCTCGGCGATGCCCTGCAGGCCCCCGTAGTTGCGGATGTCGGTGCCGCTGGAGTCGACGTGGCCCCGGGGGAGCGAGAGCAGCCCCTCGGAGAGGTCGAGCTGCGCCGGCGCCGGCTTGCCGCGGGTGAGGTCGAGCTTCAGCGAGCGCGTCAGCAGCGCGTCGTAGGCAGCACGCTGCTCGGCGGCAAAGGCCGCGAGGGCCTCGGGGGGGAGCGCGGTGACGGGAGTGGGGCTGGTGGCGGTGTGCTCGGTCACCCGGCCATCGTCCCAGAGAGCCCGGTATGCCGCGTGGCCCCGTCCGCAGCGCGGTCACGGGCGGCAGGCCGAGCCGAGTTCGCATCTGGGGCGGCCCGTCACGTATGCTGCTGCATCGGTTGACTTCGGCCATGCTTCCGGCGTGCCCGCGGATCGGCCAACCGGAGCCCATCGCCCCCGTGATGTGCTCCGTAGGGCAGTGGCTCAATTGGTAGAGCACCGGTCTCCAAAACCGGCGGTTGGGGGTTCGAGTCCCTCCTGCCCTGCGTTGCAGGACGAGTACTACAGGTCATCGGAGAAGAGGCATCGTGACGGACGTGAGCGCGGGCACCCGCGACTCTGGTCGCACCGGTCGCAAGAGCGACAGGGGCGGCAACCCGGTGTCGCGGTTCTTCAGGTCGCTGAGCCTGTTCATCAGCCAGATCCTCGACGAGCTGCGCAAGGTCGTGCGGCCGACGCGGTCCGAGCTGGTCAACTACACGATCGTCGTGATCGTGTTCGTGTCGTTCGTGATGGCCCTGGTCTCCGGGCTGGACTTCGTCTTCACCAAGCTCGTCCTGTGGGTCTTCGGCGGCTAGCCACGGGCGGCCCTGCCGCCAGCCTCGGAAACACCACCCAGGCGAAACATCGAAGGAAGTAGGTCATCAGCGTGTCCGACCAGTGGACCACCGAGAGCGACGAGGTCGCCGACGGCACTGAGCAGTCCGTCGAGGACGTCGCGACCCTTCAGGCCGGCGAGGAGGCCTCCGTCGAGGAGGCCGACACCCCCGCCGCCGAGACTGACGCTGACACCAGCGCAACGGCTGAGTTCTCCGACACCGCCGCCGACGAGGCTGCGCAGGACGAGGCGCCCGTCGAGGAGGCCCCCCTCGAGGAGGCCCCCGTCGACCCGGTCAAGGAGTTCAAGGACAAGCTCGCGAGCCAGTTCGGCGACTGGTACGTCGTGCACTCCTACGCGGGCTACGAGAACCGTGTGAAGGCCAACCTCGAGAACCGCACGACGTCCCTCAACATGGAGGACTACATCTTCCAGGCCGAGGTGCCGATGGAAGAGGTCACCGAGATCAAGAACGGCCAGAAGAAGCTCGTCCGCCGCGTGCGGATGCCCGGGTACGTCCTCGTCCGCATGGACCTCACCGACGAGTCGTGGGGTGCCGTGCGCCACACGCCGGGCGTCACCGGCTTCGTCGGCAACGCCCACCAGCCCGTGCCGCTGAGCCTCGACGAGGTCTTCACCATGCTCGCGCCGTCCGACCTGGGCACCACGGCGACGGCGGGCGCCCCGGCCGGCGCCCCGGGCAAGCCCAAGGAGACCACGCTCGTGGACTTCGAGGTGGGCGAGTCGGTCACCGTCATGGAGGGCCCCTTCGAGACGCTCCCCGCGACCATCTCGGAGATCAACCCCGACACCCAGAAGCTCAAGGTTCTGGTCTCGATCTTCGGCCGGGAGACCCCGGTCGAGCTCTCGTTCAACCAGGTCGCCAAGATCTGAGCGGACGAGCCAGTCCCCGGCTGTCCGGGGACACTGCAACCGGGTCATCGCCCACGGCGTAGGCCCACTCACCACGAAAAGGACCCACACACAACATGCCTCCCAAGAAGAAGGTCTCCGGCTTCATCAAGCTGCAGATCCAGGCTGGCGCGGCCACCCCGGCCCCGCCCGTCGGCCCTGCGCTCGGTCAGCACGGCGTCAACATCATGGAGTTCGTCAAGGCGTACAACGCTGCGACGGAGTCCCAGCGCGGCAACGTCATCCCGGTGGAGATCACGGTCTACGAGGACCGCTCCTTCACCTTCATCACCAAGACGCCGCCGGCCGCTGAGCTCATCAAGAAGGCCGCGGGCGTGCAGAAGGGCTCCGGCGAGCCGCACAAGACCAAGGTCGCCAAGCTGAGCAAGGACCAGCTCCGCGAGATCGCCGAGCAGAAGATGCCCGACCTCAACGCCAACGACGTCGACGCCGCCATGAAGATCATCGCCGGCACCGCCCGCCAGATGGGCATCGACACCGAGCTCTGACCCGCTCAGGGCACTCCCGCTCGGTATGCCGTTCATGCGGCACACGGGCACGTGGCAGGACCGCGCTGGTCCGCATCACCACAACTCCGCACCACACACATCAGGAGCAGAAATGAAGCGCAGCAAGGCTTACAGGGCCGCTGTCGAGAAGATCGACCCGGCCAAGGCCTACGCACCGCTGGACGCCGTGCGTCTGGCCAAGGGCACCTCGACGACGAAGTACGACGCCACCGTCGAGGTGGCCATGCGTCTGGGTGTCGACCCGCGCAAGGCCGACCAGATGGTCCGCGGCACCGTCAACCTGCCGCACGGCACCGGCAAGACCGCTCGGGTCCTGGTCTTCGCCAACGGTGACAAGGCTGAGGCCGCCCGCGAGGCGGGCGCCGACTACGTCGGCTCCGACGACATGATCGAGAAGGTCTCCGGCGGCTGGCTCGACTTCGACGCCGTCGTCGCGACGCCCGACATGATGGGCAAGGTCGGCCGCCTCGGAAAGGTGCTCGGCCCCCGTGGCCTCATGCCGAACCCGAAGACCGGCACGGTCACCATGGACACCGCCAAGGCCGTGTCCGACATCAAGGGCGGCAAGATCGAGTTCCGCGTCGACAAGCACGCCAACCTGCACTTCATCATCGGCAAGGCGTCCTTCGACGAGAAGGCGCTCGTGGAGAACTACGCCACGGCGCTGGAGGAGATCCTGCGGCTCAAGCCGTCCGCCTCGAAGGGCCGCTACATCGAGAAGGCCACGATGAGCACGACGATGGGCCCGGGCATCCCGCTGGACTTCACCCGCACCCGCAACCTGCTGGTCGAGGACGAGGCCACCGCCTGACCCTCGCGCCGCGAACGCCGGAGCCCGCCGCCCCTCACGGGGTGGCGGGCTCTCGCGTGGGGAGGGCCGACCGGGCTGACCGACACCCCCGCCTGAGGCGATTTGGCCGAGCCGGACCTGGCCCGTACTCTTGACCCTGACCAGAGACCGCTCGGTTGTCGCGTGCCCTCCAGGGCGCGAGACCGAAGGTCCCGCGTGAAGCGGGCAACCAGCGCAGGCCACGTTCCACCGGACACCCCCGGCTCCAGCCGCGGAGTGTGCCCGTTGCCCCGTGCCCTGCGCCGGGGCCTTATTCATGTGGTGCCCTCGCCGTGTGGTCGCTCATTACGGAAGGGAGGCCCACATGGCAAAGGCTGACAAGGCTGCCGCCATCGCCGAGCTGACGGACAAGTTCCGCACCTCGGGCGCGGCCGTGCTGACCGAGTACCGCGGGCTTTCGGTGAAGCAGCTCACCGACCTGCGCAACTCGCTGCGCGGCAACGCGACCTTCGCCGTCGTGAAGAACACGCTGACCGAGCTTGCCGCCAAGGAGGCCGGAGTCACGGCCTTCGAAGGCCAGCTGCAGGGCCCGTCCGCCATCGCCTTCGTTGAGGGTGACGCGGTCGAGGCGGCCAAGGGCCTGCGTGACTTCGCCAAGGCGAACCCCCTCCTCGTGATCAAGGGGGGCGTCCTCGACGGCAAGCCCCTGACCCCCGAGGAGATCACGAAGCTTGCGGACCTCGAGTCCCGCGAGGTTCTCCTGGCCAAGCTGGCGGGCGCCATGCAGGCGTCGCTCAGCCAGGCCGTCTACCTCTTCGCCGCACCGCTGTCGCAGACCGCTCGGGTCGTCGACGCGCTGCGCGCGAAGGTCGAGGCCGAGGGCCCGGTGGCTGCCGCCGCCGCTCCCGCTGCCGAGGCCGCTGAGGAGACCACGGACGAGGCCCCCGCGGCCGAGGCCACCGCAGACGTCGCCGAGGGTGGCGACGAGAGCTGACGTCCGGGGGTGACCCCAGACCGACTGCTCGACCAACACACACCGCCACTCACGGCATACGAAGTAAGAACAGAAAGGACGCCCATCATGGCGAAGCTCTCCACCGACGAGCTCCTTGAGGCCTTCAAGGAGATGACCCTCATCGAGCTCTCCGAGTTCGTGAAGCAGTTCGAGGACACCTTCAACGTCACCGCTGCGGCCCCGGTTGCCGTCGCGGCCGCTGGCGCCCCCGCCGGTGGCGGCGAGGCCGCCGCTGCCGAGGAGCAGGACGAGTTCGACGTCGTCCTCGAGGCCGCTGGCGACAAGAAGATCCAGGTCATCAAGGAGGTCCGCGCGCTGACCTCCCTCGGCCTGAAGGAGGCCAAGGACCTCGTGGACGGCGCCCCCAAGCCCGTTCTCGAGAAGGTCGACAAGGCTGCTGCGGAGAAGGCCAAGGAGGCCCTCGAGGGCGCCGGGGCCACCGTCACCCTCAAGTGATCTGAGGTCCCTGCGGGGACCGACGCACTCGCGAAAGGCGGGTCCGACCAACCATGGTCGGGCCCGCCTTTCGGCGTCCCCGCGGACATGTCCACACCCTGGTATGCCGCGGTCGGGCCGCCGCCGTTGCGTAACCTCCTCGACCCCTCGTCGTTAACCAGCGCGAACCGGGGCCCTCGCGGGCAGCACAATCACGACGAGGTGAGCAGTGGGCGTTGAGATCAGGGTCGAGGGACTGACCAAGCGGTTTGGGTCCCAGACGATCTGGGACGACGTGACCCTCACCCTTCCCGCGGGTGAGATCTCGGTCATGCTGGGCCCCTCCGGGACCGGCAAGTCGGTCTTCCTCAAGACGCTCGTCGGCCTGCTCAAGCCCGACGCCGGCTCGATCTGGATCGAGGGCCGGGACCTCACGCGGCTGCGCGAGCACGACCTCTACGAGGTGCGCAAGCTGTTCGGGGTGCTCTTCCAGGACGGCGCCCTCTTCGGGTCGATGAACCTCTACGACAACATCGCCTTCCCGCTGCGCGAGCACACCAGGAAGAGCGAGTCCGAGGTGCGGCGCATCGTGTCGGAGAAGATCGAGCTCGTCGGCCTCCAGGGCGCCGAGGGCAAGCTGCCCGGCGAGATCTCCGGCGGCATGCGCAAGCGTGCCGGGCTCGCCCGCGCGTTGGTGCTGGACCCGGAGATCATCCTCTTCGACGAGCCGGACTCCGGCCTCGACCCGGTCCGCACGGCCTACCTCAACCAGCTCATCGTCGACCTCAACGCGCAGATCGAGGCGACGTTCCTCATCGTCACGCACGACATCAACACCGCGCGCACGGTGCCCGACAACATCGGCCTGCTCTACCACCGCCACCTGGCAATGTTCGGGCCGCGCGAGATGCTCCTCAGCTCCGAGGAGCCGGTCGTGCGCCAGTTCCTCAACGCCCAGCGGGTCGGCCCGATCGGCATGTCCGAGGAGAAGGACGCCGACGAGCTGGCGGCCGAGTCGGGCCAGGAGCTGCCGCCGCTGCCGCCGATCGCGCTGCAGCTCGAGCCGAGCGACGGCACCATGCGGCGCACGGCCCGCCAGGCGGGGGAGTGGTGCCGCGCGAACGGCGTCGTCCCGCCGCCCGGCTCGTTCCAGTCGGCCAACGCCGGCGTTCCGGGGGTTCGCGACAGCCGGCTGGCCGAGGGGGTGGCCCGGTGAGCAACCCCGCGATCGGGGCACTGCGGCAGAGCGGGTCGCTGTTCGCCCTCATCCTCGATGTCTTCCGGGCCCTGCCCCGACGGCCGTTCCAGACCAAGGAGTTCATCCAGCAGTGCTGGTTCATCGCCTCGGTCACGATCGTGCCGACGGCGCTGGTCTCGATCCCGTTCGGTGCGGTCATAGCCCTCCAGCTCGGGACGCTGACCCGCCAGCTGGGGGCCCAGTCCTTCACCGGCGCGGCGAGCGTCCTGGCCGTCATCCGCGAGGCCTCGCCGATCGTCACCGCGCTGCTCATCGCGGGCGCGGGCGGCTCGGCGATCTGCGCTGACCTCGGCTCCCGGAAGATCCGCGAGGAGATCGACGCGATGGAGGTGCTCGGCATCAGCCCGATCCAGCGCCTCGTGGTGCCGCGGGTGCTCGCGGCCATGCTCGTGGCCCTGCTGCTCAACGGACTGGTGTCCGTGGTCGGTGTCGCGGGCGGCTACTTCTTCAACGTCATCATCCAGGGCGGCACCCCGGGCGCCTACATCGCCTCGTTCACCGCGCTGGCCCAGCTGGCGGACCTGTGGACGAGTGAGATCAAGGCGGTGATCTTCGGGTTCATCGCCGCGGTCGTCGCCTCGTACAAGGGCCTGACAGCAGGCGGCGGGCCGAAGGGCGTCGGCGACGCGGTGAACCAGAGCGTGGTGATCACGTTCATGTTCCTGTTCGTCATCAACTTCGTCGTCAGCGCCATCTACTTCCAAGTCGTCCCGCAGAAGATCTGAGCGGGGGAGCAGCAGAGATGAGCAGAGTCAGCGAGCTCGCGGGCCGCCCCGTGGAGGCCCTCGACAGCCTCGGCGAGCAGATGCGCTTCTACGTGCGCTCCCTCGCCTGGAGCGGGCGCACCCTCCGCCGGTACAAGAAGGAGGTCGTCCGCCTCCTGGCCGAGGTCTCCCTCGGCTCGGGCGCCCTGTCGGTCATCGGCGGCACGGTCGGCGTCATCGCCTTCCTGGCCTTCTTCACCGGCAGCCAGGTCGGCCTGCAGGGCTACTCCTCCCTCAACCAGCTCGGCACGGGAGCCTTCACCGGCTTCATCTCGGCCTACCTCAACACCCGTGAGATCGCGCCGCTGGTGGCCGGCCTGGCGCTGGCAGCCACCGTCGGCTGCGGCTTCACCGCCCAGCTCGGCGCCATGCGGATCTCCGAGGAGGTCGACGCCCTCGAGGTCATGGGGATCCCGTCGCTGCCCTTCCTCGTGACGACCCGGATGATCGCCGGCTTCATCGCCGTCATCCCGCTCTACGTGCTCGGACTGCTCTCCTCCTACGGCGCAACGAGGTTCATCGTCACGGAGTACTTCGGGCAGTCCAAGGGCACGTACGACCACTACTTCCACCTGTTCCTGCCCCCGATCGACGTCTTCTACTCCTTCCTCAAGGTCATGGTCTTCGCGGTCGTGATCATCCTGATCCACTGCTACTACGGCTACACCGCCTCCGGCGGTCCGGCCGGGGTGGGCGTGGCAGTCGGCAAGGCCGTGCGCACCTCGATCGTTGCCATCAACATCGTCGACTTCTTCTTCTCGCTCGCGGTCTGGGGCGCCTCGACGACCGTCAGGATCGCGGGTTAGCCATGTCCCAGACGAATGCCACCAATGTCGGTCCCGCCAGGGGCTTCATCTCCCGACTGGGAGACCGTGCCTACGGCGTGGCCTTCCTGCTGGTCGTGGCCGCGCTCATCGGTCTGTCGATCGCGTCTTTCCAGAAGGTCTTCACCGATGTGGTGATGGTGTCGCTCGAGACCGACCGGGTGGGCTCGCAGCTGCAGGAGTCCTCGGACGTGAAGCTGCGGGGGCTGATCGTGGGGGAGGTGCGCTCGATCGAGACCACCGGCAGCGGCGCCCGCCTGGGCCTGGCGCTGGACCCGGCGTTGGCGGGGCAGATCCCGGCCGGGGTCAGCGCCCGGCTGCTGCCGAAGACGCTGTTCGGGGAGCGGTACGTGGACCTGGTGGCCCCCGCGGGGGCGCCGGGGCGACCGATCCGGGCCGGGGACGTCATCGGGCAGGACCGCACCACCGTGGCTATCGAGCTCGAGCGGGTCTTCGAGGACCTGCTGCCGCTGCTGCGCACGGTGCGCCCCGAGAAGCTCGCGGCCACCCTCAACGCCCTCGCCACGACGCTCGACGGCCGCGGCACCCGCCTGGGCAAGAACCTCGTCCTCGCGGACGCCTACTTCGCGGAGCTCAACCCGCGGATGCCGACCATCCAGGCTGACATCTCCGGCCTGGCCGACCTGGCCAGCACCTACGCGGTGGCGGCACCGGAGCTGGTCCGGGCGGCGCGGGCGCTGGTGACCACGAACGCCACGATCGTGCAGAGGCAGGAGTCGCTGAAGGGGTTCTTCGCCGGGACGGCGGGCTTCGCGAACACCACCGCGGACTTCCTGGACAACAGCGGCGGGCGGATCATCCAGGCCGGCCGGGTGGGCCGGCCGAGCCTGGCGCTGTTCGCGAAGTACTCGCCGCAGTACCCGTGCATGGCCACTGCGCTGGCCAACTGGGTCTCGAACATCGACGGCGCGTGGAAGAACGACACCTTCCACATCACCCTCGAGGTCAACCAGCAGCGCAAGGGGTACCAGCCGGGCGACGAGCCGGCCTGGGGCGAGAGCCGCGGGCCCAACTGCTACGGCCTGCCGAACCACTACGGCAACCAGCAGAACCCCCGGCCGGGCATCACGTTCGACGACGGCACCGACGGCCCGGGCAACGGCGCCGGCAGCGCCCTGCCGTCGGCCTTCACCGGCACTGCGGGTGCAGGCATCTCCGACGTCAACGCCGGACTTGCCGGCACCGAGGAGGAGCAGAAGGTGGTCGCCGCCCTGCTGTCCCGCGACGGCTCGGGCGAGCCGTCGGCCATCACGACCCTGCTCGCGGGCCCGATGCTGCGCGGAGCGGTGGTGAGCCAGCGGTGAAGACCACGTCCAGCCTCGTCAAGCTCATCGTCTTCGCGGTCGCCACCCTGCTCGCGACCGGCACCCTCGCCGCGACCATCGCCAACGTCCAGCTCGGGGACAAGGCCACGTACAAGGCGGTCTTCGAGGACGTCACCGGCGTGGCCCCCGGCCAGGAGGTGCGCATCGCCGGTGTGCGCGTCGGCGAGATCGAGAAGGTCGCGGTGCACTCCGACCGCACGAACGCCGTGGTCGAGTTCAGCGTCGCGAAGACCAGCGTCCTGACGCAGGGCACGCTCGCGACCGTCAAGTACCGCAACCTCGTCGGCGAGCGTTACCTCGCGCTCACCCAGGGCGTCGGGGACTCGGCCGCCCTCAAGGACGGGGCCACCCTCGGCCTCGACCACACGCAGTCCGCGCTCGACCTCACCGTGCTGTTCAACGGCTTCAAGCCGCTGTTCGCCGCCCTGTCACCCAAGGACGTCAACGAGTTCTCGGCCGAGATCATCGCGGTGCTGCAGGGAGAGGGCGGCAACATCAACTCGCTGCTGGCGAAGACCGCGTCGCTCACCTCCACCCTCGCCGACCGCGACGCCGTCATCGGCCGGACGATCGGCAACCTCAACGCCGTCCTCGGGACCGTCGACGAGCACGACGCGGCGCTGAAGAGCCTCATCGACCAGCTCCAGCGCTTCGTGTCCGGCCTGGCCGAGGACCGCAAGACGATCGGTGCCTCCCTGACGAACATCAACTCGCTCACCGCGGAGACCGCCGACCTGCTCAAGGTGACCCGCCCGGCGCTCAAGGACGACATCAGGAACCTGCGCCAGCTCTCCACGGGCCTGAACAAGCCGAAGAACACCGCCGTCTTCGAGAAGTTCCTCTCGACCTCGCCGGAGAAGATCACCCAGATCACCCGCACGGCGAGCTACGGCTCGTGGTTCAACTTCTACCTGTGCCGCTTCGACGGCACCGTCCAGCTGCCCACCGGGCCGGTGCGCCCGTCGTACGCCGTGTCCGCTGCGAGGTGTTCGTGAGCATCCCCTTCCGTGAGCGCAACCCGGTCCCCATCGGGGCCGCCGGGCTGCTCGTCATCGCTGTGCTGCTCTTCCTGGCCTTCAACGTCCAGAGCCTGCCGCTGCTCGGTGGGGGCGAGAGCTACCGCGCTGCCTTCAGCGAGGCCGGCGGCCTCATCGAGGGTGACGACGTGCGAATCGCCGGCGTCAAGGTGGGCGAGGTCGAGACCGTCGACCTCGCGGGCGACCACGTCCGGGTCGACTTCAGGATCACCTCGGACGTCGCCTTCGGCCCGCAGACCGCTGCATCGGTGCGCATGAAGACGCTGCTGGGCCAGAAGTACCTCTCGCTCGAACCCGAGGGCGCCGGGCAGATGAAGGAGGGGACCGAGATCCCCCTCGAGCGGACCGTCTCCTCCTACGACATCGTCAACGCCTTCACCGACCTCGCCCAGACGGCCGAGCGCATCGACACCGACCAGCTCGCGACCTCCCTCAACGTCATGGCGAGCGAGTTCAAGGACAGCCCACCGCACGTCAAGGCGGCGCTCAACGGCCTGACCCGACTCTCGCGGACCATCGCCTCCCGCGACGCCGAGCTCAAGCGGCTGCTGGCCTCGGCCAACGCCGTGAGCGGCACCGTCGCCGAGCGGAACAAAGCCCTCGAGACCCTGATCAAGGATGCCGACCTGCTCATGGCCGAACTCGACGCCCGCCGCGAGGCCATCCACACCCTCTTCACGAACACCTCGGCCATGGCCCAGCAGGTGACCGCCCTGGTCCGGGAGAACCGCGCCGAGCTCAAACCCGCGCTCGACCAGCTCACGAAGGTGCTCGCCGTGCTCGAGAAGCATGAGAAGGACCTTGCCGACACCATCACGGCGATGGCGCCGTTCACCAGGCTGTTCTCCAACGTCCTGAGTACAGGCCGCTGGTTCGACACCTACATCGCCAACCTCACGGTCCCCGTGGGCGCCCCGGGGGTGAAGTGATGGGTCTCGGGATCCGGCGTCTCCCGCAGACGCCCCGGGTCGGCCTCCTCCCGCGGCTCGTGGCAGCGCTGGCGGTGGTGGCCCTGGTGGCCGGCGCCTACGCGTTCTGGCCCCGCGAGGAGCGCATCCGCGTGACCGGCGAGTTCCAGCGCGCCGTCGGGCTCTTCCCGGGCTCGGACGTGCGGGTCCTCGGCGTGCAGGTCGGCGAGGTGACGGAGGTGACCCCGAAGGGGGCGACCGTCCTGGTCGAGTTCGAGTTCGACAAGAAGTACGCCGTCCCTGCCGATGCCAAGGCAGCGGTCGTGGCGCCCTCCTTGGTGAGCGACCGCTACGTGCAGCTGTTCCCCGCCTACCAGGGCGGACCGAAGATGCACGACGGCGCCCGCATCGGCATGGACCGCACGGCGGTGCCCGTCGAGCTCGACCGCATCTCGCAGAGCCTCGACGACCTGCTCGTCGCCCTCGGCCCCGAGGGCGCCAACACGGAGGGCGCCTTCTCCCGGCTGCTCGCGACCGGTGCGGACAACCTCGAGGGCCAGGGCCAGGCGATCCACGACACCAACCGCGACCTCTCGAAGGCACTGGAGACCCTCTCGGGCGGCCGGAACGACCTGTTCGGCACGGTGAAGAACCTGCAGGCCTTCACGACGATGCTGGCGACGAACGACCAGCAGGTGCGCCGGCTCAACAAGGACCTCGCCACCGTCTCGGTCCAGCTCGACGGCGAGCGCGACGACCTCTCCGCGGCGCTGAAGAACCTCGCCATCGCGCTGAACGAGGTGTCGACGTTCGTGCGCGACAACCGCGCCGGGGTCAAGACCAACGTGGACCAGCTCGCGGCGGTGACCGGCACCGTGGCCAAGCAGCGCGACGCCCTGGCCGAGACGCTGACCAACGCCCCGGTGGCCATCAGCAACCTGCAGAACGCCTACAACCCCGCGACGGGCACCCTCGACACCCGCAGCAACATGGAGCAGTTCGACGACCCCGCCGTGCTGCTGTGCTCGCTCGTGACAGGGCCCACGGGGAGCGGCAACACCGACCTGTGCAAGAACATCGACGGGCTCTTCGCTCCGCTGCAGGACGGTCTCCAGGGCGGCAGCAGCGTGAAGCTCCCGCTCAACCTCCTCTCGGCCGTCCCCGGTGACGGCCGCGCCCCGGCCGGGAGCCCGGGCGGGGGCGCCGTGACCGTGCGCGGGGCGGACCCGACCCTGGGCGGACTGCTCGAGGAGGGCCAGTGACCAGCCACCAGCACCGTATGCCGCGTGCGCGCCTGCGCCGAGCGGCGTCCGTCATCGTCGCCGCCGGCACTGCCGCCGCCCTGGCCGGCTGCCAGGGCGCCTACGACCTACCGCTCCCGGGAGGCGCGGCCGCCAGTGGCGACGTCTACCGCATCACCGCCGAGTTCGCGGACGTGCTCGACCTGGTGCCCCAGTCGTCGGTCAAGGTCGACCAGGTCACCGTGGGAGCGGTGGAGGAGATCGAGCTGAACGGGTGGACGGCGCGGGTGACGATGCGCATCCCCAGGCACGTCAAGCTGCCTGACAACGCCGTTGCCGAGCTCAAGCAGACCTCGCTGCTCGGCGAGAAGTACGTCGAGCTCGCACCGCCGAGCGGCACCAGGGCGGAGGGCGAGCTCGGGGAGGGCGACAACATCCCGCTCGACCGCACCGGGCGCAACCCCGAGGTGGAAGAGGTCCTCAGCGCCATGTCCCTCCTTCTCAACGGCGGCGGGGTCGCGCAGCTCAAGGTCATCGAGACCGAGCTCAACAACGCGCTGCGCGGGAACGAGAAGGAGATCAAGGACCTCATCGGCCAGCTCGACACCTTCGTCGGGGGGTTGGAGGAGCAGAAGGGCGAGATCGTCCGGGCGATCGACAACATCGACCGGCTCTCCGCCCGGCTCGAGGCCCAGAAGGAGGACATCGCGGCCGCCCTGGAGACCATCCCCGGCGGCCTGAAGGTCCTCGCCGACCAGCGGCGCCAGTTCGTCGACATGCTGGAGGCGCTGAACCGCCTCGGCGCCGTCGGCACCCAGGTGATCACGCAGTCCAAGGCCGACACCCGGGCCAACCTCGAGGCCCTCGAGCCCATCCTCGCCCAGCTCACCAAGGCGGGGGACGACCTGCCCGCCTCGATGCAGCTGCTGCTCACCTACCCGTTCTCCGACGGCACGCTCGGCGCCATGAAGGGCGACTACACCAACCTGCACGTCACCGCTGACCTCAACCTGCGCAACCTCGCCGGCAACCTCGGGGTGCCCACGACCCCGCCCGGCGGGGT